>Ga0114970_10003839_pt1 | contig 10971 bp, 10 predicted proteins | sample M_140205_XF_Meta_FD_87030 | JGI IMG/M metagenome (GOLD analysis project Ga0114970, IMG submission 87030) | Freshwater microbial communities from Lake Montjoie, Canada to study carbon cycling - M_140205_XF_MetaG | ecosystem: Environmental > Aquatic > Freshwater > Lake | place: Lake Montjoie... | reverse complement strand
GAGGTCGGGGTGATCTTCTGCTCCATGAGCGAGGCGATCCGCGAGCATCCGGACTTGGTTCGGAAGTACCTTGGGACTGTCGTGCCCACGAGCGACAACTACTACGCCTGCCTCAATGCGGCAGTCTTCAGCGACGGCAGCTTCGTCTATGTTCCACCGGGCGTGCGCTGCCCAATGGAGCTGAGCACCTATTTCCGTATCAATGCCGAGAACTCAGGCCAGTTTGAGCGTACCCTGATCATCGCCGACAAGGCGGCCTACGTTTCGTATCTAGAGGGCTGCACCGCCCCGATGCGCGATGAAAACCAGTTGCATGCCGCCGTGGTCGAGTTGGTGCTGCTGGACGATGCTGAGGTAAAATATTCCACCGTGCAGAATTGGTACCCGGGCGATCCGGTCACTGGCAAAGGCGGTATCTACAACTTCGTCACCAAGCGCGCCGACTGTCGCGGTGACCGCTCTAAGGTCAGCTGGACCCAGGTCGAGACGGGCAGCGCCATCACCTGGAAATACCCCTCTTGCGTACTGCGGGGCGAGGGCAGCTCGGGTGAATTTTACTCAATCGCTGTTACCAACGGCCGTCAGCAGGCCGACACCGGCACCAAGATGATCCATCTGGGTGCCAATACGAAGTCACGCATCGTCTCGAAGGGCATCAGCGCTGGCCATTCGTCGAACACCTACCGGGGGCTTGTCTCGGCCCACCCTAAGGCCATAGGCAGCCGCAACTTCACCCAATGCGACAGCCTGCTGATCGGCAAGAACTGCGCCGCGAACACGATCCCCTATGTCGAGGCTCGCAACGGCCAATCGATTTTCGAGCATGAGGCGACCACAACGCGCCTTTCCGAGGACCAGCTGTTCTACGCCCGCCAGCGTGGGCTATCTCAGGAAGAGGCCGTGGCCCTGCTGGTCAACGGTTTCGTGCGCGAGGTGCTGCAAGAACTGCCGATGGAGTTCGCCGTCGAGGCCCAGAAGCTTGTGGCGATTAGTTTGGAAGGGTCTGTCGGCTGATGCTGTCTATTCAAGAGCTCTCTGCATCCGTTGGCGACAAGCCGATTCTCGATGGCCTTTCGCTGGCGGTTCCGGCAGGTGAAGTACATGCCATTATGGGTCCTAACGGCGCGGGCAAGTCGACCCTGTCCTATGTCCTGACCGGTCGCGAGGGCTATGAGGTCACCGGAGGGACTGCATCGCTCGATGGCGTAGACCTGCTGTCCCTGGCCCCGGAGGATCGCGCCGCAAAAGGTCTATTCCTGTCGTTTCAGTACCCCCTGGAAATTCCTGGCGTGCCCGCGCTGACCTTTGTGCGCGCGGCCCTCAATGCCCAACGCAAGGCGCGTGGCCAGGACGAGTTGGCGGCACCGGCCTTTCTCAAGCTGGCCCGTGAGAAGGCCGCGGCACTGAAGATCGACTTCGATATGCTTAAGCGGCCGCTGAATGTCGGCTTCTCGGGTGGCGAGAAGAAGCGGATGGAAATCCTGCAGATGGCGATGCTGGAACCCCGCTTCTCTATCCTTGATGAGACGGACAGTGGCCTGGACATCGACGCCCTTAAGATCGTCGCCGAGGGGGTCAACGCATTGCGCGGGCCCGACCGTGGCATGCTGGTGATCACCCACTACCAACGCCTGCTGGGCTACATCAAACCCGATCGCGTTTCGGTGCTGGCCAATGGCCGTATCGTTGCGGCGGGCGGGCCGGAACTCGCGCTCGAACTGGAAAGGAGCGGTTACGACCGCTACGCCGGATGAGCCTGGCGCTCGCCATCGCCACGGGTGATAAGACCCAGCTGCCGTCGCGCCGCGACGAAGCCTGGCGCTGGTCCGATCTCGCCGGTCAGATCCTTGACATGCCCGCGACATCGCCCGTTGGCGAGGCGAAAGGCGAGGGGCCGTTTTCCGTCCTGGCCAACTGCACCACAGTGGTCGTTAATGGCCGCGGGGCTAAGCGGATAGACCTGTTGGCGGGCCAGACCGTCGCCCTGCGTTTCGTTTCCTCAAGTGAGGGTACAGCGCACGTGGCGCAGATGGTGGTCACCGTGAAGGGCAAGGCGACACTGCTGGAGTCCTACGAGGGTCAAGCGACCGGCTACCTGGCACACGCGGGACTGCGCATCGACGTCGCGGCCGGCGCAAGCTTAGAGCGTATCGTTCTGGCCGATGATGCCGCCGACGCCATCACCGTGTCCCTGGCTGACGTGACCCTGGCCCCCGGCGCGTCGTTCGCCCAGACTGTGCTGATCAGCGGGGCCAAACGTCAGAGGATCGAGACCCATCTTGAACATCCAGGTGGCGGGGCCAACGTCCGTATGGACGGGGCCTATCTGATCTCCGGCCGTCGACATGGCGACATCACCACGGTCGTCGATCATATCGCCCGCGACGGGACGACCAATCAACTGATCAAGGGAATGGTGCGTGATCAGGGCCGCGCGGTTTTTCAGGGCAAAATTGTGGTGGCACACGGGGCTGACGGAACCGACGCCCGTATGGGCCATCATGCCCTGATCCTGTCTGATTGCGCTGAAGTCGATGCTAAGCCGGAACTGCTGATCTTTGCCGATGATGTGCAGTGCGCCCACGGCAATTCTATCGGTGCCCTGGACCAGGACGCCCTGTTCTACGCCCGCCAACGTGGCCTGCCGCTGGATGAGGCCAAGACGATGCTAACAGCCGCGTTTGTAGCAGAGGTGGTCGACCGTATCGAGCATGAAGGCGCGCGCGCCATCGCCGCCGCCTGGACCGCAGCTCGCCTGGAGCAGGGCTGATGGCCTTTGACATCGAAACCATCCGTGCCGAGTTCCCGATCCTGTCCCGCTCGGTGCACGGCAAGCCGCTGATTTACCTGGACAGCGCCGCCAGCGCCCAAAAGCCGCGCGCGGTGATCGAGGCTATGAGCCAGGCGATGACCACGAGCTATTCCAACGTGCATCGCGGGCTTCATACCCTGGCTAATGAGACGACTGATGCCTACGAGGCGGCCCGCCGCAGTGTGGCAAGGCTGCTCAATGCGGACACGAACCAGATAGTCTTTACCAAGGGAGCGACCGAGGCGATTAATCTTGTGGCGGCGGGCCTCGGTCATTCCATCCAGCCTGGTGACGAGATCTTGCTCAGCCAGATGGAGCATCACGCCAATATCGTGCCCTGGCATTTCCTCCGCGAACGTCGTGGTGCCGTGCTGCGGTTTGTGACGGTTGATGACGATGGCGTGCTGGATATGGCTGCGCTGGAGGCCATGTTGGGCCCACGCACGCGCATGGTGGCGATCACCCATATTTCTAATGTGCTGGGTACGATCAACCCGGTGCGCCGTATCGCTGACCTGGCCCATGCGGTGGGGGCTCAGGTACTGATCGATGGTTGCCAGGGCATCGCTCATGAGACGGTCGATGTGCAGGCGCTTGACGCTGATTTCTATGTTTTCAGCGGCCATAAGCTCTACGGCCCCACGGGTATTGGTGCCCTGTACGGCAAGAGCGATGCCCTGGCCGCTCTCCCGCCCTATCAGGGCGGTGGAGAGATGATCAGCAGCGTCAGCGAGGACGCCATCACCTACGCTGACCCTCCACATCGGTTCGAGGCCGGCACGCCGCCAATCCTGGAGGCGATCGGCCTGGGCGCGGCGATCGACTGGCTGGAAACCCAGGATCGACAGGCAATTGTTGCCCACGAAAAGGCACTCTACGTCCGGGCAGTCGAGATATTAGGCGATTACAACTGGATAAAGATAATGGGACAAGCATTTGATAAGGCTGCCATACTGAGCTTTTCCATCGAGGGGGCCCACGCCCACGATGTGGCGCAGATCCTGGACCGCTACGGTGTGGCGGTGCGGGCTGGAACCCATTGTGCCGAACCGTTGATGCGCCGATTTGGCCTTACGTCGAGCGCGCGCGCCTCTTTCGCCCTATATAATACCCTCGCCGAAGCAGAGGCTTTCGCCGACGCCTTGGTAAAGGCTCACGGTTTCTTCGCTTAACGATGCAAGATTGAGATGATGGACGACGCCACCGCCAACCCCGTTGCTGCAGTTGCCCTCTCGCAACAGGAACTCGATCGCCTGACCGATCAGCTGATCGATAAGCTCAAGACCGTGTTCGATCCGGAAATCCCGGTCGATATCTATGAGCTTGGCCTGATCTATAAGGTCGATGTCTCGGATGACCGTGAGGTGGCCATCCACATGACCCTGACCGCGCCGGGTTGCCCGGTGGCCGGGGAAATGCCCATTTGGGTGCGCGATGCCATTTTGACCATTCCGGAAATCAAGGCCTGTAAGGTCGATCTGGTGTTCGAGCCGCCATGGGATCAATCGCGAATGAGCGACGAGGCCAAGCTTCAGTTGAACATGTTCTGATGGAAACCGTCGCCCCCCGTGTTCGCCGCCCCCGTCCGCTCGCCGTCACCCTGACGGAGGCGGCCGCTGCGCGCGTGCGTGAGATCATGCTTCGTTCAGACCAGCCCTATGCCGGCTTGCGTGTGGGTGTGAAGGCGGCGGGTTGTGCAGGGCAGAGCTATACGATGGAATACGCTCTGGCCGCCGATCCGCATGACGAGGTTGTGCGGGACAAGGGTGTGACGATCCTCATCGAGCCAAAGGCTGTCCTGTTTCTGCTGGGGTCTGAAATTGACTATGAGGCGGGCGACCTAGCGGCCAAGTTCGTGTTCCGCAATCCGAACGAGACTGACGCATGCGGTTGCGGCGAGAGCGTGACCATCACGCCTGTGACCAGCGCGGACGCCTAAGACTCTCGATGCGGATCCTCGTCTATTCGATGGGCGAGGTGATTGGTGATGGCTTGATCAAGCTCCCATTCGCTGCCGGTCTACGCGCCGCCTTTCCGGACGCGCATATCGCCTGGTGTGCCGCCAAAGGTGAAACCGTCTACTCCACTGTCTTGGCACCCATTGTTTCGGGCCTGATCGACGAAATCATCGTCGCCACACCCACGGGGGTGGGGGCCTGGGATTTCCTGCCCTGGAAACGTCCGTTCGGCGGTGCCACCTTCGACTTGGTGATCGACACTCAGGAAAATCTGCGTCGAAGCGCTTTCGTGCGGCGTGCCGTTGGGTTGGGTGGCTGTTGGGTTGCACCGACGCCATCGGCGAAGGATTGGCCAGTCGCCTTGGTCGAGCGCCTGGCTGTGCTGCTGGGTCGCGCTTTACCTGGCGCTAAACCGCAAGCGATAACTGTTGCCGACGCGGCGATCGTAGCTGAAGCTGCGCGCGTGCTGCCACAAGGCCAGGACTATATCGGATTTGCCCCCGGTTCCGGTGGGGCGGAGAAGCGCTGGCCGCTACAAAACTATATCGCCCTCGCTCAGCGGCAGGCACGGCTTGGATTTGTGCCAGTGTTCCTGTTGGGGCCAAAGGAACTGGACGAGGCAGCTAAGATCGCTGCGGCCATTCCGACGGCGCGGTTTCCGGAAGCTGAAGCTCAGTCGACCCTGCGCGGTCCCGCTTTGGTCGTGGCCCTGGCAGGACGGCTTTGCGCCGCCGTGGCCAATGACGCCGGCCCTGGCCACATGTTAGCCGCAGGAGGTGCCCCGCTGTTGAGCCTGCAGCGCGATGCGCGCAAGGCCGCCAAATTCAAGCCGGCGGCGCGACGACTTGAGATGCTGGCCGCCTCGGACTACGGAGACGAGATGAAGGCCATTTCCATAGATGCCGCCGACGGGGCGCTACAGCGATTGCTGGGGCAGGGGGTCTGATGGCGATTATGGCCCCGATTTCGGCTGGCGAACTGGTCGACAAGCTGACCATCTTGCGGGTCAAGGCCAGCCGCATCGGCTTGGAAAAGCGAGGCAATGTGGAGCGGGAACGGGTCTTGCTGGAGGAAATTGCCGCAACTGTGCTACCGGTCCATACCGAGCTTGGACGTCTCACTGACGAGCTGATGGCGGTCAATGAGGCGCTGTGGGAAATCGAAGAAGGCAAGCGGGCCTTTGAGCGGCGCGGGGTGTTCGGCGAGGATTTCATTGCCCTGGCTCGGTCTGTCTATCGGGAGAATGATCGCCGCGCGGCCATCAAGCGGGCGATCAACCTCGCCTGCGAGTCCGATATCATCGAAGAGAAGAGCTACGCCCCTTACTCTGAAGGTGAGCCTGCGGCTTAGCCGGTCGGCTCCTGCTACCTGGCGGTGTCGGCACGATCGATCACATTCAATGCTGTTTCGCCCGGGTGCCGTTCCGCAAAGCCCGATGAAATTGTGATCCTGCCGAGGTATTCGTTGGTCGAACGGCGCCTGAGCATGCGCGACGCCACTTCAACGCGAATTTCCTCGAGGGCCGCCTCGATCACTTCGGCCGAATCCGACGGGAAGATCATGGCAAATTCTTCTCCCCCGTAGCGGGCGCTGAAGCGTGGGAAGGAACCCAGTCCGCCTATAACGGTGGCGACGAAGCGGATCACCTGGTAGCCGGTCTGGTGGCCCCAGGTGTCGTCGAAAGTCTTGCGGTTGGCGAGGTTGGTTAGGCCATCTGTCGTAGCATCGCGACGCACCTGCTCGAGGTGTTCTTTTAGGTATTCAACCTCGGCGGTTGAGGCTTCTAGCCGCTTTTTAAGGCTATGGTTCTGCGTTTACGCCTGGTCGGTTGCCATCGATATGGTCTCGACCATCGTGCGCATACCGTCAGCGTCCTGCAGCCCACCCAGTTCCTGAGTGGCGCTGTCCAGGGTCTTGCCGAAGGCGGAGGTCGAGGCTTGGGCGATCTGGACCGCTTGACTGAAGGCAAACAAATCCTTGCTTAGCAGTTCTCCGGCATCACGGATTTCTTCGTTAAGCTGAGCTTTTGGCAAATAGGCTACGACCAGTTCTGTACTAATAGCCTCTGTGAGTGGCTCGCCGGCGGCGAGCAACCGGCTCAATTCCTGCCCGATGGCTCCCTCGGGGTAGATAACGTAGTGGGTCTAGAGTTCGAAATTCAGCGCTGACGGCCACACCTTGTTGAATTCCATGGAATCGGTGGTCAAGCGTGCGACCTTTTAGGCATCGGGGCCTCTCAGGATCGCTTCCACCTCACCGGATATAGACTTCCCCAAACTGTCTGGCGTTTAAATGCCCCCGGAGTGATCTTCGTTGTCTCTTTAGGCTTACCTCTATCCTTGGAAATCGAAACGAGCGGCTAAACAGGGCGGCTAGGCTTTTGGGTCGCGGCGGGGGGCACCGATCAAGAATGCTGGCATATCTGAGCCGAAACCGACGACATCCCGATCGTCCCGATCTTGATCGCGACTGCGCTCTGATGACCGCCCGACCGGGGTATTTCGCTCGGAATCCTTAGGCCGAGGAGGCGCTTCGGGAGCTGACGGAACGACCTGGAGTTGCCTCGGCGCGCGGGCTCGGCTTTCCCCATCCCGTCCGGATCGGGCTCGCGGTGCCCGCTCTTGCGATCCTGTTTCCAGTGGTGCAATCGGGGGAGGCTCAACGGGTTCAGAACGGGCAACGGGCTCGGCAGGTTTGTGGGGCTCGACGCGCGATTCCGACCGCTCAGGGCGTCGCTCTTGTCTCCCGCGCCCACCCCGTCCGCCGCGGTCGCGGCCAGCGTCCCGGCCGCCGGGGCGTTCGGAACTGCCTTCGACGTCGCGGGCTTTTGACCAGTCAAGATCGAGCGTGACCTCGGTTGGGTTCTCGCCGATCAGCTTGATCACCTTGTCGAGTGACCGTGTGTCCGCCGGTGTGATGAGCATATAGGCCTTGCCACTTTTGCCGGCTCGACCAGTGCGACCGATGCGGTGGACGTAGTCGTCGGCATGGTGCGGCACGTCATAGTTGAACACATGGCTGACATCAGGAATATCGAGCCCCCGAGCGGCCACGTCTGAGGCCACTAGCAGGCGCAGGGTGCCCGAGCGGAAGTCGGCAAGGGTCTTCATGCGCGTGGACTGATCCAGATCCCCGTGGATCGCGGCCGCATCCAGCCCGTGGACCTTCAGCGACTTTGCGACCACATCGACCTCGGTCTTGCGGTTGCAGAAGATAATGCCGTTTTTGACGTCGTCGGCACCGATCAGGGTCCGCAGCGCCATGCGCTTGGCCTTGGGCTCGCTCAGCGGAAGGCGGACCAAGTGCTGGGTAATGTTGGCACCGGTCGTTGCGGGGCGCGAGGCCTCGATCCGGGTCGGATCATTGAGAAACTGTTTGGTCAGGCGGGTGATCTCCGGCGGCATTGTGGCCGAGAAGAACAGCGTCTGTTTCCGGGGCGGGGTGAGTTTAAAGATCCGCTCGATGTCGGGGATGAAGCCCATGTCCAGCATGCGGTCAGCTTCGTCCACGACCATCATTTGCACGCCGGTCAGCAAAAGCTTGCCGCGTTCGAAGTGGTCGAGAAGCCGCCCGGGCGTGGCAATCAGCACGTCGACCCCACGATCGAGCTTTTTTTCCTGATCGCCGAACGAAACACCGCCGATGAGCAGAGCCCAGGAAAGCTTGGTACCCTTGGCGTAGCGCTCGAAGCTGGCCGCGACCTGGTCGGCTAGTTCGCGGGTGGGGGCAATCACCAGGGCGCGCGGCATACGGGCCTTGGCACGGCCTGCGGCCAGGCGATCAACCATCGGCAGGGTAAAGGCGGCAGTCTTGCCGGTCCCGGTTTGGGCGATGCCCAGAACATCGCGCCCGGCGAGAGCAACGGGGATGGCAGCGGCCTGAATGGGAGTAGCTGTCGTGTAGCCGGTGTCTGCGACCGCTTGCAGGGTCGTGGGGCTGAGCCCCAATTCTGAAAATTCTGTCATGGACTGCTTGTAAAAAACCGGAGCCGCCCGTGCTTGGGCGAGCGGGCGGCGCGAATTCGCCAATCCTGCTCCGGACCGTGGGATACATAGAAACAAGTAGCCTAAAGTCAATAAGAACAAGGAATTCAGGGTTGTCACGCCACTGTCGCCCTTGTCATGCATTATGCGACCTTCGCCCCGGCTGCAGTCAGAACTAGGCTGAACCTGAACGGCGAACCTCACGCCGGACGCGGCCATCGCCAAGGCAAGACGGATTTGAGGCGTAACCGCTAGATGTCCAGGTCCGCCGTCGCAAACTCAGCATTTTCCTGAATGAACTTGAAGCGCGCTTCCGGCTTGCGGCCCATCAGGCGTTCCACCAGATCTTCGACTAGCTCCTCAGAGCGGGGCAGAGTGACCCGCGCTAGGGTGCGCTTGGAGGGGTCCATGGTAGTTTCCTTGAGCTGGCTGGGGTTCATCTCGCCGAGCCCCTTGAACCGGCTAATTTCAGTCTTCTTACCCTTGAACACCGTAGCTAGCAGCTCGTCCTTGTGGGCATCGTCACGGCCGTAGTGCGTCTTGCCGCCGTGGCTGATGCGGTAGAGGGGCGGTAGAGCCAGGAACAGGCGTCCGGCGCGTATCATCTCCGGCATGGTGCGATAGAAAAAGGTGATCAGGAGGCTGGCGATGTGGGCCCCGTCGACGTCGGCGTCCGTCATGATGACGATGCGCTCATACCGCAGGTCCTCATCGCGGTAGCGGCTGCCGCCCTGGACCCCGAGCGCCAGGGTGAGGTCGGAAAGTTCCTTATTGGCACCGGCTTTTTCACCCGTGGCGTTGGCCACGTTCAGGATTTTGCCGCGTAACGGTAAGATCGCCTGTGTCTTGCGGTTGCGCGCCTGTTTAGCGCTGCCACCGGCGCTGTCGCCTTCGACGATGAACAGCTCACTGTCGCCTGCGCCGCTATTGGAGCAATCCGCCAGCTTGCCAGGAAGGCGCAGTTTGCGGGTGGCGCTGGCACGGGCTACTTCGCGGTCTTTGCGACGCTTGAGTCTTTCCTCGGCACGTTCGGCCACGAAGGACAGTAGGGCGGCGGCGGCCTTTGGCTGGCCCGTCAGCCAATGGTCGAACGGGTCGCGCAGCGCGATCTCAACCAGGCGCTGGGCGTGGGCGGAAGACAACCGTTCCTTGGTCTGACCTTGGAATTCCGGGTTGCGAATGAACACACTGATGAGGGCCCCAGCCTGAGCCAAGACGTCTTCGGCGGTGAGTACGCCACCGCGTTTCTCGCCGACCCGTTCGGCGTAGGCCTTCAGGCCCTTCAGGATAACCGCGCGCAGACCCGCCTCGTGCGCGCCACCCTCAGGCGTCGGCACAGTGTTGCAGTACGACTGTAGAAAGCCGTCGGCCTCGCCAAAACCCTGTGGTGTCCAGGTCACGGCCCATTCGACTGCGCCGCCATCGTTGTCCTTGCGCTCGACCTTGCCACTGAACGGCTCGGGCGTTACGGCCGTCAGGCCGGCTGAACGCTCGGCGAGGTAATCGGCCAGGCCGTTGGGAAAATGGAAGATAGCCGTCGCCGGTGTGGCGTCGTGAATGCGGCTGGCGTCGCAGCTCCATTTGATCTGCACTCCACCAAACAGGTAGGCTTTGGACCGCGCCATGCGGTAAAGGCGGGCGGGCTTGAAGGCAGCGTCCTCGCCGAAGATTTCCGGGTCCGGCAGAAAGCGGATCGCCGTACCCTTCTTGCGGGAAGTGCCAAGCTGTTGCAACGGCCCGACCGGCTTTCCACGTTCGAAGCTTTGGCGATGCTCAAAGCCGTCGCGCCATACGGTAACATCGACCCGCGAGGACAGGGCATTGACGACGCTAATGCCAACGCCGTGCAGGCCGCCGCTGGTCTCATAGGCCTTGCCGCTGAACTTACCCCCCGAGTGCAGCATGGTCATGATAACTTCGAGCGCCGAAAGGCTCGGGTGTTTGGGGTGGGGGTCAACCGGAATGCCGCGCCCATCGTCAATAACGGTCAGGGCACCGTCGGCATCCAGCCGTACATCGATGATCCTAGCGTGGCCGGCGACGGCCTCGTCCATGGCGTTATCGAGCACCTCGGCAAACAGGTGGTGCAGGGCACGCTCATCTGTCCCGCCAATATACATGCCTGGGCGCTTGCGTACCGGCTCCAGGCCTTCCAGCACCTCAATGTCACGGGCCGAGTAGCTGCCGGCCACGGTCGCGCTGGCGGCTGGCCGTGGCG
>Ga0114970_10003838_pt1 | contig 10972 bp, 8 predicted proteins | sample M_140205_XF_Meta_FD_87030 | JGI IMG/M metagenome (GOLD analysis project Ga0114970, IMG submission 87030) | Freshwater microbial communities from Lake Montjoie, Canada to study carbon cycling - M_140205_XF_MetaG | ecosystem: Environmental > Aquatic > Freshwater > Lake | place: Lake Montjoie... | reverse complement strand
TCTGTTCAAGAATATCTTGTAAATGAGATTCAAGAAGTTTACCGTTTACAAGGTCAAAAATTAAATGATAAACATTTTGAAACAATTGTTCGTCAAATGATGCGTAAAGTTGAAATTGTTGATCCAGGTGACACAATCTTTTTAGAGCTTCAGTTAATTAACAAAAACGACTTTATGATTGAAAACGATAATGTTTTTGGAAAAAAAGTGGTTATCGAACCTGGAGATAGTTCAGAACTAAAACGTGGTCAAATTATTACTGCCCGCAAATTACGTGACGAAAACTCTCTATTAAAACGCAGAGATAAAAAAACAGTTGAATCAAGAGATGCCGTTCCTGCAACAGCAAATCCAATTCTACAAGGTATCACTCGTGCTTCATTACAAACAAACAGTTGGATTTCTGCAGCATCATTCCAGGAAACAACTAAAGTTTTAAATGAAGCTGCTGTTAATGGCAAAATAGATACATTGTTAGGATTAAAAGAAAACGTAATTGTTGGTCATTTAATCCCTGCTGGTACTGGTCTTCGTCAATACGAAAAATTAGTTGTTGGTTCTAAAGAAGAATATGAAAGATTAATGGCTAGTAAAGAAGAAGTTTCTGAAGAAGTTTAATTAATATTAAAAAATAAAAAACCTCGTTTAAAACGAGGTTTTTTTTTGGTTAAAATATTTTTTTTTAAGAATTAATTAGCTTCATAAAAGTTTTAAATATAATTTTTAAATCTGTCAACAAGCTCATTTCATTAATATACTGTTTATTCAATTCAAGCTTAATAGGCATAATTTCGTTAATATATGTTTGCTCTGGATTGCCCGAATTAGCCAAAATTTCATTTTCATTATAATACATTATTGAAGCAAGATCTGTAATTCCAGGTTTAACGTCTAAAATAGATTTTTGCTCGGAGTTATAAAGATTTACATACTTCCTAACTTCTGGTCTCGGGCCCACTAAACTCATAGTGCCATTTAAAACATTTATCAATTGTGGAAGCTCATCTAATTTATTTTTTCTTAAATAATACCCAAGCTTAGTAATTCTTTTATCATTATTACCTACTGTCAATAGCCCTTTGTTATCTGAGTTTAAAAACATTGTTCTAAACTTATATAACTTAAAATCTTTATTGTTTTTCCCTACTCTTAGTTGAACAAAAAAAACACCGCCTTTAGATGTTATAAAAATAAAAAAAGAAATAAAAATAAAAAATGGGAATAAACAAATTAAACCAATCAATGAAAAAAGAATATCTATGCCACGCTTTATCATACTAATTTTGGATAACAAAATAAATTAAAGGTTAATCTAACTATTTAATTTTTAATTTAAATATGGCATAATCAATTGAAAATAATACACAAAATAATTCATCTCAATTTATAAATTAATGGCTACAGAATACTATTAACAGCATTTTTCACAGCATTAATTACAGTATTTTGTTGCTCTGGTGATAAATCATAAAAAACAGGTAATGAAATTTCTCGACTAAAATTATCATAAGTAACAGGATAATTAAGTAAATCATAACCCATACTTTTATAAAAACTTGTAGCGGGAACTGGTATAAAATGAACATTTACACTCACATCCGCATTAAAAATTTCTTGAATAATTAAATCTCTTTGTTGCTCAGTAATCCCTTTAATACGTAATGGATATAAATGATAACAACTAGTTTTGTTTTTCGTTTCAATCAATGGCAATTCAAAACGATCATCCATCTCAAAGGCTTTTTGATAATTATAAATAATTGATTTTCTTTTTATTAGGGTGTCGTTGTCATAACGTTCTAATTCTACTAATCCAATAGCGGCAGAAATATCTGTCATATTGCATTTATATCCTGCTTCAACAATATCATATTTCCAATTACCTTTTTGAGTTTTGGCTAAAGCATCCTTATTTTGCCCGTGCAAAGTAGAAATACATAATTTGGAATAAATATCAGCATTATTAAAAGGCAATGGCAAATTAAGAGCAACCGCTCCACCTTCGGCAGTGGTTAAATTTTTAACAGCATGAAAAGAAAAAACACTTACATCTGTTAAACTCCCAGCTTTTGATTGATTATAACTAGCCCCAAAAGAATGCGCCGAATCACTCAATATTAAAATTCGTCCCAACATTTTTTGATTTTCACAATTTGCATTAAAAATAGAACTGTATTTTTTAGCAAGAGAATTGATTTCTTCATAATCACAAGGAAAACCAGCAAAATCAACAGGCATAATCACTTTAGTTTTGGAAGAAATAACTTTTTCAATTTCTAGATGATTAATATTAAAATCATTTGCACAAACATCGACAAAAACCGGGGTTGCGCCACAATGAACTATAACATTAGCCGTAGCAGAATAAGTATATGCTGGTAAAATAACTTCATCACCAGGACCAACACCAAACCAGCGTAACATAATTTCTAAACCAGCGGTAGCAGAGTTTAAACATAAAGTGTTTTGAATACCACAATATTCACTTATTTTTTTTTCAAATAATTTTGTTTTATGTCCTGTTGTAATCCAACCGCTTTTTAAAACGGCTACTACTTCATCACAAATTTTATCATCTACTCTTGGTGGCGAAAATGGAATCATATTTTTAGTAATTATATTATATTAATTTGTGTGGCACCATACCCATATTCCTTATAGGATGCGTCATGATATGTTAGTCCGTTAGTTGTTTTTAAAATAGAAATAATTTCTTGTTTTAGTCTTCCATTGCCAACGCCATGAATAAAAATTATTTTTTTAAATTTTTTAGCTATTGCCATATCTAGTTCCTTTTCAAAACATTCTAATTGTATATTCAACATTTCAAAATTACTTAATCCATTTGTTTTGTCAATTAATTCATTAATATGCAAATCAACCTCTTTTTCGAGTGTTTTTAAATATTCTTTATTAGATTTAGATGTTTTTGTTAACGTATTAAACTCTTTTATTCCCTTAAGTCTTTCAATGTCAATAAGACTTAAATCTTGCTCTATCTTTGTAATGTCTATAAAATTATCTTTAAGTAAAAAGGCATAAACGGGATATTTAAATTGATCGTGTTTAATAGTTTTTACATTAGATAATAAAGTTTGATTAATAAATATAAGCTCAGAAATAGGAGTTTGAGATTTAAAAAAAGTGTTTTTAAACAACAAGCATTCGAATTTATGATAATTATATTCAATAAAATAATTAAGCTTAATGGTTCTTAAAAATATTTTTTGATAAGCCCCTACTTCTCCATGTTTAATAGTTTGAAAATGATCTTGTTCTTTTATTGAATATGAAAAAAGCAAATTAAAAGATGAAGAATTAAATATATAAATTTTATAGTCGTTGATTAATGAAGGCAATTCATGATCTGGTTCTATTACAAAATATATAGCGTCGTTTAAATTTGTATCAGAGTTTAATTCAATATTCTCAGAATCCTTATCAATAATTAACTCCGTATAAATTGGAACAAGTTGATTTGAAGCAATCGGTATTTCAAAACCATCATTCATCTCAACATAAACAGTAAATTTATCCTTTATTTGAGAAACAACTCCCTCTCCTACCTCATTTAAAAATCTAACTTTATCGCCAATTCTTAATTTCATTTTAGTGCAATTTGGGCAGCGCCCATAGTTTTAGTTGAATAAAATTTAATTGCAAATTTACGACATAATTCTTCAGTTTTTTTAATGTTATAACTATTATTTGAACCATCTAAAACAATCATACTTAGAATAGGAAAAAGCTTTATGTCTTTTGGAGATAATTTAACATTGTTACATAAAATAATAGAATTTACTTTTTCTAAATCAGTTTTTGGCCAATATTTTTGATTCGATAAAATTAAAACCGAAAAATTATTTACTTTAATAAAATTAAATGTTTTATACTCAACATTTATATAATTAAAACTAATAAGATGTGGCTTTATGTGATAATTATAATTTACTTTATCATAAACATTAAAGATAATCTTTTCTTTATTTTTTAATCCAAAAACTGATGCGTTTTTTAAATGATAAATAGTAAGTTGAGATTTATTTTTAGAATCATAACTATCAATGAGAGAAATAAACTGCCAAATTATTATTAAAGAAAAACTAATAATTAATTTCTTATACGATTTCTGTCTTATAGATAAAGATAAAAAAACAATTAATATTGCTAAACAAATTGAGTCTATTAAATTAAAATCTATTTTATCAATAAAACCAAAATTAGCTGAATTAAAAAAATCAATAAAAATTATTAAATATTTAATTAAAAAATTAATAGATACATCAGCAAATGGAATATGAATAACGACAAAAAAAGCAAGTAGCAAAACAATAAAAGTAATTGGAACAACCACAATATTGCATATAAAAAACCAGATTGGAAATTGTTTAAAAGCAAATAAGGTTATTGGTAGAGTGCTTATTGTAGCAGAAAATGAGGCAGTAATACTTTGCCATATGTTTTTTAAAACAATTGAATTTGGTTTCCACCAATTACTAAAAATTGGCTGATAATATAAAATACCAAATAATGCGAAATAACTTAATAAAAAACCAATATCCTTAATTAAATAAGGGTTGTAACTAAGTAAAATAAATGCAGAAAATAAAAGTATATTAATTTGATTACGATAATCGCTTCGAAAATAAATTTTACCAATACCTAATAAGTTAAACATAATAACTGCTCTCAATACAGGTGCCGAAAAACCAGTAATTAATGCAAAAAGCCATAAAACAATTGTAATCCAAAAAAACTTTAAAAGTTTAAACCTTTTTTTTCGATCTACTAAATCAAATAAAAAACTTAATACTAAAAATATCAATCCAGTATGTAAGCCAGATACAGACAGTACATGTAAAGTCCCTGAATGTGAAAATGCTTCCATAACAGATTTATCAATCTCATCATCATATCCAGTGAGTAATGCAGCACAAATAGAATATGAATTTTTATTTAATAAACTATGTTGTAAAGAATTTAAAATATATAATTTACACTTTAATCCTAATTGCCAAATAAATGAAATAGTATTGGGAATAAAAACAAATTCATAATTAGAAGAATCTAAAAAAGCTGTGTGATAGATTTGTTTATAATTTAGATATTGCTTGTAATTAAATTCAAAAGGATTTTTAGGCTCTGATACAGGAATTAATTTTGCTTTAATGGCTAATGTCGAACCAGCTTTTATTTGTTTGTTTTTTAATGACTTTTTTAAATAAACAATTAAATCTCCCTTTACATTTATATGTTCATGCTTTTTTTTAACTGATAATACAGTTAAATTACATTTAATGGTTTTTTCTTTTTCAATGGGTAACTCATTTACTGTTGCAATAAATTGAATAACCGAATCTGATTTTAATACATTACCATAATACAATGGGTTTTCGCTAGTTGTTTGAATATGGACTAAATTATTTCCAAAAAAAACAAAAAAACAGTCAACAATAAATAATAATATAAACTTTGAAACTAAATTAGATTTAACAAGAATTTTAACTAAAAACAAAACAATGAAAATCAGAATAAACCATTTAATATCTATACCTGGTGTATTTAATTCTATAGCTGCCAAAATACCAACTAAAAATGGAATTAAAATTCGAAAAAATGGTATTGTTTTAAATACAGACATTCTAATTAAAGTTACAAAAAAATCCCGTTTAGAAAAAACTAAACGGGATTTTGATGAATAAAAACTTTGATTTAATTCAAAACTAATTTTTTATACATTTTTGTTCCATTTATCGAAAGGTTAATAAAATAGATTCCTTTAACTAATTTATTATCTTTATTTATTGTTATAATTTGTTCGCCAGAAGAAAGATCAGAATTTATTTCAGGAAGCATGTTTTTGCCTAAAACATCTATTACATTTATCTTAACTGATTTTGGTTCGCTTAAAGTAAATTTTAAATATGATTCAGAATTACTTGGATTTGGAAATAATGATAAATTTACACTTTTGGTTAATTGATTAATCCCTACATCCTGAGCACCAAAACTAGCAGCATCAATAAAAAAGTTATTTCTTACACCAGCAGATCCTTGTTGAAAATTAAATCGAACAAGTAAACTTTGAGAATTAATATAATTTGGCCAAAATGGATGTTCAGAAATATTATAGGTTTTCCATTCAGCTGTTGTTGATGGGAAAAATGGATTAGGATTAATTCCACCTGAACCCGCTGCTAATTGAGAAGAAGATAAGGTAGCCAAATTAGTCCAAAGTCCTCCACAATCAGTAGAAACTTGTATTTTTAATACATCATTATTAGTGTTAGAACCTCGTGCATATGAATATGAAAACTTCAAAGAATCTGCTTGATTATTCAAAACATTAATCATAGGCATTTGCAAAATATCCACTTCATTTGCTACTGCTTGTTGTCCATCAATATAATATGACATTGCGCCATCAAACGCAGCTGTATTAGTTTGTTCCCAAGTTACTGTTGCAATTGGAGAATTAATAATCAACCAATCTTGAGGTAATCCTGCATCTTCAAAACTTTCAAAATAAGATCCATTAATTGCTGCCATTCCATTTAAAACGGTTACTGTTTTTACCTTTGTTGTTGATCCTTGAGCGTTACCAACAGTTAATGAAACATTAGTTACTCCCACATTAGAAAAAGTAATACTAGTGATAGAATTATTTGGCGAAATAACAATTGCTGAATTATTTGCGGCCCACTGGTATGATGAAACTGTCCCATTAAAAGAAAAATCTTTCATAGTTAAAGAGCCACCCGAACAAACCGTATAAGAATTATTAATTGATAAAAAATCGGCAGTTGGTTTACACGGAGTTGTTCCATTTACATCGGTACTAATTAAATTTTGAGCTGACCACAAATTATTTCTACCACTTGTAGCAGAAGATAATGCAGCCTGCATTTTAAGAGATTGACCTTGAGTAAAATTTTTTGGACAATTCGAATAATCCATAATATTTTGAACATTTTGATAATATGGATTTTGATTAGAAGTACAAACTATGGCCGAATTTGTTGAACTTGCAGGGCAAGCAGAAAAATTACCTTTTGTATCTGGGGTATCATTAACCCCATCACCGCCGCTCAAAGAACCACAAGAAACGCCAGGATTATTTGTGTTTCCAAAAGTATGGGCTAAATTAAGCCAATGTCCAGCTTCATGACTTAGAGATCTTATATCATCAATATTACTTAAAAAATCGTGTCTATAAACAATTGCATCCTGACTGGCTCCAGTTCCCCAGGTACCTGGTTTATAAGTATAACCAACTATTATACCACCACCTGTAACAGTCCCCTGAGGCACAACTTGTTTTACAATAATTATATTTAAATATTTGGTAGGGCTCCATGTAATTCCAGTGTAATTTGAAGTTAATGATTGATCCCAATCTGTTTTGGTTGAATAGATATGATTTATACCTGTTGTGCAATTACCAGAGGGGTCTTTTTTTGCCAACATAAATTTTATATCCGAATTAACATAAAGCGCCTGAAAAGGAGCGAAAATAGATGAAAAATCAGAACCTCCTGCAGAAAAATCTAAATTAATTTGATTGATCGCGTTAATACAAACTGCATCAGAGATATTTTCAGATCCACCCAAATGCAAAATATGAAACACAACAGGAATAGTATATTGAACAGCAGCAGATTTACTTTGGCCTTTTATTTCCAATAAATCCTCGTACTCTTTTTGCATTTTAATTTGATTTTTTTCATAAGCTACTTTCGCTTCTGGGTTTTTAATAAAATACTCTTCCATAGCCGCATAGGTGTTGCAGGGCTGAATTCTTTTTTCTTGTGAAGAAATTAAACTTGGGAATAATAAACCTAAACTTAAAGCAAAATTTAATAATTGTTTTTTCATTATCTACTTTTTTTTATTTTTTTAATTGATTAATTTGATTTAATGCCATCATATCTTTCATAGTTTTTTGCATACCTTCTACACTTCCATCCAAAAATATAACATTTCCTTTACCTTCTTGAGCAAAGTTTTTCACAGCCTCGGTCCACATACTAAATAAAATTAAAGAAGAATCTAAGTCGGCTTCTTCCATTTCTTTTGCTGCACCGGCCATACCTTTGGCAACTTCTTTTCTAAATAAAGCAATTCCCTCACCTTTTAATTGAGAAGCATCTTTTTCGGCTTGAGCTGAAATTTTAATAAAATTACCTTCGGCTTCTGCAGCTTTAGTACGAGTAATTAATAAGGCTTGACCTTCATTTTCGGCAGCAGATTTTAAATTATTACTAGCAACTACTTTTGCCATAGACCTCATAACTTCTTCATCAAAAGTAATATCATTTAATTGCAAATCTATTAAATGGTAGCCCCAATTTTCGAGCACCTGATCTAACTGATCTTTGACAGCATCTACAATGTCTCTTCTTAAAATTAACACCTCTGATTGTTTTTTTGTAGCAACAAAAGCTCTTACTGAACCTTCTACCGAACGAACCAAAGCTTGCATAAAATTACGCTCATCAATAAATTTAAAAGCAACATTTTTAATGGTTTCTTCGTCGCTGTTAATTACTGAATATAGTAACATAGCTGTAAAATTAACATTCGCTTGATCAATTGTAACTGCCTGAAAACCTAACTCTGAACTACGATTTTGAACTGATATTTTTTTAAATACCTTTTCAATAAATGGGATTTTAAAATTTAAACCTGGTCGTAAAATACGACTGAATTTACCAAAAATAGTTGTGATGGCGATAGTTCCCTGCTGAACAGTAACAAAAGATAAAAAAATAGTTACAGCTAAAAACCCTATTACAATTAATATTTCCATTGATGACATCATTAGATATTATATTTGTATAAAGATATTGAATAATGTTAGTATTTCAAAACATAAATAATGTTTGTAATTATTAAAAATAGATATATATATTTACTTTTTTGTTTGTTTTATTTTACAACACACCAGTCTCAAGTAATTCAAACTGACTCAATTCCTAAACATGTTAAAGAATACAATAAAGCCTTAACTTTAATCGATTCATCCAAATACGAGCAAGCTTCTAAACTATTAAAAAAAATCATTAAAAAAAATCCAGATTTTTTTGACGCCATAATCAAACAAGCTTTTGTTAAAATTGAATTGAAAGATTATGATGGAGCAGAAAAAGAATTAGAAAAAGCAACAAAAATAAAACCACTTTTTTATGAAACTGAAAAATTAAAAGGTATAAATTATTATTTGAATAATAAATTTAGTAAATGTAAAGTTGCTTTTGACACTGCCCTTTACCTTGCCGTTGAAGATAAAATTGATGACCCTGAAATATACTATTATAGAGCAAGATTAATGTTAATTGGCAAAAACTACATTAAAGCTTTAGAAGCCTGCGAATCGGCGATAGACCTAAAGCCTATTTACGTAAACGTTATGACTTTAAAAGCTGAAATTAGGTTTGAAATGAAAAACTATAACCATGTGATATTCGAAACGAGCGAAGCCATTAAAAATTCTAACGAAAAAAATATAAATTATTTAAACTATAAACTCAGCGCAAAAAGCAAATTCGAAATAAAAGATTTTCAAGGAGCTTTAAATGATTGGAATGTTTATATCGGAAATATGGGGTCTAATGAAGAAAATTTAATTTCAAGAGCAGCTGCAAAAATAAACATTAGCGATTATTCTGGTGCTATTTCTGATTTAGATACCGCAATTAATTTTAATTCTAAAAATCCGGTAAGCTATTGTTATAGAGGTGTAGCAAAGGGTGGAATAAAAAATTATTCTGCAGCACTAAAAGATTTAGATTTTTCGATAAAATTAAAATTTAATTACTCTACGGCTTATTTAAATAGAGCGGCAATAAGAATGGCTCTAAAAGATAAACATGGCGCCTGCGATGATTTAGAAAAAGCTGATGGATTAGGAAATGAAATGGCTTTAAGATTAGTAGAAAAATACTGTAAAGATAAAATTAAACATTAATTCAATTTTGCTGGCACAATTAAATCAAATTTCGGAATTTGCACATCAAATTGTTTACCAGATAATATATCTTTTAAGGTATAAAAACCTTTCATGTATCCAATTTCACTATTTAAATTACAGCCACTATTATATTTAAAGTGGCCTCCAGGTTTGATTGTTGGAGTTTCTCCTACCACTCCATCTCCATCTACAGTATGTTTTTCTCCATTACTATCAAAAATATCCCAATGGCGTTTTAATAATTGAACCGAATAATCTGAATGATTAAAAATGGTAACAAAATAAATAAAAAAATAATGATTTTCGCCAGGCACACTATGTTGAGCATGGAAACTAGATTCTACTGAGATTTCAATGTTATGAGTTGTTATTTTAACCATATCAATATATTTAAACCGATACTTGTTCTTTTTTAATTATTTGTTTATATAACTTTTCGTATTGTGGTAGTATTTTATCTATATCAAACTTTTTTGCCTGATTAAACGCATTTTCTCTAAATTGATTTAACAATTTTTGATCGCTCAAAAGTTTAATAGCATGTTTTGCCATTTCGTCCACATTACCCAAATCACTTAAAAACCCGGTTTTACCATCTATATTTACTTCTGGCAAACCACCACCATTAGTACTAATAACTGGAACTTTCATTGCCATTGCTTCTAAAGCCGATAAACCAAAGCTTTCTGTTTCAGATGGCAATAAAAATAAATCTGATACACTTAAAATTTCTTTGGGATCAGCTATCTTACCCAAAAAAATTACATCATGGGTTATATTTAGCTGACGACAAAGCAACTCAATTGATGGTTTTTCAGGCCCATCACCTACCAAAATTAATTTTGCCGCAAATTTATTTTTTACCTTATTAAAAATATGAATTAAATCTTTTACACGTTTTACTTTTCTAAAATTACTAATGTGTACTAATAATTTTTCGCCGTTGGGTGCATATTTTCTTTTTATAGACTCGTCGCGAACCAAATTATATTCTTTTATATT
>Ga0114970_10003836_pt1 | contig 10973 bp, 9 predicted proteins | sample M_140205_XF_Meta_FD_87030 | JGI IMG/M metagenome (GOLD analysis project Ga0114970, IMG submission 87030) | Freshwater microbial communities from Lake Montjoie, Canada to study carbon cycling - M_140205_XF_MetaG | ecosystem: Environmental > Aquatic > Freshwater > Lake | place: Lake Montjoie... | reverse complement strand
TGAAGCCGTTGAACGTATTAAGACAGCTTTAGGAAAATTGCACTAAAAAACGAAATGGAAATCAAACAAATATTCGAAGACTTTACCAATCTAAAAGCCCTAATTGTTGGCGATGTAATGATTGACGCCTACTATTTGGGCAAAGTTGACCGAATTTCTCCAGAGGCACCTGTGCCAGTTGTTGCACTTAATAAAAAAGAAAACAGGCTAGGTGGAGCAGCTAATGTGGCACTCAATATAAAATCATTAGGGGCCACTCCCCTGCTTTGCTCTGTAATTGGCAACGATGCCGATTCTCAAATATTTAAATACCTTCTAAAAGAAAACGGACTTGATGACAGTGGAATAGTATCATCAACCGAACGCCAAACAACTGTGAAGACAAGAGTAATTGGGAATAATCACCAAATGCTTCGAATAGATCAGGAAATAACTGATTTACTTAGTAGCGATGAAGAAAACCAATTACTTGAGAAAGTAGCAAAACTGCTCCCAAAAGCCAATGTAGTTATATTTTCAGATTATGATAAAGGAGTAATCACTAGAAGAGTAATTGAGGAAATAATCAACCTTTGTAAACAAAACAATATTCCCACAGTAGCTGACCCAAAAAAACGCAACTTTCTTTCATACAATGGCGTGTCGTTATTTAAACCCAATTTGAAAGAATTAGCTGATGGCCTGAAGACCTTGTCAATAAAACCAGATGGTGATGCGATATACAGTGCTGTTAAGCATTTACAGGAACAAATGCCGCATCATATTTCTATGATTACATTGAGCGAGCATGGAGTATATTACAGCTTGAACGGTGAACGCAGTATTATACCTGCTCATTTACGCACTATTGCTGATGTTTCAGGAGCCGGAGATACAGTAATAAGTGTTGCTTCTCTTTGTTTGGCATTGAATTTACCCGTTGAGCGAGTGGTTCAACTCTCAAATCTTGCTGGCGGCTTGGTGTGTGAATACCTTGGTGTAGTCCCAATTAAAAAGGAACAATTGTTGGAAGAAGCTGTCCAGCATCATATCTAAATTATTATGAAAAAAAATATTATTTTATCTCTTCTCATTGCTTTTACAATTAACTTAAATGCACAAGACCAAATTGTTGTACAAGCTTCTAAGCGTGCCATTCATCGATTTTATTCGGGTATATTTAAATCTATATCATTAAAGACTTATAATGCAATAAGCCAGAATAAAATTGATGTGTATAAAGACGATAAATTGCAAAAAACATATACGCCTGCTGAATTAAAAAAAATAGGTCAGTATAGTATTAAGGTAACCAAAGATGTATATTTTGAAAAAGAGAAAACATATAAGACCTGCGATACCACAGAGATGATAACTTTTGAAGGTACTTGGCTATGGGGTTTTAAAAGAGTAAATCCCACCTTATATGCTTGGTATTATAAACGCCCCAAAGATGGTGAAGACAATATGCTGTTGCTAGGCTATTTGAATGCCGGGCAGTTCAACGCTTTATTGGGAGAATATGAATGGAAAACTATAGAAAACTTCACAAGCGGGACCAAAGATATCGTAACGATTAGTTCAATGTTTGCAGATCGTTGGAAAAAATATAAAGCATTTGGCCCTGAGCTTTATAATGCAGCAATATCTGATCGTGCGACGATTTGGGAAAATATAGAGTTTACTAACAAGATGGCTGGTGATGATGTGAAATCCCGTTTTCAAATGATTCGCAGTATCCGTATTAAACCCGATCCTAGCAATCCTGAATTTGATTATGACTCTACTTATCAAATACCTTTTATTACTGATTCACTGATGGGTTTTGGGTTTATCATAAAAATAGTAAATGACCCCCTAACCGGAAGCATTAACACCATGCTTTTTGCAATTAGTCCGTTATACGACCCAACAGGTATTGGAAGTGAAAATGCGTTTGTAGATGAAATGTATTGGATAAAGAAAGATGATTTAGAAAAAATATTAAAGCCAGATGATTGGAAATTAATTAGTGAGATTATTTACTTGGCATTCTCTGAACGACTTAATTGTGAATGTTTCTTTTAAATGGCCGAAATCGGGCATGATATTGAGCTTGCTGCCGAAATATTGAGGAATGGCGGCATTGTAGCTATCCCAACTGAAACAGTGTATGGTCTTGCCGCAAATGCATTGGATACAGATGCTGTAGCCAAAATATATGAAATAAAACAACGACCCAGTTTTAACCCTTTGATTTTGCACTTGGTAAATGCTGCACAAATGCAAAGATTCGCCAAGGATATCCCGCATGGAGCAAAAATATTAGCTAAGACTTTTTGGCCAGGCCCTATTACATTGGTTTTACCCAAACAAGCAATTGTTCCTGACCTAACAACAGCAGGGCATTCATCAGTTGCCTTGCGAGTTCCCAATCATCCCGTTACTCAGCAATTATTAGAGTTACTAGATTTCCCTTTAGCTGCCCCTAGTGCTAACCCATCAGGGTACATAAGTCCGACCAAAGCTCTGCATGTGCAGGAAAATTTAGGTGACAAGATTAGTTATATATTAGATGGCGGGCCATGTAAGATTGGATTAGAATCTACAATTGTTTCATTTGTGGACAAGCAGGCTGAAATTCTCAGATTTGGAGCTATTACGCAAGAGCAAATTTCTAACTGCATTGATATAATTAGAACTCCAATTATTGCGTCATTTGGAAATATTATTGCTCCGGGCATGCTAAGTAGTCATTACGCACCAAAAACACCTTTAATTTTTGGCGAACTAACCTTAGAATCAGGTGTAAGGAATTCCCCAAAAAGTGTCTTGCTCAATTACCAAAATTATAAAACCTTTGTACCTGAAGCAACCCAATTTGTACTTAGCAAGTCAGGCAATTTAGAAGAGGCTGCAAAGAACCTGTTTGAAATGCTCAGAAAAATAGACAGCATGGAAGTGGATAAAATATTTGCTGAACCTGCTCCAACCTTTGGCATAGGATTAGCAATAAACGACAGACTTCGAAGGGCATCAATAAATGTTAACAACGAAAATAAATTTGGTAACTAAAGAAGACATCGCTTAGTTTTGTAAATATCAAACTAATACACATGAAACAAGTTCTACTTATTATTTTTATTGCTTTTAACCTTCAGTATGCTATTGCAGCTGTAAAACCCATTCCCTCTCCAGTAGATGTAAACCAGCCTGCCGATGTTTTTGGGGAGCCTAATTTCAAAATGAATTATTATCCCAACCCTGTTGCAAAAAATATTAATATCGAGATTAATTTCGACAAGCTTGGCACTTCTCAGGTAGAGATTCATTTTAGAAATCTTATTGGTAAAGAAATGATAAATGCCTTTATTACAGAAACGAACAACATGAGCCCTAAATTTGAAATAGACCTTAGCGATATGCCTTCTGGTATTTATTTGATGGAAATTGCTACTTTCAGCAATGGTAATGCATCTAAAATAACAAAAAGAATAACAAAAATTTAAGAATATGATTGTATTACAATCTTTAAAGCCTAATGCTCATGTATTGGGCTTTTTTATGCACGATAATTAAGAATTTAAAGCGCATTGGAGTTACCTTCGTACCAATTTATATAGATGCGTTTACAAGCCCTAATTTACTTTTTAATTTTATACAATTCTGCTATTAGCCAACAAAGCTTATTTAATGCTCCTTCATCTGATATTACTACTAGGCATAAATTATTTGTTCAAGAGCAGTTGAATTTCAATGAGCAACAAATTTCTAATCTCACCATAGATTATGGACTGGGCAAAGGTTTTGAAATAGGCATGAATGTCTTCCAAACCAATCTTTCCAGCAAGCACGGATATTATAAAAGTTCGGTGATATGCATTAATGCCCAAAAAGAGTTCATTTTAACTAAAAGAATAAAAACTGCTACTGGTATTCAAGTGGGGCGAAACAATACTGCTATTAAAAATGGAATGTGGATTTTCCAAAATTTTGTATATCAACCTCGGATTGTGGGATTGAAACTATACGCTGGTGCATATTATACCAGTAAGTATTACGATGGGACCAATCTGACCCTAGGCGTGATGTGCGGATTTGATTATGAAATAAGTAAAAAGTTGCACACGATGGGTGATGCGTTACTGAGCAAAAATACGCAAAGCCAAACAGTAATGGGTATCATATATTTTGCAACTAAGAAATTCCCAATTTCTTTGGGGCTTGGCCTTCCGTTCAATACCCTTACAAAACCTGTATTGGTGATAGAGCTTACTTGGGTGCCTTAGTTTACTTAATTTCCAACCACCTAAAACTATAGTTTTCTGGTACATCGATGAGATGTTTTTCATCAAAAAAACCATAAACCGCTGATCCACTGCCAGTCATTGAGGCATAAAAAGCACCACTATTATAGATTTTATTTTTCAAAGCTAATATTTCTGGATATAGACTAAATGCGTAGTTCTCAAAATCATTAACAATTGTATCTTTCCACGTTTGTATAGGTTGTTTTAGTAAATCAACTAAAGAAGTATTATATATATCTTTTGGAATCATATTTTTATATGCTTCAGCAGTGTTAATATGATAAGGTGGGTAAACTATATATATATATTTGCAAGGCCATTTAAAATCTATGAAAGAGATTTCGTCGCCTATACCATGCACTGCAGCAGGTTTGTTATGTATAAAAAAACTACAATCAGCACCTAATTGAGTTGCGTATTTTATTTGTTGAGTTTCGTTTAAATTTAAATTGAATATGTTGTTGAATGCTTTAAGGGCAAATGCAGCATCGCTAGAGCCTCCGCCCATGCCTGCTCCCATAGGAATTTGTTTGAGTAAATTTATATTAACAGAAGGTAAATTTAAATCTTGATCTAGCAGATTATATGCTTTTGAAATTAAATTATCACTAGGACTTCCTGGAATATTCAAACCAAAATTCTTCCAAGTAATTTTATCCGTACTTTTATTTTGTATTATTTCCAAATTATCACACCAAGGCACGGGCAAAAATATACTTTCAATATCGTGGTACCCATTTGGGCGTTTATGCAACACCCGCAGACCTAAATTTATTTTTGCATTGGGAAATTCAATCATAAAATTAATTTACGAATATACAATTGCTCCTTGTGGAATATTGATTTTCCCGTATACCCACAAGCCTTTACTTTTTCTTGTATTATGATATATCACACAAAAATCAGTAAGTGGATTTTTTTCTTTGTAGCCTTTGGGATAATTTTTTATTGCCTCTTTTACCATCTCTGCATTGCCTAGAACACCAAAGCAAATAGGCATAGCGTATGCCTTTTTTAAATAATTTGCCCTGGCATCTTTATAATACAATCTTAATTGCTCTTTTTCATTTTTAAAACCGAAATCAAGCATTAAATTTTCTTTTGTTTCAGCTTGAGATTTCACCTCAAATAAAACATCGATTGGAGTTTTGGGATATAATAAACGAGCCATGAAATCGCAACGGGTTTTATTTTCTTTATTATCGAGCGAAGTAAATTCCTGTAGACAAGTTACATCATCTCCAAAATACTTTACTATGGCACTATTCATCAAACCCAGCCACGAACTGTCAACCTGTTCAAATGCTCGCTCCTCTAACTTCTTCGGCTCCATAAATAAATTACTGGCCATCAAATCAAATTCTTTTTGGAATGACTTCCATGTATTTGCTATAAAAAAATGTAGCGGTTCGTTTTGCTTTAGGTTATCACTGTAATAGGGATATGGATGCATTTCAACAATCATGATGCAAATGTAGCGTAAGCAAAGTAAATGGGCAAGAATATATATCCATTTTAAAGGTCAACTCCTCTCCTACTAATGTACTATTGTTGATTAGTATATGAACACTTCCTGCAATATATTGTCGTTTTTTGCGTTCTTATATTACCCAGTGAAACGTCTCAAAAAAATACTTTGGATTAGCTTATTTGTTATTCTGTCCTTGCCTTTGATAGGATATGGATTGGCGTGGTATTTTGCCAAAGATTTGAAAGCCTACGCCATCGCACAAATAAATAACAGAATTGAGGCTAAATTAGAGGTGGGTTCCATTGAGATTTCTATGTTTAGGCATTTTCCAAATATTGGTTTGCATTTGGAGCAAGTGCATATCATCAATAAACCCGAACAAGGAAAAGGGAATTTGCTGAGTGTGAAAGATGCTTATATCAATTTCAATCTTTGGGATGTGATGACCAAAAACTATCAAATATCAAATATCATTTTAGATAGTGGGAATATTGATGGGTTTGTGGATGCTAGAGGGAATTACAATTATGATATAGTAAAAGCTGATAGCAGCAAAGCAGACAGTAAATTTTGGCTAAAATTAAATTATATTGAACTCAGGAATATCAACTTTAAACATACACAAAATCAAATCGTTACTGCCTTTCATATCAATAGTTTAACAGCAACAGGAACCATAAAAAATAATGAAATTGTATTTGAGCAGCGAAGTGATATTAATCAATTGGGAATAGAAAATAATAAGACATTCATTTGTAAAAACAGAGTTCTAAAAAGCTATTTACACTGTGATGTTAATTTTGATAAAGAAATATTTAAGATACAAAAAAGCTCTATTGTGTCGGAAGAATTGAATACGGGAATTGAAGGAAATATATATTATGGTAAGGAGTCGACCATTGACTTATCAGTGAAAGGACAGGAAATGAAAATCTCCTCTTTGGCTTCTCTGCTTGGGCTTTCTCTCAATTCAAATGAATATAAAAGTGAAGGCGATATCTATATAGATTGCAAATTAAATGGCAGGACAGACAAGAATAACTCACCTGAGTTTAAAGTATATTTCGGCGTTAAAAATGGCATATTATATAAAGCTCAATATCAGTTAAAAAATATCAACTTAAAAGGTGAATATCATATAGAAATAAACAAAGATGCAGAAAGTGGTGTATTACAAATACCTAGCCTTACAGCCAATATAAATCAAAGTCATATCAGTGGTAACTTATACTTGAAAGGGCTTACCAATCCTAGCATTGAAACAAAACTTAATGCAAAAATAGATGCAAGTGATTTGCAATTTTTAATGGCTGAGAAAAGCAGGCTAGCAGGTAAACTCGATGCTGATATTAATATTATATATCATCCCGTAAAAGGAAAATCGGCCCAGGAAAATATTAAGGCAGAGGGGCAAATTTCATTTGATAACCTAAATTATAATATACCTGAGCATGCTATAAAAAGCTTAAATGGAGTACTCAGATTTAATAAAAGCAATATAGAACTAAATAAACTAACAGGATATTATAATGAAAGTGATTTTGATTTAAAAGGAAAACTAGGAAATTGGTACGGCTATATATTCAATAAAGAAATTTTAGATTTGAATGCAGTGCTATCATCACAACATTTTATATATAAAAGCAGTTTGACCAATGATTCTCAAAGCAATGCTTTTGCTTTGCCACCAAGAGTTTCAGCTAAAATAAAATTTGATTGCGACCAATTCGATTTCAATAAACTTTTATTTGAAAACGCAACAGCTACTGCTCAAATGGGTGAGCAATATATAACTGTAAAAAATCTAAAAGCAAATGCATTTGGAGGTAATATAGTTTTTGAATCATTAGATTTTAGAAAGATAGAAAATGGATTTTTACTCGATACAAAAGGCAACATATATGATATATCCATGAGTGAGTTTTTTAAAGACTTCAATAACTTCGGGCAAGATGTGCTGACCTTTAAACAGATTGGCGGAAAAGCCACCATCAGAGGATTACAGGCATATATATACTTTGATGAAAAGCTTAATGCGATTAGTAAAAAAATGAAAACTGAAGGGCGTTTGCAAATAGAAAATGGAGAACTAAGCAATTTTGAACCTGCTCTAAAAATGGCAAAATTTATTGATGTGAACGAACTTCGAAACTTAAAATTTAGCAAACTGGAAAATGATATGATAATATATGATGGCATCATACACATGTCGCAAATGAATATACAATCGAATGCAATAAACCTGAGTATAAAAGGCGAACACGATTTTAATAATAACTTAAATTATTATATAAAAGTAAAACTGAATGAAGTATTGTTTAAGAAACGTACTAAAAATACCAGCGATGAGTTTGGCGAGCTGATAGACGAAGGCAGGCGAGGCGTTTATCTCTATTTGCACATGACAGGTGTACCTCCTGATGTGAAAATTGCTTATGATAAAAAAGGATTTAAAAAAGAAGCATCTAAAAATATCAAAGAAGAAAAAGAAAAAGTGAAAGAATTATTTAAAAAGGAATTTAAGGATGTGAATGATGAGAAGTTGAATCCGAAGAAAGATAAACCTGATGAGCCTGTTAAGGGAGATTCGATTGATTGGGATGGGTAGTTGAGTGCCGCCTCTTTTTGGATGCTATGAATACCAGAGGCAGTTAATAGATTTTACAAACCTGCAAGCGTGGTCGATAAACTCAAACTGAAACTCTAGGGTAAGGAGCCAAACTCTGATCCGCGAAATCATTTTTCATATATTGATAATGGGCAGTAATTGCAATCATTGCGGCATTGTCGGTACAGTATTGGAAAGCGGGAATATATAAATCGAATCCTTTTTGTTGGGATAATAATTGTAGTTTTTTACGGAGTCCACTGTTGGCTGCTACGCCTCCGGCTATAGCTACTTGTTTTATTCCAGTTTGTTCGGTGGCTTTTAATACTTTGTCGGCAAGTGTTTCCACAATTGTATATTGTATAGCAGCACACAAATCATTTATATTTTCTGCAACAAAATTTGGATTGAGTTTTTTTTGTTTTTCTATATAATATAATACCGATGTTTTAAATCCACTAAAACTAAAATTTAGTTCTGGAATTTGTGGTTTGGGAAATTTATGAATAGTATGATTTCCTTGTTGGGCAAGTTTATCTAATAATGGTCCGCCGGGATAAGTTAGTCCCAAAATTTTGGCAGTTTTGTCGAAGGCCTCCCCTGCTGCATCGTCGGTTGTTTGTCCTATAATTTCAAAATCGAGTGGGGCTTTTACAACTATCAGTTGGGTGTGCCCGCCAGAAACGAGCAGGCATAAAAATGGGAAACTGGGCTTGGGTTCATCAATGAGCAATGCCATAACGTGGGCTTGCAGGTGATTCACACTGATGAGGGGAATATCCAAAGCCAAGGCAAAACTTTTGGCAAACGTAGCACCAACCAATAGCGAACCAATGAGTCCAGGACCTGCGGTGAGTGCGATTGCATTCAAATCTTTTTTTTCGATTTCAGCAATTTGCAAAGCCTCGTGCACCACCGGCACTATGTGTTGCATGTGGGCACGTGATGCGAGCTCGGGCACTACCCCACCCCATTTCTCGTGTATGCTCTGGCTTGCAACCACGTTGGCAAGAATATTGCCATTGGCCACCACAGCGGCACCTGTGTCGTCGCAACTTGATTCTATAGCAAGAATGATTATATCGGACATTAAATTTATAACAGTTAACTTTGCAGCAAGGTTTGCGTAAAAAGTTCACAAAAATATCAGTATTTTTGGTATCGGCCATATTTTTTCTGGCCACCAATTTGTTTGTTTTGCTCAATAGCAAACCATTTCAAAACTATTTTGTACATAAAATTGAGAAGTATTATAGTGAGGAATTAAAAACCACTTTACATATTGACAGTGTAGCTTTTTCATTTTACAAGTTCGATTTTTATGGCGTAACACTCAACGATCAGCAGCAAGATAGCTTATGTCGTATCAAAAAATTAACAACTTATCTTGATTTAAAAACTTTTACTACCCGAGATATTGTAATACATAATGTAGTATTGGACCAGGCCCGATTAAACTTTATGGTTCACCCGGGTGTGAAAGGAAATAATTTAGATTTTTTAAAGAGATACTTTTCTAAACCTAGAGTACCTGGTAGCCCAAAGAAACCGCCATTTATAATCAATATCACTGATGTGGAACTGAAAAACAGTTTGATTACATGGAGCGATAAACGAAAGAAACCTGATACCCGACAATTGGATGTGAATTATATGGAGTTTAGAAATCTCAACGCCACAGTAAACAATATAAAATTGATTGATGATTCTATCAATTGCAAAATAACTGGACTTAACTTTATTGAGAAATGTGGTTGGAAAGTAACCAATATTAAAGCCAAGCTGGCTGTGAGCGATAAGGCAATGCAGTTCGATAATTTCTCACTTATTACTCCATACAGCAAAATAGGAAATAAACTAAAGTTGGCTTATAATGATTATGAGGACTTGGAAGACTTTGTAGATTCAGTTAAAATTGATGGGCATATTATAAACTCGAAGGTGAGTGCACGCGATTTGGTGTACTTTAATTATATAATGCAAGGCGTTACTGAAGATTATTTATTTAGTGGAAACATTAAAGGTCCTATTAGCAATTTAAGAATTTTAAATGCGAAAATAAATTATGGAGCAAAAACTGTAGTGCATGGAAATGCCTACTTTATTGGCCTACCTGATGTAGAAAAAACGCACATGAGTTTTGATATTAGTAAAGCTGTTACGGAAAAAGATGAAATGGAAAGCATCTTGCACCTGCCTGGCCTTCCTGTGCAAATTGCTAAAATGGGGATTTTAGATTTTGTTGGAAATTTTAAAGGTTATATCTCTGATTTCGCTATTGATGGAAATATAAAAACAGAACTGGGAATTGGGACTTGCAATCTAAATATGAAGTTTCCAACCGACAATAAAATGAAACCATTTTATAAAGGAGAATTTACTTTAGACAAATTTGATGCAGGAAAATTCTATAATATGAATCCTACGGTTGGCCTTATTACCTGCAGTGCAAGCATCGATGGCAGTGGGTTTACAATAGGTGACCTTGATACTAAAATTAATTCAATGATTAAATCTGTAGAATATAAATCATATACTTATAGTAATATTACTGCAATTGGCAAATTCGGGCACAGATCTTTTAATGGGAATATTATAGTTGCAGACCCCAATTTAGATTTTAATA
>Ga0114970_10003835_pt1 | contig 10973 bp, 3 predicted proteins | sample M_140205_XF_Meta_FD_87030 | JGI IMG/M metagenome (GOLD analysis project Ga0114970, IMG submission 87030) | Freshwater microbial communities from Lake Montjoie, Canada to study carbon cycling - M_140205_XF_MetaG | ecosystem: Environmental > Aquatic > Freshwater > Lake | place: Lake Montjoie... | reverse complement strand
TTGGAAGCGCAAGGGATCAAACACGGTGGCGAGTGTCTGATGCGAACGAAGGGCGATGCGGATGCCAGTCCAGTTGATGCTGGCGGCGGAGGTGAGGGTGCTGTTCGGTGAATCAGCAGCGATGACACAGGCCGTGGGCGTGATGCTTTGCAGATCGAAGCGATGCCCAGCGTTCGGCCCATTGAGGATTTCAAGGTAGAAGCGAAGAGTCGGCACCCGAGCAGCGGCAACAGCGGCCTGCTCTGCGAATGTGATACTGGTGGCCGTGGCACTGCTCACGGCACCAGTATAGAGCGGCGTGTTCGTGAGATTGAGGCCGAAGCTCTGAATGCCGGTGCGCAAGGCCGCCTGCTGCCAGCCAAGCGGTGCAGAAGTGGCGGTGGTGCCGCCGGTTTGCGTGACACGCAAACGCACGATGCCACGAGCGAGGCTCTGCCCAACTGCCGCAGGCAGATTCGACCAGGTGACACGCTCCCAGCCGTTGCCCAGACTGACGATCGTGGGGGAAACCGCGAGCGTGGACCAATTGACGAGATCATTTGAGGCTTCGAGGGCGAAGGTGATGCCGCTTTGACCCGCTGGACGCAGCAGCGTGGCATCAACAGCCTTGTTGGCGCGGGTGGTGAGCTGCAAACCTTCACCCGGCTGCGTGATTCCGCTGGTGATTGAGGTTCCGAGCGCCTGCTCGATCAAATCAGGTGCATCATCGCCGTCGGTGTTCACGGGTGCGATGCTAGCGCCCAGTGAAATCGTGCGGGATACGGTCGAAGTGAGCGTCATGCTTAATGGGGCGCTCCCCAGCGGGCGCAAGGCGGACTGTGGGATGGCGACGAAGTTCGCGCCCGGTCCGTCCCAGAACAGACGGGCCATCGCACTGCTGGTGTTTTCGTAAAACTCCATCTTCACCGTGACCGGCACACCGGCAGTGAGCGTGAGCGTGGCGTAGTCCCAAGTCTCCCCATGATTGGTCCAGTTGTTGATGACTTGCACGCCATTGAGCCTGAGACGAACGCCGTCATCACTGCGGGTAATGAAATCAAAGACCCCGCTGCTCGTCGGCACGATGGTGCCCTGCCAGCGCACGCTGAAGCCATCCGCTGGCAAACCCGCGCCGGGTGCTGCGCTCCAGGTGAAGTCGATGTTCGGATCGATGCGGTTGAGCACGAACTGCTCGAAGTTTTTACCGCTGTAATAGTCAGCCGTGATCCCGTTCAGCGTGACTGGGACGCTGTAGCTCACCGTCAAGGTGTTGGAGGCGAAGTTGCCATTGCCTCCGGCATCCTGTGCCATGCCAGCAGGCAGAGTGACCGTCACATTTCCCGCCACTATCGGAGTGACGGTGGCAGACCAAACCGCACCCGCAGCGGACAAGGCGGTGACGGTGCCGTTGGTGACATTATATTCTGAGGCAAGCAAGCCGCTGACGTTTTCGCTAAAAGTCGTGGTAACCACGAACGGTGCTGTCACCGGAGTCGCAGAGGTGGAAAGCACGACGGTGGGCGGCGTGGTGTCCGTGGACGTGTAGTTCACGCTAAGCAGATTCGAAACGGTATTGCCCAACGCTGTGCTGTCCGTGGCCGCACCCGCAGGCACACTCACGGTGACAACACCTGGCACTGCAGGCGTGACCGTGAAGGTGTAGGCTGCCACGCTACCGCTGAAGTTTGAGGCAACACCGTTGGTAACGACGATATCACTCAAGGTGAAACCGGTAGCAGCGGAATTGAAGATCACGGTGACATTAAAGGCGGTGGTGACGCTAGGGCCAGTCGTGCTGAGCACGACGGCGAACGGCAGCGGTGCCGAGGTCGGCGCATCATCAATGCTTGAGACGAACGCGACTAACTTTGGCATATCCGTGGTGGAAACGCTCACACCTTGATGTGCGGTGATGGCATCGGCCAACGTCGCAGCGGAACCATCGTGCAAATACGGCGCAGAGGCCCAAACACCACGCAGTGTCGGCACATCAAGACCCGTGAGCGGTGCGCCAAGACGTGTACCACTCGTCGGCTTGATCGTGCCGATGTTCGCAAAGACATTGAGCGCACTGTTGGTGAAGTTTGCCCCGCTGTGGCAGGCGGCGCAGTTTTGCGCACGGAAAATCTGCTGACCAGCCGTGGCATCCGCACTCAAAGCACCGCTGCTGGTCCGATTGGGGCTGTTACCATTCAAGGTGAGAGATTTCACATACGCGGCTAGCGCATAGAGATCCGCACTACGGCCAGCATTGGCGGTGCCAAGCGGTGGATTCGGCGTGCCGCCGCTGATGAGGCCTGAGCCGCCAGCAAGAGTGCGAATCTGGCCCTCGAAGTCCTGTACCTCGTCGAAGTTGCCGGTCCAATGCAGCGCACCATGATTTCCATGGCCTTTGAGGGTGATCGTATTGCGCAAGCCTTCGCCGAAACCCGTCAGATCCCAGACTCGGCCATCGTGTCCGCCGTCATTGTGGTACACGGCGCAGCTCAATAGGCTTGCAGCGCGAGACGCGGATCGAGCGCATCATAGAAGAGTTGCTTCCCATTGAGCACCTGCGCGGTGAGCCTTTCCGTCGTTACCGCATTGAGTGTGGCGACTGCGATAGGGGGCGTGCTGCCGCCTTGAAGAATGCCGCTGGCATTGAAGACGCTGATGCTGCGATCCATGAAGTTGTGAACGTAAAGCGTGCTTCCATCCGGCGAGAGCGTGACACCCTGAGGAGCACGACCGGCGGGGAAACGTATAAATTCACGACGCGACCACGCATCAACGATCACCACGTCACGGCTGGCCTCCAATACCGTGAATACATAGATGCCCCACGGATCAAACGCACCTGCGCTTGGCCTGCCCGCATTATCGAAATCGATGCGCGATGCTGCATCCTCGGCCTGTGAGGTCAGATTGATGCGCGAGGAGATGGCACGAACCGCATTTTCGTGATTCAATGGCAAACCATCGCGCAACTGACCACGCTGAATGTTGTCCTGCTTCGACGGCACCCAAGCAGAAATTCCATCCGGAGAAATGACCGCCGCGCCGAGGTAGTTTGGCAATCCTCGCGCCGAGGTTGAGGTATCCGGTGCCGTGCTCGGTCCGAGCAGGATGGTACGTTCCACCGCAAGCGCTGCGGTGCCGATCACCACGACTTGTCCGCCACTGCCGGTGAGCACTGGAGCTGCGTTACTTTCACCCGTGACACGCGGCGTGATGAATCGTGTCGCATACACACGCGTTCCGTCAGCCGTCACCGAGACATGACGCACCGGCCCACCCGCATCCACCGAAGCAAGTTGAGCTCCGGTACTCGGATTCAGTTTCAGCACGCGTCCGGTGGCTTCCAAAGCCACCCAAGCCGCTGTGCCTGCCGGATCAAAGACAATGCCGAATCGACGTGAGCCACGAGGCAGTGTCACCGTGGCGACAACGGTACGGGTGCTCGTGTTGATGATGCTAATCGTCGCCGACTCGACATTCGTCACCCATAACCTGCCATCCGGTGCCAAAGCCAGTGTGCGCGGCGACGCACCTACGTTTAGCTCGGTATAGCGTGCCCGTGTTACCACATCGAAGGCGCTAACGCTGTTGTTATCGGGATTCACACACCAGACGCGATCATTGCCGGTAGCAAGGTCTTCAAACACGATACTACCAGAAACAGTGGGCTTCCTTGCTGTCAGCGTCGCATAAATGCCTTGGTAGAACGTACTCGTCACGAGGCGCCCGGTGTCATCGGTGGCGGTGAGAGTGACGAGATAACGTCCGGCGCTTGCGAAGGTGTGGGCAATACTCGCTGTCGTGGACCATGTGGTTTCCGCCGTGGCGTCGCCAAAGTTCCATTTGAAGCGGGGATTCACGCCATTCGTCGCGATTGCATTATAACTAATCGAGGTGGCAGCAGCCATCGGAGCCGATGCCAGCGGCTGGAGGGCAAATCCGGCCGAGACTGACCATGTGAATGTGATCGTACTGGCCGGATTGATGCCATCCGAGGCGCTGATTATTGTGGTGAAAACACCCACCGTGCTCGCCGTGCCTGAAATAACACCTGAAGTGGCCGAGATCGACAATCCTGTTGGCAAACCGGAAGCGCTGAAGGTGATCGGATTGTTTTCTGGATCACTCGCAGCGATGGGTAGCGACACCACCGCGTTAACGATGGTGTTTTGCGTGCCCGGATTCGTGATCTGCGGCGGCTGATTCTGCGGCAGCGTGCTTGTGGAGGGCCGTTGATCACGCAGCGCAACAATGTCCGCCTGTGACAGCGGCGCCGCATGCAATGCGATCTCATCAATCGCTCCCGCAAAGTAAGACGTGCCGGGACTGTCCGCTGCGCCGACCACCAAAGGCCTCGCAGTGTTCGGCACATAAGTACTCGTGTCCTGTGCAGCGAGGAAACCGTTGATGAAAAGCTTACGCAGACCGGTGCGCGTGGTGCCGCTCACGCTTGTCGTCTGAAAAGAGATCGCGACAAGCGTCCACTGCCCCACTGTGACGGTTCCGCCATTCAGAGCACTTGTATCTGCTCCGGTGCGGAACTGCCATTGACCGCCAGTTGTCGTCCAGAGGCCATAACCCTTCTTGGTTGTGATCAAATCTTCGCGGGAAGCGAGAACGCAGCGCAATGCGCCAAGCGCCGCATCATGCCGCACCCATGCAGCGATGGTAAAATCGTTCGGATTCAAAGCCACGTTGTAAGGCATGATCAGGCTCTGGCTTGTTCCGTTAAAGACGCCGCTATTGCCCGTGCCCGGATTGCCACTAAGCGCAGGATTCGACGCCGTCGTCGTCGCGCCAGCCGATGCGGTGCCATTGATGGCGAACAAGCTCGATGCATTGGATTTCACCTCGCCCGTGGTGCCATTCCAAGAGGCTTCATCAAAGTTCCAAGCCACCGCAGGTGAATTCACTGGCAGATAGGGAGATAGATAGGTGCCTGCGATGACCGCAAAGGCTGAGTCGCCCGGCTTTTGCCAACCGACGGAGAGATGATCACCACCGTTGTTCTCCTTCATCACCGCCTCGAAGTAATAGCGCCGTCCAGCGTTTAGCGTGATCAACGCAGACTGCTGCTGCGAATACCAAGTCCAAGCTTGAGATTCAGTCCAATCAGGTTGGCTGGTAATGGAGACCGCATTCGCGGGATTGGCGTCCGTGCTAAGCATCAAGCTCGACTGATCATCACTGGCGATGGCAAAGCGATATTGCCCCGTCACTGGAACAGTGAGGAACCCGCGCACACGCTGGCCGTAGTTGTCATCCCAGTTCGATGGCGCTTCAAATGAACCCAACATGTCGCGCCCATTCGGGCTCGCAGGATAAGCCGCATTACCAGTTAAATTCGCGACCGTTTTGCCCGCGATGCCTGTCCACCACTCGCGCGGGATTTGTCCGGTGCCAAGATTTGGCAAGAGAACGATCCAGTTGAACGCAACGGAACTCACCTGACCTGATGCCGTCACGAGTATCGTGCTGCGGTACGCTCCCGGTGCCGCAGACACCGTGCCGGAGACCAAACCCGTACTTGCATTGATGCTGAGCCCGGCCGGAAGACCACTGGCCGAATAACTCAAAGTTCCGTCGGAGATGCTAGCGCTGATTTGCAGCGTAACAACCGTGCCCTGAGTGATTGTCTGCTGCCCAGGATTGGTGACAACAGGAAGTGTGGCATTCGTAACCTGAATCGTCCGCGACACGGACCACACACCATTCGCATCAACCGCAAACATCATCCAGTAGCCCGGCGTGAGCACGTTGATGCTTGATGGAGCCGTCACCGCATACACACCACTCGATGGACTGGTGTGTGTGAACCGAACGTGACGTAGATCCGTGCTCACCGAGTGCGTGAGCGCGGACAAACGAATGAAACTAAAGTACTGCACACCCGGCGTAGCATTCACGGTAAACACCGTTCCTGGCCCGATGCGGTCTGGTGCGGCGCTAATCTGCGGACGTGGCGCGGTGCTTCCATCCGCGTTGAACAATTGCGCTGGCGTGAAGACCTGCGCGTCATGGTGATCGATCAATGGATCACCAGACAGACCACCGCCGACCGACCACACGCGTCCGTCAGGCAACAACATCGCGAGCGAGTGATAGGTTCGTGGCACACTCATGTCCGCCACAGCACGCCATTGTCCTGTCGTTGGATTCCAAATTTCCGGGGACAAAATCGCTCCAACATCGCTGAAGAATTGCCCTGAACTACTCCCACCCACAATTATTACTTCCCCATTCGGCAGGATGACCGAGTTCGAGAACGAACGTGCATTCGCCATCGGTGAAGTTGCAATTACGACCGGTGTGGCACCATTAAAGTCAATGGTGAAAGCCTTATTCACCACCGTGCCGTTGTCGATTGCCTGCAAGCCACCTGCCACCACAACCTTTCCCGGCGAGTACATCGCCCAAGCGCCTTGTTTCGGGTAATGAGTGCCAGGATTGCTTGAACCCGCCGAGGTCATCGAGCCCGTTCCAATCGGCGTGATCCAGTCGTGTGTCTGATGCGGTCCGAAGTGCAGAACGCGACCGTCCGGCGCAAGGAGAAAAAATGGATGCCAGTTCGTTTCGATAGCATTCGGCACGGGTGAATTCTCCACCGTCTGCCAGTTGATGCTGCTCATGCGTCGCCAACCGGAACTGGCGCTCCATTGCTCTATGGTGCCATTGCCTTTATCACCACTGTTGCCACTGCCCGTAATGACTTCTCCATTCGGCAGAGAGCTGCTGGTGTTATACCAACGACCATCCGCCATGGACTGAGCAGGTATCCATTCATTCGTGCGCCAGTCGAACAAGCTTGCCAGCGCCGTGGTGCCGTTAATGCCATTGCCGCCATTCACCAACAGTCTGCCATCCTGCTGTAGCGACAAGCCGCCGCAAAACATGTCATGGCGTCCATTGTTGATCTCCGTGAACAGTCCGGTGGCCGGATCCCACACCGCCGCATACGTGAATTGTGGCCCGTCCGGGAATGTGGTGCGCTGGTTCGAGGCAAAGGTGAGTAGCCTGCCATCGGGCAGCATTGCAGCAGACACTGGAACGTGCGGAGTCCAAGGGATGACCGCGCTCCAATTACCCAAGGTCGAATACTGCGAGGGTGAGACTGCGGTGAAATTCATCGCCACCGCCTCTGCCACAGGCGCTAGTCTAGCAGCCTCCGCCAAGAGTTGATCGGCCTGTAAATGAGGATTGATGTCGGCCTGACTGTGACTGGTAAAGGCCAGCAAAATCGCACCTAGAAATGATGTAACGCGTGATTTGCGCATTGATGCAGTATTGATGCGATTCATAATTGAGCAGATTATCAGAACCAAACACCAACCGCGCATCACGCCCGACCCTCAATTCAGTAGTTTGTAAATACAGTTCTGCGCTTCAAACCATTGGCAGAGCTTGATAGTTGGCGCGACAACGCTGCGCGCCCTTGCACTCCCCCACCCACTGTCTATTCTCGCGCCCCTTCCCCCTTTCCGACCGTGGCCAAAAAGTCCTCCAAAAAATCCGAAGAGTCCTTCTCCCCCATCCTACCCTCTGCCGCTCCGGTAGAGCACAAGCCAGTGGACACGCTCTACAGCGACTGGTTCCTGGACTACGCTAGTTACGTCATTCTCGAACGCGCTGTGCCGCACATCAATGACGGCCTGAAACCGGTGCATCGACGCATCCTGCACAGCATGGATGAACTTGAAGATGGCCGTTACAACAAAGTCGCCAACGTCGTCGGCAACACAATGAAGTATCACCCGCACGGCGATGCCTCGATTGGCGATGCCATGGTGCAACTGGGCCAGAAAGACCTGCTCATCGACACGCAGGGTAACTGGGGCAACACACTCACCGGTGACAACGCCGCTGCGCCACGATACATCGAAGCCCGCCTGTCCAAGTTCGCGCTCGATGTCGTATTCAGCCCAAAGGTGACCGAATGGGCTGCTTCGTATGACGGGCGCAACAAAGAACCGGTCACGCTGCCGGTGAAATTCCCGTTGTTGCTCGCGCAAGGCGTCGAAGGCATCGCCGTGGGCCTTTCATGTCGCATTCTGCCGCATAATTTCATCGAACTCTGCGATGCCAGCATTGCCGCATTGCGTGGCGAGGAATTCAATCTGCTACCAGACTTCATTTCCGGCGGCATCATGGACGCCACCGACTACAACGGCGGCATGCGCGGCGGTCGCATCCGTGTGCGGGCCAAGATCGAGGAAGGCGCGAAGAAAAACATCCTCGTCATCACCGAGATTCCCTACGGCACCACCACGGGCAGCGTAATGGATAGCATCGTGACCGCCAACGAGAAGGGCAAAATCAAGATCGCGCATGTGGACGATAACACGTCCGATAAGGTCGAGATCGTCGTGCAATTGCCCTCCGGCACTGACACCGATCAGACCATTCAGGCGCTTTACGCCTTCACCGACTGCGAAATCTCGCTCTCACCGAACGCGGTCGTCATTCAGGACGATAAACCGCGTTTCATGAACGTGAACGATCTGCTTAAGACGAGCGCAGAGAACACCAAGCGCATCCTCGGCCACGAACTTGAAATCCTGCTCGGCGAACTTAACGAGAAATGGCATTTCAGCTCGCTGGAGAAAATTTTCATCGAGAACCGCATTTATCGCCGCATTGAGGAAAGCGAAACCTGGGAAGCCGTGATGGAGGCGATCTGGAAGGGCCTCAAGCCGCACCTCAGCCTGCTCAAGCGCGAAGTCACCAACGACGATGTGGCCCGCCTGACCGAGATCAGGATCAAGCGCATCTCGAAATTCAACAGCTTCGAGGCGGACACGCAGATTCGCGAGTTGGAGGAGGAGATTGCGCAGGTGCAGAAGTTCCTCAAGCAACTCACCAAGTTCACCGTGGCGCATTTTGAGCAGTTGAAAAAGACTTATGGCCCAGGTCGCGAACGGCGCACCACGATCAGTAGCTTTGACCGAGTCGCCGCCGCCGAGGTCATCATCCAGGGAGAGACACTCTACCTCAATGCCAAGGACGGCTTTGCTGGCACCAGTCTCAAACGCGAAGGCGATCCCGTCTGTAAATGCTCGCCACTCGACGATGTGATCTTCTTCACCAAGGACGGCGCAATGAGCGTCACCAAAGCTGCCGCAAAGTTCTTTGTCGGGAAGAACCCGCATTACATTAGTCTATTCAAGAAGGATGACGAAGCCGTTTATACCATGGTTTACCGCGATGGCCGCCAAGGCAGCCTGATGGCGAAGCGTTTCCGTGTCGGTGGTATCACCCGCGACAAGGAATACGCGCTCACCAAAGGCACACCCGGCTCCAACGTCTTGTATTTCATCCGCCACGAAACCGAAGATGAATCGAACGCACAGAATCTCGTCATCCACCTCAAACCCGCGCTCTACCTTCGCAATCTCACGCTGAAGTTCCCACTCAATTCGATTGCCATTAAAGGCCGCGAGTCGCAGGGCAACATCATCACGAAACACAGTGTGGATCGTGTTGTGCGCGAGCCTAAAACCGGCGAAACAGCTTAATTAGATACAAAATCACTCCTGGCTCATAGGCCGCTGCCTGAGGGAACTCAGCAGCAATGGCTTTCACGCGAACACAGAAGGCATCCACCTGCTGCGGAGCATCACCTGCGTTCGCTTTGCCAGCGGCAACAAGGCGTTGCATGTCAGCTTCCGTGAGGTGCAGACCTGGATCCTGCACAAGGCGGGTGAGAAGATCGTTTTCACGAACCTTACCAGTGCGCAAATCTCGGGCGACGGCGACGGCATGATGCTTGATGGCTTCGTGCGCGGTTTCGCGGCCAGCGCCTTTTTTGACAGCCTCCATCATGACGGTGGTGGTCAGCAAGAAGGGCAAATAGCGCATAAGCTCCTGTTCAACGACGGCTTCAAAGACTTCCATTTGGTTGAGCACCGTGAGGAGCGTCTCCAGGAGACCATCCATGGCCAGGAAGGCGTCCGGCAGCATGACGCGGCGCACAACAGAGCACGACACATCGCCTTCGTTCCACTGATCACCCGCAAGACCGGCGGCCATGGCGAGGTAGCCTTTCAAGATGACATGCAGGCCATTGATGCGCTCACAGGAACGGCTGTTCATTTTGTGTGGCATAGCGGAGGAACCGACCTGGCCTTTGGCGAAGCCTTCGCTCGCAAGCTCATGGCCGGCCATGAGGCGCAGCGTCCGCGAAAAACTAGAAGGACCGCTAGCCACCTGCACAAGCGAGGCAATCACCTGCATATCGAGGCTGCGCGGATACACCTGACCGACGGCGTTAAGCGAAGCAGGCATGCCAAGGTGATGCAGGATGCGGTTTTCGAGTTCGGTGGCCTTGGCCGCATCGCCATTGAAGAGTGTGATTTGATCAAGGCGCGTACCAACGGCCCCTTTGAGACCACGGGCAGGATAACTGGCAATGAGCGCCTGCAAATCACCGAAAGCGATGAGCAACTCCTCACCAAACATCGCAATGCGCTTACCCAGCGTGGTGACCTGCGCGGCAACGTTGTGCGTGCGAGCCGTGAGTGGGATGTCGCGAGTTTCAGCCGCCCGCCGGGCCAATCCAGCGAGGGCGGCAATGGTTTTGGTGCGTACTTCTAATAGGGAACGGAATACCTGAAGTTGCTCTACATTCTCGGTGAGGTCTCGACTGGTCATGCCCTTATGCAGATGCTCATGACCGGCAAGTTCGCAGAACTCGTCGATCCGCGCCTTCACGTCGTGCCGGGTGACTCGCTCACGCTGCATGATGGAGGCCACATTTACCTGATCTTTGACCTTCTCGTAGGCCTCGATCACACAGTTCGGCACCCCAATACCCAGATCACGTTGCCCTTTGAGGACGGCGATCCAGTAATCCCGCTCTAACCTGACTTTTCCCTCAGGCGACCAGAGGGCGCGCATGGAGGCGGTGGCGTAGCGTTCAGCGAGGACATTGGGGATCGAGTCAGACATGGAACATTGCATCTAGATGAAGGGATGCGTCTTGGCAAATCAGATGCCAAGAC
>Ga0114970_10003831_pt1 | contig 10980 bp, 10 predicted proteins | sample M_140205_XF_Meta_FD_87030 | JGI IMG/M metagenome (GOLD analysis project Ga0114970, IMG submission 87030) | Freshwater microbial communities from Lake Montjoie, Canada to study carbon cycling - M_140205_XF_MetaG | ecosystem: Environmental > Aquatic > Freshwater > Lake | place: Lake Montjoie... | reverse complement strand
GTTGGCAAGAGCCCGGCCGGTATGCCTGTGGGGCTGCAAATCATCGGCCCACAGCACGACGATGTCGGCGTGTTGCAGTTGATGCGCCATCTCGAATCGCGTCACTAACGCAGCTGCTCAGACCGCTGGCACCTGCTGGGTGATGCAGTGAATACCGCCGCCGCCGTAGGCCAAGATGGGCCCGACGTCGAGACCGATGACATCGCGCCCCGGATACTGCTCGCCGATGATCGCCAGCATGTCGGCATCGGCTGGATGGTTGGCAGTGGGTACGAGCACAAAACCGTTTCCGACGTAGTAGTTGCCATAGGGCACGGCACACCGGAAGCCACCGATCTCAACGAACGGCAGCACAGGAATCTCGACAACCTGCAACAGGCGACCTGCCGCATCGTGTGAGCCACGCGCCCAACGCGCGTTCACATTGAGACGAAGCCAATCGGCTTCGGCCGGATCATCGCAGCCCTGCATCACCAGCAGACCTGGGCGAGCGAACACAGCAACGTTGTCAACGTGACCATCGGTGTCATCGTCGTCGGCCAACCCATAGGGCAGCCACACCACAGTGGACACTCCAAGCTCTGCGCAAATTCGCGTCTCGATCTCGAACTTGGTGAGATCTGGATTGCGGTTTGGATGCATCAGACACTGGGTCGTGGTGACCAACGTGCCCTCGCCATCTACCGTGAGCGACCCACCTTCGAACACCATCGGCACGCGCCGGCTCGTATGCCCAGCATGCTCGGCCCATCGCGTAGCTACCTGAGCATCGAGATCGAAGGGTGAGAACTTCGTGCCCCATCCGTTGAAGTCCCATGCGGTAGCGGTGCGTGCGCCAGCTTCATCGGTCACATAGATCGGGCCACTATCGCGGAACCACGAATCGTTGATCGGTAGCTCGACGATGTCGACCTGGCCACCGCACAGTTCGGCGGCCCGCGTTGCCGAAGGACCCGGGTTCACAATCATGGAGACGGGTTCGTACTGCACGATTGCTCGCGCCACTTGAGCGTGAGCGTCTTCGGCCTGACTCATCAAGTCGCCATAGACCGAGCCGCGAGTAGGCCAGCACAACACCGTACGTTCGTGCGCGCTGAACTCGGCCGGCATGCGCATTGTCATCGCTCACCGACATTTCCATCGAGCGTGAGCAACGACGAATACAGCTCTGGGCGCCGATCACGAAAGAGCCCCCACGCATGACGCATTGAGCGGATTGCCGCGAGGTCGAAGGTGGCCATGATGACTCGCTCATCGTCGCGCCCAGCCTCAGCCACCTTGGCTCCAGTCGCATCTGAAATGAACGACGAGCCATAGAACGTGATCTCGCGATGCCCATCGCGACCGACCTCGCGACCGATGCGGTTCGCCGCGACCAACGGAGTGATGTTGGCACCAGCGTGGCCCTGCATCACCCGCTGCCAATGACCGCTGGAGTCCCACTGAGGATCGAGCGGTTCGCTGCCAATAGCAGTTGGGTACAACAAGATCTCGGCGCCTTGCAACGCCATCGAGCGCGCAGCCTCGGGGAACCATTGGTCCCAACAGATGCCCACGCCCACGGCCCCGTACTTGGTCGCAAACACTTTGAATCCGGTATCACCGGGATTGAAGTAGTACTTCTCGGTATAGCCAACACCATCAGGAATGTGGCTCTTGCGATAGATGCCAAGCTGCGACCCGTCGGCGTCGATCATCACCACGGTGTTGAACGTGGCGTTGTTGGCCTGCTCGTAGATACTCACGGGCAACACCACATTGAGTTCGGCCGCAAGGCGCTGAAAGTGAGCAACCGTGGGATGACCCTGCAACGGCACCGCGCGAGCGAAGTGCTCGGGCAGCATGTCGATGCAGAAATACGGACCCTCAAACAGTTCAGGAATCACGATGATTTGGGCGCCACCTGATGCGGCTTCTCGCACCAATCGTTCGGCGGTGGCGATGTTGTGGGCAACAGAATCAGACATGGCCATCTGGATGGCCGCGACGGTGATGTTCATCGCCTCAATCTAGTAGCGCCCAATTCGCGGGCTGCCACAAGACGATCGAGCTGCTCGACATAAAACGCTCTCGCCGCAACGTCGGGTTCGTGGATCGATTCGATGGGCACGAGTGATGGCAGATCGTCAACAGCGATTCGGCCAAGTTGGTGCAGCGCGAGTAGCGCAGCGCCGCGCGCATTGGTAGCGCGCGGTTCATGCACCCGACGCACAACGCGCCCGCTTGCGTCGGCCATTATCTGCGCCCACAACGCCGATGCAGCGGCGCCTCCGCCAAACGTGACCTCATCAAAGTGCGACCCAACAAAGTGTTCGACAGCGAGCAACAACGTGGCCATGTTCAGGGCCACTCCTTCGAGCACTGCACGCGCCATGTGGGCTGATGTCGTTCCCAATGACAGGCCGACGAATCCGGCACGCGCACCCGCATCGGGAGCCGGCGCCATTGCCCCCACAAGCCACGGCAAAAACATCGTGCCCTCGGACCCGTGCGTGGCCTGGGCTGCCGCAGCGAGCAGTTCGGTTGGCGACATACCGAGCAGTGCGCCAACGTGTTCAAGCGCCTTGCCTCCTGCGCCGTTCTCGGCCAATACCACGTATTGCGAATCGAGCGGACTGGGCGCAGTCATGAGTGCACGCATGTGATCGGCGCGACTCGACGTGACATGGGAAACGGCAACTGCTGTCGTTCCGATCACCACACCGCAACGCTCGGGTCTTGTGGCGCCAGTGCCAACTGCTGAAGTGGTCGAATCGATCGAACCGCTCAACACCACGACATCGGAGCGCAGACCGAGTTCGTCGGCAACAGAGCGACGCACCACGCCTACAACAGCGCCCATCGGCACCAGCGCTGGCAACTTGTGCGGATCAACACCGGCGCGCTCGATGAGGTCAGTGTCGTAGTGCACGGCGCCGTGCGCCCGGTTGTCAATCAAGAGCAACGGGAACGCCGTGTTCTGATTCGCCGTCACGACGCCGACAAGCCGAGCCGTGATTGCATCAACTGGCTCGACAAATGCAGCAGCACGTTCGTACGCCTGCGGGTACTCGTGATGCAGCAACACGATGTGGGCCAGATCGTCGGAGCCGAACGGAGCTAACCCGTGACGCTCGAGCCACACCATGATGTTCTCGCGATGCCGCAGGTGACGCGTGCGCTCGGCCGCACGACCATCCATCCACATGATGACGGGCCCCACTGGAAGACCATCAGCCGCCACAGGCACCACCGACATGTACTGGCTCGTGCACACAATCGTGCCGACGTTCGCCGCCTCGTTGGTCAGCCCGAGTACCTCGCGTGTTGCCTCAACTATGAGACGCCACCATTCGTGAGCATCTTGCTCGACGCCGCCATCGTGAACGAAGTACGTGGTGATCGCGCGCGACGCAATCCCGAGAACCACGCCGTCGTCGCGAACCACGGCGACCTTGAGCCCAGTGGTACCGAGGTCTATGGAAAGAACGTGGGGCACGGCGTACAGCCTGCCCTACAGCGTCACCGCGTTGGTGGAACGGCGCGGTCGCTGACCCAGTTGCCGTGGAAGCCGTATGGCACTCGCTGCGGGAGCAGCACCCGTGCCACCGCTGGACGGCTGAAATCTTGAGCATCGAGCACGATCAACTCAGCAGTGTCTGCAGCAACGTCGTGAACAAAGGTGATCAGCCAGCCATCGTCTTCGGCGGTAGCCCCTTCGCGCCCCACGAACACGGGCTCGCCCGCACCGCGACCAACGCCATGGTCGAACTCCCACCGCTCGCCGGTGACCATGTCGTGCTTCAGTGTCTTCCACTCTGGATCACTGGGCGACGGTGAAGCGCAGTAGCCAAAGCGATACGGCTTACCGGTGAGTCGACCGCGGTGCCGCGGAAACTCTTGTGGCGTGTCGTCGATGACCGTGACACTGGATGTGCGGTGCGCCACGTTGAGCTCCCAGCGTTCGAAGCGAGCCATGTTGTCGCCGAACGGACCGAGCAGATCGGCAGCGAACATCTTTGAGTAGACGCACAAATCGATGACCACATTGCCTTCGGGAGTGTCGTACGCGTTCATGGGGTGGAACGAATAGCACTCGGGCACATCGATCCAGACGATGTCAGCGGCGTCACCTTCACGTGGCAACAATCCAACGCGAGAACCGGTACCTGGCTGCCACCTAAACGGGAACCGGCCGGCAAAGGCGAGATCGAAATCGAGACGGACCGGAAAGTCGTAGACAACCGCATATCGCTGCGTCAGCGACATGTCGTGCAGCATCGTTGTCTGCTCGAGCGGTATGTCTACGGCCCGGCGCACCTTGCCATCAGGAGCAACAACCACGTACTGCACATGGTCCATCCACTCGGGCAATGCGTAGACCATGGCATGCATCTCGCCCGTGTCGGCATCGATCTTGGGATGCGCCGTGAATGCTCCGGGCAAGGTACCGAAGAAGTCATTGCGCGCGGCAGTCTCGAGTTCGTAGGTGAGCTCAACCGGACACCCACCTGCTTCGACCATGGCGAATGTGGTGCCGGCGAATCCACCAACGTTGGTGTTCGGACCGACGTCACTGTTGTTCCAGTTGCGACCCCCAATGTCGGGTTGGCCGCGATGCTGGCTCAAACGAGTGCTGCCGACATAGCGATTGCGGTACCACTCGGCATTGCCGTCACGGAGCCGCACACCGTGAACCATGCCGTCTCCGATGAACCAGTGATGGGCCTCGGGGTCTACTGCAGTGAGCGGGTTCGGCCCATTGCGCAGATAGCGGCCGTTGAGTTCGGCGGGCAGTTGACCAATGATTGGCAGGTCAACCGCAGTGATCTCGTCGGCCACAGGTGCGTAATTGCCCGACAGGTAGAGGCTTTCGGTCATGGCCAAAGAATAACGACAACTCGTCGCCGCCACCACTGATTGAGACGACCTCTCGTTTCGTCGTGAGCGCGCTCAGAAAATCAGCCCGCGACGATTTCCTCAATGCGAGCGAGCGTCTTGATCATCGCTTCGCGAGTGGACTTGCGAAGGCGGCGCACGAGCACCCGAGCGCCGCGCTCTTGGCTAATGTCCCAGCTCTCGCGAACCAGGGTTCCGCCATCAACGGGCTCGAGTTCGTAGCGCCAGATGCGACCACCGCCGAACGACGAAATCACCTTGTTCGGTGAGCGTGATTGCCAAGCAATGCGCCGATCGGTGACGAACTCGATGATGGTGCTCTCCATCGAATAGGCCACGCCAAACTTCATGTTCACTCGAAAGCGTGATCCCAAGGCCATGCGCTCGGAGCCCGCCGTGCGCTCGCCCACGGTGCCAGAGCCATCGATGTCACGATGACGTGATGGATCGGCGAGCAGATCGAAAATCGCTGCTGGTGGGGCCGGGATAAAACGCTCAACCGTTTCGACATTCTTCGTTGAAGTCATGCGGCACCTTAGCGAACACCCGCCCCACTCCCGAACGGGTTACAACGTGTCGAGGCGATCGCCAACGGTGTCGGTAGCAGCGCTTGTGGTCAAGGTTCGCGGACCAAGCAGCTTGGCCATCAAGTGCTCGCCGGCGGTAGTGGGCGAATAACGCGGCGGGTTGTCGGGCGTAGTGCACGTTGTAAGACACTCGATCTTGGCGTCGTAGTTTCCGTCGAGGAAGAACGCGACCGATCGCCGCAGGGCAGCGCCAGAATCATCGGCGGGTGGCGGCACCACTCGATGCAGCGTGGATCTCCAGCGATCATTTGTCCATTGCGCGGTGAGGTCACCGAGGTTCACCAACAGCGCGCCCGCTACCGGCACGACATCGTGCCACTGTCGATCGGCACCGACAATTTGCAGGCCTGGCACAGGGTCGGCGTACAGCACGGTGACGATGCCGTAGTCGGTGTGCGCGCCCATTCGCATTTGCTCGGAAGCGGGGAGCGCATCGCCGGGCCGGCGCTCGTAATGATTCACGCGCATGGTGGCTGTCGATCGATCAACGAATGGCGACAGCCATCCGGACTCGAGACCAAGCGCGGCGGCAAAGATTTCGGTCAACTGCAACGCCACTCGGTTGGCCTGCTCGAAATATGCGTTCAGAGCCGGCCGCAAGCGAGCCGGGGCACCTGGCCAAACGTTGTCAGCAAAAAATGCGTACGGGTCCTTGGCGTAAAACGGGTCAGAGCGATCGACGGCGTCGGGCCCAATGTTGAACGCCTCGAACAGATCGGGTCGGGCCGACGGCACACCAAGGCTGTAGGCCAACGCCTCGGTTCCCATCGCCGCGTAGCCCCGATTGACTCCCGGATGTGACGGCACGGCAGCAAGCTTTTCGACCAGCGGAAGCGAGAAGAACTCGTCGGCCGCATCGAGCATCGCATCGATGACATCGGGCTCGATGCCGTGGCCGACAACCTGCATGAATCCAACAGAACGGCACGCCTGATCCGCTGCCTCAGCGACCTCAGCACCGTGACCATCAAACCAGCGCTGCAGATCGATGACTGGCACATGCATAGTCCCGACGATAGCGACGCCAGAGGACTCGGGTTCTAAGAAACCAGGTGAGAGTCGTCTGACTCGGTGGAGCCCCCGATGGCCAGCAATTCGTTGAACATATCGAACAACGTGTCGATCCTGCGATTGTCGACAACCGCCGCCGCCGCGACAACCGGAACTGCAACAACCGGAGCTGCGACTACCGGCTCAGCAACCGGTACGACAACGGGCTGGACGACAACGGGCTGGACAACAACAGGTTGCACAACCTTTGGAGTGGGCGGCGGAAACGCAGCAGCCACCGTTGCTGGTTTGGGCGCAGCGAAATCGCTCGCAGCCGGAACCACCTCAGGCGCCGCCACGGTTACGTCGACCCGCGCATACACCGCCAACGGAATCAGCCCACCCATCTCAATGCCGGTATTCGCTGCACCAAAAAAGACGCTCTGAAACGGATCAGTAGCTTCGCTCTCCGGCGTCGGCAACTGAGGCACCCGAGCTGGTCGGCCGTTAGCGGCAAGAAGGCGCAATCCGCACTGCGTCTCGATCCACCGGCCAAGATCGATGCTGGCGTCGTATGCCCGAGTGAGTCGCTTTTGATCGACGGCAAACACAGACACAACATCGATGATCGGTCGATCAGGCGACGACGCCTGATCGCTGTTTCCAATGGCCTCGGTGAGCGCGTTGATGCTGGCGCGGAGGCCACGAACCACCGACATCTTCCGCTGCGGCGAACCGCCGCCCGCAGAGTCGTGACGAAAGGTGAGCACGCTGATGAGAGAGTCGTCGTCGCTGACGGTTTCGACAGCCGCAGCCGCTGGCGCCACCACCGCAGGCTCGGGCGTCGTAGCCGCAAGAGCAGCGGCAGCCACTGTCGCAGCGGGCGTCGCAGAACGCGCAACGAACGGCGCCGTGAGTTCATCGCCAATAGGTAGTGAGTAGGTCTCGGCCGCTGCCTTGGCGCGGTGCAGCAGCCAACGAACAGGGCGACGCTTGCGGAGCAAGTAGATCAGCACGACGACCGCGAGGGGAATGCCGATGGCGAGCCACGGGAACGACGAGCGCGTGGGGATGCTGGCCGGATCGACAGTGGGGTCAACCGCAGGTGGTGGAGCCGATGAATTTGAGTCGTTGATGCTCGAAACAAACACGCCAACGGCATAGCCAATGATGATGGCTGACACGCTGGCGATCACGAGCGCGAGGCTGCGGCGCAACCATCGCCAGAACCTCGTGGTTCTACCCAAAACAGGGACGTTCATGACAACCCACCCGGCGCACACGGGCACGTGCTAGTGACGCGGCAGAGCGACAAAGGTGTCGTCATCTGCGCAGTCCACATAAAACGTGTCATCAGCGTGTCTTCGGTCTGTTGGGGGGTGGGAGCGATCGATTTGTCATCGTCGTTTGGCGCTCAAACCTGCCGTTGAAAAGGGCAACTCGGGCAGGCGCAAGACGGCCAAGAACGACGATGACCCGGCGATCATACACACGACTTATTCACCACTGGTAGGGATCTTGACCAACTCTAAACAAAGCTCTACCTGCGGTTATGTACACAATTCCGACGCCTCCGTGACACAGCAACTCAACCACGCAGCGTTGCTGACAGCGCACCCCACAGACGTTTGAGTTGACCTCATCACCTATGATCTCGCCTGAGCCGCAGGTCAACCGATTGGTCGTCATCTCTCCGGCTCCTGAGCCGTACGAGGACCTGCACGATGAACGACAATCAACGCCTCGCCGATGCCCTCGATCACAGCGAGATTCGCCGATTGCAAGACGCCTACGCCGACACCGTGTCACGTCGCCAGTGGAGCGAGTTGACCGACTTGTTCCTGCCAACCGTGGTGCTCGAACTTGATCTACGCGACTCGATAATGCGGCTTGAGGGACCCGACGAAATCGGCGAGTTCATCGGGCGCTCGGTAGCCCAATTCGAGTTTTTTCAATTCGGTATTCTCGGCACCCGCGTGCACCTGCGCAGCAATGGTGACCCCGATGCTGCATCGGCACGCATGTACATGACCGAGCTACGACAGACTCCGGCCGGGCACTGGTCGCAGATCTACGGCGTGTACCACGACAAATTTGTGCGCCTCGAAAACCAATGGTGGTTTGCCCACCGCACCTATCACTCGCTCGCCCGCAATAATCAGCCAGCCACTGTGTTTGAGTTTCCGCATCATCTGCGCCTCGAAGATCTCTGAGCTCTAATCTCGTTACGACGCTGGCAACGGCTGCGTCAGATCCACCCGCGGTAGCTCAACAAACGTGCGACCAGGTGTGAGGCCCACCACTGAGCCGTCGTCGGCGGTGAGCACGAACGGCAACAAACGATCAGTACGTGTCCACGTTGCGTGTACATAGTTGCCACCGGTAAACACGTACGCCTCGCCGGTGCCGATGGTCTGCGCATCGGGGCTGTCGGAGATGCCAGGCAGGTAGTTCATCGCGAGCACCACCACGTTGTTGGTCGTGACCTGACCCCCCGCCGCGTCGAGGTGATTCTTGCCGCCCATCTGGCGGAAATACAGCCGCTTGGCGGCGTTCCATTTCCAGTTCACGTTGATTGAGTCGAGCTTCACGTCGACGCCGGCGCTTGGTGAACCTGCAACAGCATCACCATCGCGTCGGTACGAGAACTGTTGCACCGGAGGCTGCGAACCGGCCGGCGCCTTCTTCCAAAGCGCGCTGGTACGCGAGTACAAGTTGTGCGGCACGGGCTTGTCGGTGGTGCGGAAGTACACCCCAACACGAAGCTGGCTGAGGTTCACAAGGTCGCTCGCATCGACCGCTGCGGTCACCGTCTTGTTGCCACCACTCCACGCGAACAGCGGACGGTTGTACGAACCAAACAGGTTGATGTCTTGAATGCGCCCCGAACGGATCGGCCCAACAGGATCGCTATCGCGGCTTTGGAAGACCATCGCAAACCGCGTGATGCGCGCGTTCACTATCTCTTCGAACACGATGTCTGCGGCGTTGAATCCGGTTTGCGGACGCGACCCGCTGGCGTTGTCGATCTTGACCACAAGTGCTGGCCGCGCCGCGATGACAGGGTCGGCAACAGGGATACCCGTCAGCGGATACACGGGCGGGCCGGGGTCGGTAGTGGTGGTGGGAGCCACCGTTGTTGGTGCAATCGTTTCGGACGGCACGGTTGACGTCGGGACCAATGCGATTGTCACCGGAGCCGACCCAACCGTTGCGCTGCCCGATGAGCTGCTGCAACTGGTGCCGGCAAGAAGCAACCCGAGCAACACTGCCGACGAGGCGACACGACGGACCGGTAACGCGAACATGGGTGAGTGCATATGAATCCAAGCTTCGAGAAGGGGAAGGCTCAACAACGATCAAGCCCAGAAGAAGAACCGCCATTCTGTCAAAAATGGAAGGGCCACGTTGGTCGTTCAGCCATGACACGAATCTCAGGCCTCGGCTGCAGTATGCGCACCGCGAAACGGGCTACTTGTCGATGAAGACGTGCAACGATCCGGTGTAGTTCGCGACCCAGACTTGGCGTGTTGGCGCATCGTAGGTAACCCCAACCGGGTGCACCCCAGACTGTTCGGTCTGCAAGATTTTCATATCGGCCGTGCGCACCTTGCTGACCGTTCCGTCCTGGTAGTTCACCACGTACAAGCTCTCGCCGTCGTCGGACATCGCCATCGTTCGAGGCTCGGTTCCTGTTGCGGCGGTGCCCACCTCGCGGCCAGCGCGGAGATCGATCTTGCGTACCGAGTTTTGATGATTGTTCGAGACGTAGAGGAATTGGTCATCGGGCGACAACAACAGGTGACGAGGGGTCGATCCTGCATCGCCTACTGCGCCGGCGACCGCTCGCTTGCCGAGGTCGACCTTGACGATCTTGCTCTCGCCCATCACAGAGACATAGGCGTAACGCGAGTCCTTAGTGATGGCGATGCCGCGGGGATGGCTGCCGATGTTGACGCGCGTGATCGGCGTATCTGTGGCCGTATCGATGATGGAGAGGTCGAAGCCGCACCAGTTCGAGACGAGCAACAGCGCGCCGTCGGGCGTGATGGCCATGAACTTCGGCACGGCTCCGGTGGGAATGACCTTGTCAATGCTGAACGTCTTGGTGTTGATCTTGTACACGTAGCTGTCGTCCCAATGACCGCGACCACAGCTGTCGTCGGCCACCGGTTTGAACCCCGGCCCATACATCTTGTAGTTCGACACGTAGACCGACGATCCATCGCGGGTGAATACCGCCTCCACCGGGGCACCTTGCGCTTTGACCCCGCCAGCTACGCCGAACGCAGCGAGGTCGACGTCGTCGGCGATCTTGGCAACCAACGCTCCGGCACGATCGAACACCATCATGTTGTGGCGATACATCATGTTCTGCGCGAAGAAGAGCCCGCTGCCGGATGCCACGATGCTCTTCGGTTGCAGGTCGGCATTGCTCACTACGAACGCACCGACGAGTTGACGCTGCGCGCTGGTCTTGCCGTCGTTTGTCGCCAACGCAGTAGCGGTAATCGCGGGCACCACG
>Ga0114970_10003830_pt1 | contig 10980 bp, 12 predicted proteins | sample M_140205_XF_Meta_FD_87030 | JGI IMG/M metagenome (GOLD analysis project Ga0114970, IMG submission 87030) | Freshwater microbial communities from Lake Montjoie, Canada to study carbon cycling - M_140205_XF_MetaG | ecosystem: Environmental > Aquatic > Freshwater > Lake | place: Lake Montjoie... | reverse complement strand
TTCCAAATATGATATATTATATTGGGGCAAAGGTTGCACTTAAAGTTCAATATAACAAGAAAGGTAAATTATTTGAAACCTATTATATTAAATTCTGTAAAAGAGCTAGGAAGCATTCTCACACCATCAATAAATATGACATTGCCGTCTGCATTTGCACCGTTAATATGTGGTTCGTCAAAACCGATGCTAGTATTTTTTGCAGCGAAATTTCTTATATAGTTGAGGTTCCGTGTTCCTGCTCCAACAAAAAAATGGTTAGAATGATATTTATAGAAACTAATAGCTATAATTCTACAATCTATTTTTTTAATGATGGTCATATTATTCGATACTAAGGGGCTTTTTGAAATATGGATTGAGGGTAATAATTCTAAGCTATTGGTTGTAGAATTATTTGTTGTTGCATAGGCACCCCCAGCTACTAAATGTGCAAATAAGATAATTAAGTTTCTCATGATACTGTGATTAACTATTCGAAAATAAAAATGGTTGCACGGCTTTATATAATCCTATATATTTGAAAGAAAATATATAAAGCATGTCAGTAGATTCCAATATATTTAAAAAAGATATTACAAAAGGAAATGAAGTGTGGATTGCCCCCAATGCCACTGTTTTTGGTCATGTTACATTAGGAGATAATTGTACTATTTTATTCGGCGCAGTTATAAGAGCGGATAATGACCAAGTGAATATTGGGAATAGAAGCAATATACAAGATAATGCTGTAGTGCATGTAGACCCTGGTGTTCCTGCAAATATAGGACACGATTGTATTATAGGTCACGGAGCTATTGTGCATGGAGCAACACTTGGCAATCATGTTTTGATAGGCATGAATGCAACGGTTTTAAATAATGCAGTTATCGGCGATTATTGTATTATAGGAGCAAACACTTTGGTGCCCGAAGGAATGCAAATACCTGAAGGCTCTTTGGTGGTGGGAATACCTGCACGCATCATCAAACAATTAAGCGAAGAGCAAAAAGAAAAAGTAAGACTGAATGCCCAAGCTTATGTGGATTTGGGGAAGGTGTATGCTGAGAATTATATATAGTTACTTGAAAAAGTTTGTCAACCTTCCACCAAATATTCTTCATTCATTCGCAACAGCCATACTAAAATCACGGCTTATGAATATCAGTGGAATACTGGTGATACATCACAAAGTATTATAATAAATATAGGAGGCACTTATTCTGTGAAAGTAATTAATGGAGCTTGTGTTGTTTCAGACAGCACTATAATAACCCAAGATATAAATGAAAGTTGTAAATTCCGTGCATCGCTATTTCCCAACCCATGTAATGCTCAATTTACAATTTCTCTCTATTCCCGAAATGAACAAAGTATAAATATACAATTGTATGAATTATTAGGCAAACAAGTTGCAAGCTATAATAATATACCTGTAAATCAATCTTCAAATTTGACGGTCAATACTGAAAACCTTGCTTCTGCAATGTATATATTACAATTAAACACTAGTGAGAAAAGATATATATTTAAAGTAGTTAAACTAGTAGAGTAGCTGTCTTTAAAGAACAATTACTGCTGCGTCAGCCTTCCCTTCCTTCTTTAATTTTGGGAGAGGCGGTTTTTGTGCTGAGTTTCAGTGGAGTGTTCCTTAGTTAAAAGTCAAAACAATAAACTAAGAGTTTGTTCTACCATCGCACTCACTGTTTTATCAGCTTTTGTACTGAATTTTTTAGTCACCCTATTTGCCAAAATTGCACTGATACTTATGGCTTGGTGGCCCAGTAAATTTGCCATTAAATAAATACCTGCAGTTTCCATTTCGAAATTGGTGGTGCGGCGTGAATTATATGTATACTGTTCTAAAAAACCCAATAAGCCATTCCCCAAATTACTTAGCCCTGCGCGCACGCTTCGTCCTTGTGGGCCATAAAAACCAGGGCATGTAGCTGTAATACCATTTGCAATATGTGGGCTGAGTATATTATATAAGTCAACAGAACTTGGGGCTATATAGCATGCGTTTGTTCCAAAACTTTGCATTAATTTTTCTTTCAAATCATGATAAAAAAGTTGGTCATCGGCTGCAAGGTTTATTGGCGTATAATAATTTGCCAAACTATCAAAACCAACGGCAGCTTGGCTTATCAGAATACTATCAATAGGAATATCTGGTTGCAAACATCCCGAAGTACCCAATCTAATAAATCTTAATTGGGTAATGGTTTCTTTGGCTTGTCGGGTTTCAAAATCTATATTAAACAAGGCATCCACTTCGGTCATTACAATATCAATATTATCGGTACCCATTCCTGTGGAAATGACTGATACAGGTTGGTTTCTAATAGTGCCCGTATGGTTATGTAATTCTCTGTTTTGGTGTTTAAAATCTATTCGGTCAAAAAATGCGGACACTTTAGGAACGCGGTCGGGGTCGCCCACCAGTATAATTGTTGTGGCCAGCTCATTAGGTTTGATCCCCAAGTGATAGATACTCCCATTTGGGTTGATGATTAGGTCAGTTTCAGAAATATAATTTCTCATTTGGGCAAATATATTTGCAATAGCGTTACTTTTGTAGTGAAATTTGCAAAAAACAATAAAAAACAACATGGAAAACAATAAAAAAAACATCATTTTAGTACCAACCGATTTCTCAGATGTGGCAGGACATGCCTTGGATCACGCTATTTCCGTAGCTAAAACTTTTGACAATGAAATTGCTGTAGTGCATGTGGTGGAGGAAAATGTGTTGGGCAACATTTTTACCAAAAGCAGTTATGTAGACATGGTAAAAGAAAGTATCCAAAACAAATTAAACGGAATTGCGCTGAAGATTGAAAGCACCGGCATCAAAGCCTATACTCATATCCGCAGCGGACGCATATATAAAGCCATTGTAGAAGCAGCTGATGAATTGGGTTGTGATTCTATAATTATGGGAACGCACGGAGCAAGTGGTATCGAGAAAATAATCGGCAGCAATGCAGCTCGTGTAATTAATTATGCAGATGTACCTGTTATTGTGATCAAAGAAAAATCGAATAGACTTAATTACGAAAATATTGTATTCCCACTGGACTTAACGATTGAGTCGAAGCAGAAGGTTGCATGGGCAATTCACTTGGCCAAGTATTATAAATCGACCATACATATTGCTACTTTTAAAGCTAACGACGAGTTTTTGGCTAATCGTGTAAATGCACAATTGGTGCAAGTGGAAAGGTTGTTTGATGAAGCAAAAGTAAAATATGCTTCTAAGATTCTCGATGAATCAGGCAATTATGCAAAGCAAACGATGGAATATGCGAATGAAATTAATGCTGATTTAATTATGATTATGACACAGCAGGATAAGGGTGTGTCTGAATTTTTCTTGGGAAGTTACGCTCAGCAAATAGTTAATAACGCAACCAGCTGCCCTGTAATGGCTATCAATCCAAGGGAGACAGCCTTTGTGTCAGACTACATGGCATAAACTAAAATATATAATAATGATTAAAGAAGCCTGTCAAAAAAATATAATCCTGACAGGCTTTAGTATATATGACAGATACCAACCAGTACAAACAGATTAAGCGTGTAACCACCCATGTTTTGCAAGAGATGAAGCAACGAGGTGAAAAAATATCGATGCTCACGGCTTACGATTTTACTTTTGCCAAAATATTGGACGATTCCATGATTGATATGATTTTGGTGGGCGATTCTGCCTCGAATGTAATGGCTGGTCATACCACTACTTTGCCCATTACCTTAGAGCAAATGATTTATCATACCGCATCTGTAACACGAGCAGTTACGAGGGCCTTGGTGGTTGCCGATATGCCTTTTGGTTCATACCAGGGCAACTCGAAAGAAGCTTTGAATACAGCTATAAGATTGATGAAAGAAGCCGCCGCCCACGCCGTTAAAATGGAGGGTGGGATGGAAATTATAGATTCAGTAAAAAGAGTACTATCAGCCGGTGTGCCCGTAATGGGTCACTTGGGGTTGACCCCGCAATCTATATATAAATTTGGAACATTTGAGGTGAGAGCCAAAGAAGAAATGGAAGCTAAAAAGCTAATTGAAGATGCACACTTGCTTCAAGAAGCTGGATGTTTTGCCATAGTGCTTGAGAAAATCCCTGCCAAACTTGCTACACAAGTTGCCACAGAATTAACGATTCCTATTATTGGTATTGGTGCAGGAGGAGGAGTTGATGGCCAAGTGCTTGTATTGCATGATTTGCTGGGGCTTACCAAGGAGTTTAATCCACGTTTCTTGCGTAGATATATGAATTTGTACGATGATATAAAAACAAACGTGCAACGCTATATAGAAGATGTTAAACTGAAAGATTTTCCAAATGACAAGGAGCAGTATTGAGCGCCTTTATTTATATATTTTCACAGCACGGTTTTTGATTTAGTGAAGAAATGATGAATAAAGTTTTTGGTACTATTATATTATTCGCTTGTTTATGCAGTTCCTCTTTGGGGCAGCAAACACCTATATCCTCAGACCCTGAGTTGAAAAAATTAGTATTGAAGGGATTGGAAAAAATGTATAACTTCAAATTCAAAGATGCAGAACTCGTATACAAACAAGTAAAAACCAAACTACCCGGCCATCCATTATATTATATGTTAATGGCTATGAACTTGGATTGGCAATGGGAGCCTGAACTGACCAATGACACCTTGGTAAAAAAAATGAAAGCATTTTTAAACCACACCGTAGAGCTTTGCGAAGCCTTGCTGAATGCGCAGAAAAAGGATGATGCAGAGATTATGTTTATATATTTTACTGCCGAAGGTTTTCTTGCTAGGGTAAACTCCATGCAAGGTGATTATATGGCGGCTGTGAGAAACTCGACCAATGCCTATAAATATGTAAAGAAAGGTTTCATATTGAAAGAAAAGTTTAGTGATTTTTATTTTTCTACGGGTATGTATAATTATTATAGAGAGCGATACCCTGAGCTGCACCCAGTTATAAAACCCTTTGCAAAGCCAATGAATGCTGGCAATGCGGTTGAGGGAATAGAGCAATTGAAGAATGCATACAAAACATCTCTTTTCAGCAAAATGGAATCGGCTAATTATTTGGTAAATATATATTTTAAATACGAAGGCAAACCTGCTGAAATACTGAGCACTATTGAAGAAGTGGTAAAAAAATATCCAGACAATTTATTTTTTGTATATAAATATGCTGAAGGATTATTGCAAACCGGCCAAACAGAGAAAGCATTGCCTTATATAGAAAAACTAAATTCAACCAACTGGTCTTATTATAAATGTGCCGGCAATATTATGATAACTTGGTATAATTTGTATAATAGTAAGACCACTGAAGCGTCTGCCAGCATGATACTTGCTGATGTATTATACAAAAAAATGTATAAAGTAAACGACAATTTGCACGGCTATTATTATATAACAAAAGGTAAACTTGCCCAAGCAGAAGGTAAAAACCCAGAAGCAAAAAAACTATATAACACTGCTGCTAATAAAGCAGAATATCCAAGTACAATAGCTGAGGCGAAGAAGTTGGCGGGAGCTTTATAATAAAGCCCGTTATGCTGAAATGTATTAGCATCTAATAGTAACTTCTTGAGATGCTGAAGTAAATTCAGCATGAGGGTTTAATTCTCGGCACAGCATGACGGCTTAACCCCTCACCATAACCCCCAAATCATCTGCAAATTTCTGTGATATTTTTTGCATAGCCTTGTCAATGGTAGCATCATCTAAGGTTTTTTCTTCATCGCATAAGAAGAAACTAAGGGCATAGGATTTTTTTCCTTCACCAAGTTTTGCATCACGATATACATCAAATAATTCTACTTTCTTTAAAAGTTTTTTGTTGGCATCTTTTGCTACTGATTCTAATTGCCCAAATGTAATTTGCTCATCCAATAATAAAGATAAATCTCGTTTTACTTCGGGGAATTTGCTCACTGGTTTATATGCAAATATTTGCTTGTTGCTAATATCCATCAACGCGTCCCAGTTAAGCTGGGCGTATGTTACAGAAGAATCTATGTCAAATTTTTTCAGTTCTTTTACTTTGGCATAACCAAGTGTAGCTATCTCTGCACTATTATATAATAATGCAATCGCATCATCTAATAAGGCATGTCCTATTTTTTTTGTTTGTATATTGGCAATACCGAGCGATTGTATAATAAGTTCTACGTGATTTTTTATATGATAGTAGCTTGATGCTTGCTCTTTTTTCTGCCAACCTTCTATTATGTAATTCCCTGTTATCGCCAAAGAAAGTACGGCAGTTTCTTCAAATCCATTTGCTCCGTTGTTATATATTTTCCCAAATTCAAACAAACGCAAATCGGGATTTTTTCTGTTTCTATTATATGATATACTTTGTAATGTCCCATGCAATAAATGGTTACGCAAAGTATTCAATTCGTTGCTCAATGGGTTTTGTAAATGTATAGGTTTTACATCAGCAAGTGACCATTCAGCGGGCACTAGGGAGTTGTTCATCATCTCGCTAAAACCTTGGCTGCAAAGCATATTCGCAATTCTATTTTGCTTATGATATATAGGTTCGTATGCATCATTCCGCACTGCGATTTTCATCTGCTCGGGGAATTCTATGTTATTGAGTCCATATATACGCAATACTTCTTCGGTAATATCTGCAGGGCGTGTTACTTCTTGTCGGTAACTTGGAATATGTAAGGTGATGATATCTTCATTTTCTTTTAATATAATAAAATCTAATCTTAATAATATATCTAATATAGTTTTATTATCTAAATTTTTGCCAATAAGTTTTTTTGCCTTGTCCAAATCATAATCAATCTGTACAGGAACAAACGGATTGGGGTGTTGGTCGATAGCTTGGTGCATATTCCCATCGGCTGTTTCTATAATCAAATTTGCCAGACGGTGCAAGGCTTTTAGGGGCAATAATGGGTCTGTGCTTCTTTCAAAACGGAAAGAAGAATCAGTACTTATCGTGTGTGCCTTTGCAGTTTTACGAACTACAACAGGATCGAAACAAGCACTCTCCAAAAATATATTGGTAGTCTGCTCGCTTACACCACTGTGCTGTCCGCCAAATACGCCTGCCAGTGCAAGTGGTTTTTCTATATCAGCAATTAACAATTCATGACCCAATAATTTTCTTTCAGCACCATCCAACGTATATAATACTTCACCCGCATTTGCTTTGCGGACTATTATAGTTTGTGCAGCAATTTTATCAGCATCAAAAGCATGAGTGGGTTGCCCCAATTCATGCATTACATAGTTTGTACAGTCTACTATATTATTGATGGGTTTTAATCCTACAGTCAATAATCTATTTCTTAGCCAGGCTGGCGATTCTTTAATCTGCACACCTGATATGTACATTCCACAATACCTGCGACATAAATCAGCATCATCAATTTGTATATGATAATTTGATTTAGGAAGATTGGTAGGAATTTCCATATTGGGATATATAATATCAGTTCCCAAAACACCTTTTACATCGCGTGCTACACCCACATGCGATGCGGCATCACCACGGTTTGCCGTTAATCCAATTTCAATAGTATAATCATTATATACACCATAATAATCGGCAACAGGTGTTCCTGCTTTTATATCATTGGGTAAAACTATAATACCATCATGACTTTGCCCCATCCCTATTTCATCATCGGCACATAGCATTCCTTCCGATGCTTCGCCACGTATTTTACTTTTCTGTATAGTAAATGGTTCACCTGTGCTTGGAAATAATGTAGAACCGACAGTTGCCACAACTACTTTTTGGCCTACTGCGACATTGGCTGCACCGCATACTATATTTAAAGTGTTTTCTTGTCCGATATTAACTGTGGTAATTTTTAATTTATCGGCATTTGGGTGCTGTGCACAGGTGAGCACTTCACCCACAACTAGGCCTTGCAGGCCCCCGGGCAGCGAGCAATAATCTTCCACCGCCTCCACCTCAAGGCCCGTATTCGTTAAAATTTCGGACAACTGCTCAGGCGAATTGTTTGTATTGATAAGGCTTTGCAGCCAATGATAGCTAATTTTCATTCACCTGCAAAGTAATATAGGAAAAGGGAGATTAGCAAAATCTCGGTTTTAGGTCCAGTCATCATATTCTCAATCATAATTCCTATTTTTGCAAACTCAAACACATAGTAAACAATCTTGGATACAAAAGACAGCAATGGCAACTTACTTCAAAATGGAGATTCAGTGCATTTAGTTAAGGATTTAAAGGTGAAAGGTTCTTCTAGTGTTTTGAAACGTGGTGTTAAAATTAAAAATATTAAACTTACCGACGACCCTGCAGAGATTGACTGCAAGATTGAAGGAACTGCCATTGTGCTTAAAACCGAATTTGTTAAAAAAGCTTAGTATTATATATACTTTGTTACAAAAAACAGCAGTATGAATAGAGTATATTGTGTCATTTTTACTATTATATTATATAGTTGCAAAAGCGATACAATAGCACCAAAACCTGCTCAGGTTTCGGAGAACTATTATAAAGACTGTGGTGCCGAGGGCAATGCAAAAAATGCCAATATAAAGGAATTAAACCAGCTTAAAAACAGAATTAAACTGCCTACTGATCAGGATATCAATCCTGAAATTTCGTTAGAAAAGATATTAGAAAGAGGTGATGACGAGAACCGTTGGAGTACCTCGCAAGCAGCCACTATTAAGGGATATATTATTGATATAAAAAAAGGTGGTGTGGAAACATGCAACTGCAAAATGAAGGAAGACCAGGACCGCGACACCCATATAGAACTGGTGCTCGACCCTATGCACGAAGGAAAAAGAAAACGCATGGTGGTGGAGGTAACACCACGTATTCGTGAACAAATGCAAGCTCAAGGTATTAACTGGAGTACCCGCAGTTTGCGAGATCAGTTTTTGGGGAGGTGGGTAAAAGTGACGGGTTGGTTATTGTTTGACCAAGAGCATGCCGACGAAGCCGAGAACACAAAGCCTGGCCGTGACCGCAATTGGAGAGCGACTGCTTGGGAGATACATCCTGTTACAAGTATTGAATTGGTGAATAGATAATTATTATATTCATATTCTAAAATAGATTGATCAACATCATAGATAAAATAAATATATTTACATTTGCCCCATGGAAAACAGCGACCTCCAATTTCAACTCGATACTCTTAACAAAGATATACAATTTTTTAAAGCCCAACTAAAAGAAGTAGCTATTGATATGCTTGATGGGGAGTATACGCAATACCCTGTGTTTGCAGCCCACCAGCATACTTTGCAATTAGGTGAATTATTGTTTGATAAGGGAGAATATCAGCGTAACTGGAGTATACATGTTACCACCATGGAAGAATTAATGGAAAGAGGATTGATAGAAAAAATAAAAGAAGATCAATTTAAAGATGCATTTAAAGACCCGAAAATATATATGTGTGTGTTGATGATTACGCCTGGTAATGCACATTTTGCATTTGTAGCTTACTAGTAGTTAGTGGTTAGTAAATAGTGGTTAGTGGCTGACGAGATATTTTTAGTCCGGCATTGCGAGAAGCGGTGTGTAAGCCTGTGTGCAGAGCGACGAAGCAATCTCAGGAGAAAACGTTTCGCCTTAGATTGCCACGTTGTCCAGACCAATCGGAAGCCTCCTCGCAATGACGCGAATTGGGTTAATCAATATATATTAAATACTTTTGACGCATTGTAATAAATTTACGCAAACCGGGTTCCCAGCTTTTATATATTTGTTCTACTGTTTGGTGCTGCATTAGCTGTTTGCGTAAGGAATCGGAACCTACCAGTTTGTCGAACATGGGGTTGAAAAAGGTATTTGTATCTTTACTCATTTCATAAAAACCCATCAACCAATAAAGATATATATGATGAGAATTTAATATAAAGTTTCTACTAAAATTTGTCAATTAAAAACCTTTACATTCTATTCCCTTATAGGGAGGATTTTCAGCCACACCTTTTATACTTTTTGGGGTAAACTTGGCATTGCCTTTTTCAAAATCGGGTTTCCCAATCATTTCAAAAGGTTTGTGCGTGCCACGTCCTACGCTCACATCCGTGCCTTCGAACAAACACAAACTGGGATATAAATATATAGATTCTATAGTGGGCAAATTGGGAGAAGGCGGAATCGGCGGTTCATAATAATGTTGGTGATTATAATTATAACATGGAATCACTTCTATATTACAATTAATACCATTTGCCAACCACTTTTCTCCGTTAATCATTTTTGCAAGTTCGCCCAGGGTCATCCCGTGTACTATAGGTATGGGATGCATGCCCACAAAGGAGCGGAAGGCAGTATCGAGTATTGGCCCATCCACATAAAAACCATTTGGGTTCGGGCGATCTAAAACTATTAAAGGAATTTTATTTTCGGCACAAGCCTCCATTACATAATGCAGTGTACTAAGGTATGTATAAAAACGGCAGCCCACATCTTGTATATCGAAAACCATGATATCTATTCCTTGCAAATCTTCTACAGATGGTTTGTGATTATCGCCATATAATGATACGACAGTCAGTTTCGTTTTCTTGTCAAGACCATGTTTTATTTTATGTCCGGCTTCCGCATCGCCTCTAAACCCATGCTCAGGACCAAACACTTTTACGATATTTATTTTGGCTTTTAAAAGCGAATCTACCAAATGATGTTTGCCAATTACAGAAGTTTGATTGGCAACCACACCTACTTTTTTACCTTTAAGTTTGGGGAAATATTCTGCGGTACGCTCGGCACCGCAAAGGGTTTGGGCTTGTATATAATTGAAAGCGAACAAACAAAATAACAGCAACCAAGCTTTACTTATTGATTGTGCATTATGATGTAGATTTGCAGCGAACATGTATTTTCCTTGGTTTGTAGCCCGCAAACTTACAACGGGCGGAGGCAATTCCCTAGCAGCATCCATATTAAAAATGGCGACTGCCGTGGTGGCCATGTGTCTGGCGGCCATGCTGGTTTCTGTATGCATTGCTAAAGGATTTC
>Ga0114970_10003828_pt1 | contig 10983 bp, 4 predicted proteins | sample M_140205_XF_Meta_FD_87030 | JGI IMG/M metagenome (GOLD analysis project Ga0114970, IMG submission 87030) | Freshwater microbial communities from Lake Montjoie, Canada to study carbon cycling - M_140205_XF_MetaG | ecosystem: Environmental > Aquatic > Freshwater > Lake | place: Lake Montjoie... | reverse complement strand
TGAAGCTACTATTATTTTTCAAACACCATTATTTTCTTCGATTTGATGGAGTTATCAGCATCCGTCCAACGTAAAATGTAAATGCCAGGACTAATCCCAAAGTCATCAGTTTTTGCTTGATCTCCGGTACTAATTGTCCGAATCAATTTACCGTCTACCGTAAATACCTTTGCATTGTTTGGCCATTCAAATCCAATGTTTACAATTGAATTATTTGTAATACTACGGTCAATTTGAAGGTCTGAATACTCATTGTCCAGTCCAGCCAACTTCATTGCGGAACTGACACTACCATTTGGGTCGTAGCATTTAATAAATTGGCTACTTGCTAGTTTTCCTGTCAATTCTACTTCATTGAAATGACCACCAATATCATAATAGCCAAGATTGATATAATTTTCCTGGAGGCTATCCATTGAATAATTCCACTTTGATGGCTGCCAAAAATTTTCACCAATATTCAAATTGTCATTTTTCTGCGAACCCTTGTTACCCCCATCTATTTCTGCCAACGATCCATAGATTTCGAATTTTTTCGCTTTTTTCTCAATAGAGCGTAAAAAATTGTTTTTTCCATTCAAATAAAGCGTGGCATTATTTGCTTTTATCGAGGCATCTTCTTGGAAGGCGAATGTGTTGAAACCCGCATAAACAGTGTCTGAATTGATCATCTCTCCTGATTCCGCGCCACAGATCAATTTGGCATTGTTTAGGACAACACCTGTGGTGTTGTAACCAAATATTGAACAAGCAAATGCCATACTTCTATTGAGACTTTGTGCAGCAACTTGGTTCTTATAAAACCCACAGTTATTGAAACTCAATGGGACGTTGGTGGTGTCATTTGTTTCCACATACAATCCCATGTTTAGATGCGAGAAGAAATAGCAGTTTTCAAAACTGTCAGATGACATACTGCCTTGAATTTCGGCACCCACATCATTTGACTTAAACATGCCATTTGAAACCACTAAATGTCTGCCACTGTTTAGTAAACCAGTAATGCAATCGAGAAAATCAGTGCGTGAAATAAGACAATTATTAACGCCCTCGTTGAGTTTTATCCCGACATCCATTTTTTCAAATTTTGACCGCTCAACGACAACATTTCCCGTTTCCACTGTGATACTAGAACTTTTACTTTTTGCCCAACTTGCTGGAGAAAACCTGCTATCTGAGATATTCACGCTACCGTTGCAAATCAGATGGGATTGATTTCCCAAGCTAACGTTGGCTCTGTATAAATTGATTGTATCAAAAACAAGTTTTGTATTCACTACGCCCTCAATTTGTAATACAGTAGAAGCCGTTTTGTCGTTGCCGAAAATTTGAAATTTGGAATTACCGCTACCATTAAACGTACACATTCCAAATCCGCCACCAACGTTGTTTAATTTTAATAAGCCTGTTGAAAATCCTTGTTGTGATTGAATGTTAAAATCAGCATTCGCTCCTATTTGTACCTTACCACCGATATGTAAAAGAGCATTGATTCCATTTAGATAAAATTTAACATTTTTACCGATATTCAATTTACCACCTTCCTCTATGAGTAATGTGCTACCGTCATCGATGATCAATGTAGAATTGTTATTAAGTGTTAAAATTGCATTTTTATGAATGATTAACTTTGATCGTTTACCAGTAAGATGCAATACAGAGCCAGAGTCAATCACAACCAGACTTCGGTTCTTTACATGTAGCACGGTAGGCTGGTTATTACTTAGTCCAGAGCCAAGATTGATAGTTGAGCCACTTTGAGCACGAACGGCTTTTTCTTGGCAATCCCCTAGGTAAAAGACGCGATCTAGTTGTTTGGTAACTACAAATGAATCTAGAAAAGAACGTGTAGCATTGACGCCTTTTGTCCAATTGTTGATTTGTAGCGTGCCACCTTGTTTAATGTTGACGTTTCCAATAAATCGATCACCAATATTTCCAATAAAATAAGTGCTATCAAAAGTCAATGATTGAAGATTTTTTGATGAAAGAATTTTGTTAAGCAACCACATTGCATTGCCATTTTTACTTGAATCAAAGAATGCATGATCTTGATTTTCTGTCTGTGCGTAATAATCTTGAAAGGGCGTATTGCGCAATAATAGGGGAGTTTCACCAACCTGATACGACAATGGCGAGGTCCAATTCTTAGAACCCGTTGAATTACCCATCGCACTCCAGATGGGAATGAAACAAGTGTTTTCTGTCATAAGCTCCGACTTGATGGTTCCTAATGTCGTCTTGGACAGGTTTGCAAATGCTAAAATAGAATTGTTTTGACTGCCACATTGATGGTCTATACCTTGCTTTTTCGCATCCACAAACCAGGTCTTATCCTTAGCAATGTTTGATTCAAAAACAGCAACTGCACCTTGGCCCGATGGTGCACCTTTTAATGGAACTTGATAGGCGAATAATTTTGCATCGGTGGTTGGCAATAATTTTGCAGCCACGAATATTCCCAATTTCCCTGTTGCTAGTGCAACTTGTGTCAACTTGGATTTTAGTTCCTCAAATGCATTTACATGCATAATCAATTCACCTGGTGCCAAGTATGTTCCGTCAATTTTTTGTTGCGGCATACCAACGTTACTTCCGTTTACTATACCCCAGTTCCACGGGATTGATGGAAAGGCTTGCATTGATGGGTCACCCATGAATTTATTTCGCAAGGGATGTGGCCCATCGATTTGTTCATGGTGCATTAATAACATTTGTTTTGATGCGGGCCGGTTTAACATTCTTTCCTTCATATCGCGTGTAATGCCAAATAGATCACTGTAATAGTTGGCGGTTGCTTGCAACGAAAGGGCAATATTTGCTCCCAATAGTGGCGAATCAAAAGCAGTGAAACTTTTCACACAATAGGTTTGCGTATCATTTTCTAACATGGTTAAAGCACGCTTTCCAATCAAACCACCCATACTTACACCAACAACATGTAACTCCTTGCCGCATAGTTGGTTACTTATACTCTTTAAACATTGATAAACTACGAGCGCATTGTTTTCAATCAAATCTGCACCGTCCCAAAAATCAATATAAATGATATCAAATCCAGAGTCTCGATACTGATTTAAAATTTTTGGTGCATTCTCTATAGATCTCCAAGGCTCCCATTTCTTTGTATCCACATTCCATTGTTGACCTTTGAGCAAATCAAGGTATCCCATATTTCCGCATTTGCCATCCCTACACCCAGTTGGATTGTTTCGATATCCAAAATCAATTCCTTCAATAAATACTATTGGATTTTCTATACATGTGTGAGCACGTTTGGAAGATTTATCTTTACCAAAATGAACGGTCAAATTTGCACCAACTGTGATATTTGCACCCTCGCCTGATTTCGCATTTGTAAATACTTGAAACGTTTGTAAGTTGCTATTATCTAAAAGGACCTTCCAATTTGGTAGAGTGTTTGAATTATTAAATTGAATCCAACTCACGAATTTTCTTCTTGCATTTAATGTAGGATAATAAGTGGTCGACAGCAGAAATCTATCGCTACTCGCAGGTGCTTCTAAGAAAAAACGACAATCGTTCAATCCGGGTTTTAAACCCACTATTTGAGAAAAGCCGTCAGATAACAAATTGATAGGTCGCCCGTTGATTTCCATAGAATATCGAACAGATGTGTCTGTAGGTCGGTTTGAAATAATAAACCGCTTATCAAGTATTACATATTGACATTCTGGGTCAAACTGGCCAACCAATGGAATAAAATAGAAAATGTTGGATTTTTGGAAATCGGTGATTTTCCAGGGTCCAGATTTAACGAGATATTGGCTGTCCCCATTAACGGTATAGCCCTGCCCATTCCAAAAACTGTCGCTAAATTCATTTAGATTAAAATCAAAGAGCATCAATGGGACCACTTTTTTTGATAGGTAATCATTACGCAATTTCATTAATGTATCCCATTGCGTTATATCTGGCTGTCCCGTTGTTTTACTAAATTGGTATATTCTAAAAAGCTCTTCAGCTACGTCTAAATAATTGGAATCAATCTTTCCACTGCCACCGAATTGAGACAGCTGGATTTGAGGACAAGCAATATCCTTAATATGAGACGCGCCGGAACTTTCTACAGACAATCCTTTAAAAGTGTGTTTGAAGGAGGTCATAAACGTCTGCCCAAACAAACTGAGACCGATCAAACAAAATAATGGTGTAAGTAATAATTTTTTCATGCTACGGCCCTCCCATAATAAAAAGCTTGAGATGGAAATAATAATCTGTGTTTACGACCTACGCGGTAGGGTTTTTCTTCCTTTAACCATGTTGAGAGTAATACGCTAGGATTTCGTTCAATCCAGCTGAGTTCGCAATACGTTCTGTTTTTCATAATTCATATCGTTAATTGTTCGATACAAATTTGGATTCCATGAAACTTGTATGCCCGTCGTTTTTTGCCAATTTTATGAGTTCTGAAAAAAATAATTTGCGTTTTTCGCAAATCTCTTGGGTGTAAGAGGCGATTTTGTTGTATTAAGCGAAAACAACTTAATAAAAACAGTTATGATCGACACATTTACACAGCTATTACATCAAAAAACGAAACAACAGGGCATGAAAACAGCAACAATTGTTGCAGATATTTTGTGCATTTCGCAAGACGCAGCTTACAGAAGAATTAGAAGTCCTCAAACATTTAAAGCTGACGAATTAATGAAATTGGCAAAGGTTTTTAACATAGACCTTAATACATTGATTCACATGGGAAATAATTGGTTTCAAGGAGAATACAAGTCGATTGATAGCAGTTATTCAATCCATGATTATTACGGAGAGTTAAAATCATACCTTGGAAAGGCGATTGAGCGACCAGGGAGTTTTATATCCTATGGTGCCAAGGAAATCCCTTTGTTTTATTATTTCTGGTTTCCAGCTTTAGCGGCATTTAAATCATTTGTATGGAATCGAGATTTTTTGGGCGATTACAAATTACGTAGTGTTCCTTTTCAGGCAAGTTTGATGGAAAACGAAAGACAATTTGAATCGTTGAGCAGTCAATACATGAATATTGCGAGCGAAGAAATTTGGAGTTATGAGACGTTGTATTCAACATTATATCAAATCAAACATTATAAGGAATGTGGCTTGTTTGCTAATGATAACGAATTTAGGGCGGTACTAGACGAATATGATTTTTTGGTAGATCATATACACGACCAGGCGGAGCGAGGTAAAAAACTGAATCCTTACTTGCCACATGCGGTTGGTGCAGACTTTCAATTATATTTTTCGCCATTAACGAGCAACGACAATACTTTCATCATTAAAACCACGCGGGATAATATCGCTTTTGTGGGATCAAAAATGACGGGTGTATTAATCAGCGATTGCGAACATTGGGTTAATTCCACACAAAATTGGCTTGAAACCTGTAAAAACAATGGAACGCTACTTAGTGTTACTGGCAGTGGGCCGCGCGATAAATTTTTGAGGCAAGAATATCGAGCCAAGAAAAAGATGTTGGGTTTGTTGTTTGAATAATTTTAACTAATTGAACGGATAATTTTATTCAAGGCACCATAATGGATGTTTTAATGGTCTATTGCGATAAATCAAACAGTATGGATGTATTCAATTCTGTACACAATTGTTAAAAATCTTATAAAAAAGTACCAAAGATGAATAAAGATGTATTTTTGCGTGTCAATAATCAAGTAATAATCGGGCTTTTTAACCCGAAAATTAAAAACAAACTAACGTTAATAAACAAAATGATGAGATTATTTCTAATGAATTTGAAATCACCCAGAGCTTACTTTAAACTATCGGCGGCATTCGTTTTCTTGATGTCGTCTGTGATTTCTACAGTGTCGTTATATGGCCAAGCGCCAGTTGCAGTTCTCAAAGCCAAGACGAACGTAAATTGTTTTGGGGGGAATGATGGTACGATGGAGGTACAAGTCGTGACCGGCAGCCCGGGTTATCAATATAGTATTTATGGTGGCACACCTTTTCAAAAGTCTGCAAAATTTACAAATTTGTCTGCTGGTAATTATACGGTAACGGTTACCGACACAAATGGTTTAACTGATACTGTTCAGGTTACTATTTCAGCGCCTTCAAAATTAAATCTATCAGTCGCATCAAAATCAATGATTACTTGTAAATCAATGAGTGACGGTATTGTAGTCTTGTCGGCAAGTGGCGGAACAGCGGTGTATTCTTATAAATTAGGTTCAGGTACTTATCAATCAAGTAGCAACTTTAGTAATCTAGCACCTGGTTTGAGTAAATTCATGGTATTAGATGCTAATTTCTGTCTTGATTCATCGATAGTCACAATTACCGAGCCGGCTCTATTAACCGTTAGCTTGAAAGGCAGTAATGTAAAATGTAATAGTGGTAATGACGGTTCAATTACAGCAAATGTTTTGGGTGGCACTAAGCCATACCGTTACAGATTGGGATCGAGTGGAATTTACAAGTCGGATAGTATTTTTAATAATTTACTTGTAGGAACTTATACCGTTCAAATTCTGGACACAAATAATTGTGCGACATCAAAGACAATAGTTATTTCTCAACCCACCGCACTAACATTGAGTGGCAGTGTTACCAATGTAGATTGTAAAGGCAACAGCACAGGCAGCGTAGTATTAACCGCAGGTGGTGGAACATCGCCATATACATACAAGAATGGAACAGGTAGTTATCAGGCAAGTGCAACGTTCTCGACATTGGCTGCTGGTAGTTATTCATTCACGGTAAAAGATGCCAACGGTTGTACTCAAACGGTAACATCAACAGTAACTGAACCAACAGCACTAACATTGAGTGGCAGTGTTACCAATGTAGATTGTAAAGGCAACAGCACAGGAAGTGTAGTATTAACCGCAGGTGGTGGAACATCGCCATATACATACAAAAATGGAACAGGTAGTTATCAGGCAAGTGCAACATTCTCGACATTGGCTGCTGGTAGTTACACATTCACAGTAAAAGATGCAAACGGTTGTACTCAAACGGTAACATCAACAGTATCAGAGCCAACAGTTCTAAATTTGAGTGCTAGTGTGACGAATCCTGTATGTATCCAAGATAAAACAGGAAAAGTAACTTTATCTGTAACCGGAGGCACCTCAACTTATAGCTATCGCCTCGATTCTACTGTAAATTCGATCACGAAATCATTTGTTGCGACGTCAACATATAGTAATTTGTACGAAGGAAAATATTCAGCCGAGGTTAAAGATGCCAACGGTTGTTTGGATACGGTTCAAATCAACATTAAACATTTTGATGCTGTTAAGCCAATTCCTGTTCCATACAAGATTTTGACGGTTTACTTAGGTGCTCTGGGCAGCGTAAATGTTTCGGCAAATATGTCGGATAGTTTGAGTTCAGACAATTGTGGAATTGCATCTTTGTCGATCTCGAAAACGACCTTTAATTGTAGCAATATCGGCTATAACACAGTGAAGTTTAAAATTGTAGATGTAAACTCAAACAAAGACAGTATCAATTTCATCGTTAACGTAAAAGATACAACACGACCAAAAATTAACACGCGTAATTTCACTATTTATTTGGATGCAAGTGGCTTAGCCAATCTTTCAATTGATAGTGTAGATTTAGGCTCAACCGATGTGTGCGGAAGTGTTGCGCGTACTTTATCAAAGGCAAGTTTTAATTGCTTAAACAAGGGCTTAAACACAGTGACTTATTCTGCCAAAGATGTCAATGGAAATATCGCGACAAAATCCTTAAAAATTACAGTATTAGATACGATTCGCCCTACACTTAGTCTGAAGGTGGCAACATTGTATTTAGATAAATTTGGCTCTGCTAAACTTAATAAAATGGATATCGATAATGGCAGTTACGACAACTGTAACATCGATAGCATGAGGTTGAGCGATACGCTTTTCAATTGTAATCAAACGGGAGTTAATGTTGTCACTGTTAAGGCTTACGACCCTAGCATGAATATTACTACTGCAACGGTAAAAGTTACAGTACTAGATACCATCAAGCCAGTACTTCAAGTTAAAAACCACACTATATATCTCGATACAACTGGCAATGCTAAAATGTCGAAATTTGCGGTCATTGCTTTATTGTATGACAACTGTGGAATAGATACGCTAGATGTCAGCAAATTAAATTACACCATTGCCGATACTGGTGTGAATAAGGTGATTGTATGGGCAAAAGACAAATCTGGCAATTTGATTGGACCAGACACAGTAGATGTCACTGTGATTGCACGTGATTTTGATGGTGATGGAATACCTGACTATGTTGAGGGGTCTAAGGATACAGACGGTGACGGTGTATTTGATTTCGCCGATATGGACTCAGACAATGATGGAATTTTGGATTTCACTGAAAACGAAATGGCCATTTTGGCTAAAGATTTTGATACAGACGGTGTACCAAACTATAAGGACTTGGATTCTGACGATGACGGCATTTTTGATATCTACGAAGTGGATGGTAACGATCCTGATAAAAATGGAATTGCTGGAACCGGTTCGCCGATTGTAAATGTGCAGGGCGTCCCAATGGTTGCCAATGGTGGGTCAGGCTATGGTGAAGTTGATACCGATGGTGATGGCAGCGCTGATTATAAAGACTTAGATACTGATGGTGATGGCATAAATGATAAAACCGAAGGAATTGTTGATACTGATGCCGACGGAATTGGAAATTGGAGAGATACAGACAGTGATGGCGATGGCATTTCAGATAACCTTGAAGGTATCGTAGATACAGACGGAGACGGGAAAGGTGATTATATTGACACGGATTCAGACAATGATGGAATCACAGATAAAATTGAAGGTACAGTTGACACCGATGGCGATGGTAAAGGAGATTGGAGAGATTTGGATTCAGACAACGATGGCATTTCAGACAAAATTGAAGGCACTGTTGATACAGATGGCGATGGTTCCGGTGATTGGAGAGATATTGATGCCGATGGTGATGGAATTCCAGATAGCGTGGAAGGTAGCGTTGATACTGATGGCGATGGCAAAGGCAACTGGCGCGATCTGGATTCTGATAACGATGGTATCCAGGATGATTTTGAAGCAGGAAGTGCTCCGGCAACACCGGTTGATACCGATGGTGATGGTAAACCAGACTATTTGGATTTGGATTCCGATGCTGATGGTATTTCGGATACTATAGAAGATGTAGTTGATACGGACGGTGATGGTATTTCGGACTTCCGTGATACAGATTCTGATGCCGATGGTATTCTTGATAGCCTTGAAGGCACCGTAGATACCGATGGTGATGGAAAAGGCGATTGGAGGGATTTAGATTCTGACAATGATGGTATCTCAGACAAAATTGAAGGTAGCAATGATGCTGATGGCGATGGCTTAGGCAACTGGCGTGACTTGGACTCAGATGGTGATGGAATTAGCGATCAAACAGAAGGAACAGTAGATACAGATGCTGATGGCACAGCGGATTACTTGGATACTGATTCAGATAACGATGGAATCTTGGATAGTATCGAAGGCACTGTTGACACAGACAGCGATGGTACTGGTGATTGGCGCGATTTGGATTCAGATAATGATGGAATTTCCGATAAAATTGAAGGCACAACCGACACGGATGGTGATGGAATAGGCAACTGGCGTGATTTGGATTCCGACAATGATGGCATCAGCGACCAAACAGAGGGTACTGTTGATACCGATGGCGATGGAAACGGCGATTGGATTGATATTGATTCAGACGGCGATAACATTTTAGACAGTATCGAAGGAACCACCGATACAGATGGTGATGGCTTAGGTAACTGGCGTGACCTAGATTCCGATGGTGATGGTATCCTTGATAGCTTGGAAGGAACCAATGACTTCGATGGTGATGGTATTGGCAACTGGTTAGATTTGGATTCTGATGGCGATGGCATCTTGGACAATACCGAGGGCAGCGCTGACGCTGATGGCGACTCACAAGGCAATTGGTTAGACCTTGACTCCGATGGTGATGGTATCACTGATAAAATTGAAGGTACGGTTGACACCGACGGAGATGGAATTGCAGACTACTTAGATCTTGATTCCGATGGCGATGGTATCTTGGATAGCGTTGAAGGCACAACCGACACTGATGGTGATGGTACTGCTGACTGGCGTGACTTGGATTCAGACAATGATGGTATCAGCGATAAAATTGAAGGCACTACCGATACAGATGGCGATGGTACCGGCAACTGGCGCGACCTAGATTCAGATGGTGATGGTATCAGTGATAACACCGAAGGCACAACGGATACTGATTCCGATGGCAATGCCGATTACTTGGATTTGGATTCAGACGGTGACGGCATCGACGATAAAACAGAAGGAACGATCGATACGGATGGTGATGGTATTGGTAACTGGAGAGATTTGGATTCAGATGATGATGAATTGTTGGATAGCCAAGAGGGCACCAAAGACATCGATAAAGATGGAGTTGCAGATTATATAGATGCAGATTTCTTTGTGCCAGAGGGTATTTCGCCAAATGGTGATGGTGTTAATGATCAGCTATATGTACGCGGTCTGAAATCAAAAGTATTTAGCAATCCTCAAATTATCGTGTTTAACCGCTGGGGTCAGGAAGTGTTCAATTCAGGGATTGGATATAAAAACGACTGGGATGGAAAAGCAACCCAAACCGGACAAGCGCTACCAGAAGGTGTTTACTATTTGATTTTCAAATACTCTGATAAAACAGTTTCTCAAAATCTTTATATCAAAAACTAATAACATCATAAAACATGAAATTCATGATAAATAATAAATTACGGGTGTTGGTTGCCATTGGTTGTGCGATGGCGTCAAAACTTACTGCGCAGCAAGAGCAGATGTACACCCATTATGATTTTAACTCAATGGCAATGAATCCAGCTTATACTGGGTCGAAGAGAACTTTGGTTGCTAGCGCTTTATCTCGAGTTCAATGGGCTAACTACCCTGGAGCGCCGAAATACCAAAGTTTGTCAATTCATAC
>Ga0114970_10003826_pt1 | contig 10985 bp, 9 predicted proteins | sample M_140205_XF_Meta_FD_87030 | JGI IMG/M metagenome (GOLD analysis project Ga0114970, IMG submission 87030) | Freshwater microbial communities from Lake Montjoie, Canada to study carbon cycling - M_140205_XF_MetaG | ecosystem: Environmental > Aquatic > Freshwater > Lake | place: Lake Montjoie... | reverse complement strand
GATATTTTTTTGCATGCTTGGAGTATGATTTTTATATATTTATATTCGTTTAAGATCAAATATGATGCTGACTGACCAAAGCTTCAGGGCTTTAAGCAGTAAATGGCGGCTTGGGTGTATCACCCAATGTGTCCATTTCCTCTTGAACGCCCCTATCGCTAAGTTTTGTCAAAGACCTTGACGAAAAAGGTGAATTCTTGGATTTTTATATTACGCCTATCAAGATTTATGAATAAAAAATTCTTGATTGAAGCTATAGGGCTTTGCGGTTCTTTAAGACGTGGGCTGCTTTGGCATTAAGCTTTCCATCATTGGCGAGTTTTTTCAGCTTATGACTTCAACGCCTTTCCAAAAAGCGACATATCGCGATGTGCTTGGCCTCAGGCTTCGGGCTTGGATAGTACCAAGCTGCGCTATCATTGCTTTACCCATCTACCACCACATCGCAATAGTGGGTCGTTCCCTTTTAGGGGCACACCATGGTTTTGTTAGACGGTTTGAGGTGGTTAGAATCGATCGTTGAAGCAGGGAAGTAATGATTGCCTTCTTTGACAACGGTTTGGTCAGATGAGGCTAAAATTTTATGATTCCATATTGCTTTCATAAATATACATTCATTAAAAAATATCTTATAGAAGAAACTACAGTTTACTATGCAGCAACCCGTTTATGAAAACATTGAGGCGACTTTTAGTCCACAAAACTTAAAGGACGAGATTGTCAAAGGATTGGAGAATTCCCAAGCCTGTATATCTCCTAAATTTCTTTACGACAAACTAGGCTCTCACTTGTTCACCGCCATTACTTACCTCCCCGAGTATTACCCCACCGTTACTGAAAGAGAAATTTTCCTAAAATTCAAAGAAGAAATCGCTCTTTCCATGGGAAGCAATCACTGTTTAATTGATTTAGGTGCTGGCAATTGTCAAAAAGCTGAGGCCATGTTTGACACCATCAAGCCAAGCACCTATGTGGCAGTTGACTTTTCCATCGAATATCTTCAAGAGGTTTTGCCAAAACTACAAGGTAAATACCCCGAGATCAAAATGATGGGTGTCGGCATGGATTTTTCAAACCATTTGTCTTTGCCTACATCGCTTCCCAATATCCAACGTAATTTTTTCTATCCAGGCTCGAGTATAGGTAACTTCAGTCAAGCTCAAGCGGGCCATTTACTGGATCAAATCAAATCCAGCTCAGACCAAGGTGGCTTGTTGTTGGGCGTTGATTTGATGAAAGAGGACGCTGTTTTGCTCAACGCTTATGACGACCCTTTGAAGTTGACCGCCGCATTCAATCTCAATATCCTGCGGGTGGTCAACTCTTTGATTAATTCAAATTTTGATGTGAAAGATTTTCGTCATACCATCACTATCAATCACTCCATGCAAAGGGTAGAGCTCTACCTAGAAGCGTTGCGAGATGTAAAAGTTTCTTGGGCAGATGGTACCCGAAGCTTTAAAGCAGGTGAGTTGATCCATACGGAGAACTCACACAAATACAGCGTGACTTCGATTCAGGCTCTCTTAAAGGCCTCAGGCTTTAATCGCTTTAAAAGCTGGACCGATCCCAAAGACTATTTTGCTTTAATTTATGCGCAATAACTTGCTAAATAATATTTCAACGCCACTGGTCTAAGATTCCTTGGTTTCACGCTCTTCATAGCCTGCCGACTCTGGAGCGGGCTTGCCGGTTATTGCAACGGCAAGTTCATGGCCAACCAATACGTTCTAAGAGGCAGCTCAGTCTTGACCACCCCTGGCCACACTCGCAAAAGCTATCGAAATTTCTTTCCCACTCATTCACGCTGGCAAATGACGGGACTGCGAGTTGCGAAAGACATAAGCTAAGTTCTTATAAACACCCCAAGTTTTATACCCTGTCCCAACGTCAAACTTTTTCGTGGTTCTGGAAATGCTCAATTGAAGATATCAACTTGCGCATCAACAAAGCAAAGATGGCTGATGGAATGGCGCCTTCGAGCATCATTTCGGTGTTGTTGGTTGACAGTCCTTGCGCAATTCGCTCACCATAGCCTCCTGCCCCTACAAAAGCCGCAATGGTGGCTGTCCCTGTAGTCCAAACTGCCGCCACTTGGATGCCTGCAAATAGCATGGGCTTACACAACGGCAATTCGATGTGCCACAACTGCGGCCAAAATCCAGTTCCCAAAGCTTTTGACGCTTCAATGACGGATCGGTCTACCGAGCGTAAACCCGATTGCGTGGCTTCAATGATAGGCAGCAAAGCGTAAAGAAACAGTGCAATAAAGGCAGGTATAAAGCCAATGCTGTTGACCGTAAAAATTAAAAAACTCAACAAAGCCAAAGAGGGAATAGTTTGAAACAGGCTCACTCCATACAGCAACGGTTTACCTACTCTAGGAATGTAGTAAATGCAAACTCCGATGGGAATGCCAACTAGAACGGCCAAAATCAAGGAAAAGACGACCAACTGCGAATGCTGCAGAGACAGTCTTAAAAAGTCGTATTGGATAAAAAACTCAAAAAAATGACGCCAATCGGACTGACGTTGGTTCAAATTAGAGTTGGACGCATTTCCAGGGCGCAAGATTTCAGCGTAGAACGATTGGGCAACTGATTTTATACTTTGATGATCGAGCTCAACCTTTGCATTCAAGGACTGCATGGCTTGGTTCGAAATCTTGCTCTCCAACGAGTTCATCGCTTTCAGAATTTCGGGGTTGGCGTTGACCGAGTCAATTTTGTAAAGCAAGATGGCTTTATAGGAGGTAAAAAAATGTTGGTCGTCCTTGATCAAGACCAAGTTGTCATCGAGCAATCGTGAATCGGTCGTGTAGGCGTCAAACACATCGATCTTGTGCTTGGCAACAGCTTGGTAGACCAGTCCATGCTCCATACCTATGGGTTTAAATGCACTAAGGTTGTAGGCTTTGGATAAGCCGGGCCAGCCATCTTTTCTAGCTAAAAACTCGTGTGACAGACCAAATCGAAGCTTAGGATGCTTTTGAAGATCGGAGATTTTTTTGATGTTGAACTTATCTGATATTTGTCGATCTATGGCTAGCGCGTAAGCATTGTCAAAGCCTAAAAATACACCTGCTTTCAGTCCTAGGGGGAGGAGCCGTTCATTGACCTCTGTCATCGAGGATTTGTCACTGATGCCCAATATTTCTTGGGTCAAAGTTCCCCAATACTCAGGATACACATCGATGCCTCCCGTTTTAAGGGCATTGAATACAATAGCAGTTGAGCCCATGCCTTGTTTGGCTACAGTTTCAATGCGGGCCTGATCGGCAACGGTTTTGGCGATCAATTCAGAGAGAATGTAGGACTCGGTAAAGCTTTTACTGCCAACGGTAAATTCTTTGGCTGTGACGTGTATAGAAGTCAGAATTAAAACATAAAGCACACAGAATCGAATCATAGAATTTCTTTTTAATGAGTTCTTTAAATATAACAAATGAACTTGGTTGAAATTTTATAACCCAATCACTCTAAGGGTCAAAGGTTCAGAGTTTCACGGTGGAAACTCTAAATTACAAATCTTTCAGCTTGGACACTATAAAGAGCAATAGAGTTATGTAGAAAGACCATTTTGGGTGTTATCAGAACTTGCCTGGTCCTGGCCAAGCCATGGTGGGATTAAATTTTGGTCATTGCTGCCCTTTGGTGCCGATCTGAATGTCGTGAATTTGCCAAGAGTCATTCTTCTCCCAGCTCATCTGAGTATCCATGATCAATATGCTTTGGGCCCGTGTGCTTTATTTGAAGAGCTCTTTGATGGGGTTGCTAAGCAGTTCCAGGCAGATGCGAATGAACGATTTGGGTTCACGTGATTGTGATAGTGAGATGTCAATGTAAGAAATTGTATTATCAAATTCAGAGGCTTTGAGGTCAAAATGCGGGTAAATATTGATACTGACAGCTCAATTGGCGCTACAAAATGACTAAATCGTCCCTTGGATAAAAATGGAGTTTGAGTGGCTACCAAAAAAACCAAAACCTTGCCGTCCGTTAAAAGCGACAAGAGAGTCATTAAAAAGTACCCCAATCGTCGCTTGTATGACACCATGACTTCAAGTTACATCACCCTGAGTGAAGTCAAACAATTGGTGATGGATCAGGTCGATTTGACGGTCATTGATGTCAAAACCAATGAGGATTTGACGCGCTCAATTCTTTTGCAAATTATTCTTGAACAAGAAAGTGCTGGCGTACCAATGTTTACAGAGAAGGTTTTGGAGAATTTTATACGGTTTTATGGGCATACGATGCAACCCTTTATGGGAAGCTATTTGGAAAGAAATGTTCAAGCACTGACGCAGTTTCAATCCAAAATGACGGAGAGTTCTAAAAAGGTGAGTCCTGAGCTTTGGCAGCAATTGATGCCTCTTCAGGCCCCTGTTTTAAAAGGCATGTTGGGGCAATATGCAGAGCAGTCAAATGCCATGTTTTTGAAACTGCAAGAACAAGTGCAAGATCAATTGCAAAAGCAAACCGATGCCATGTTGGGCGCACTTGGCGTTAAACCCAAAGCATAGGGTCTGCCACCGTAAGAAAAGCGAAGGCCACTGGCCAAATACTGGTAACTTTTGGGAAAAGTGAAATTTTTCTCTTTTCAAGCGACAATAGGGCAATGAGTCAAGAAATACATACCCTGCATACCCCCAAAAAAGTGGGCTTCGTCAGCCTAGGTTGCCCTAAAGCGTTGACCGATTCTGAATTGATTTTGACCCGATTGAGTGCTGAAGGTTACCAAACCAGTAAAACATTTGAGGGTGCTGACTTGGTGATCATCAACACCTGTGGCTTTATAGATGAAGCGGTCAAGGAGAGTTTGGACACCATCTCTGAAGCTTTAAATGAAAACGGCAGAGTCATCGTGACGGGATGTTTGGGCGCACGGGTGGACGACGGTGGGGAGAACCTGATCAAATCCATCCATCCCAAGGTTTTGGCGGTGACTGGGCCCCATGCGACGGATGAGGTCATGCAAAAAGTGCATGAGTATTTGCCCGTACCCGTGCAACCCTTTGTGGATTTAATTCCGCAGGCCACCTCTTTGGTGGGCATTAAATTGACGCCCAAACATTATGCCTATTTGAAGATCTCTGAGGGTTGCAATCATCGATGTACGTTTTGTATCATCCCCTCAATGCGAGGCGATTTGGTCTCTAGGCCCATTGGAGATGTGTTGAGCGAAGCGCGTGCCTTGTTTGAAGGTGGCGTGAAAGAGTTGTTGGTGATCAGTCAAGATACATCTGCCTATGGTGTGGATGTCAAGTACCAAACTGGGTTTTGGGATGGCAAGCCTATCAAAACTCGCACACTTGAATTGGTTGAGCAATTGGCCAATTTGGCCGAGCCATTCGGTGCTTGGGTGAGGTTGCATTACGTGTACCCTTATCCAACAGTTGATCTTTTAATCCCCTTGATGTCTCAAGGACGAGTTTTACCCTATTTGGATATTCCATTTCAACACAGTCACCCCGATGTGTTGTCTCGCATGAAGCGCCCTGCAAGTGGGGAAAAGAATTTGGATCGAATTCAATCTTGGCGAGAGCAGTGTCCAGATTTGGTCATTCGAAGCACCTTTATTGCTGGCTTTCCAGGTGAAACCGAAGAAGAGTTTGAGCATTTATTGGATTTTGTGCGACTCGCCAAGATCGACCGTGCAGGATGCTTTGCCTATAGCCCTGTCAAAGGCGCCTTGGCCAATGAAATTGCTGGCATGCTGCCACAAGCTTTGCGTGAAGAAAGGCAAGCAAGGTTCATGAAAGTGCAAGAGGAGGTCTCTGTGGCCAAGTTGCGCGAGCGAATTGGGCAAACCATGAAAGTACTGATTGACCAAGTTTCTGCTGGCGGCAAACAAGGTGCTTTGGCTCGCTCTTATGCCGATGCCCCTGAGATCGATGGCCTTGTGAAGTTACTGCCCCCTCAAAAGGTCAGTCAACGCTTGAAAGTGGGTGATTTCGTCAAAGCGCGAATCGTCAACACTGAAGGTCATGACCTGATCGCTCAACCTATTTGAGCGAGGTCTCTTTGTCACATGAGGGTGTTATTTTTTTGTTATAGTCAATGGCATGCGTTGTCAAAGAGATTTCAATTCAATCCGCTCAGACTTGTGCCATTTGGTGCCCCGAAAGGGACTCGAACCCCCACGATGTTACTCGCTAGTACCTGAAACTAGTGCGTCTACCAATTCCGCCATCGGGGCAAAACAGACATAGGCTATCTTATCAAAAAAATCTCACATTCATCGACTTCTGTAGAAGAGTTCATCGGAAGTGTTTTAGGTCATCGCGATGGGCATGGTTTTGTCCAGCGCGATAGCGGCGCGCCCGATATTTATTTGCCGCACAATGAGATGCGTGCGGTTTTACACAAAGACCGGGTCAAGGTCAAAATTTCAAGACTCGATGCAAAAGGTCGACCTGAGGGCCGTGTCACTGAAATTTTAGAGAGACCCTCCTACGCGATCATTGGTCGTTTATTGCAAGAGGGTGGCATTTGGTTGGTTGCACCAGAGGATAAGCGTTACGGTCAAGATATTTTGATTCCCAAGGGGGCGACTGGTGCGGCCAAGGCCGGTCAAGTGGTGGTGGTTGAGTTGACCGAGACGCCAAGTCTTTTTGGGCAACCGGTGGGCCGAATCAAGGAGGTCTTGGGTGAGGTGGATGACCCTGGAATGGAAATTGAAATTGCGGTAAGGAAATACGCCGTACCGCATGAATTTTCTGAAGAGTGTTTGAAACTGGCCAAAGCGTTGCCCGAAAAAGTCAGGCCACAAGATCTTGAAGATCGAGTGGATTTGACGGACTTATCGTTCGTCACGATCGATGGCGAAGATGCGCGTGACTTTGATGATGCGGTGTATTGCGAGCCTTCGAAAGTAGGGCGCAGAAAGGGCTGGCGTCTATTGGTGGCGATTGCCGATGTGAGTCACTACGTGCAAACTGCAAGTGCCATCGATATTGATGCCTATGATCGTGCAACAAGTGTGTATTTTCCTAGGCGGGTCATTCCCATGCTGCCGGAGAAACTCTCCAATGGCTTGTGTTCGCTTAATCCGCATGTAGATCGTTTGTGCATGGTGTGTGACATGTTGGTCACGCAAGAGGGTGAGATTTATGCATATCAGTTTTATGCCGCTGTCATGCACAGCAAGGCACGATTGACCTACACCACGGTTGCAGCCATCCTGTCCAATACCCGAGGTCCTCAAGCGCTGGCCAATGGAGAGGTGGTTGCTCATTTGATCAACTTGCACGATGTCTACTCGTCCCTTTTGAAAGCGCGCCAACAGCGTGGTGCAGTTGACTTTGAGACGACTGAGACACAAATCGTGTGTGACGAAAACGGACGCATCGAAAAGATCATCCCCAGAATCAGAAATGAGGCGCATCGTTTGATTGAAGAGGCCATGTTGGCGGCCAATTTCTGCAGTGCAGAATTCATCATGGGTTCTAAGCACCCTGGGCTTTTTAGGGTTCATGAAGGTCCAACGCCTGAAAAGGTGGAGTTGCTTAGAAGTTATTTGAAAGCGGTGGGTATTTCTCAAAGCATCAGCGATGAGCCCAAGCCTTCTGAGTACCAAGCCATTGCTAAGGCCACCCAAGAGCGTGCTGATGTTCAGCAAATCCACAGCATGTTGTTGCGCTCCATGCAACAAGCCATCTACACCCCAATCAACAGTGGTCACTTTGGCTTGGCCTTTGAGGCCTACACCCACTTTACGAGCCCTATTCGTCGATATCCGGACTTATTGGTCCACAGGGTCATCAAGGCCATTTTGGCCAAGCAAAAGTACCAACTTCCAGCCCTGCCTACACCAGGCGAGTCTCATGCCCGATTGGCTAGGCGTTTGGCCTCCAAAACCCATGGAAAAGAAAGCAAAGAAGTCTCTGCCCAAAAACGCCATGTAGACCACGCTGCTTGGGAGGCTGCAGGTTTGCATTGTTCGGCCAATGAACGCCGGGCAGACGAGGCGTCAAGAGACGTTGAGGCGTGGCTCAAATGCAAGTTCATGCGTGAACATTTGGGCGAGGAGTACAGCGGCGTGGTCACTGCAGCCACGGGTTTTGGAATCTTTGTGACACTCGATGCTTTGTATGTGGAGGGTTTGGTGCACATCACCGAATTGGGGGGGGAGTATTTTAGGTTTGATGAAGCTCGCCAAGAGCTTCGGGGCGAGAGAACGGGAATTCGCTATGCCATTGGCACCAAGGTGTTGGTGCAAGTCAGTCGAGTGGACTTGGATGGCCGAAAAATTGATTTTCGACTGGTCAAAGACAATTTGGATAGAAGTTTGATCAACACCAAGGATGTGACTGGGCTGAGCCTAGGAGAATCCAAGGGCGGGAAAAAACAAAAGCCCTTTAGCAGCCGAGGCAAAAGGGGCGCACCTGAAGCCTTGTCGCCCACTGCAGGGTCGTCCTTTATGCCTGGTTCTTCAGTGGGTTTAAGAGGGACCCAAAAAGGAGGGGGCGCAAAGTCCAACGCAGGATCTGCCAAAACTTCTCCTCGGGGTGTGAGTGCTGTCACGCCTGCAGACTTCAGCAAGGGCGTCAACTTTAGCAAGTCGCCCCTGGACGTGATCAAAGGGGCTCTTAAAAGAGGGGCTTCGACTAAAAAGTCCAAAAAAGCAAAACGCTAGGGCGTCTCTTTAGGCTAGTTCAGCGCCAGTTCTAGCCAGTCGGTGTCGGGTATGTCTTGAGCCATCATCCCAGATAGGACCTGTGCGCTGCCAAACGAAGTGGCCCAACCGCTAGAGCCGTGCCCCAAATTGAGCCACAAGCCATCAAATGGCGTTTGGCCAACAATGGGCGAGCCTTTGGGCAACATGGCGCGCGCGCCTTTCCAAACCTGTATTTGCTGGCCCATGTCTGTTGCCTTAGGGAACCAATCTTCAAGGACTTTATAAAGCGTTTGAATGGCCTTTGGACTTTGGGCTTTGGGCTCCCCTCCAAACTCCATGATGCCGCCAACGCGAATGCGGTTGCCTTGCCTAGAAATGGTGACCTTGTACTTCTCATCCAAGATGCCGCATCTGGGTGCATCAAGTGGCTCTTTGATAATCGCCGTCATGGAGTAGCCATAAACCGGGGTCATTGGAATGGGCAGGCTCAATTGATTCAGTAGTTTGAGGCTGCCAATGCCTGAGCACACCACAACATGGTCAAAGAACAAGGGCTTAGAGTTGACCACCAGCCGCTTGGGGTTGTCAGCGCTTAGGGGCTCTACGTTGGACTTGAATTCAAATACGACACCGAGTTTTTCAGCTTCATCTCTAAGCGCCAAAGCAAATTGTCTGCAATTGGCAATTTGATCTTCTGGAAAATGAATGGCACCAGAAAAGGGCGTACCGCTCTCCAAAGCGGGTTCTTTTTGCAAGAGACCTTCTTTGTCCAAAATTTGAAAGGGGATGCCCAAATCGGCCAAGTAGGGCAAGGACGACTTGGCCATTTCTAAGTGACGCTCGCTGCGGTAGATGACGTTGTAGCCCTGAGATTGTTCAACTTCAATGCCCAGAGATTGAACCAACTCTTTGAGTCTCTTTTGAGTCATCAAGGCCAATTTCTGCATGGCTTGTCGATGCCGCCAGTAGCGCTCAGACTTGGACGCTTTGATGCTCTTGCCAAGCCAACTTAAAGTCTCCAAGCTTGGAAAGTGCATCAAAATGCTGGCGTGTTTGGCAAACTGTTCCTGCAAGAGTCTTTTGAAGATCGCTGGACTGGCCCAAGGTGTGATGTAGCCAGGTGAGATGACGCCCCCATTGGCAAAACTAGACTCCTCAGAGCATGTTTGGTTTTTATCAAATACAGTGACTTTGAACCCCTTGAGCGAGAGTTCGTAGGCCGTCGTGACCCCAATGATGCCTGCGCCAATGACAGCGACTTTTTTGTTGTTCATGTGGAGTATGTTAACTTCTGCAAGGGCTGATTTTGGTTTTTTATCAACATGATTGGTGCAAAGCCGTCAAAAGTAAGGGCCACCTGGGGGTAACTGCGCGTGAATATGCTAGAATAGTTGGGCTTTGCAGATGAATATTTGCATAAGTCAATCGCAAACCCTCTCATTCAAGGTGTTGATGCTTTATTAAAGAGAAATTTTTAATTTAAAAGTATTAATTTCGAGACGGGTTTTAGACCCAACCTTTTAGGAAAATAACCATGTCAGTATCAATGCGCGAAATGCTTGAAGCGGGTGTTCACTTTGGACATCAAACACGCTTTTGGAATCCCAAAATGGCCCCGTTCATTTTTGGCCATCGCAACAAAATTCACATCATCAATTTGGAAAAAACACAGCCCATGTTTGAAGAGGCTGTGAAGTTTGCGCGTCAATTGTCTGCAAACCGTGGCACCATTTTGATGGTCGGTACAAAGCGTCAAGCCAGAGAGATTGTTGCATCAGAGGCCAAGCGCGCTGGTGTTCCTTTCGTTGAGCAAAGATGGCTTGGTGGCATGCTCACCAATTTCAAAACAGTCAAATCCTCCATCAAACGTCTCAAAGAGATGAAGGTTCAACTCGAAGGTGGTTTGGATGCGATGTCCAAAAAAGAGCAGCTGACATTCTCCAGAGAGTTGGACAAGTTAGAGAAAGACATTGGCGGTATCCAAGACATGGCCACCTTGCCCGATGCAATTTTTATCATTGACGTGGGTTACCACAAAATTGCAGTGCTTGAAGCCAAGAAATTGGGTATTCCCATGATCGGTGTGGTGGACTCCAATCACTCACCCGAAGGAATCGATTTCGTGATTCCTGGCAACGACGACTCATCCAAGGCGGTGACGCTTTATGCACGTGCGATTGCAGACGCCATCCTTGAAGGCCGAGCCAATGCAGCGCAAGACGTGATCAAAGCCATCTCAGAAGACAAAGACGAAGACTTTGTAGAAGTTGATGGCGCTCAGGCTGCCTGAAGCTCTTACTGAGAGCCAAAGGTCAAGGGGCTCCATGAAGCCCCTTTTTAGCGACTAGAAAACTGAAACCCTT
>Ga0114970_10003825_pt1 | contig 10987 bp, 14 predicted proteins | sample M_140205_XF_Meta_FD_87030 | JGI IMG/M metagenome (GOLD analysis project Ga0114970, IMG submission 87030) | Freshwater microbial communities from Lake Montjoie, Canada to study carbon cycling - M_140205_XF_MetaG | ecosystem: Environmental > Aquatic > Freshwater > Lake | place: Lake Montjoie... | reverse complement strand
GTCCTGCCGGTCAACCCTGGATGACATGTAGGCTGGCCTAGCAAGCCCTAGGCAAGCCCTAAGCAAGCCCTAAGCAAGCCCAAAAGCAAGCCCAAAGCAAGCCCAAGCAAGCCCTAGGCAAGCCCTAAGCAAGCCCTAATGGACGAATTAAACCCGTAACAGGACTGACCTGCCACCCCGTAGCGCCCCGCCGTGCACGTGCAGTTCGAGATGGTCCACGCCAGGTTGTCCGACTGGGTCCCGTCCGGGCACGTCGCCACCAGCCCCCCGTAGCAGTACAGGGAGGGCGCCGCGCACGGCACGCACTCGGCGTTCCTCACGCCCGCGTACCCCAGGTTGCATGTGCAGCTCGAGCTGTTCGCCGCCTGCGTGGGCGAGAACGCGTTGGCCGTGCACGCCTCCACCAGCCCCCCGCCAAGGCAATAGCTGTCGGCCGAGCAGTCCTGGCACATGGACACGGCCGACTGCACCGTCGCGTTCATGAAGCCGGCGTTGCACGAGCACTGCGTGTAGTCCGAGGCGCCCGCCCCGGTCTTGGACTTGGGCGGGCACGTCATGTTCAGCCCGTTGTAGCAGTAGTCGTCGGGCTGGCACACCTGCACCCCAAAAACACGCGCTCAGCGATGGTGGTGGACACGAACCCGGACTCGGACGACCTGACACTGCCAGCCGGACAGCAGGTAGGTGGCGTTGGTCACTTGGTAGTAGCCGGGGTTGCACGTGCACACCGACGCGCTGGCCGACTTGCGCACCGAGCTTGCATAGGGAGGGCAGAGGCACTGGCTCACGTTGTCCGAGCCGGGCAGCGAGTACATTCCGTCGGGACATACCATGGTCAGGTTCGCGCCACCTCCAGGGCACCAGTGGTCCTCCTTGCAGAACTGCCATCCGCACATAGGTGAGAAATTTTTGGGCACGGGCTGGACCCCCCCCCTACACCCTACACGCAACCCAGAATTGTAACTGCACACACATGTAACTGCACGCTACTTGAAAAGTGCTTTTTAAAATTGTTTCGAATTTTATAACCCTGTTTTAATAACTATTTAGTCTAATAATGCAACTGTTCGTAACTCGTGTGTAGTTACAACCATTCTAACCCTGTTTAAGAATACACTGTAATTTCTAGTCATATCATAACTGCATGCAACATGAACAGTTGTCATATTATATCTAACATATTATAAACATCATGAATCGTTGTGATTATATATTGTTTTAGATATAATATGACAACTGTTCATGTTGTGTGCAGTTATCAATGTTGTGTGCAGTTACCTATATTACACATTGCAGTCTTGAACCCTCTTTAAACACTCGAAACTAGTTTAATCACTGTTTAAGCACTCTTAAACCATCTTTAATATCGTGTGTATTTATATATCGTGTGTAGTTATCTTTTTAATAAAAAAGTCTTGCAAAGGGGTATATGGTACCTAGAATAAAGATAAAAAAAACTCGAAAAGGGCTATATGCTAGAATTCAAGAAAAACAAGATACCTGACATAGGACCACGCTGTCGGATGGATCACCAAAGTAGCCAGGAATACATGAACATTGGCTCAGAGAGGACGAGTTGGCAGGAGAAATCGAGTGAAGAGGGCATGGATTCAGGATTCCAGCCATGCACCATGAGCCTTGAGGGCATGGAGAGCATGGCCCACCTGAAAAAAAAAACATTGGTTACCTGGGTGGTGCGAACCTGGCGTGCCCAAAAAAAAACTTTTGGGAGCAAGATGGTGCGAACCCGGCGTGCCCTAAAAAACTTTGGGGAGCGAGGTGGTGCGAACTGCCCACGTGGGTGCTCACCTCCAGGGCCATAGTAGCCAGCGTTGCAAACACAGTTGGCCTTAAGGTAGGGTTGGCTCGATCCAGAGTTGGCAGCACACGCCGTGCAGTTGCTCAGGTCCGAGCCGCCAGTGCCCTCAAAGTAGGTGTCGGCGGGGCAAGATGTGCAGTCGGCGAGGGCGGTGGCGCCTGCCTGGGCCGAGTAGGTGCCAGTCGGGCACGGCACGCAGGCTGCGCTCGAGACGGCGGCGAGCGTCGGGGAGTAGGTGCCTGGCGGGCACACGGAGCACGACTGGGAGTCTGCGGGCGAGAAGGTCCCGAGGCCGCAGGTCTGCGGGGTGACGGTCGTGGCCGAGAGGTTGGTGACGGTCACGGACGCGACTGCCAGCTGCGGGACGAACTGTGCGAGCCAGGCGGAGAGGCTGGCGGACGTGACGTTGGCGAGGCCGTTGAGCACCGTGTAGTTGGCCTCGGTGGCGGGCGCGCTGGCGGCCGGTGGGGCGAGAAGCAGCAGCAGCAGGATAAGCAGGATCGGCACGGGCGGCGCGCGCGGCGTGTGGGGCATGCTGTCCGAAGTGCGCGCCCGCCTGTTTTAATACACGGGTGCGCGATTGGGGTCATGTTCTTTTAATTCAGTGCGGTTTTAGGCCCGCTGCTTGGGCGGGCTTGGCGGGCTTGGTGGGCTCGCAGCGTCTAGGACGAGTCCGACGACGAGCCCATGTCCGCCTTGGCCAGCTCCCCGCCCTTGGTGCGGGCGTGCCTTACCCGCGGATGGGGCTGGATGGGCTCGGCGGGCGGGCTCGGCGAGGCGGGCGAGGAGGGCCAGTCTGACGAGGGCGGGTACGCCAGGGCGTCAAATGACACCGGGGGAGGCGTGCCCTCGGGGGCTGGCCATTCGCAGCGGCCGGGCGAGGCGTTTGGGGCTGGCGAGGAAGACACCGGGCGGGGCTCAGCCTCTGCCGGGGGCGACCCGTAGGGCGACAGCGGCGGGAAGGAAGCGTCCCAAGGGTTCTCGATCTGATCCTCGCATGCCCCTGTGACCTCGGGCCAGCCGTTGGTGGGTGAGTACGCCATGCCTTCTGGGGTTGATGCGCGCGGGTTCGAGGCCTTATATAACAAGACAGGGAGGCGTTCTTGACAGGGAGGCGATCTCAAAAATCAAAACGAAGCGGGTGAGATGTGGAGGAATTGTCAGAATCCATGAAGGCTGAACTTCAAGTTTTTATCTTGGTATGCAAATTTCCTGTTCGTGGACATTCTGAGCAGCCTGCCATCACGGGGCTCAATCAAATTTGGGGCTCGATCACGTCTGCCTCGCCGGCTGCCAGCTTACACGGCTCACGCGAGCGAAAACGACACGAACTCGAGGCGGTCGGCCGCGGCGTAGACGACGAGGACCTGGCCCTGCGGCTCGTCGAGGTAGACGGAGGCGGAGGCGCGGTCGGGCGGGGGCGTGCCTGGCGGGGCGGGCAGGAGGTGCGGGTCCGCGCCGTAGAGGGCCTTGACGGCCTCGTGGAGGGCCCTGGCGGGGCTGGCCGGCTTGTGGGCGGGGTCGGCGAGCGGGTGCGGGAGGGACGGGAAGGGCACGGAGGAGCGGGCCTGGAGCCAGGCGGTGGTGCCGTCGCGCCGGAGCCAGGGCGCGACCGTGTGGTGCAGGGTGTCGAAGGCGACGGCGTGGGCCTCGAGGCGGCACTTCTCGAGGTCGCGCTCGTCGGCGTAGGCGCAGGCCCAGTCGCGCAGGCGGAAGCCGTTGGGGCCGGCCTGGGTCTCGGCGTACCTGCGTTTTTGGGCGCGGGGGGCGTGTATTAAAAGGCGGCGGGTCGGGGAGGCGAAAGCAAACCACGGATGATTCTGAACGCACAGCTCGACAGGCGCGGCGCCCCCAAGGGGGTGTCCTGGCCCTTCTCGTACTATGTGTTCAGGGGCCTGCTCAAAGAGGCCAAGGGCAGGCACCTTCGTTCCTTTGAAGTATGCCCGTTCGAGAGCGATAAGAAATACATCCGGGTGATCAAAAAAGGCCGCGGCAACGGATGGTCTGTCGCTGTGGGCCTGTACCCGGCCAAGTGGAGGACGAGCAAGCGGGCCCTTGAAGCCAAGTTCAAGGCCACCGTGCGTGTGGCATGGAGCCCGCACGAGGCCATGAACTTCAGGCTCAGCCGGTTCACCTACGACAGCTCTGACGTAATGGACGAGAGGGACTGGATCGATACGTGCAACGTCAGGGTGGCAGTGCAGGCCATGGTCAGCACCCTCCTCAAGTCCTAGTTCACGCCATTGCGTGAGCGCCTTCAGATAATAAACAAGTAAAGACCCACCTGGTGTCGATGTGGTTCTTGTCCCAGCGCGGCGTCTGCTGCAGGCCGATGTGGCGGGCGTGGCACTCGGCGGGCGGGGGGCGGGAGAAGGCGAGGACAGCCTCCTCGAGCGAGTGGGCCAGGGCGGCCGAGCGCTTGCGGTGCGTGGCGACGCGCTCGAGGAAGCCGGTGCCGAGGGCGGTCTGGCCGGCGTGGAGGATGCGGGCGCGGACGTCGGCCTCGGTCGGGGGGGCGAGGGTGCAGAGGCGGGCCTCGCCGAGGTCGGGGCGCCGGGAGGCCTGGGGCAGGAGGGTCTTGGCGAGGAGGTGCGGGGCCATGTCTGCCGGGTCGGACGCGGCCTCCGCGTGGGTGCCGGTGAAGAGCACGACGCGGCGGGGCCCCTCTATGCGCCAGGCGAGGAGGTGCTGGGTGGCTTTCAGGGCGATGGAGCGGGCCGGGGCCTCGATGTTGCGGGCGTCGAGGAGGTACCGCTTGGCGGCTAGCGTGTCGGTGCCGTCGCTGGACATGCGGCTGAGGAGGCCTGCCTTGTCGGTGCAGGCGAGGGCCAGGCTGGGCGGGAGGCTGGCCCCTCCGGCCAGTGCGTCTCTCGCCTCGGTCGGGCAAACCATGGCGTGGGCGAGGGACGGGGAGAGGCAGAGGTGGCCGATGCGCTGGACGATGTCCTGGAGGCGGCGGGTGCAGCTGTCTGTGGGTTTGGTTTGTGGCGAGAGGGCGGGCTGGGGCACGCCGAGCGAGGAGGGCGCGAACCGCAGGCGGCGCTCGCCGCGCAGGAACTCGAGGCGGAGGGCTGGCGCTGACCTGCAGGGCAAGGGTTAGCTGGCTGAAACAAGTAAGGGGCTAGAATCACGGGGCTCACCAGGCGGCCTTGCCCTTGGCGGGCGCCAGCAACGCCGACGGGGGCAGGGCGCGCTCGAGCTCCGGCTTGGCGAGGGCCCAGATGTCGGCCGGGTCAGTGAGGTCGCGGGAGAGCTGGCGCAGGCGTGCGAGTCCGGGGGAGAGGGCGTGGTCGTCTCGGTGGGCGGCGTCGGACCTGACGCCCATGACGGCGGCGACGCGGTCCAGTGTGGATGCGATGTGGCTGGCGGAGGCGTGGCTCGGGTTGGCCTGGGACCGTGCGAAGTCGGCGACGAGGCCGTCGAGGTCGGGGCCCGTGAGGGCCGGGGAGGCGAGGGCGGCGAGGAGGGTGTCGAGGCCGCGCGCGGGGGGCTCGGCCTGCAGCTCGGGCGGGAGCCACTGCTGGACGGTCGGGAGGCCGGAGGCGGCGAGGAGGAGCGGGTAGTAGAGCCCCCTGCGGCGCCAGCCCGAGAGCTCGAGGGCGCACTGGTCGAGGGAGGCGCGGCCGCCGAGGCGGCGCATGACGTGGCGCGCGAGCTCGAGCTCGTAGAGGCGGCTGTGGCCCGGGAAGCAGGCGGCGGCGAGCCCCCGGTCGAAGAAGGGCATGGTCGTGAGCAGGGTGAAGGCGAGCTGCTGCTGGCTCTGCGGGGGGTCCGGGTCTCGTTTGGAGGCGAGCTGCTGCTGGCTCTGCGGGGGCTCTCCTTTGGAGGCGAGCAGCAGGAGGTCGGCCACGCGCCCGGCCTCGGGCCCGGCGAGCCAGGCGGGCAGGCAGAGCGGGGCGAGCCAGGGGTCCGGGCGGGGGTCGGCGCAGGCCGGCCCGAGGGCGCGCCAGGCGGCGGAGAGCCCGCTGGCGGCCTCCTCGAGGGCCAGCGGGTCGCCCAGCGCGATGGGAGACAGCTGCGGGGGCGGGAGCGCGCGGGGCGAGAGGCCCGGCCAGGGCTCGCACGGCACCTCGGGGCACGGGAGGGTCCTGAGGTGCGACACGATGTTCTCGCGCAGCTCGAAGCGGGCGCAGTCGTCTCCCATGGCGGCGTGGGCGGGCATTTTGTGCCAGGTTGGGGGGCGAGTGCGCTTAAATAAGGCCGGGCGGGGCGTATTAATGACCCGGCGGGCGCGCGGGGGGCGTGAGCATGCTGCCATCGCCGACCACGCTGCTGGTGCTGGTGCTGGCGGCTGTAGGCGCGCGGGCCCAAATGACTATCACTCCCTCTTCGTGCCAGGCTGCCCAGTACTATGCAGACTCAGTGTGCAACTACTGCCGGGGCGCCTGCCCGGCGGGCCAGTACAGGACCGCCGGTTGCACGTCCGGGGCCGACATCGTCTGCGCGCCGTGCAAGACCAGCTGTCCTGCGGGCCAGTACATCACGGTGGCCTGCACTGGCACCGCCGACGCCGTGTGCGCCTCCAGCGGCTCCGTGGTCATAACGTCGTGCGCTCCTGGCCAGTACCTCTCCAACTGGGCGTGCCTCCCCTGCACGGTGTGCGGGTATGGCTTGTTCGTGAGCCAGGCCTGCTCCTCCACCGCGGACACGGTGTGCTCGACGTGCACAACCGCCGACTGTCCCGCCGGGACGTACCGGTTCTCTGCGTGCACCGCCACGTCGGACCGGGTGTGCAGGGCGTGCACGGCCGCGTGTCCTACAGGCACGTTCATGGATCAGGCGTGCGACAGGCTGTCTGACATGACGTGCGCGACCTGCAAGGCGTGCCCAGCGGGCACTGTCCAGAGGGCGGCCTGCACATCCATATCAGATACGAACTGTCAGATATCGTGCCAAGAGTACTGCTCAGGGAAATGCCGCTGTTGCACCGTCTGCTCAGGCGGGTATGCGTCCCAGCCCTGCACGTCCTATTCCAACGCTGTGTGTTCATCGTGTTCGAACTGCTTGGGCGACACGTACGCTTCAAGGGGCTGCGGGGCCACCACGGACACGGTCTGCACGCCGTGCACCACCTGTCGGGAAGGGCAGTATTCCTCCCAGCTGTGCTCGCCCACCACCAACCGGGTGTGTACCGACTGCCCTTGGCCATCCTGGAACCTTCAAACGGATTCCAGCTATGGCTTCTGTCAGGGCTGTCTTCGTGGGTACTTTCGATACACCGGGGGCTGCGTGGCGTGCACGGACAGTAGTCTCTCCTCGGTGTGGCCCGACTGCGGCGCCAGTTCTGATTCGTACATGGTTTGCACCGGGCGTGACGCCCCGTATTGTGTGAAATGCACTGGCTCGAACCCTCTCTGCGGGGCCGGCAGGGAGCCCAGCTTCGACTGCAGCCTGCAGCCTGCCTCCAACACGGTCGACCCGGTGTGCCAGGGGTGCAGGGTGGGCACGGAGAACCCGCTGGGCATGACCAAGATGTGCACGGACTGCAGGACGGGCTTCTACTCATCCGTCTCCGGGGCGGTGACCTGCAGCGCGTGCACCAACAAGCCTCTGGGCGCCGTGTACACGGCCTGGCAGACGGCGGCCTCGTCCAACGCGTGCCCGTGGGTGTGCGGGGTCGGCTACCGCTCGAACGGGGCCGGGGGGTGCGTGGCCTGCACGGCCGGCACGTACAAGTCGCTGGAGGCCGGGCTGACCTACTGCTCGGCCTGCACCAACGGGGCGGCCATCAGCAACTCCTACTACGTGCTGGCCTCCGCGGGGACCGCTGGCGGGGCGTGCCCCACCTGCGCCTACTCGTGCCCCTGGGACTGCAACGCCGGCTTCCAGAGGGTGAGCGGGGCGTGGGTGAGCGGGGCGTGCGTGGGCTGCACGGCGGGGACGTTCCGGGGCGCCGCCAGCCTCACCGCCAACGACCAGCAGGCGCCCGTGCTGTGCAAGCCGTGCACGAGCGCGTGCGCGGCCAAGGGGGCGTACATCTCGGCGGCGTGCCAGGCGACGCAGGACATCGTGTGCTCGGCGTGCCGGGCCGGCTGCCCGTCGGGGAACTACCAGACGAGCCAGTGCGCTGTGGCGGCGGACCTGCAGTGCGCGCCGTGCGCGGTCAACTGCCCCAGCGGCTCGTACCACGGCAACAGCCTGCAGTGCGACGGGACGACCACGACGGACACGGTGCTGAAGGCCTGCGTGGCGTGCAAGGGGCCCGCCCAGTGCGCGTCCGGGGTGTCGTACCTGCCGCCCGGCCAGTGCCTGGGGGCCACGCTGGTGGACGCGGCGTGCGCGGCGTGCAGTGCGGACCTGGCGTGCCCCGCGGGCTACTTCAGGACCGGGTGCGACGGGGCCGGGCTGGACTTCTACTGCCAGGCCCTGACGGCGTGCCAGGCAGGGGCCACGTTCCTGGCGAACTTCACGCGGACGCGGGACGGGGTGTGCCGGGCGTGCGGGGCGGCGTGCAGCTCGCGGGGGCTGCGGCTGGTGGCGGCGTGCGACCCGTACGCGGACGTGGTGTGCGGGGGCCAGACGTGCGGGCCGACGAGGCCGTGCAACATGTCGCTGGGGTCGCAGGTGTACTGCCAGTACTACAGCGGGGAGGACGGGTACTGCCTGCCGTGCCCGGTAAGGCCGGCCCGATTCTCGCGCTGTCTCGCGATGCTTCTGACGCAGGCCCTGCTCCTGGCAGGCGGGCTACGCGAGCGACGGGGTCCAGTGCCTGGCGTGCCCGCCCGGGTCGACGTGCCGGGCGAGCGGGGCGGTGGCGTGCCGGGGCGAGTGCGACGTGGGCACCAGCCCCACCTGCGTGTCGGGCTGGGTGGGGTGCCAGCGGGCTTGCCCCGTGACGGCGCCGGACCCGAACGCGGTGGGGCTGCGCGCGCCGTTCCTGCTGTCCCCGCCCAACGCGTCGTGCGCGCCCTACTTCGACTGCGCGGCCGGCTACTACCTGGGGCTGGGGCTGCAGGAGGGCCCCTCGTGCCGGGCGTGCAACGGCTCGCGGCCGGCGCTGTCGGTCTGGGCGACGCCCGGCCTGTCCTTCAACGACCCGCTGAGCTGCCTGTGGGAGTGCGACCCCGGCGTGTCGCAGGGGCCCGACTGCATCGAGCTGGATCGGGCGCGCCCCAACAACGAGGCCGGGTCGTACGGGGCGGACCCGGACAGCCAGACCTCGTGCGGGCCCGGTCGCACGTCGCTGCCTGGCGCGGCGCTGGTCGAGGGGGACTGCCTGGCGTGCCCGGCCCTGCCGGTCCGGGGCGCGTGGATCCTGGGCGGGGCGTGGGAGCTGAGCAGGTCGGCGTCGCTCTGCCAGTGGCGGTGCATGTCGGGCAGGCAGAGGGGCCCCGCGTGCGTGGACGAGCTGGCGTGCACCGTGGCGGGGCGGGTGGTGGACGCTGCGAGCGGGGCGTGCGTGACGGCGCCCTTCCCCTGGCAGCGGGCGGGGTACGCCAAGACCGGGCTGGCGGCCTCGCCCACCCCTGCCCCGGGCCTGAAGAGGAGGCGGCGGCTGCTGGAGGACGAGGGTCAGGCCCAGACCGGGCCTGCCGCGGGCCTGACGAGGCGGCGGCTGCTGGCATACGAGGGTCTGGCCCAGACCGCGCCGTTCCAGACGTTGGGCTCGATGGCCTGGACGGCGCTGGACCCGCTCTCGGGGCTGCTGGCCGGCACCCGGCAGTGGGGCGTGTCCGGGCGGGCGTGGGTGGTGGACAAGGCGCGCCGCTGGACGCAGGCGCCCGCGGCCCTGTGCTCGGTGACGACGGCGGCGATCGGGGGCCAGCTGTTCGCGCTCGGGGCCGTGTGCAACCGGAGCCTGCTGGTGTGGGTCGCGCTGCCAGGGGCGGGGGGCGGGAACGGGAGCGGCGTGCTGATCGGGCAGGCCCAGCCCGGGTGGGCGGACGGCTTTCGAGCGGAGGCGCGGTTCGGGGCCGAGCTCTACGTGGCCTTCGCGCCCGGGACCCAGACGCTCTTCGTGCTGGACCGGTGGAACTGCCTGCTGCGGGAGGTGCACATCCCCGCCGTCGGGTCGCCCACGACGCGGGCCTACACGGTGCACGGCCTGACGTCCAAGCTCCTGATCGCCGGCGACCCCCAGCCGCGGTGCTACGGGGACGGCTCGCTGTCGAACCCGCGGGGCCTGTTCCTCGGGGACGGCGGGGCGGGCGAGGCGTGGCTCTTCGTGGACGACGGGGGCGTGTGGCAGCTGACGGCCTCGACGCGCGAGGTGGGGCTGGCGGTGCCCGCGTCGGCCTTCCCCGCCGGCCTGTTTCCGTCCGGGATCACGTGGGCCGGGGCGTCGGACCCGTACGGCGTGCAGGTGGCGTGGGGCGCGTCGGGGCAGACGTTCAGGGCCGCGGGGGCGGCGTGCCCCCCGGGCCTGACGTCGCTGGGGGGCGCGGGCTGCACGCAGGCCTGCCCCTGGGCCACGACGGGGGGCGGGTACAACTACGTGGACCCGGCCACCGGGCTGTGCACGGGGTGCCTGGGGCAGGGGCGGCTCGGGTGCGGGCTGGGCCAGCGGTTCGTGCAGTGCAACCAGTCGGCCCCCTCGTGGTGCGACGCGTGCCCTCCTGCCGCGGCGGGGGCGGCCTACACGCAGGCCGGGTCGTGCGAGGGCGTGGCGCGCCTGCCGCCCTGCGCGGCCGGCGCGTACCTGAGGGGCTGGTACTGCGTGCCGTGCCCGTCCTTCGCCTCGACGCTGCGGGCCGGGGCGGTGCGGGTGGAGCAGTGCAAGTGCTACACGGGCTTCCGGCGGGTGGACGGGGCGTGCCAGGCCCGGACGCTCTACGCGTACCCCGCGAGCGGGCTGTGCGCCGCCGGGGCCTGCCCGGTGCCGGCCAACGGGACGCTGCTGGACGCCCGCTCGTGCGAGTGGGAGTGCGCGGCCGGGACGTACCGGGTGACCGGGGCGGGCTTCTGGGACGCGTGCCAGCCGTGCCTGGGCCTGCCCGCGGGGCGCAAGGGCTTCACGACGCCGGGCGACGACGACGCGCCGCTCAGCTGCGAGTTTGAGTGATGCGGGGTCGGCCCGAGAGTTCGGCCAGCGTCCTGGCTATTAAAGGCATGTGAGGCGCGTCGGGAGCAACACTCGCTCAGGCGCCGTATGTCATCTCCCTTTCTCTTTTCCTCTTATGTGGAGTTCGATTCCTCCTTGACTCCCACCCAGGAGCTGGAGAGGCACGT
>Ga0114970_10003822_pt1 | contig 10993 bp, 5 predicted proteins | sample M_140205_XF_Meta_FD_87030 | JGI IMG/M metagenome (GOLD analysis project Ga0114970, IMG submission 87030) | Freshwater microbial communities from Lake Montjoie, Canada to study carbon cycling - M_140205_XF_MetaG | ecosystem: Environmental > Aquatic > Freshwater > Lake | place: Lake Montjoie... | reverse complement strand
GGTGACGAGATTGAAGACGCCCGGCGGCAGGCCGATGTCGTGCATCAACTCCGCGAAGCGCAGCGCCGTGAGCGGCGTGAACTCGGCGGGCTTGAGCACAACCGTGTTTCCGGCGGCGAGGGCGGGCGCGACCTTCCACGCCAACATGAGCAGGGGGAAGTTCCATGGGATCACCTGCCCCACCACGCCGTACGCGTGGCTGTTCGGGAACTCGGCCGAGAGCAGCTGCGCCCACCCGGCGTGATACGAGAAGTGACGCGCCACGAGCGGAATGTCGATGTCGCGTGTTTCGCGAATCGGCTTGCCGTTGTCGAGCGCTTCAAGGACGGCGAAGTGTCGGGCGTGCTTCTGAATGCCACGAGCAATCGCGTAGAGCCAACGGGCGCGGGCATGATCGTCGAGCGCCTGCCAGCCGGGCAACGCCGCGCGCGCCGCAGCCACGGCGGCATCGACGTCGTGCGCACTCCCCTGCGCGACACGGGCCAGCACGGCACCCGTGGCCGGGTCGTGTACGTTGAATGCGTGAGCGGCCGACGGCGTCGTGAAGGCGCCGCCGATGTAGTGCCCAAACACGCTGCCGTGCGCGGCCAACCACGCACGCACCACGGCATCCCCTTCCGGTGCCGGACCGTAACTCATCGTCTCGAAAATCTCGCGGACGGTGCCGCCCGTCGGTGTATGCGTCGTGGCCATGCGGATCACACCATGGGTTGGCGATGAGCCGCGGCATAGCGACCCGTCACGAAGTGCTCGAGCTGACGCTCGACGTCGGTGAGCAGACCGCTCGCGCCGAAACGAAACAGATGCGGACGAAGCCAGCGATCGCCGAGTTCCTCTTTCATGAGGATCAGCCAGTCGAGGGCCTGCTTTGCCGTTCGGATACCGCCGGCGGGCTTGAACCCGACTTCAAAGCCCGTGCGCGAGCCGTAGTCGCGGATCATGCGCGTCATGACCAGTCCCACGGGGAGCGTGGCGTTCGAGGTTTCCTTGCCCGTGCTGGTCTTGATGAAGTCGGCGCCGGCCATCATGGCGACCTGACTCGCGCGCGCGACGTTCGTGAGCGTGGCGAGTTCACCGACGCCCAGGATCGTCTTGAGATGCGCCTCGCCACAGGCCTCGCGAAAGGCGCGGACTTCGTCGTACAGCGCCTGCCAGTTCCCGGTGAGGACGTGGGCGCGCGTGATCACGATGTCGATTTCCGTGGCGCCCGCGGCCACCGACGCATGGATTTCAGCGACGCGCTGTTCGAACGGGGATAAGCCAGCGGGGAAGCCGGTTGAGACGGCGGCAACGGGCACGCCCGCCCCCTGTAGCGCCTCGACGGCGGTGGCGACGTACTGGTGATAGACGCACACCGCACCGACCGTGATGCCCAGGTCGCGGACACCGAGGGCCTCCAGGATGTCCTGGCGCAGCGGATGACGCGCCTTCGCACAGAGCCGCCGTACGTTGCCCGGGGTGTCGTCACCGGCCAGCGTGGTGAGGTCCATGCACGTGATGGCGCGCAACAGCCACGCCGCCTGCCACTCCTTCTTGACGGTGCGTCGGCCGCCGAGGGAGGCCACCCGCCGTTCCACGGCGCTGCGATTCACCTTGGTGGCGCGCACCAACGCGAGATCGAGGGCGGTGCCGGGATTCCGGGCCGGCGGCGTCTCGGGGCCCAGTCCCGTGGGCCAGCGAACGCCGTCCGGCGCATCGGCAAGGAGGGAGCGGAGCGGTCGCGGAGCGTGCAAAGGAGTAACGGTCATGACCCACCCAATCTACCTGACGGCGGGATCCGGCGCTCGAAAGTCGTCGTGGCAGACGTCGCACTCAAGTACGTGGGGGCACCGGCCGATAGGGCTATATGGAGAGGAGTCCCCCGACCGACGAGACCATGCGTTCCGCCAGACCCACATATCTGCTTGCCGTGTTGTTTGCGGCCGTCCCGACGCTTCTGGCGTTCCCGGGTTGCACCAAGACCGTGGAAGCACCGGCTGCAGCGCAGCTGACGATCGTGCAGGGACATCTGCAGACCGCTCCGGTGGGGACCCTGCTTCCGACACCTGTAGTGCTTCGGGTGATCGGCACCGACGGCGCTCCCCTCGGCAAGATTCCCGTGAGCTTCAACGTGCTCGCGGGAGGCGGGTCGGTGGACCCGGGCACCGTGGTCAGCGATGCCAACGGCGAGGTGAAGGCCCGCTGGACGCTCGGCCCGGGGGCGCAGGTGCAAACCATGACCGGCACCGCTCCAGGGCTCGACCCGGTTACCCTGAGCGCCAACGGCATCCTGCCCAGCGAGCTGGTGATCGCCCAGGGCAGTAACCAGACAGCCAAGGCAGGCGCCGCGTTGACCGTGCAAATCGTGCTGCGGGTCACGGGCGGGTTCAACGTCCCGATTCCCGGCCAGACGATCGGCTTGGCGATTACGAGTGGCGGCGGCAGTATTTCGCCGCAGTCGGCGGTGACCAACGCGCTCGGCGAAGTCACGGTGCGCTGGACACTTGGCCCGCAGGTCGGCCAGCAGACGGCCACCGCCACCGCCGGCACCCTTGGCCCGATCGCGATCGCAGCGATCGCGAACTAAACGTCCGCGGGCACGCACGTCGTCGATTCGCCAAATGCTGCGAACCGACGACGTTCGTACATCGTTGCACTAGGGTATGACCCGCGCCCCCGCGGCATCACTTTACCCTGGTCATGGCGAACGCACCGACTTTGAGCACGCTGGCTGGTAAGACCGTGGTGGTGACCGGCGCCAGTGATGGCATCGGCAAGGCCGCGGTGCGCGCCTATGTCGCTGCGGGCGCGTCGGTGGTCATGATCGGGCGCAACGAGGCGAAGACGGCGGCCGCGGCGCAGGCGATCCTGCGCGACGCGGGCCCGACCGGGGGTACCGCGGGCCGCGATCCGGCCATCACGTGGGAAATCGCCGACCTGTCGCGTCAACAGGAGGTGCACGACGTGGCCGACCGACTCCTGGCGCGCCTCCCGCGGATCGACGTGTTGGCAAACAACGCCGGCGCGATGTTTCTGGACCGCGAGGTCACTTCGGAGGGATTCGAGCGCACCTTTGCCCTGAACCATCTGAGCTACTTCACGTTGACGCTGCGACTGCTGGCACCGCTGGTGGCGGCCGCACGTCCGGGTGCGCCCTCGCGTGTGCTGAGCGTGTCGAGCCGCGCGCATGAGAACGCGCGCCCGGCGCTGGACGATCTGCAACTGGAACGGCATTTCGGCGGGTGGAAACAGTACGCCAATTCGAAGCTGTACAACATCTGGTTCACGCGCGCCCTTGCGCGTCGTCTCGATGCGTCGCGCGTGGCGACGCAGGCGCTGCATCCGGGGGTGGTGAGCACGCGCTTCGCGACCAACAACGGTCTGATGGGGCAACTGCTCAGACGGGCCATGGACGTGGTGTCCGTGACGCCGGCGCAGGGGGCCGACACGCTGGTGTGGCTCTCGTCGGCGCCGGAAGGGCTCGAGGGGTCGGGTGCCTATTGGCGACGGCGCCGCCGCGTCACGCCATCGGGCACGGCGCGCGATGATGCACGGGCCGAAGCGCTGTGGACGACGACGTCACGTCTGACCGGCCTCGATGCCGACCGGCTTATCCGCGACGCGATGACGCATGCCGTGGCGTGATCTCCCGCGGCTCGGCGCCATTCTCTGGCGTCTGGTGCCGCTCGTGCTGTCGTTCACACGGGACCGCCGTCGCTGGATTCGGTGGGGCGGCCCCACGCCGCGCACGCCCGCGTTCCACGAGCGCCGCGCCCGCAGCATGGTGCACGACCTCGCCGTACTCGGCCCGGCGTTCGTCAAGCTGGCGCAAATATTTGCGACCAGAGCCGATCTGGTGCCGGAGCCCTATCTCGCCGCCCTCGGTACGCTGACCGACCGCGTGCCGCCGGTGCCGTGGACGCAGATCCGGTCGGCGCTGCAACAGGCGTGGCAGGCCGACCCCGACCGCATCGTCGACCAGCTCGACCCGGTGCCGCTGGCCGCGGGATCACTGGGTCAGGTACACCGCGCCCGCTATCAGGGTCGTGACGTGGTGGTGAAGGTGCTCCGTCCGAATGTGGAAGCGGTGGTGGTGCGCGACGTCCGACTGGCGCGCGCGATCGTGAACGCCGTGTACACGCGCTTTCCGCATCATCATGTGCGGGGCTTCCGTGTCGTACTCGACGAGTTCGATCGTCACGTGCGCGAGGAAATGGACTTCGAGCGCGAGGCGATGCAGTGCATGCGGATGCGCGAGCGGTTCGCCGACGAGCCACGCCTGCGCATCCCGCAGGTGGAAACGGCGCTCACCCGTCGCAACGTGCTGGTGCTCGAGTTCATGGAGGGGACGCGCATCGATGCATTGGACGCCGAGATTGCGCGCGGACGAGTGTCACCGAACGCCCTCGTGGAAACGCTGATCGAGAGCTACGCGCGGATGATGCTGCGCGATGGCGTGTTTCACGCCGATCCGCACCCGGGCAACCTGTTGGTCGACGCGAAGGGCCGCATTGTGCTGCTCGACTTCGGCATGGTCATCGATGTCGACGTGCCGGTGCGGAAGGCGCTGTTCGACACGATCATCGCGGCCATCCGCCGGGATCCGGATGGCACCACCGACGGCTTCTTCGCGCTGGGTATGGTGGCCCCCGGCACCCCGCGCGACTCGATGCGGGAACTGGTGCGCGTGCTGCTCGACATCGCGTATCAGGACGGCGCCATGGAGGAGCGCGCGCACGCCATCGCCGACCGTGTGATGCGGGAGCTGTTCAACTGGCCCATCGTGCTGCCCGGCGAGTTGGTGTACTTCGCCCGTACGGCGGCCCTGATCGAGGGCGTGGGCGCGCGGTACGACCGTAATTTCAACAGCATCAAAGTGGCGTCGCCGGTCGTGCTCAAGCTCCGTCGCGAAATCTTGGCCGTGCTGCTGGGCGACGAAGGCACCCGCGAGCCCATCATCACCTTCGCCGCCACGCTCGGCGCGCTGGCCGGCGGTGCCACGGCCGTGATCAGTCGGGCGTGGCGCCGGTTGCAGCGGTAAGGGTTTGGCTCTACCCAACCGGCCGGTCTAGAAGATCCACTCGCGAAACAGGTCGAAGCCGAACTGCAGTCGCGGGAAACCGTTCGTGCCGAGCTGCGTACACGGCGCTGAACCGGGGTCCATACCCACCTGCCCGGAGAGATTGCGCGTGATGCGATACTCGGCGGACAGGCCAATCCAGAGCGAGGATCGTACGGAGGCGGCACCGCCGCGGCACACGCCGGTATTGGCGCGCAGGAACGTGCGCTCGCCAATCTGCTTCCCGGCGCTGATGCTCAGATTGTCGAGCAGCGACAGGGCCGAGAGGTCCTGCTGCGACTGACCGCCGGCCGTTGTCACCTGGATCGTGTTGATCCCGGGAAAGAAGCGCTGCAGGGCGCCTTCTACGGCGCCTCCGATCGACGGCAGCAGCACGCCCGTGACCGCTCGCACGGTACTCTGTCCTGCCCCATCGAGCGCGAAGGTTGGCGCCCCGAAGATCAGCAGCGAAATGATTTCCGATTCGGGTGCGCTGGCATAGAGCGGGTCGGAACTCGAGAGCGTGAGCACCGGCACGTCGTAAGTGCCACCGATGTGCACCCGCACCGGGATCGCACCGCCACCAGCGACGCGCACGGTATTCGTGGCGCTGATGTCGAGGGTGGGCGCAATGGCGCTGCTGCCGAAGAATCGCACGCGCCCCGAGTCCACGGTGAAGCTCCGACTGACGACGCCAAGGTCGAGACGGTACTGTCCGCGATTCGCGCTGAGTTCCCCCTCGAGTGCGAGCCGATCGCCGCTCATGGCAATCGACAGCCCGCCAGAGACCTTCACTCGCGACTCCGGTGTCTGGACCCACACCTCATTTCCCAAATCGACGCGGGCGTTCTCGACGTTCAGGAGGGAACCGAGTGCGGCCAACGACTGCGCTGCCGTTTCGGCGACCGGCACTTCTTCGGCGCCGAGCAACTCCCGTGCGGCCTGCGAGGAGAGATCGAGCGCGGTGCGTGCTCCGAGCGGATCGAACACGAGGTTCGCGCGCGGAATGAAAATGGCGCCGCTTAGCGTGGGTCGCTTGAGCGGTCCGACCAACGTGACGTTCCCACTGAGGTCGAGGTCCGTGCCATCACGTTGCCGCGACAGCAGCGCGTTGTTGGCCGAGACCTTGAGCGCCACCGTGGACGGTTCGCCCGGGTGGAAATGCAGGGCACCCGATGCACCGATCGTGTCACGCGCCGCGCCGCTGCGGATCCGCAACGTTTCGAGGATGAGGGAGTCTTCGGCGGCGCGAAGCACAATGCGACCGTCCGCGGGCTCGATATTGAGATCGCGGAAGAAGGCAGCAACCCCGTCGGCCGTCATCGAGCCGCGGGCGACGGGACGATCCATGTTGCCGCTCAACGCCAACTGCCCCGACACCCGTCCACGGAGGCGTTGCACCCCGTCGATTGTGAGTGGCAATCCATCGAGTCGCAACGAGTCGGCCGTGATCTGGGCATCGACCTGATCGGACAGCAGGCGTTTCTCCACCGAGGCAATGGCGAGATCGACCGGCACCCGCGCTTCCGCCCGCAACGCGCCGCCGAGGGAGTCGGCGAGCACGGCCGAGGCGACGAGAGTGCGATCGGCGTATCGTCCCGTCGAGTTGATCGACGGCAGGCGGAAGCCACCGAAACCGAGCGAATCGCCACGCAGGCTCCACGATAGGAGCGGCATCGGGCGCGTCCCGGTGAGCTCGGCCGCTCCACTCAGCGTCCCGGCGAACGTCGGGGTGCCGGCCAGAAGCGCGGCAATCTCACCCACCGGAAATTGCTCGAGCCGAATCGATCCGGTGATCGGGCGACGGCTCGGCACGTCAGCGACGGCGTTGAAGACACCGGCGCTGTTCGAGCGCAGTTCAACCGGGAACAGGCGAAACCCCGTGGAATCCTGCTGCAGCATGATCGGCTTCGCGCTCCGCCACACGACATCGGCGTAGGACAGGTGCAGCGAATCGAGCGCCACCGCGAACTGCGACGGAGACCGCGTATACAGACCACGCGCCAGCAGATGCGCGTCGGTCTGCGAGCTCACGTCGAGCGCGAGCAACCCGCTGTCGGCGTTGGCCTTCTCGACGCGGAACCCGAGGGTCTGCAGTCGGATCGCCCCGAGTCCATCGACGTCGTCGGCGGTGGCAGCTCCTTCGAAGGCGGGACGCGTGAAGACGTGAACGGCCGTCGCCGAACCGAAGACCCGACCAATGCGAACCGAACCCACCTGCATGGCGCGGGCACCGATGGCCGCAGTGGCGCCGGCGTCGGTGAGACTGCCGTAGAGATAGCCGGAGAGCGACAGGTCTCCTTCGAGCGTATCGGTCGCGAGATGGCGCAACGACGTGGCAGCCGTGGTATCGACCGACTGCATCATCGCGGCGAGCCGCCCCAATTGCGCACGGACCGCGCCCAGCGAGTCGGCGCGTGCCGACAGGACGAGCGTATCGACCTGCAGGGAATCGCGCGCCAAGGCGCCGCGCGCGTCGAACGTGACGCCGCCGATGTGCGCGGTGGCCGAGTCGACCCGCAGACGATCGGCACCCAGCGAGACACTGCCGAGAAAATCAAAGGCGGGCCGATCCTCCGCGGCCGGCTGCGTCCAGTCGGCCACCAGGCGTCCCTCGACGAGCGCGACGCTGGCGCTCTCGCTGGCGCGATCGCTGGCGGGAGCACCCGCGACGGTGCGCGGGCCTCGCGCCGAGAGCGACACGGTACCGTCGACGGCGGTGGAGGGCACGGTCGAACGTCCGACCCATTGGCGCACATCGAATTGATCGAGCGCGCCAGTGGCGGTGAGCTGCCAGGTGGCGGCCGTCACGGCGGCCGTACCGTGCATTGTGACGACGTTGCGATCGTCGTTCGTGTTGTTCCGGGCCACGACGCCGGTACCGTCGTAGGCACGGAGGGCCGCCGTCCAGCGCATGGCGTCGGTGCTGCCATCAAGCGTCACGCGACCGGAGATGGCACCGCGCATCGGCAGCGTGCTGTCGATGCGCGCGAGCGCCCGCATCGATAGCGGATCCAGCTGCAGCGCGGCGTTCACCGTGGGCACCTTCGCATACGCGCCGCCGTAGCGCGCGCGCACATCGCCGCGGACGGCGGACACGTTCCCCTCCGCATCGATCCAGGTGAGCCCGAGATTCGTGAGATCGGCGGCGTCGAGATCGGCCGTGCGGATCACGCCGCGCGCCGTGAGGATACCGTCGATGGCGGGCATCTCGGGGATGAGCGCCGGTGAGAGGGCCCGAATGGAACGCAGGTCCACCCGGGCGTTCTCGACGGTCATGCCCCACGCGCGCGGACGCGCGCCCATCCCCACCATGCCACGAAGTTTTGCGGTAGAGACGGCGCCACCGGGCACCCGGGCATCCGCGAAGCGCGCGTCGATCAGATCCATCTTGAAGGCAGTGAGCGTACCACCGTCGCGCGCCACCAGCTTACCAGTGAACGTGCCGCGGATTTCCGGCGGCAGCGCGTCGTAGCTGATCCGCCGCAGCAGATCACTCTGCAACGGCACGAAGGCGAGATCGACCCGCTTCAGCAGCATTTGGGCCGGCTCGAGCACCACATCGATACCGCCGGTGATGCGTGAGGCACCGCTTTTGACGTCGAGGGCGGAGAGGGCAAACTCGACGTCGTCTGGATTCTCCAGCGTGCGCATGCGGACCGTCGCCGATCCCCGTCCATCGGCGGGCAGCACATCCCAGATCCACTGGAGGTCGGTGAAGCCGGCGTTGGTCTTGACGACAACGTCGTAGCGCAGCGGCCCCGGATGATGCCAGTCGATCGTACCAACGGCCGTGCCGCTCGATGCCGGCAAACGCACATCACCGAGGCTGAGCTGCAGCGAGTCGCCCGTCCAACGAATGCGACCGGACGCTTGTGCGATGCGCATCGGTGGATCCGACACAACGCCGCTCAGCGTGTCGATCTGCATCGAGGCCGGGCGCTTCTCGACATCGACGATGATCGCGTCGCGCGCACGGACCCGTTCGAGTATCACGAGCCGACGCTCGAAGAATGTGCCGGCCGGAGTGCGGACGAGATCGTGCAGGCTGTCCCGCACCGCGATAACGCTATCACGCGCCGCGCCGACGAAGACGGGATGCGGCACCCAGGGCGCGATCGTCGCGACGCGCCCACCGTCGACAATCAGCGAGTCCACGCGGATATCGTCGCCGAAGCCGGGCGTGGCGCGCGGGGTCGCCTTGACCGTGTCACCGGAAATGATGTACGCAATGTTCCACGGGCCCGTCTCGTCTCGCTTGAGATCGAGTCGGAGGCCCCGCACGGCGAGCCGCCGCAGGTGGATCGCCTTGTCGAGCAGGTCGCGAATGACGATCGATCCGTCCAGATGCTGCGCGGTGACGACGGGCACGCCGGCGGTATCGACCAACGACACGTTATCGACCACGATGTGCGTGGGACTGATCGATCGCAGCACCCCGACCCGCAGGGTCCCGCGCCCGCCGAACAGTGCGTTCGCGCTGGAGATCACCGTGCGGAGCAGCCATCGGCGGCCGCTCTCCGTGTTCACGGCGAGAGCGTACGACAGGGCCGCTCCACCGATCACCCCGAGCATGATCCCGGCCGCCCACCAGAAGCGCCGCTGACGCGATGACCTGCGGGGCGACGCGTCAGGGGCAGGGCTCGCGCCTGGCGACGCCATCAGAACGCCTGCCCGAGGCCGAAGTGGAACGTGAGCCGAGAGAGCACCCCGCGGCTGGTGGGCGGGCGGTACGTGCTGGGACACGCGAAAATGTCGCTCGCGCGTGGATCGCTGAGATCGCGCGGACTCGCGCAGAGGATCTCGCCGGTCGTGCCCGTGTTGTCGCCCGACGTGAAGAAAAGGGCGCGACCAGCCCGAGGCTCGTAGGGCTGATAGCCGACATCCACGCGGAACGGACCCAGCGGGGTCACGATGCGCAGACCGAGCCCGGGCGTCGCACGCAGGGTCCCCCACCGGAAGCTTTCGGCGTGCGTTTCCCAGACATTCCCGGCATCGACGAAGGCCGCGACCTGTAGTTCTTCAGCGAGAAAGCGAAAGCCGCGGCGCCACTCGAGATTGGCGACGACCATGGCGGTGCCACCGCGGGGCACGGCGCGATCGTAGCCGGCGCCGTTCTTTACCACGACCACACGTTGGCCATTGGCGCCGACGGTGTCGCGGACGCTGGCGCCCGAGACCACGTAGACCAGCGGCCCGAGCAGATTCTGCTGATACCCGCGCACCGAGTTCTGTCCGCCGGCGAAGATGCGCTCCTGCTGCGGGATCAACGGCGATCCGTCGACCAATTCGGCACCAGGGGCGAATGCCCGCGACAGCTGCACCCGCGTGCCGATCACGCCACCCGCGAAACGAATGTACGTGGAGGCTTCTCCGGTGCCGCGATAGAACACGAGCGACTTGACGAGCGGCGAGAATGTGTCGCCGGCCCGCACATCGCCGCGCACGCGCCATCCGCGCGAAGGATTGACGGCGTCGTTGGTGTGATCGTGCGATGCGCTGGTGCTCACGAGGCCCACGCTGCGACCGAACAGGGAGAGTGCGAAGTCCTCGGGGCGGCACTGGCCGAATCGCGCGCAGGAGACGGCCGGATCGGTGATCGTCTTGCCGTTCTCGTACTGGAACCCCGCGGTGCCGGCAGTGCGCGTGGAGAATTGGCGCGAGAGTTCGGCGAGCGCACCGACACTCGTTTCCCGCAGGTACGCGAACGGCTCACCGCGCCGCTCACTGTACACCGTGAACACCGGCTGGATGGGCCACCCGAACAGGCGCGTATTCGACAGGGTGGAGCCAACGTAGTAGTTCAGCTTTTCACTGAAGGGGTCGACCCGCAGCGCCCCAGAACAGAGCGCGGGCGCGAAATCGGTCGGCGCGCCGACACCGATCTTGGAGGCGCGCGCGGAGAGTTCCAGCCGACGACCGACGCCCAGGAAGCCGCGATCGGTGACGCGCCCC
>Ga0114970_10003819_pt1 | contig 10996 bp, 7 predicted proteins | sample M_140205_XF_Meta_FD_87030 | JGI IMG/M metagenome (GOLD analysis project Ga0114970, IMG submission 87030) | Freshwater microbial communities from Lake Montjoie, Canada to study carbon cycling - M_140205_XF_MetaG | ecosystem: Environmental > Aquatic > Freshwater > Lake | place: Lake Montjoie... | reverse complement strand
TTCTGCTCCTGACCGGCTAGGGTGTGCAGGACAAACCACTGGGTGTTCATTTGCAGAATGGGGATCGAAAGGGATTTAGACGAAAACGTTTAACTCAGGAGACCTTGATGAGCGCCTTGACGAAGCTCACCACCACTAAATCGGAGGTCATCGTGAAGAGTCCCAGAAGACCAATGACGACGAAGATCAACACTGTGGACTGAATCAACTCATCGCGAGAAGGCCAGTTGCACTTCTTAAGCTCCTGCTGTGTGGCCGACACATAGGTGGTGAGACGCGTCAGATGCCCCTGCTTCCAAGCAAAGGCAAAGATCGCGCTGATCGCGGCAAACCAGATCAGAAACGGAAGATATTCTTTCACGATAGTATATAACTATATATTGGCGGAGGGGGAGGGATTCGAACCCCCGGTGAGCGTCAGCCCACAGCGGTTTTCAAGACCGCCGCATTAGACCACTCTGCCACCCCTCCGGGAGACTGGCAGGGCGTGAGGGACTTGAACCTTCAACCAACGGTTTTGGAGACCGCTACTCTACCAATTGAGCTAACGCCCTGTTCACTAACGCGGACAACTTTTACAGAAAAGAAAGCGGAAGGGAAGGACCAAACGCCAAGGATTGATCCTTCCCTACCGTTGAAAAACTTAGGCAGCCAACACTTCAGCGACGCGGCCTGCACCGATGGTGCGACCACCTTCGCGGATAGCGAAACGGAGACCCTTCTCCATGGCGACCGGTGCGAACAACTCGACATCGACCGACACGTTGTCACCCGGCATGACCATTTCGACACCTTCAGGCAACGTGATCGAACCGGTCACGTCGGAGGTGCGGAAGTAGAACTGCGGGCGGTACTTGGTGAAGAACGGGGTATGGCGACCACCCTCGTCCTTGGTGAGGACGTACACCTCAGCCTTGAACTTAGTGTGGGCCTTGATGGAGCCGGGCTTGGCGAGAACCATGCCGCGCTCGACGTCTTCTTTCTTGGTGCCGCGGAGCAGCACGCCGACGTTGTCGCCGGCTTGGGCGCTGTCCAACAGCTTGCGGAACATTTCGATGTCCGTCGCCGTGGTCTTGCGGGTGTCCTTGAGGCCGACGATCTCGACTTCGGACATCTTGTTGATGACGCCGCGCTCCACACGACCGGTCACGACTGTGCCGCGACCTTCAATGTTGAACACGTCTTCGATGCACATCAGGAAGGGCTTGTCCTGCTCGCGCGGAGGCTCCGGGATGAAGGTATCCAGGGCGTTGAGCAAGTTGGCAATGGCGGCTTCGCCTTCCGGAGTTCCGGCAATGGCGGCGGTGGCTGAACCACGAATGATCGGGGTCTTGTCGCCAGGGAAACTGTATTTGTTGAGGAGGTCGACGATTTCCATCTCGATGAGCTCGAGAAGATCGGCGTCGGCCAAGTCAACCTTGTTCAGGAACACCACGATGCTCGGAACACCCACCTGGCGGGCCAAGAGGATGTGCTCGCGGGTCTGGGGCATCGGACCGTCGGCGGCGCTAACCACCAAAATAGCTCCGTCCATCTGGGCGGCGCCGGTGATCATGTTCTTCACGTAGTCCGCGTGTCCAGGGCAGTCCACGTGGGCGTAGTGACGGTTCGGGCTCTCGTACTCGACGTGCGACACAGCAATGGTCACGGTCTTGGTATCATCACGAACGGTGCCGCCCTTGGTGATGTCTTTGTACTCGATCATAGGGGCCAACCCCTTGCGATGCTGTACTGCGACGATTGCGGCGGTGAGGGTGGACTTGCCGTGGTCGACGTGACCGATGGTACCCACGTTCATGTGGGGCTTCGTCCGGTTGAAGGTTTCTTTAGCCATGTGTCGTATCGTTTTCTATTCTTCGTTTCTGAAAGCCGTATCTAAGAGCCGCGTCTGATTTTTTCTCGTTCGCGTCTTTTGTCTTTTTCGTCTTTTCGTCTTTTGAACGCGTTTTTTACACGCGCCCTCCTCTTTCGAGCGAGCGAATTTGTTTTCGATTTCGTTCCGAACTTCAGTTCGATCCTCAGTTGGAAGCTCAGTTGGATTTGCTGCGATCAGAGTCACTGGGCTTTAGCCATGACTCCAAGCCAGATTACCAACAGAACTTCTTCAACAGAACTTCTTCCTGAACCTTTACCCGCAAATTTTAACTGCGACAAATTCTGACTCTCACAAATTCTGACTCCGAATGGAGCCCGCGATCGGGCTTGAACCGATGACCTCGTCCTTACCAAGGACGTGCTCTACCAACTGAGCTACGCGGGCCCTGTTCGTTTGCCAACTCCTCCAACCCAGAGACCCAGCAATCACCCTTTTGGGATACTCGCTTCGTCTATCGGCCGGTTGCCATCTTGCGACGGCAAAAAGTCCGATCTCCAGTCCGACACGGACCGGAAACCGAACACGGTGCATGCAACGCTTCGATTGAGCCGGAATAGATAGAAACGCTGATGGAGGGTGTCAATAGTGTTCTGAGAAAATTCGATTCAAAACGGTGCTTGTCTGGTCGGACGAACCGACTTTCAGATGCCCTTCGCGGTGCCTGTTTGATTCGGAGGCCTTACTTCGGCCAACAGGTGACTCCGAAGTTTTCCTGCGTCGATTTTTACTCGCAGTCGCCAGCAGGGAGCTCAGGTCCTGCCCGGATCACCCGATCCACGGCCATCGTTGAAAACGACGATGACAGAGACTCGAGAATCACTGCCCGGCAGCAGGAAGGCTGAGCGGATGAGGCCTGATGCTCAAACGCTGTAAATCGTGCTCCCATCACTGACAGCCGGCTTGGGAATCTGCACGATCACCTTGAGAATATCTGCGAGAACAAGGATCGGTTCCTGGGTCGAATCAATTTGATGAATCAACGAGTCTGGATAGCACTCCAAAACGGCGCGCGTCTCCCGCTTGTAGGTCTCCAGACGGCTACGAATGGTCTCCACATTGGCGTCGTCGAGCCGGTTCTCCTTCAAGGCGCGTCGCTGGAGGCGAACAATCAACTTGTCCATCACCGGACAGAACAAATTGAAGATGGCCTTCACGTCGATCATGTCGCGCATGATTTCAGCTTGTCGCGGGTTCCGCGGAATCCCGTCGAGCAGGAGCGTGTCGGCCTCCGGGTTGAACCGACCGGTCGCAGCCAGTCCGTCCATGGATTGCTTCCAAAGTTGGATAGTGGGCTCGTCAGGAACCAATCGACCGTTCGACGCATATTCCACAAACACCCGGCCGAGGGGTGAATCTACCCGGAGGTTGCGGAAGGCATCTCCGCACGAAAAATGCACGAAGTTCGGGATCTGACCGAGGATCTTGCCCTGAGTACCTTTGCCTGCACCCGGGGCACCAAAGAGGAGAATGGCTCGATATTTCATCGAAACAATTTCGACTTCAGGCGTTTTTGTCGCGGAGTTTAACCTCTAGAACCTGCGCAAACTCGACGGTATTTTCAGTTCCGTCCGAGGATTTTAGCGCCAGGTCACTCCCGCTGATGCGGCTAATTCGGGTGGCCACAATGACCCCTGCCGATGTGCTGACATCGAGCACTAGATCCTTGTCAGCCTCAGAGGCCACCACCTTGAAGAGCGAGGGGAACTGAGTTTCAAAGAACCGTCGATTGAAGGTGGTTTCACCACGGCGGAAGTGCTTGGGCAAGCCCTCGTTCGAGCCCGCGGCGCTTCGGGCAGCCGGGCTCGCAGAGCTGGAAGTGGCCGCAGCGGCAACCGGTTGAGAAGGCACGCTGAGGGACTGAGCAGCGACGGCCTCATCGGTCGCACTCACAGCGACCACTTCCTCGCGGCGAGGCAAGGCCAGAAAAATAATCGGGCCGATCACGGGCAACACAGCAGACACTCCGCAGACCAGAGGAACCGCGCGCCAGCGGAACCGTGCAATTTCGTAGGCGGCGTACAAGTTGGCCAAATAGAGGAATCCCAGAAGGATCATTCCGTTGGGACTGGTCAGGGCCGCATAGACCCCCTTGCCAGCAATGTCGGCCGCAGGTCGGGCGACGCGGTCGGGCTGGCGGACATCAATTTTTCGAGCCTCCGCACGAGCGATTTCCTCGGCCGGGGGTTCCAACAACGGTTCAACAAACCGCCCAGCACGGGGGTGGCCGGCCAGCGACTTGAGTGTGGCCTCGTCCAGTTTGGCCCAGTCGACGCGGGGAGAAAAAATTCCAGACTGCTGCCGGACAATAAGTCCGTCGGCATCAGCGGCAGACACTTCGCCCACATAGACATCACCGGTGATGGTTCGGAACTCCCCACCGATAACCCGCGACACCAGGCAAAACAGCAATGTCCACCAACGAAGAAGGCGCATGATCCTGATAGGGTTGGCAAAGCAACCGGGCCGGTAAACCAAATTTCTTGGTCACCCGCAAAGCCAAGGAGCGGGACTCGACGCACTGCTTCGATCCGCTGGAACCCTTAAAGACCATTCAATCTCCATCGTGGGACGAGATCAGGTAGGGCTCAAACTCGTGTCGCAGATAGGGCGGGATACGAACCCTGAAGCAGGCCACTTCGCCGGAATAATCCTGCTCAACGACCTGCGCCACAGAGTGAAGGCGGCTCATGACCTTCTGCTCATGGTGGGGGATACGAATCTCAACGAACTCCCGGATTGGCTTCAGCATAGCCCCCAGCTCCGCGAAGAGGGTCTCGAACCCTTGCTTCTTGCGAGCAGAGACCGCTACCGCTTTGGGAAATTGCTGACAATACATCGCGGCCATTTCGGTGGCCCCGGGCTTGTCGATTTTATTGAAGACCATGAGCGTGGGCTTCTCCTGGACTCCGATATCGGCGAGGACCGCATTCACCGCATCCATTTGCTGGGGAGCGTTGGGATGGCTGGTATCCACCACGTGGATGAGCAAGTCGGCCTCGACGACCTCTTCTAGGGTCGCCTTAAACGCCTCGACCAGGCCGTGCGGCAATTTACGAATGAACCCCACCGTGTCGCTCAAGAGCACGTTCTGATTGGAGGGCAGGCGCAGCCGCCGCGTGGTCGGATCCAAGGTGGCGAAGAGCATGTCTTCGGCGAGCACCTCAGAGCCGGTCAGGGCATTGAGCAGCGTGGATTTGCCCGCGTTGGTGTAGCCCACGATCGAGGCCAAAGGCCACTGGTGGCGCTGACGTCCTTCGCGCTGGGTGGATCGCTGACGCCGAACCGTGGTGAGCTCGTTGCGGATCTTATCGATGCGCTCCTGCGTCTTACGGCGGTCAGCCTCAAGCTGAGATTCGCCCTCACCACCGATGGATCCAGTGGAGCCCCGCTGGCGGGAAAGGTGGGTCCAGTAGCGGGTGAGCCTCGGCATGAGGTACTGCAGTTGGGCCAACTCGACCTGCAGCTTGCCTTCCCGGGTGCGGGCCCGCTGGGCGAAGATGTCGAGAATGAGCGCCGTGCGGTCGATGACCTTTGCTCCAAAGATCTCCTCCAGATTACGGGCCTGTGCTCCGGAGAGCTCCTCATCGAAGAGGACGGTGTCGGCGTTGGCCTCCTTGGCAGCCTTAGCAAACTCCTCGGCCTTGCCCGCGCCAATGAACGTGCCCGAGTGCGGCGCCTCTAACCGCTGGGTTCCCTGACCCACCACCGCGACCCCAGCCGTGTTGGCGAGTTCCGCCAATTCATCGAGGGAATCTGCAACATCCCATGCTGTTTGGCTTTTAAGTTCGACGCCCACAAGGAAGGCGCGTTCGGATTTCTTGTCCGCGGTATCAATGAGGGCTTTCACAGGGGATGGCTCACGGTGGTTGAACCTTAGCAGTAAAACAAATTTCCGGCCATACTTGGGATGCTTCGTTCAACCGAAGCGCTTTCACCCTGAAAGACTTCGGCCTTGTCCGCTCCACAGGGTGCGCGAAAGACTCGCGCCATGCACGTGCTGCTGGCGACCAGTGAGCTGAATCCCTATTCGAAGACCGGGGGTCTGGCCGACATGGTATCGGCCTTAGCCAGGGCTTTGGCGGGGACAGGTCTGCGAGTTTCGGTGGTGACGCCCCTTTACCGCGGGATGGTTGATTCTAATTCTAGCATTGAACCCACTTCCTGGCGCTGGGCTATCCCAATGGGAGACAGCCTGGTCGAGGGACGCTTCCACTGCTACAAGCCCTCACCGAACCTGACTCTTTGGTTTGTAAAACAGGCCGGATTCTTTGATCGGCCCGGTCTCTATGGAGAGGCTGGACGAGACTACGCGGACAATTCGGCCCGGTTCATTTTCCTAAGTCGTGCCGCGTTGATCTTAGCCCGTCATTTGCCGGATCCCCCGAAGGTCCTGCACTGCCACGATTGGCAGACGGGACTCATTCCGATCCTCGCTAGTCATGCCCGATTACAAACAGGTTGGGCGCTACCGCCACGAACTGTCTTCACCATCCACAATCTGGCCTTCCAGGGATCGTTCCCAGCGAGCAGTTGGGGACTGAGTGGTCTGCCCGCCGACTGGCTGCACATCGAGAGCGCCCTGCATTTTAATCGGGTAAATTTTTTGAAAGCGGGTCTCACCCAGTCTCAGGCCATCACCACGGTCAGTCCCACGTATGCGCAGGAAATTCTCACTGCCGAATACGGCTGCGGCCTCGAGGGCTTGCTGCTCAAGCGCTACAACGATCTGGGCGGTATTCTCAACGGGGTGGATTACGAGGAATGGAACAGCGCCTCAGACCCGGCCCTCCCGGCGGCCTTCTCAGCGCAAGATCTCTCGGGCAAAGCGGTGTGCAAATCCGCGTTGCAGCGGGAGATGGGGCTTCCGGAAAATCCAAGCATACCGCTCTTCGCCAATATCTCTCGTCTCACAGAACAGAAGGGTTCGGCCCTCATCATTCAGACGATTGGCTCGTTGATCGCCGCCGGCGAGTCCTTGCAATTCGTACAGCTCGGGAGCGGCGAACCGACGCTGGAAAACGCCTTCCGCGATTTGGCTCAACGCTTCCCAGATCAGGTCGCTGCACGAATCGGGTTTGATCCGGGCTTGTCGCACCGCATTGAGGCCGGCGCCGACTTCTACCTGATGCCCTCGCGCTTCGAGCCGTGCGGCCTCAATCAGTTGTACTCGCTGCGGTATGGGGCCATCCCCATCGTTCGCGCGACCGGCGGCCTTCAAGATTCGGTGATCGATCCCCGCGACAACGCGGCACAGGCCACAGGCATCAAATTCATCCCGAGCACCGAGGCCGCTCTGAAGAAGGCCGTCCTTAAGGCGTTAGCGCTGTGGAAGGAACCCGCGTGGCTGCAGCACATCCGCCATAACGGCATGACGGCCGATTTCTCGTGGGAGAAACAATCCGCCGAATACGTCGCACTCTACGAGTCGGTTTGCCGGGAGTAAGAAGCCTCGACGGTTCGGGTCGCCGCTCCGTACAAGGTCGTCCGCTGGCGCGGGATTCGTCCGACCGACCGGATTGCCGCCTCGATCTCGACCGGGGTCAGGCATTCGCCAAAACGCCCACCGCTCTCACGGGTGATGCTTTCTTCATAGAGCGTGCCGCCGAAATCATTGCAGCCAGAGCGGAGCATGGCCGCCGCGCGCTCGGGCCCCAGCTTCACCCAACTGGTCTGGAGGTTCGGAATTTCTTCACCGAAGAACAATCGGGCGAGGGGATACAACTGCTCCACCCGGCCGACCCCGGCCTCAGCCAACGCCTCCGGACTCACGCCTGCCTCCCGCGCCAATTCGCCACCTAAGCGATTGCGATACGGCACGAAGGCTAAGGGCACAAACTCCGTGAACCCGCCGGTGCGCCGCTGAAGGGAGCGAATGCGGTCGAGGTGACCGATCAGGTCTTCCCACGTTTCCCGGTGGCCGAAGAGCACGGTGGCGGTCGAGCGGAGTCCGGTCTGGTGGGCCGCTTCGATAATAGCCTCCCACTCGGCGGCCCGGAGCTTGTCGGGCGAAAGCTGGTCGCGCATGGCGTCATCGAGGATTTCCGCGGCTGTGCCGGGAACCGATCCCAGACCGGCATCGCGTAGGCGGCCAAGAACTGTGCGGGGATCCAGACCGCTCTTGCGACACAGCGAGTGAATCTCCATGGGCGAATAGGCGTGGAGATGAACGCCCGGCAGAGCGCGCTTCAACGCTCTAAGCAGCTCCTCGTAATACTCCAGCCCGAGGTCCGGGTGGATGCCGCCTTGCAGGCACACCTCGGTGACCCAGGGCGTTTGCAGCACGCGCTCCACGACGGCCCCGACAGTCCGGGTGTAGGCCTCGGGATGGCCCGGTGGGCGGTAGAATCCGCAGAAGGAACAGTTTGTGGTGCAGACGTTGGTGAAGTTGGCGTTGCGGTTGACCACATAGGTCACGACCTCGCCATGGAGACGCCGGTTCAAGGCATCGGCCGCCTCGCGGATTTCCTCGCGCGCCGCGCCATCGGCCTGGGCCAACTTCAAGGTTTCATCCACCGACAACGCCTCGCCGCGCAAGGCCTTGGTCAGTGGTTCAGCGGGTCCATGGAGGCGGTGCGTTTCGGGCATGAGGTTGCGAGGTCTGTCCGCTGTGAGCTTAGTCCGTCCGTCCCGGGCTTGGATCACTGCGGCGACTCGGGCGGAAATCCAGCCCTTCTCCACATACGCATCATACACCGGCCACCGGTGGCGCAGTTCGGCTCCCTGATGCTGACAGGCCTGGGCGTACCGTTCGGGAGGCGCCCAGGGATTGAGGGGATTAACCCAATCGCCGTCGGTGCTAATGCCGCCCAGGTCGTCGGTCCACGGCAACAAGGCTTCCCAGTGCGGATTGATATTGGGCGGAATCTGGATGGCCACCCCGGGTGCTACGCGCCGCCAGTGCTCGATGAGCTCCAGATATTCTTCCAGCGCCGGAGCTTCGGGCGCGGAGGTAAGCCGCGATCCCTCATTGGGGATAAAATTCTGGAGGATGATCTCCTGCAAGTGCCCGTGGCGCGCATGGATTTCGGCCAGAGCATCGAGTGAGCGCAGCCGGGACTCCCGCGATTCACCCAGTCCGATGAGGATGCCGCTGGTGTACGGCACCCGGGCGCGGCCGGCGGCCTCCAATGTCTGCAAGCGGCCCTTGGCGGATTTCTGCGGGGCGACGGTCCGGTTGAAGGTGTCGTCGATGTTTTCGAGCATCAGGCCCATGGAGGCATTCACCTCGGCCAACCGCTCGAAGTCGCGCGGAGACATGGCGCCGATGTTGGTGTGCGGCAGAAAGCCGGCCTCCAAGGCGCGCTCACAGGCCCAGCGAACGTGTGCGACAAAATCATCAAAGCCGCGCGCCTTCAACTCGGTCCGCAAATGCGGCATGGCATCCGAAGCTTCGCCGGCGAGGAACAATATCTCCGTGGCTCCGCCCTTCCGTGCCGTGACCAACAGTTCCTCGAAGCGCGCCTCGGGCATGAGCCCCTCCCGATCCCGCCGGTACCCGCAATAGGCACAGTTCCATGGACAATCCCGCGTCAGCGGGATCGTCAGCGACGGGGAAAACGTGATGACCCGTGGTGCATTCAAGGCCGCAACGCTACCCCGCCAACCCCCCGACGCAACACACGCGGCGGGGTCGGTCCCACCTATTTACACAAAAGGTGTCAGTTGATCATATTTTTTGAGTAGCAGAGTGCTGGGGCTGTCGCTGGGGATCTGTGCCTCGAGGGGGCTCTGCGGGATCGGTCCTGCGCTCGCAGGGAACGTTGGGGCCGGTTGGGCTTTCGCGCGGCCGCGCGAGGGGGATCAGGGTGTCGACGTTCCTATGCTCGCTCCGGCCCGGTCCCGCTGCCGCTTCGTGGAGGCGCAGGAAGGCTCGGGGGAGGTGAAGCGATCGGTGTGCCCCAACGGGGCACTTTAGACCAGCCCGGGGTGAAACCCCGGGTATGGCGCACAACCGGTGCGTTCTGAAGGAACGCCGCATACACCCCCTGGTGCTCTCACCTGTTTTGCGGCGGCGGAGTGGCGGAGCTGGCGCCTGGGGCTTGTTGGCGGTGGGGGTTCTGCGGGACCGGTCCTGCGCTCGCAGGGAACGTTGGGGCCGGTTGAGCTTTCGCGCGGCCGCGCGATGGGGGTCAGGGTGTCGACGTTCCTATGCTCGCTGCGGACCGATCCCGCTGCCGCCCGGGGTGCCCTCAGGGATCCGTTACGTTGCCTAAAGCAGATCCCTCTCTACGGGTCGGGACTGGGTTCCAAGCCGGGTTCTTGTCTGCACGAGGGTCCATGGGAGGCCGCAACTCGGATCCGCATCTGGACAACGGACCCTGGACCACGACAGAGCCACGGATTTCGTGTAACCTTGAGCGGTAGAAACCCCATGGAGGGAGTGAATGAACATGGAATCCACGCCGGCACCTTCATCGGCTCTCCCGTCGCGATCCTGTCCGCGATGCTTGTCCCCCATTCCTGAACGGGCCCCGGGTGGTCTGTGCCCGCGCTGTCTCTTGGACGGGGCGAATGCACCGACGGACGCCGGTCTCGGAACTCAATCGTGGAAGACGCCGACCCTGGCTGAGATCGCCTCGGCCTTCCCGGGGCTGGAGGTACTGGGACACTTGGGCACGGGCGGGATGGGCTGTGTGTACCGGGTGCGAGAACGGGATTCAGGCAGGATCTCAGCGCTCAAGGTGCTGCCCCGTGAATTGACTGCGGATCCGGCCTTCGTGGAACGCTTCGAGCGCGAGGCGCGTACGCTCTCGCGGTTGCGGCATCCCCACATCGTGTGCGTGCATGGGTTTGGGCAGGCGGGCGGGTTCTGCTTCCTGCTCATGGAGTTCGTGGACGGGGCCAGCCTGCGCCAGGCGCTGCGATCCGGGCGCTTCACGCCGCAACAGGCACTGGCGCTGATTCCGCCGATTTGTGAGGCGTTGCAGGCCGCGCATGCGCAAGGGGTGCTGCATCGGGATATCAAGCCGGAGAACTTGCTGCTGGATGCCGAGGGCCGCGTGAAAATTGCCGATTTCGGCATCGGGAAGCTGCTTGAGGGTCCGGGTGCCTCGGCGGGCGAGGCGTACACGCTCACCCGCACCGGGGCCCGGATCGGCACACCGCATTACATGGCCCCGG
>Ga0114970_10003818_pt1 | contig 10998 bp, 12 predicted proteins | sample M_140205_XF_Meta_FD_87030 | JGI IMG/M metagenome (GOLD analysis project Ga0114970, IMG submission 87030) | Freshwater microbial communities from Lake Montjoie, Canada to study carbon cycling - M_140205_XF_MetaG | ecosystem: Environmental > Aquatic > Freshwater > Lake | place: Lake Montjoie... | reverse complement strand
GTGGACGAGAGCATGCTTGAGGACGAAGAGGGCGATGAGATGAACGAGGCCTAGTTCTCGCTCCTCACTTGGCCTTGCGGTCATGCCACGCCCCGTCGCGCCTCACGCGAGCGGGGCGCTGGTGTTTTCGCGATGGGGGAACCGAACGCGGTGTCTTGGGCTATGTTGTACCGACATGAGTATTCCCGTCCTTCTCTTCGCGTCCTACGCCGATGCGTTCGGCGCCCGCCGGCTCGAGGTGCCTCTAGAGGCACCGTGTCAGGTGGCCGACCTCGTGCGTGTCATCCGCACGCTTCCCGGCGGGGACCGTTTACCAGCGGCGCCCCTCGTGGCCGTGAACCGTACCTGGGTCCGCGAGGACACCGCGGTACAGACCGGTGATGAGGTCGCGCTGATCCCTCCCGTGGCGGGCGGATGACGGTGCCCGAGAGTGGTGTGTTGCATGTGGCGATCGTGACGGCGCCGATCGACGTGGGAGCGCTGTTGTCCCGGGTGCAGGCGCCAGGCGTTGGCGCCGTCTCGTTGTTTCTTGGCACCGTGCGCGACCTGAACGACGGCCGGCCGGTGAGCGGCATGGAGTATGAGTCGTACGAACCGATGGCCGAATCGGAACTGCGCGCGATCGCGGAAGAGAGCTGCGGGCGCATGGCCGGCTTGCGGCTCGTAGTTGTGCATCGGGTCGGTTCTCTCGCGATCGGCGAGGCGAGCGTTGCGATCGTCGCCGCGCATGCGCACCGTGCGCAGGCCATGGACGCGGCCCGCGAGGTCATCGAGTCGTTGAAGCAGCGCGTCCCGATCTGGAAGCGTGAGCACTATCTCAGCGGTGAGCGCGAGTGGATCGATCCAACCAAGGTAAGAGCGTGAACGAGCCCATCCTCGGCGAGTCGCGCGATCAGTTCGGGCGGAAGATCGAATACCTCCGGATTTCGGTCACCGATCGGTGCAACTTCCGCTGCCAGTATTGCATGCCGCTGGAAGGGCTCCCGTGGCTGCCGAAAACGGAGATTCTGCGCTACGAGGAGATCGCCGACGTCGTGCGCCAGCTGGCCCCGATGGGGCTGAGGCGCCTTCGCATCACCGGCGGCGAACCCACGATCCGACCGCAACTTGCTACGCTCGTGCGGATGCTGCGTGACATCCCCGGGATCGAGGATATCGCGCTGTCTACGAACGGCGTGAAGCTGCCGACCATGGCCGCCGAACTGGCTGAGGCCGGGCTCGATCGCGTCAACATCAGCGCCGACTCACTGCGCCCTGATCGAGTGGTGGCGATTGCGCGCCGGGATCTGCACTTCGATTTGATCGCTTCGGCGCGGGCCGCTCAGGCTGCCGGTCTTGGGCCGATCAAAATCAATGTGGTCGTGATGCGTGGCATCAACGACGACGAGATCGCCGATTTCGCCGCGCTCACGCGGGACCATCCCTGGCATGTGCGGTTCATCGAGCTCATGCCCGTGGGTGAACTGCGTGAACTGACCTTCGATCATGTCGTGCCGACGGATGAGGTGCTGGCACGCATCCGAGCGGTCGATGCGCTGGAGCCAGACGCGGGTCCAGCTCGCGGGAACGGTCCGGCCGTGTACTATCGGTATCCCGGTGCGGCTGGTACGGTCGGGGTCATCACCCCGATGACCCATACGTACTGTGAGCGGTGCAACCGGGTGCGCCTCACCGCCGACGGGCGATTGCGCACCTGCCTGTTCGGTGACCACGAGGTACTGCTGCGCGATGCGATCCGGAACGGTACCCCGCTCGCGCCGTTGTTTCTCCGAGCGCTGGCTGAGAAGCCGAAAGCACACGAGCTGTTGCAGATGCGTGTCGGCGGTCTGCGGGCCCTCAGTCAGGTCGGGGGCTGACCGCTCCTCGGCTCTTTGCTGAATCAGCCGGCCGGCTCGTGTTGCTCGGGTCGGTGCAGCACTCTATGTTCCGCACGCTGTCCTCTTCGTAGCGGCAATGCTCGACTAACCACCTAGGGGTGTTTTAGCTCGCGTGTCGCCTCTCCGCATCATTTAACTTCGCTCGGACACCCGTTCGGAGAACCGGCACAACATGGTCAACAAGATCACGGTCGTTGGCGCGGGCAATGTCGGCGCCACGACGGCGCAGCGCATCGCCGAGAAGTCGCTTGGACGCACGGTGGTGATGGTCGACGTCGTCGACGGCATCCCGCAGGGCAAGGGGCTCGACCAGTGGGAGTCAGCGCCCGTCGAGGGCTTCGACACCCGCGTCATCGGCACGAACGGCTACGAAGAAACGGCCGGGTCGGACATCGTCGTTATCACCGCTGGTATCGCCCGGAAGCCGGGCATGTCGCGTGACGACCTCCTCAACACGAACGCCGGCATTGTGAAGTCGGTGTCGGAGCAGATCAAGGCCACGTCGCCCAACGCGATCGTGATCGTGGTCTCGAATCCGCTCGACGTGATGTGTTACGTCGCGAAGCAGGTGACGGGCTTTCCGCGCGAGCGCGTGATCGGCATGGCCGGCGTGCTCGATACGGCACGGTACCGCTCATTCATCGCTGAAGCGCTCGACGTGTCGGTGCGCGACATTCAGGCGATGGTACTCGGTGGACACGGCGACACGATGGTGCCGCTCATCTCGTACACCACCATCAGTGGCATCCCGGTCACGCAGCTTATGCCGCGTGAGCAGCTCGACGCGATCGTGCAGCGCGCGCGCGATGGCGGCGCCGAAATCGTGAAGTACCTCAAGACGGGCTCAGCGTACTACGCGCCATCGGCGGGTGCGGTGGAGATGGTCGAGGCGATCGTTCACGATCGCAAGCGCATCCTGCCGTGTGCCGCGTGGCTCGAAGGCGAGTACGGCCTGTCGGGTCTGTTCCTCGGTGTGCCGTGCAAGCTCGGTCGCAACGGTCTCGAGAAGATCCTCGAAATCGACCTCACCGACGACGAGCGCGCCGCGCTCGAACGCTCCGCACAGGCCGTGCGCGAGCCGATGTCCGTGATCTCCCTCTGATTCTGACGGGACCGGCGCGTTCACCACGGTGATCGTGCCGGTTTCTTCTTCTTCCCCCGCCTATGTACGTACTCTCGCGTTTCTGGCAAAGCACGATCGGCAAGAAGATCGTGATGGCGGTGACCGGGATCATTGGGATCCTGTTCGTCATCGGCCACATGTCCGGCAATCTGCTCATGTTCAAGGGGCAGGATGCCATGTACCACTACGCGCTCCTGATGCGCACGAGCATGCCGGTGCTCTGGGCGGTTCGCGTCGGCCTGATCGCCGCCGTCGTGCTTCACGCAGTTGCCGCGTATCAACTCACGATGCTCTCGCGCGCCGCGCGCCCGGACGGGTATGCCGTGCGTCGCCCACAGGTGACCACTTTCGCCGCACGCACGATCCGGTGGGGCGGCGTGCTGTTGCTGGCGTTCATCGTGGCGCACTTGCTGCAGCTCACCATCGGCGCGGTGCATCCGGATTTCACGCACCTCGATCCGTACAACAACGTGCGCATCCTGCTGTCGAATCCGCTGATGGCGGCCTTTTATGTCTTGGCGATGGCGGCACTCGCTCTGCACCTGTACCACGGCAGCTGGGCCGTGGTCCGGACGCTCGGCGTGGCCCGACCGTCGGCACAGCCGCTCAAGCGTCGCGTCGCGCTGGCGATCGCAATCATCGTCGCCGCCGGTTTCATGATCATCCCGATCGCCGCCGTGCTCGGCAAGTTTGCGCCGGCACCACCGCTTGCCGAATCGTCGGCGGCCACTGCGCTGGCGACGCCTGTTGCGGAGACCCACTGATATGCTCGACCTGAACGCGAAGACACCGAGCGGTCCCCTCGAGCAGAAGTGGGACCAGCATCGTTTCTCGATGAAGTTGGTGAACCCGGCGAACAAGCGTCGGCACAACGTGATCGTCGTCGGCGCCGGTCTCGCCGGTGCGTCGGCCGCGGCCAGCATGTCGGAGATGGGGTACAACGTGTCGTGCTTCGTGTATCACGACACGCCGCGCCGGGCGCACTCGATCGCCGCACAGGGTGGTATCAACGCCGCCAAGAATTATCAGAACGATGGCGATTCCATCCGCCGGCTGTTCTACGACACGATCAAGGGCGGCGACTTCCGCGCCCGCGAGGCCAACGTGTATCGCTTGGCACAGCTCTCGGTGAACATCATCGATCAGTGTGTGGCGCAGGGTGTACCGTTCGCCCGCGAGTACGGTGGCTTGCTGGCGAACCGTTCCTTCGGCGGTGCCCAAGTCTCGCGCACGTTCTACGCGCGTGGACAAACCGGACAGCAGCTGCTGCTCGGCGCGTACTCGGCCCTCGAACGTCAGATCGCGCTCAAGGGCGTGCAGATGCACACGTTCGAAGAGATGCTCGACGTGGTCGTCGTCGACGGCCATGCGCGCGGTATCGTGACGCGCAATCTGCTGACCGGAAAGATCTCGTCGCACGCGGCCGATGCCGTGGTGCTCGCCACGGGCGGATATGGCAACGTGTTCTATCTCAGCACGAACGCCATGCTGTCGAACACGACGGCCACGTGGCGCGCGTACAAGAAGGGCGCGGCGTTCGCCAACCCGTGCTATACGCAGATTCATCCCACGTGCATTCCCGTGAGCGGCGACCACCAGTCGAAGCTCACGCTCATGTCCGAATCGCTCCGTAACGACGGACGCGTCTGGGTGCCGATCAAGCGCGGGGATAATCGTGCACCGGCCGCCATTCCGGAAGCGGAGCGCGATTACTTCCTCGAGCGGAAGTACCCGAGCTTCGGCAACCTGGCGCCGCGAGATATTTCGTCGCGTGCCGCCAAGGAAGCCTGCGATGATGGTCGCGGTGTCGGCCCGGGCGGGCTGGGCGTGTATCTCGATTTCGCCGATGCCATCAAGCGCCTCGGCAAGGACACGATCGCCGAGCGCTACGGTAATCTGTTCGACATGTACCAGCGTATCACGGATGAGAATCCGTATGAGCGGCCGATGCGTATCTACCCGGCTGTGCACTACACGATGGGCGGCTTGTGGGTGGACTACAATCTCATGAGCACCATCCCCGGCCTGCATGTCGCCGGCGAAGCGAACTTCTCCGATCACGGGGCGAACCGGCTCGGCGCATCAGCGCTCATGCAGGGCCTGGCTGATGGGTACTTCGTGTTGCCGTACACGATCGGTGACTACATCGCCAGCACGAAGCTCGCGAAGGTCGACAACACGCATGCCGAGTTCAAGGCAGCGGAAGAGTCGGTGCGCGCGCAGACGAAGCGCTTCCTTGATATCAAGGGCAAGCGTTCGGTCGACTCCTTCCACAAGGAGCTCGGCAAGATCATGTGGGAGTACTGCGGCATGGCGCGTACGAAGGAAGGACTCACCAAGGCGCTGGAGCTGATTGCCGCGGTCAAGGCCGAGTTCTGGAGCAACGTGAACGTGCCGGGCAGCGGTGACAATCTGAATCAGGCGCTCGAGAACGCGGGACGCGTGGCGGACTTCATCGAACTCGGTGAGCTGATGTGCCGCGACGCGCTGGCGCGCGAAGAGTCGTGCGGCGGCCACTTCCGTGTGGAATATCAGGACGCCGGCGAAGCACAGCGTAACGACGATGACTATGCCTACGTCGCTGCGTGGGAGTTCGCCGGCGAAGGCAAAGCGCCGATTCTCAACAAGGAACCGTTGGTGTACGAGAACGTGCACCTCTCCACCCGGAGCTACAAGTAATGAAGCTCACTCTGAACGTCTGGCGTCAGCCGGCCTCGCAGTCTCCGGGCAAGCTCGAGACGTACACGGTCGATGGTGTCAGCGCGGACATGTCGTTCCTCGAGATGTTCGACCTGCTCAACGAGCAGCTCACGATGGAAGGACAGGTGCCGGTCGCCTTCGCTCACGACTGCCGCGAAGGGATTTGCGGCTCGTGCTCGATGATGATCAACGGGCAGGCGCACGGCCCGTGGGCGGGGGCGGCGACCTGCCAGCTACACATGCGCGCATTCAAAGACGGAGACATCATCACCGTCGAGCCGTGGCGTGCGGCGGGATTCCCGATCGTGAAGGATCTCGTGGTCAATCGCGGGTCCCTCGACCGCATCATTCAGGCGGGCGGGTACGTGTCGGTGAATACCGGCGGTGCGCGTGACGCCAACTCGATCCTGATCGGCAAGGACATCGTCGAAGAGGCGATGGACGCCGCGGCCTGCATCGGCTGCGGAGCGTGCGTGGCGGCGTGCCCAAATGCGTCGGCGTCGCTCTTCACCGGGGCCAAGATCACGCACCTCGGCATGTTGCCGCAGGGGCAGCCCGAGCGCGACACCCGTGCGTTGGCCATGGTCGAGCAGATGGATATCGAGGGCTTCGGACACTGCACGCTGGTTGGTGAGTGCCAGGAAGCGTGCCCGAAGGAGATCAGTATCGACGTCATCAAGAAGATGAATCGCGACTACCTCGTCGCGACCGCCAAGCGGCAGGAGCCCAAGGCGGCCTCGGCCAGCTGACCGGTCTGACGTGGTGCCCAAAACGGGGGCGTGTTGCTTCGGCAACGCGCCCCCGTTTTTTGTCGTATGTTGGAGTATGCCCGTACGCTCTTCTCGCCGCTCTGTCGGCCTGCTCCTCGTCGCCACGCTCACGCTGGCGTGCACCGAACGCGCGCCCACCCTGCACGCCGGCGATGCCACGCGTGGTTTGGCGCTGTTGACGGCATTCCGAGACTCGCTGCCCGCGAACAGCGGCAATGCGCTGCGGTGCGTCAGTTGTCATCTCGACAACGGTACCCGTCCGACGGCCATGTCATGGCTGGGTACCGCGGCGCGGTATCCGCGCTATCGCGCGCGTCCCGGCTACGAAGAGACGCTGGCGCGTCGGATCAACGAGTGCATCGCACGAAGCCTGGCCGGGAAGATGCTACCGGAGGACGGTCAGGAGATGCGCGACATGCTGGCCTACATGGAAACGATGCGGGCGTCGGCGCGTCCCGCGCCGGTGGATTCGGTCAAACTGGTCGGTGACGTCGCCCACGGTGAAGTCGGCTATGCGGGGCAATGTGCCCGCTGTCACGGCGCGAACGGGGCCGGGCTCCCGGCCTTGGCGGCGCCGGCGGTGTGGGGCAGCGAGAGCTACGCCATCGGGGCCGGCATGGCGCGGCAGTACACCTTGGCGACTTTCGTACGCCACAACATGCCGTTCGACCACGCCGACACGCTCACGGCGCAGGAAGCGGCGGACATCGCCGCCTACGTGCTCACACAGCCGCGCCAGGATCATCCCGGCAAGGAGCGCGACTGGCCGAAGGGGGATCCGCCGGTTGATGTGGCGTATGCCACCACCGCCGCGGTTGCGGCGGGCAAACCGCTACCGCCCGATCGCCCGCTGTTGCCGCGTCGTGTTTCTCCGGATTCGAGTAATCGATAACGTCGGGAACGGAATGATGGTCCGCGTAGTCGGCGGCGGTCATCGCCGTTTGGTCCAGATCAGAATCGTTCCGCATCCTGTCGATGAGGACAGGTCAAACTCCGGTGGAATACCCACTGGCGATGCGTAGACTTCGATGGCCAGTATCGATTCAGGCGGCACCGCAGCGTCGAGATCCGCGAACGTTCGAGATTTCCCTGGGGTGGGGACCACAGCCTCGACGACGAAAGGCGATCCGTCGACGAAATAGTTTGGAATGCAGCGGCCGGCCTTGAATCCGCGAATGAACGGCATACTTCGACCCCTGATAGTACCGCCAAGCGTCACTCCTCTGGCTTGAGAGAGTAACGAGCCAAGCTCGATCCCTCCCAGTTGTTCGATGACATCCGGACCGAGAATGACGCCGAATCCGGCGCGTCGGCGCGCATCAAACCCTTCTGGCAGCGATGATCCGAATTGACCGACAATGCGTTTCGTCGTCAGCGCGACGGCAGCTCGCGGCATCGCGACAGAGACAATCGTGTCACGCACAACGTCGAGCAGCTGCATGTGTGCCTCGTATCCCACTTTGAGAACGCTTATCGATTGCGTTCCGGCGGTCATCATGAGCGTAGCAAGCCCCGTGGCATCCGTCCGCGTTTTCGCTTGCGCGCCGCCGGACGAAACGTCGGCATTCTCGACTGGCAACCCAGTGCTCGCCGTTACGGAGATCGTCAGCCGATACTGCCCCTCCCGCACGTGGATTGGGAGGTGACGAAATGCAAGATCAGAGAGGCTTATCTCGACCGGCGACGATGAACCCGACGACGTGGAGGCCTCAACTCGAATTGGTTGTCCAAGCGGTACGTCACACGCCACAAAGGTGGCGCCGGTGTGAAGCGCGAGTGACGTCGTGCGCGGAACTCGCACCAGCTTCGACTGAACGATCTCCATCTCCGTCCATGAAAGGTTTACGGATCCGGAATCCAATCTCGTGTCATCGCCCAGCGAAACCCGGCCGATCAAAAGCCCCGCCCCGTCTCTCAGTGTCACTCCACACATCGCCTCATGCAGCGATCGCACACTGGGTGTCGCGAGCACCGTCGTCACTTCGCCGGTTTCCGGTACATCGATGAACGAGGGGGGCAATGCAACGTCGAGCGAATCGAGCGCCGCATGCAGCACGCTGATGGCGTGACGGCCCGCGGGCACGTTGTGAAACGTGAAGCGTCCGAGGCTGTCCGCATCGGCCCAACGCTGCAGGCCAGGCATAGTGACGATGGCCGAGCCAAGGGGACGTACGCTACCGGACAGCGAGTCCAGTACCACACCGGATACTCGGCTTTGCGCATGCAGCAGAGTGAGCGGCGATAATAGAACGAAGAGAAGCGTGCTGATCAGCGCGAACGAAGAACTCATAATCCAAACAATACTGGCCGTCTGCACGGAGCACCACAATATTTCCACCGGTAAGATCAACGCCTCTTTACAGTTGCAGCCGATTGACGACGGCGAGCACGTCCGACGACGCCTCTTGGGTTGTAACGCGCGCCCCCACCCGATCACCTCGCCATGTCTTCCCATCCGTCTCGACGCCGCTTCCTGACCCGTCTTTCCGCGTTCGGCGCAGCACTGGGCTTGCTGTCGCCACGGCTCGCCGACGCTTCCGAGGCCGCGGTACGGTCTGCCGCCGACGATCCATGGATCGCACGTCTCAAGGGCAAGAACCGCGTCGTGTTCCACTCGCATCTGGCGAGTGAGGGTATCGCCCTGCGCTGGGCGCAGACGTTTCTCGATACGCAGAAGAGCGCGTACGGCCTCACCGATGCCGACAGTAGCGTCGTGGTCGGGTTGAACGGCCGCGCGATCGGCCTGTTGTTCAACGACGCGATCTGGGGGAAGTATCCGATCGGCGAGACGCTGCAGATGCCGGGCTCGCGGAACGCCAACGCCGCGCTGGTGGCTCAGCTCGTCTCGCGTGGTGTGATCATTCTGGCGTGCAATAACTCAATCCGTGCGGCGGGACAGCGATTCCTTCCCGAGGCCCAGCGGGGCGACGCTGCGCTGCGAACGGCGTTCTCCGACGACGCCCGGGCGAATCTCCTTCCTGGCGTCGACGTGGTGCCCGCAATGATCGTGACGCTCCAGCAGGCGCAGGACCGGGGCTGCCGGTACATCTACGGCGGCGGCTGAGTCAGCCGCCGCCGTCCAGAATCAGATGCGGGGCAGCGTGACGCCGTGCTGTCCCTGATACTTGCCTTTCTTGTCCCCGTATGACACCTCGGGCGGCTCGTCCCCCGTGAAGAAGACGACCTGCGCGATGCCCTCATTGGCGTAGATCTTGGCCGGGAGCGGGGTCGTATTCGAGATCTCGAGGGTCACATAGCCTTCCCACTCGGGCTCGAAGGGCGTGACGTTCGTGATGATGCCGCACCGGGCGTACGTGCTCTTGCCTACCGTAAGGGTGAGCACATTGCGCGGGATGCGGAAGTATTCGACGCTGCGCGCCAAAGCGAAGGAATTCGGCGGCACGATGCAAAAATCGCCCTCGAACTCCACAAAGCTCCTCGGGTCGAAGGCCTTGGGGTCGACGATCGAGCTCAGCACGTTCGTGAAGATCTTGAACTCCCGGGCGACGCGCATGTCGTACCCGTAGGAGCTGACGCCGTAGGAGATGACGCCTTCACGGACCTGGCGATCTTCGAACGGTTCGATCATGCCGTGCTCACGCGCCATGCGCGTGATCCAGCGGTCAGAGCAGAGCCCCATGAGGCAGAAGGGAAGAGGGTAACCCGTGCTGGATCGGACCGGCCGGTCCGCTCCGTGGCGCACGATCGGGGCGAAACATACTTGAAACAGACGGTTGAAATTACGGACAGCTGCAAAGACAGGCCAAACTAGCTTCACCGGTTACTTCGGCCAAGTCGGGGAGCGCCTTGCAGTTGAGCGCGGGCGGTCCTTCGGGTAGCTTCCCCATGCTGCATTGTGAATTCTTTCACGAGCAAAGGGCGCGCCTCGGCGCGGCTATCCGTTCGCACCTGCGATGCTACGAAATTATCTCCCGGTTCTGCTCCTGTTGGGCTTCGTGATCTTCAACGCGGTGCTGATCCTCGGCATCGCGCATCTCACGGTGCGGCCACAACCCACGATGGTGAAGTCGCAGCCGTACGAGTCGGGCATGAGTCCGCTCGGTGACGCGCGGGATCGATTTTCCGTCAAGTTCTATCTCGTCGCCATGCTGTTCATCGTCTTCGATATCGAGACGGTGTTCATGATCCCGTGGGGCGTTTACTACCGGCAGCTCTCGTGTAAGGTCCCGATGATGGCCGGGGCGTGTCCGGTCGGGCAGCTGTCGTTCTTCGGCCTCGGTGAGATGCTCGTGTTCGCGGCCATTCTCGTCGTCGGTTTCGTCTATGTCTGGAAGAAGGGAGCGCTCACGTGGGATTGATCTCGCCCGCGGATAACCGCCTCGTACAGGTCGATCCCGGCGCGCAGGACGGCTGGATCACCACCCGCCTCGATTTCCTCGTGAACTGGGCGCGCGCCGGCTCGCTTTGGCCGATGCCCTTCGGCACGGCCTGTTGCGCCATCGAGTTCATGGCGACCGCCGCGAGCCGCTTCGACCTCGCGCTCTTCGGCATGGAGCGTCTCAGCTAT
>Ga0114970_10003815_pt1 | contig 11004 bp, 8 predicted proteins | sample M_140205_XF_Meta_FD_87030 | JGI IMG/M metagenome (GOLD analysis project Ga0114970, IMG submission 87030) | Freshwater microbial communities from Lake Montjoie, Canada to study carbon cycling - M_140205_XF_MetaG | ecosystem: Environmental > Aquatic > Freshwater > Lake | place: Lake Montjoie... | reverse complement strand
CTGTGTGCCCGGTTGAGCCGGGAGGCCACGGTTCCCGCAGGGCAATCGAGAATCGTGGCAATTTCGTCGTAAGGCAGCCCCAGTGAGTAGCGGAGGACGACAACCATTCGGTATTCGGGGTCGAGTCTGGCGATGCTGTCGCGCAGCAGGCTGCTCTGCTCGGTTTGCAGGAGATCTTCCAGCGGACTTCGCCCCGGACCCTTCAGGAAAGCTACTACCGCGTCCACAAGGGGCAACAGGCGGCGGGTTTTCCTTTTCTGATCGAAGCAGGCATTTACAACGAGGCGGTACAGCCAGGATTCGAAACCGGACTCCCCTCGAAACTTGCCGATCGCGGCGAAGAGCTTCACGAAACTCTCCTGGGTGACATCTTCTGCGGTTGCTGCGTCGCCTGAGTAGCGGAGGGCTATGGTGTAGACCCGGTCTTTATGAAGATTGAACAGGGACCGCTGCGCATCGGTCTCGCCGCGGCGGCAGGCCTCGATCAGGGCGGACTGTGTGTCTTCGAGCAGCAAATTCCCTCAGCACCAATTTAGACGTGGCCGACACCGGAAATCTTCCAGAAGTTTTTAGAGGAAAATCAGGCACGGGCTTTGTGGCGGCGTCCCAGAAGCCAACCCAGGCCGACCACCCCGAGGGCGCAGCCCACTTCAAACCCGTAGTGCAGGGTTCGCGAGGGATGAAATGTGTCGTGGAACCAGGGGTCGCCGGCGATCATGTCGCCGCCAACGCGGCCCAGAATCGCAGAGCCGATCCAGATGATGATGGGGTACTTGTCCATCAGCTTCGCCAGCAGGGTGCTGGTGAAAGCGACGAACGTGATGGACAGGATGAGGCCGAAGATCAGCAGACTGAGGCTGCCCTTTGACGCGCCGGCAACGGCCAGAACATTATCGACCGACATTGTGACATCGGCGACCAAAATCAGCCACACCGCATGTTTGAGAGATTGCACATGGTGTTCTTTGCTGGTTGCCTCTTCGGCTTCGGTCAACAGCTTGACTGCAATCCAAAGGATCACGAGGCCGCCGCCCAGCTTCAGGAACTGAATCTGTAAGAGTTGCGAGGCGAAGAATGTGAGGATGATTCGGAGAACAACAGCGGCACTGGTCCCGAACAGAATGCCCAGCTTGCGTTGCTTTTCCGGGAGGGATTTGACGGCCAGGGCGATGACGACGGCGTTATCGCCGCCCAGCAGGATGTCGATCAGGATAATCGAGAGCGCATCCAGAAGGAATGTTGAGGTGATGGCAGGGAGCGCAGGCACTCCTCTGATGATCCCACCAGGGGTCTGCGCGTTGTGAAAACGTTTTGATGGATACCTTTGTAACTTTCTGACGGCCTCCGCATATCCTCTGTGTCAGCCGCTCCGGTTCACCGCCAACGCCATGTCCCTCTTTCACGAAATCTACGAAGCGCATGCAAAGGATGTTCACCGCTTCGTGCTGTACCTTTCGGGGGATCGGGCTTTGGCTGATGACATTACCTCGGAGACGTTTATCCGGGTCTGGACCGCGCCGGAGCCGGTAAGGCTGGCGACGGTGAAGGCCTGGTTGTTCACCATCGCCCGCAACCTGTTTCTGATGGACCGGCGCAGCATTTCGCGGCGGGAAGCCCTGGATGAGGCGGTGCCCGATCTCCATCGAAGTGCCTTGGCGGCTTCGGAGGCGAAGCAGGAACTGGAGCGGGTGCTGGAAGCGCTTCGGCATTTGCCGGAGATCGACCGGGCGGCGCTCCTGATGAGGGCAAATGATGGCCTGGCTTATGAGGAAATCGCCGTGGCGCTGGGGCTTTCGCTATCCGCCGTAAAGGTAAAGATCCACCGGGCCAGGCTCAAACTGAGCAAGTTTCGTAACGAAGGAGTTTCCCCCCAATGACCGTTACCCGCGAGGTAATTAACGATCTTCTGCCGCTCTATGCAGCCGGCGAAGCCAGTCCCGACACGGTTGCGCTGGTGGATGAGTACCTGGTTCACCACCCCGAACTTGCCGAGGCTATTGAATCACTCCGCATGGACCCCCTGTCGGAGCTTGCTGTCCAACTTCAACCAAACAAGGAAAAGGAAACACTGAACATGACTAAGAAACTGTTACGCCTCCGTGGCACGCTGATGGGTCTGGGGATCTTTCTCACCTGCACGATCGCCAGCTTCGGCGGCCGCGACGGCCATATCACGTGGACGTTCATTCAGGTGACTTCCACGCCGGTGATCGGGCTGGTGGTGGTGGCTGCTCTGGCATCGTGGGTGGGGTTCTTTGCGGTGCGCCGGCGTCTGGAACACACCGGGCTTTAGCCTCGATCCAGCCTAGGCTTTGCCCATAAAGAAGAATGCCAGTTCGATCACCAGGATGATGACAACGGTCAGCTCAAGCACGAAGCCCCGGCTGGTGTTGAATTGGTCCATCAGGAACGTGTACAGGTCGCCGGCCGTATGGAGTTTGCTCTCTACGAGCCGGCGGTAGTCGTCTACACCGATTCTGGTGGCGGCCATGCGGTACTGGCGGGCGGAGAACATATCGCTGAGGAACTTGATGGAGGTATCCATCTTTTCGGTCAGGTCGCGGATGTCGAGGCGGAGGCGATTCAGGCCTTGCGCTTCTCGTGCCAGACGCCAGCGCTTCAGGGGCCCCCGGCGTCCCAGCGTTCCATGGACCTTTTCCAGAACACGACTCAGGATTGTGTCGTAGTAGCGGAACTCCAGGAGTTGGGTGTTGGCGTATTCGAGGATCTGGACGCTGGGGAGGGCTCCGGCGTCTGTGTCGCACAGAAAGGCTGCGTTCCAGCCCGCGACCATCAGGTCGTGGGGGTAGTAGGACATGGGGGAGTTGAGAACTTCGCGCTGTTCTTCAGTGGAGAGTTCCGCGAGTTCGCCACGGACGATTTTGGCGATATCACCGCCGTGTTCCGCGATCAGGCCTGCTCCGGAAAAGCGATAGGTGCCGTCCGGCGAGGGTTCATTGCGGAGGTGAATGATGTAATAATCCTCCGTGAGCCATTCCTCGTTGGGGCGGATGAGGGCGGGGCCTGCCTTGCGCACTGAGTCGCGGGCGAGCCTCAGGGCGGCAGCTTCTAATGGCTGAGAGGCGATCCAGCGCCCGGAGAGGGCGACGAGTTCGGGCCAGTCGAGCGAGAACGGGACTTCCAGCTTGACGCTGACCGCGCCGTATTCGTAGTAGTTGAGTTCTGCGGAGAAGGTGCCGCCGCCGGGGAGGGTTGAGTCGGAGACGGTGCTCTGGCTCAGGGGCTGGACGAGCGGGGGGCGTTCGAAGCGGATGTATTCGGGGGAGGCAGGGCGAGCCGGGGGAAGACGCTTCAAGTCGCGACCGACAAGGCCACGGAGTTGGTCGAGGCGGATTTCCTCGCAGACGTCGTAGAGAAACAGGATGCGGAATGAGCCCTGCAGTGTGGGGTCAGGCATGGCGTGCCGATTATAGCGAGTCGGTCGGCTTTTCGGCGAATGGCAACGTCAAATTGGTAGAGATGCTCAAGCTACTGCCTTCCAGGAAAAGCGCAGGTTTCCTGGGGTCGAGAATGCCTCGCGCCCGAAGCGCTTCACGGACTGCGGGAACTCTTGGCGCGCGCTGGTACCCCAGGACGCTTCGCGAAGAACCGGGAACGGCCGCCCCCTGGGTTGCGAGTGCCACTTCTCCCTCGGGCTGTTCAAGTCAGCCGAGCAGGGAGGCGGCCGCGGGGTCGAGGAACAGGGTCGCATCCGTGTGGCGGCGTAGAACTGACGCAGGGCAGGACTCGGTAATCGGGCCCTCGATCGCCGCCTGAACGGCTGCCGCTTTGTGGGTGCCGTTGACGAAGACGAGAGCTTTCGGGACGCTTAGAAACAGGGTCGTGGTCAGAGACAGAGCCTGCTTTGGGACGTCAGCGAGAGTGGCGAACGCGCCGTCGTGGACCTGTTGCATGCGGCAGATGTCGTCGAGGTCGACGGGTCTGGCGAGGCGAGGTTCCTTGAAATCGCAAACGGGCGGATCGATAAAGGCGAGGTGCCCGTTTTCGCCGATTCCCATGATGGTCAGATCCGGCTTCGCCTCGGCCAGCAGGGCGGAATAGCGGGCACATTCGGCGTCCGGATCCGTTGCCTCGCCGTCCAGTTGGTGGAAGGCTGCAACGGGGACATGATCAAAAAGACGCTCCCGCAGGAAGCGGCGGAAGCTGGCGGGATGGTTGGTGGACATCCCTGCGTATTCGTCCATGTGGAAAGCGGTGATCTTCGGCCAGGCAATGCCCTCTGTGTTGCGAAGAGCTTCGAGAAAGGCATCCTGAGAAACGGCAGAGGCGAAAACAATCGCCATCTTTTCCTTGTGGGCAAGAGTCTCCCGGATGACTTCTGCAGCACAGGCCGCGCCTGCGACTCCGGCGGCAGCCTTGTCCGGAAACAAGCGAACTTCAAACTTCATTATTTGGGCACCGAAACCGTAACGTTGCGGAACTTCAGACCGCCGGTGTGGTCGCCCTGGATGTAGAAAGAGCCGGGGTCGCCTTCGTTGGCATCGAGCGCTCCGCCCGTGAGACCCTCAATTTCCTTGCCGCTGATGGTGGTGACGCCGTTCCGAACCACGGTGACGGTGCGGCCTACGAGGGTGATGTCGAAGACGTCGTAATCGCCCTTCTTCGGGGCGTCTTTCTCTGGTGCCAGGCGACCGTAGACTGCGCCCATCAGACGGTTGGGCGGGGCGCTGGAACCTTCGCCGCGCTCAATCTGAACTTCATACCGACCCCGGAGATAAAAGCCGCTGTTGGCATGATCCGGGCAGCTGACTTCGAAGTGCAGCTTAAAATCAGTGAATTTTTTGGTGCTCATCAGGTTGGCGCCGTGGTCCTCGTTGACGAGCAGGCCTTCCTTCACCACCCACTTGCTCTTCGTCGGGTCGCCCATGGGTTCCCAGCCGGTGAGGTCTTTGCCATTGAATAGCGACTCGGGGGTGGACCAGGCTTTTGGAGCCGCACGCTTAAGCTCGGGAGCGCGGGTGCCGACGAGGGGGATGACCTTGTCACCTCGCTTCTGCACCCCGGTGAGCTTACCGTCAACGGCGTCCAGGTCCCAGGTGGTGGCGGGGCCCTTGTCGTTCGCCGCTGCGATGGTGAAGGACAGATGATTGCCCACAACCTTGGCGTCGGGTCTGATCTCCACGTGGCCGCCCGTGGGCTGGAACCAGACCTCGAAAGCGCTGCTTTTTTCAGTGACTCCGACCCAGTTGGACTTCAGCGTCCCGGGGCCAGGAAGATTGAAATCCCACCGACCAACGAGAGGGTTTCCTTTCTGACTGAACGCCGACACGGTGGCAAGCGACATAATGAACAGGCTACGACCAAAAGATTGCATCATGGAAAGTTTACCCCATCGCGATGAAGCCAAGCACTGACACAACAAGCCGCAGAAGATGGCTGATGATCTCGTTCGCGTTTCTGGCGACGCTGATCAACTACCTGGATCGACAGACTCTGTCCGTGGCAGCCCCGGTTTTGCGGGAGCAGTTCCACATGTCCGCTGTCACGTACTCGCGGGTGGTGTTCTGTTTCCTGTTCGCCTACACAATAATGAACGGTGTTTCGGGGCCGCTGATTGATCGGCTCGGAACACGCCTCGGCTATGCGCTCTGTATTGCCTGGTGGTCCGCCGCAGCGATTCTGCATGCATTCTCCCGGGGAGCCTTGAGCCTGGGGATTTTTCGATTCCTGCTGGGCGCTGGTGAGGCAGGCAACTGGCCCGCGGCAATTCGCATCGTGGCGGAGTGGTTCCCGAAGAATGAGCGCGCGATGGCATCGGGGATCTTCAATTCGGGGTCGGCTGCAGGGTCGATCATCGCGCCTCCGCTGGTCGCCTTCATCCTGCTGCGGTATGGCTGGGAGTATGCGTTTGTGGTGGTTGGAGTGCTGGGCTTTGTCTGGCTGGCGTTCTGGTGGCCGACGTATCAGAGTCCGCCGGAAGTTGTCGGCGAGGTACAGGTTCCGGTTCCTGGTGCGTGGAAGCTCTTCAAGACGCGTTTTGTGTGGAGTTTCACTTTTGCCAAGATCTTTCTGGATCCGGTCTGGTATTTCTACACGTTCTGGTTCCCGGAGTATCTGAAAACGGCGCGGCATTTCGATATGGCGCAGATTGGCAAGTTCGCCTGGATCCCGTTTCTGGTGGCGGGGTCGGGCAACATTGTCGGGGGATGGTTTTCGGGTTGGCTGATCCGTCGTGGTCTGGAAGTAACGGTTGCACGCAAGACATCGATAACACTGTTCGCCATCCTGATGATGGCCGCGATTCCGGCCGTCCTGGCCCCCAGTGCAGCGATGTCGATCGCCTGGGTTTCGGTCGCGATGACAGGTTACACCGGCGCGCTCGCCAGTATGTTGACGCTCCCGGCTGATGTCTTCCCGAAGAATGCCGTGGCCAGTGTTTATGGGCTGGCAAGTATGGGCTCCGGCTTTGGCGGTATGCTCTTCACCCTCATCACCGGATGGGCGGTGGAGCACTACTCGTACACACCTGTCTTCATCGGCTTCGGCCTGATCCCGTTGCTATGCGCCACTATCCTTTGGACCCTGACAAAAAGCCCGGAACAAGCCATATAATGACCACTATGCCGTTTTCCAGAATCCTCGCCGCTGCACTGCTGTGCACCGTTGCCGCTGATGCCCGGGTGACCCGGCTCAATATCGAGAAGCGCGAGGCAACCGCCACGCACGAAACCCTCAGTGGTCACGTCAGCGGTGAGTTAGATCCGAAGGACCCGCACAACGCGATCATCACGGATATTCAACTGGCACCGCGCAACGCCAGAGGCATGGTGGAATACACGGCAACTTTCGCGATCTCGAAGCCTCTCGACATGTCAAAGGCGAGTGGTTTCCTGCTCTATTCCGTGCCGAATCGCGGCAACGGGGCAGCGACTCCGGATGCCGACGGCCATGTGTCGGTGGTCAGCGGCTGGCAGGGGGATGTTCGGCCGGGTGCCAATGTGCAGTCGATTGAAGTGCCCATTGTGCCTGGTATCACGGGCCCGGTAGTCGAGCGGTTTGTTGATATGCCGACGCTGTCATCCACGCTTGACATTACCCGGACGCGCTATGTGGGCCTTGCTTACCAGAAGCCGGTGACACTCGACACCACAAAGGCGTCGCTGATACGGCGCACGCGCAGCGGGGAATCGCTGCCGGTCGCGAGCAATGCCTGGGCCTTTGCCGATTGCGCAAAGACAGCTTTTCCCGGCACGCCGGATGCGACTAAGATCTGTGTGAAAGACGGCTTCAATCCCGAGTACGAATATATTCTCAGTTTTACGGCGAAAGACGCTCTGGTCCTTGGTATCGGCTACGCAGCAACTCGGGATCTGAACTCGTTCCTGCGTTACGACACGTCCGCTGAGAACCCGGTTGCAGGCAAGATCAAATGGGCCATTTCGCGGGGCAGTTCGCAGTCGGGTAACTTCATCCGCAGCTTCATTCACCTCGGCTTTAATCAGGACGAGCAGAAGCGCATCGTTTGGGACGGAACGAACCCGCAGATTGCGGCGCGACAGTTAGTCCTGAACCTCCGCTTTTCGAACCCGGGCGGTGCAGCCGGGCTGAATGAGCCGGGCAGTGAAGCGGTTCTCTGGTGGAATGAGTATGCGGACAAGACACGGAACCGCCCCACGTCCAGCCTGCTGGCGCGCTGCAAAGCGACGAATACCTGCCCGAAAATCTTCGAAACCTTTGGTGCTTTGGAGTTTTGGTATCTGCGGGAGTCCCCGAACCTGGTCGGTACCGACGCGAAGGCGGATATTCCATTGCCTGCCAATGTTCGTCGGTACTTCTTTCCAGGGACTTCGCATGGTGGCGGACGGGGAGGTTTCACGACTAAGGTTGCCGCGCCTCCGGCCGGTTGCCTGTTGCCCGCAAATCCGAACCCGGAGGTGGATCAAAACCGAGCTCTGCTGAAAGCCCTGGCCGAGTGGGTCAGCAATGGCACTGAGCCTCCGGCCAGCCGGTATCCTCGGCTGGACCGGGGCGAACTGGCAGAAGGCACCGCGAAGGCAATTGGCTTTCCGTCGATCCCTGGCGCACCGAGTCCGGATGGGTTAGTGAACAAAGTTCTGGACCATGACTTCGGTGGCGACATGAACTATAACGATGTCTCGGGTTCGATGGCGAAGAATCCGCCGACGATTCGGGGAGTGATTCCCACGCTGGTGCCGAAAGTAAATGCGGACGGTTCTGATGTGAGTGGCGTGCCTTCGGTCCTGCGCGAGGCGCCGTTGGGTACTTACCTGGGATGGAATCCGACGGCTGCAGGCTTTGACAAAGGCAAGCAGTGTACGCTGAGCGGCGGGTTTATTCCGTTTGCGGCGACAAAGGCCGCGCGGACGGCTAGTGGTGATCCGAGATTGTCATTGGAAGAGCGATACAAGGACCATTCCGGTTACGTCGCCGCTGTGAAGGCCGCTGCCGACAAAGCAGTAAAGGAACGCTTTCTTCTGCCTGACGACGCAAAGCGCCTGATTGGCGAAGCAGAAGCCAGCGACGTTCTGAAATAAATCGATCAACACTTCTGATGTACCTCACGTCAACAGGTGCGTGAGACTTACTGTTCTGCTGTTGGTTGCTGCCGCTTCGCTGAGTGCAGAAGAACGCGTGTATCCGTTGGCGAACGCCCTCACGCCCCAGGGCCGGGCAGGAAGTGGCCACCATTCTGCGAACCGTTCTGTCACTGCGGGAGGTGAAGCAGGAAAACGGACCTCAGTTTCGGATCGGCGGTCCCGGAGCGGATTTCGGGGCTTCGGAGTGGCTCCTGCATCGACTGGATCGTCCCGTTGGCTGGCGCCCGTCGGAGCAGGAAATGAAGAACCCGGCGACTCGGGATTACCAGGGTGCCGTGCGCGTGTACTATCTTCCGACAGAAACGTCGGTTCGGTCGATTCAGGAGACGCTCACTATTCTGCGGACGGTGCTGGACGTCCAGAAGGTTTTCAACTACAGCCAACAAAAGGCCCTGATCGTAGGTGACACCAAAGCGCAGCTCGAAGCTATTGAGTGGTTGCTGGGGGCGATGACGGGGACGGTTCCGTCCGCGCCGTACAAGCTGGAAGGCAAGTCCGATGACATGCTCCGGGTGTTCGCTCTCCCGCATGGCGGAGCCACTGAAGTCCAGAACCTGATCAAGGATTTGCGCGGGAAGCTGAGGATACAGAAAGTCTTCAACCGGACGAATCCCGCGCTGGTAGTGGTCCGCGGCAAGGCGACGGATTTAGATGCTGCAGACAAACTTATCGGCAGCCTGAAATAACTTACTGGGAGCAGGAGACTCCCGCAGGAGCACCGGTGGGTGCCCCCATGCGGACCTTTTCCGACGCCAGTTTGCGGAGTTCCAGGTGCTGCAGTGCCGGGGGCTGGGTTGGAGCGAGGGTAAAGAAGGCCCCCACCGTACCTTTGGCGCAGCTGATGTTGAATTGACCTCGCAGCCAGTTTTCTGCGGTCACCGGGCCGGCGGCTTTGCACTCACCCATTTCGTCCTTCAGCTTCTGCATGTCGCCTTTGCGTTGGGCGACAGGGGTATCGAGGAAGAAGTTCATGGCGGCAATCTGTTTGGCTTTGGCCTCATCCCACTTGTTCCAGAGGCTGGCAATATGCTCGCGCATTTGGGTAAGGGCGGGTGACGCGGGGAGTTCCCGCTTCTGCAGGCCAGTGGTCTTGAGCAGAACATCCCAGGCGAGATTGATGGGTTCGGCAGGCCCCACATAGGTCTGGTTCGCCATCGCAAACATGCCGACCCCGTACTCGGGCAGCCACGCCATGTAGGAGCCAAAACCGGGCAGGCCCCCACCGTGGGCCGCAATGTGTTCGAAACGGCAATCGGTGCTGATACGGAGGCCGTAACCATAGCCGGATTCGGTTGCCTGTGTCCCCTTGACCGTTAGATTCGAAGGGGTCCACAAGTGGGCCATTTCGCGGACCGAAGCCCGGCGCACGGGACCGGTTTCGGCGTCATCGCGTGGCGGCCAGGCGGCCAGATGGAAGGCCACGTACTTACCCAGATCATTGGCTGTAGTGAGGAGTCCGCCCATGGCTCCGAAGGCTCCATGCGGCAGTGGCGCTTCCGCAAGATAGCTGCCGTCCGGCTGCAGGCGGTACCCGGTGGCGCGCGTGGCGGCAGGAACCTGAGAAAACTCGAAGGTCGAATTGTTCATCTGGAGCTTCGCCAGAATCTGAGTCTGAACATATTTTTCGTACGCCATTCCCGAAGCCTTCGTAACGATGCGACCCAGAAGCCCGAAGGCATAGTTCGAATACTCGTAGCGCGTGCCGGGGGCGGTCGAAAACGGGATGCCCTTTTGCAGCCACTTCGTGAGATCAGCTTCGGTAGCTGCCAGCTGCTGGTCGCCCCATGGATTGTCTTCCGGGAAACCGGCGGAATGGCTCATGATATTGCGGATACGCAGGGGAGCACTGTCGCGGGTGGGCAGTTCCATCTTTGCGAACTCGGGGATCCACTTCGCAACCGGATCTTCCAGCGAAAGTTTCCCCTCGTCGCGGAGTTTAAGAATAGCCAGCGCCGTGAAGCTCTTGGTCATGGAGGCGACGCGAAACACAGTGTCGGCAGTGACGGGGGAATTGGCAGCGCGGTCCCGCACGCCCGTCGCGTCAACATGTGCCAGTTTGCCGTCGATGACGACACCCCAGACCATGCCGGAGATTTTTCGATCCGTGGCGTAGCGCTGGAAGATGCGGTCGATTTCCGGCATGGCGGCAGCAAGTTTCGCGGCGCGCGTGGTATCAGTGAAAGCCGGGGGAGGATAGGTATCGCTGGCGAAAAGCAGGGTTGCTGCCAGCAGTCCGCACACAGGTATGAAGCGCATGTATGTCAGATTCGCACAGGTAGCGTTGGCTGTGGTTTTGGGCATGGCCACAATGCTGGCCCAAGGCCGGTTTGTCGCCGTGATCGCGCATCGGGGTGAGCACCTGAGAAATCCCGAAAATACGTTGGCCGCATTCCGGGAGGCGGTGCGGGTGGGCTCGGATTTCATT
>Ga0114970_10003812_pt1 | contig 11009 bp, 10 predicted proteins | sample M_140205_XF_Meta_FD_87030 | JGI IMG/M metagenome (GOLD analysis project Ga0114970, IMG submission 87030) | Freshwater microbial communities from Lake Montjoie, Canada to study carbon cycling - M_140205_XF_MetaG | ecosystem: Environmental > Aquatic > Freshwater > Lake | place: Lake Montjoie... | reverse complement strand
CGCAGGGTAGCTGCGTACGTGCCCCAGTTTTCATCTCGAACCAAGAAGGACACAGCGCGTAAGACCTCAACGCCATGAAGGCGGATGTAGCGCAGATTGCCGTTGTCAAATTCGACGGACAAAGCACCTACCTGAAGGTGTTTGCCCAGCGAATCAGCTTCTAGGGTGCCGGTAGTTTTAAGCAAAGAATAAGGTTCAGACAAGGCCATGCTGTACTCCTTAAAAAAATCAGTGTTGACGACCATTGGCAATGACTTGCTCGCTGGTTGGGTCTATTAAAATAACACGGTTCATGTCGATGTCCAGCGCAATGCGTTCGCCGCTGCGCTGCACATCATGGGCTTGCAACTCAGCAACCGTGGTGCTGTTGCCAAGCTTGAACTCCACGAAGGTTCTAGAGCCAGTGGGCTGCACCAATTCGATGTCCACATGAATAGCTGCCATGCCTGGTCGCTCGGTCCCTTTGCGTTGAATATGCTCTGGGCGAACGCCCAAAAGAACGGCAGTGCCAACACGGTCTTGTAAATGGCCAAAGCGTGAGTTGGGCAGGGCCAGGCTCAGGCCCGCAGCCAAGTTCAGACACAGCCCAGATGCGTCACTGTGCAGTTGCGCAGGAATGAAATTCATAGAGGGCGAGCCTAAAAAGCCCGCCACATACTTGGCGTCTGGGTGCTCGAACAATTCCAAAGGAGCGCCTTGTTGCTCTATACGGCCTTCGCGCATGAGCACAATGCGGTCGGCCAAGGTCATGGCCTCGATTTGGTCATGGGTGACATAAATCATGGTCTTGCCCAGGTCTTGGTGCAAGCGTTTGATTTCGCCGCGCATCTCATCACGCAGTTGTGCGTCCAAGTTCGACAGTGGTTCATCGAAAAGGTAGAGCCTTGCATTGCGCACCACCGCGCGGCCAATCGCCACGCGTTGCAACTGTCCCCCCGACAACTGACGCGGATAGCGCTCTAGCAGATGGCTGATGGCCAGCATATCGGCTGCTTTTTGCACCTTGGGCGCAATCTCGTGGGCAGGTGTTTTTCTGGCGCGAAGGCCGAACGCAATGTTGTCAAACACCGTCATATAAGGGTAGAGCGCATAGTTTTGAAACACCATGGCGATGTCTCGGTCTTTGGGCGCCATATCGTTCACTCTTTGTCCCGCTATCGAAACACTTCCAGCGTCTGCGTATTCCAGTCCAGCAATGGTTCTGAGCAGGGTGCTTTTGCCGCAACCGGATTGACCCACCAACACGGTGAACTCTCCCGCAGGAATAGACAGATCTATGCCTTTGACCACATGGTTGTCACCGTAGTACTTGTGAAGCGTCTCAATTTGTAAATCTGCCATGTGTTTCTATCCTTTGACCGCGCCCAGAGAAATGCCACGCACCAAGTAGCGCTGCATGAACATCACGGCAATAAAGACTGGCAGTGTTCCCAACACCGACATGGCGGCTATCTTGGTCCAAAAATTCGATTGCCCACCCAAGTAATGCGTCACTTGCACGGTGTAGGTAACAACCTCGGTTCGCGTCAGCACCAGTGCAAACAAAAACTCGTTCCATGCAAAGATAAAAGTGAAGATGGCCGTCGCAAACAAGCCGCCTTTGCACATCGGGATGACGACTTTCCAGAACACTTCCCAGTGGGTACAACCGTCCACCAAGGCGGCCTCTTCGAGTGAACGGGGAATATCTTGGATGTAGCCGCGCATCATCCAAATGACGTAGGGTAAATTGAAAGCGGTGTAGAGCAAGATCATGCCAATATAGGTGTCTACCCAGCCCAAGAACACATACAGCAAGAAAATGGGAAACACTACCGCGATGGGTGGCACCATGCGCTGCGAGATGATCCAGTTGGACAAATGGTCACCACCGGTTTTAAAGCGTGCAAGGCTGTAAGCGCAAAGCGTGCCCAGCGACATGGCCAGCACGGTCGAGATGGTTGACACCACCAAACTGTTCCACACAGACACCGCGTCACCATCTTTAAACAGCACAAGGTAGTTGTTGAGTTGCAGGCTGGCTGGCCACCATACCGGTGGGGAAGAATAAATTTCGTCGGCTGTCTTAAAAGAATTCATTGCCAGCCAATAGACAGGAAACAAAAACACCAACGTGACAGCAATCGCCAGCACAAGGCGCAAGTGTTGACGCAGTCGATAGGACAAGGGGATTTTGTTCACCGAGACAACCCCACACGCTTTAAGGCCCACATCAAGACCGCACTCAAAAACACCACGATCATCAAAGCCACCGCAGCGGTGTAGCTGGTTTCAAATTGCTTGAAACCTTGGCTGTAGGTAAAGATGGAGATGGTTTCGGTCATGGTACCGGGGCCGCCTTGCGTCAGCGTCCACACCACGTCAAACAAGCGGAATAAATCCAGCATACGAATCAGCAGGGCAATCGCCATGACAGGCCAAATCGACGGCAACACAATGCGAAAGAAGATGCGCCAATAACCCGCACCATCGATGGAAGCGGCCTCGAGTTGCGACTTGTCCACATTGGCCAAAGCCGCCAACAGCAACAAAAACATAAAGGGCGTCCATTGCCAAACTTCTGCCACCAAGATCGCAGGGTAGACCAACTCGGGCTTGATGGTCCACAAAAGTGGCATTTCATGGTCAACCATCCAGCCTAAAACTTGGTTGATGGGGCCATAGCGGTTATCAAACATCAGCGACCAAATCGTACCCGCCACAATCGGCGAAATAACGACTGGCAAGACCAGTAAACCGATCATGATTTGTCGCCCTGGCAATTTTTCTAAAAACAGTTGCGCCATCAACAGGCCCAGTAACAACTCCAGTGGCAGGGCAATGGCCAAAAACACCACGGTATGCCACAGCGCTTGCCACAGGCGTGTGTCTTCCAAGATGGCTTGGTAGTTAACGAAGCCCACAAAGTCGGAACTGTTGTCCATCATGGTGATGCCTTGAAAGCTCACCAAGATCAAATAAACCAATGGGAAAACGGCTACCAACAGCAACACCAGCATGGCGGGCGCTACAAGCAGGCGGGCAAACTGTTTTTGCGCCTGATGGGCCTGAGAAGAGGAAGATACTGTTCGCAAAAGAAGACAACCGGATCAATGAAGGAGATAAAGAATAAACAGGCAGCGCCGTCAAAACGGCGCTGCACTGAGGACAGAAACAGCCTGTTAAGGCCTTAAGCCTTATTTTTTAGGATAAGCGCCACCCTTGGCAGCCCAAGCGCTGTAAACCGCTTTTTGCTTATCAAGACCGACTTTTTTGGTGGTGTCGTCCCACGACTTGGCGACGTCATCCAAAATGGCTTTGGGGTCGTCTCCAGCCCACAAGCGGCTGATACCTTGGCGCAGCGCTTCTTCGTATTTGTCGGTTTGAATCAAAGACAAATCGAGCAGGCCGGATTTAGAGCCAGCTTGCAAGGCGGCCAAATAGTCTTTGGCGTCGGGCCACTTGGCAAGGTATTCCTTGCTGGTGAAGTGAGAGTCGCGGAACGGATCGCGCAGTGCGTAAGGCAGTTGCACCCGTTGCATCGAGATTTCTTCACTGTTGAGCCACTGGATGAACAAATAAGCGAGTTCTTTGTTCTTGCTGGTGGATGCAACCGACAAGGCAAAACCTGCTGCCAACTCGGGGTGACCGCCAGGGGGAAGTGCATAACCCACTTTGCCTCCCACTTTGGATTCGGGAACCCACTTCATGGCTTCATCTTTGATGTAGCCGGCAGCAAAGCGACCGTAGGGAGGCCAAGAAATGGTCATGGCGCTTTCGCCCTTGACAAAGGTGGCCAAGTTTTCCACGAAGCCAAATTTCTCCACGCCTGGGGGCATGAATTTGTTTTCGCTGCGCCACTCGGTGAATACCTTCACGCCTTCAGGACCGTTGATGGTGGCCTTCATATTGGCATCAAAGAACTTGCCGCCTTCATTGCGAAAACGCTCTTGGAACATGAAGTTACCGTAGCCTGGTTCGCGGAACTGGGAAGCACCGTAAGTACCTTTGGCTTTGAGTTTTTCAGTCAGGAACTGGCCGATTTCGGAGAATTGTTTCCAAGTGGTGGGTGGTGCCAAGTCGTAGCTGTACTTGGCCTTGAAGTCTTTGCGCAAAGCTGCGTCCGCAAAAATGTCTTTGCGGTAGTACATGATGAAGACGTCGCCGTCATCGGGGAAGCCGTAAATCTTGCCGTTGACCTTCATCTGGTTGTCACGGTAGGTGGACGCGATTTTTTGCAACTCGTCGCGGTAGGCGTATTTGTCTACCATGGTGTCCAAAGGCTCTAATGCACCGGCTTGCACCAGGTCGGGCATCCATGAAGGAATGACATTCAATGCGTCATAGGCGCCTGTGCCTGCACGGAACTCTTGCATGATTTTGGTGAACATTTCAGCAGTGGGTACTTCCACCACATTGATCTTGCAACTGGTCAGCTTTTCCCACATCGGACCAGAGAAGTTTTTAGGATCGAGTGACTGAAGTCCCGCTTCCCAAACGATGGTGATAGTCTTGCCATTGCACATTTTTTTGGCGGCGTCCACCGCCTTTTGTGCGGCGCTTTGGGCGTTCGCCATGCCAGACGACAGCAGAAGCGCAGAGGCAAGTGCCGTGGCGCAACTGAGTTTCAAGCGGTCAAATTTAAATTTCACTGAAGTCTCCCTTTGAGTTGTTGTGATGCAAGGATGCCTAAGAATCTTAGGCTTGAAAAAACAAGGCTGTCAACCTCGTTTGTTGGTATAAAAAAAGCTTTCTTTTTTCAGTTTTTGATTCAAGGCTTGACAACAGACAAGGGGCGCTCCCCCTTGGCAAAGGCGGCAAGACAACCCAACCCCTCTCGCGCAATGTGGTCAAAGCATTCGTCTGTCCAGCACAATGAATGCGGAGCCAAAAGCACGTTGTCCATGGTCAGCAGGGGGTTGTCGGCGGCCACCGGTTCTTGCTCAAACACGTCCAAGGCAGCGCCAGCAATGCTTTTTGATTGCAAAACCTTGATGAGAGCGACCTCATCGATCACAGGACCACGCGCCATGTTTATCAAATAAGAGTGTTTTGGCATTAAGGCAAGTCTTTCAGCGTTCAGGAAATGCCGTGTCTGCTCGTTCAAAATCATGAAAACAGCCACAAAATCGCTCTGTGCGAGCAAATTTCCTTCACTGACTTTTTCTCCCCCTAAGGCGGCAATGGTGGCAGCATCCACATACGGGTCGCTGGCCAACATGCGCCAACCAAAGGGCTTGGCCATGCGCAAAAATTCTTGGCCAATGCCGCCCACACCCAAAACACCGATGGTGCGGGTGGTCAAGCCCAGACCCATGTGACTGGTTCTTTCGTTCCAGCGGTTTTGCCGTGTGAGTTGGTCTTTGATGACCAAGCGCCCAGCCAAGGCAAATATGAAGGTGAGAGCCGCTACCGCCACGGGTCTGCGCACAGCTACAGGCGTGTTGGTGGTGATGACGCCCTTGGCCGCCAATGCTTTAACGTCCACGTTGTCATAGCCCACACCGTGTCGTGCCACGATGCGCACACGGCAATCTGATCTGGCAACAGATGCTGCTGTCACCTTGGGGCTGTTGACATACAGGCCGTCGTAGTTGGCCATGATGTCAGGCGTAATTTCGCTGACGTTTTCAGGCAGAAATTCATAGGCAATGTCGGGCGAATCGCTCAATATCGCCATGGGGCCATGGCCGAAACTGGGTTCGCCATCGCTTTTCAGAAGGTCACGTGAGAGCCCAACTTTGAAGGCCATCTTCAACCCCGCCTTTCAACATGTTGGATGAGAGAGGCAAAGCCTTGTTGCAGCATGCCGGTATCGGTGCCGGTGGCAATCATGGTGTAGCCCATGGCTTTGACGCGGTCTGCCCAAGCAGCATCGGTGGCCATGAAACCTGCGATCTTGTTGTGCTTTTTGGCGACATCCGCCACACGCTGCATGGCAGCAACAAACACAGGGTTGTCAAACTGGGCAGGCATACCCATGAAGTTGGAGAGATCGAAGTGTCCTACCCACAGCACATCGATGCCGTCAACTGCTGCAATAGCTTCAACATTGTCCAAGCCACGCTCGGTTTCGATTTGCGCCATCACCACGGTGCGGGCATGGTAGTCAGAGATTTTTTGGCCGATGTCGCCACCCTTGTAGTCGCACTGTGCAAAGCCAAAGGCTGCGCCGCGCCGCCCCAATGGCGGGTAACGGCAGGCTTGGACGATGGACTTGGCGTGTTCGGCGGACTCGACCATGGGAATCATCACCCCATGCGCACCCAGATCGAGGGCACGGGCCAACCAGGTGTATTCACCCACAGGCACACGCACCATGGGTGCAATGGGCAGGCCTCTGCAGGAGGCAAACAACCATTTGAGCGATTCCATGCCAAGGCCAGTGTGCTCCATGTCGTAAATAACGAATTTGGCACCCGCGTTATGCAAGATGCTGGACAGGCCTGGAGAGAAAAATTCAAACACCATTGCACCTGCAACAACGTCTTTGGACATGATGCTGCTTTTCAGTTCTGCTGACATTTAAGTTTTCCCTTTGAGCAAAGGGTCAGAATAGCCTTGAAAGCGTTGGGTGTATTTAGGTAGAAGTACTAGGCGGGGCGGTGATAAAAATGACGAGCTTTCCCCAAGCACTGTCTCCACAGTTAGGGCTGCTGGGTTCCCCACCTGACCCGGTTGGCAGGTCATTTTTGCGCTTAGATCATACAGCGACTAAAAATTGATGGTTATTTTTTTTGCGGAAAGATCAAACCGAGTTTGTTTCGGCCGACTTGCTACTAAGGTCATGGGCTTCATAGAGACTGGAAGCTCAAGCATTAAAGGATCGATTGACTCATCACTTTGTATTTGCAATCGAACTTCAATTGGATTTTCGTGAAAGTGCTGACCAGAACTAACAACAGATTGCATAGTTAACTCACGTATATTTTTTTGCGCTACTTTTGGCTCTGGCCACTGCCATTCCCTAACATTAATCTTTTTTCCGGGAGCTGCATTAAAGAGAACAGATGATTCAATTAATTTTTTTACATCGCCATACTGTTTTGAAAAATCAGCCTCATTCATTGCTGCTAGCTTGGCAGTATGCTCAAAACGATCCTGTTTTGGCATCAATGTCTTATGCAGTAGCTCTGTTAAGTTCAGATAAAAAGTAACGCTAATTTGACGTTCATTTCTTAGAACTAGGCTTGCGCGATTTTCTTGAAGTTCATGCGACTGGGCCTCTCTAACAAATAGCACCATATTCAAAATGATGAAAACAAAGAAAGATGTTTTTACTAACTTATGCTGCATGAGTATTTTTGATGGAATCATTTGCAAAAGTTCATAGACGGTTGAGAGTTACTGTTAGCATTATTTTGAAATATGAATTCCCAGCAAGCTGTTTTTCCTGAGTTAGCTGATTTTGCCAATTCACTAGTCAATGAGTTTCCAATCATCTGTTTATAGAGAATTTTGTACGTGCCTGCTGGATTGATTGTGCTGTAGGAATTAGAGTTGTCTGGCGTAGTATTGAATGAAGAAGCACTATTAAATTGCAAAACCGAATAACCTTTGATGTCTGTTGAGAGTGACATAGAAGAAACTGTTGGAAGTGGATCAACAGGCGGTTTTCTTAATGGACTGTATTTGGATCCTTGGCCAGATAAATCCGGACTTGGCGTGCCCCGAAGGCAGGACATTACATAAGGAGAATTCGTGGTTACGTGGTAAGCGTATCCAGCAGGGGCATTTGTATTTAAAGTTGTGTTGCCTCCACATACGCCGTCGCGAGAGGCGGAAGTCCCGTTAGGATCGTTGTAGCCAAAAATAGCAAATCCGTCCAAGGCCCAGCCTATAGGATGGGTGTCCCAGTAATTGGCATTTTGTCCCGCCATCAAACATGTAGGCGCTGCATGGTAGTGGTAATCATCTGCACGGCCTGCGTGACCATTGCAGTTATCCAACTCTCCGAGGACTTTAGTATCGCCACCTCCAGGAGGTGTACAGCCGCCTTGCTTGCATGGATTAAAAATAGGAACCCCATTGATCGCTACACCGATGGGTCCATCAAGAACAGGTGTGGGTGATGCTGCAATTGCTGGGGCGAGTGGGATTTTCCATCCGTATTGACCTAAAAAGTTTTGAGCCGCAGGGACCTGCAGATTTGTAGCGGTAATTCCATCCATCATGCTGTGAGTTGCTATGCCATTAGAGCTTACGTATGCGAATGAACTGTCGCAACTTACAGACGCGGTTCCGAACTTCGATGCCCTAGTTGATTCTTGAACGTAACCACATGCAGACGTGTGTCCATTCCCACTTGCTCCGGGAGCGTTATAGGACATTGTTAGGGATGCAGTGCCTAAAGTTAAAGAAGCAAGTGCGGATTTAAGCTCGGCCCCAGTAACTGGATTTGAATTAATTACAGGCGGCGAAGATAAAGCATAAAGCGTGAATGTATAACTTTTTATGCCAGCACCACTTGAGCAGGGAGTCTGGTAACCAAGATAAGCCCCATCATCACCAACGCCAGACTTGCCTACCCCGAATGAGTCACGCTTTAGTAGTGAGATTCCAGCAGGTATGTTGTAAAGGATCCAGTTGTACTTAGTTTGTCCAGGAGCCTCGGTGCTCATCAGTAACGCGAGCTCAGAAGTGTTTGATGGCAAATTTGACCAAGATAGATCTGGCGATGAGCCAACACCATCACAAGTAAAGGCTGCAGTTAGTGCCGTTCCTAAGCTACTGGTCAATGAAAACGTTCCGCCAGAAGAAGTCTGTGCGCCACTTCCACCGCTTCCACCGCTGCCCCCGCAGGCAATCAAAGATGTAATTAGAACGCTAGTAATAAAAGCAAATGCCAAATTCTTGGATTTCATAAATCATTCAAATAGGTTTTTTAGTGAATTATTCTTGCAAGTTTTTATTTTTTAAGTAGTTATTAAATTTGATTTTCGTCCGGGAGATTTACGACATCATCTTCAACACATAGTCCAATTATTTTAGTACACGAAGCCGACGCATACCTTCAGTCCGTTCGGTTCGTGCTTTACGCGTTTCATTGCCGTGGATTTTTTTAGCCTCCCTACTGTCGTGTAAAGTGACACTTGATGATCAATTCAAGCAGACAGCACGCTTGACCCGCAGAAATCAAACCTTCACCTGTGATTTATACGCATAATTAATGCAGATAGCGGTTGGTCTTGATCTTGCAAGAAAACTTTTACCCAATGGTATTTTCTAAAAGGAGAAAATAATTGTTTCGTACTGAAGTCCATATACCAACTTGGTTTTTGAGTTGCATTTTCTTTTTTCTAACAGCCTGCGGCGGTGGAGGTAGTGGTAGCTCTACCAATAATTCAAGCCCAATTTCCATTGGGGACGGTGTTGCTACATCTAGCATTCTTTGCAATTACAAAGGTAGTGGCACTACGGTTACCAAATTGGCAGACAACAGCAGCCAGCCTTTTCAATTCGCTTGGACTTGCGGTAGCACTATGAGAACATTAACTTCCAACGGTATTCCAAATCATACCGTTGGAACTTTTCCAAATCCGAACAATCCAAATACCATCGCTCCTTATGCAGTAAATTTTTCTGCGCCTATATCGCCACTGCTGGATATGGTTAAGCCGGTTCCCGTAGTTGGCTACGCTTTAAACGGCGTGAAGTTTGACCCCAACACTGGGGGAGGCTGTATCAATAACGCTGTTTCAACTGCAACTCAAGGCGCTGGCCAGGCATCTGCTGGAACACCTTGTACCTATTTGGGTGGTGGTGACTGGAGTTTGGAAGCAATAGTGCCAAACAGCCCATTTAATTTTGGTGCAGACTTTAACAATGCGCACGTTCAACCCACTGGCGAGTACCACTACCATGGAGCACCTAAGGGGGTTTATACAAGTCTTGGGGGGCAAGAAGACAATTTAATTGGTAATAAAATGCAAATCGTGGGGTGGGCATCAGATGGCTATCCAATTTATTACAAATATGGTTATGCAATGGCCAACGATGCCACTTCACCCCTCAAGAAATTAGCCAGCAATTACAGTCCAAATTCAACTGCAACCAATAGCACGCTCAGGCCTTCTCCCGCTATTTTCCCATTGGGAACATTTAGGCAAGACTGGGCATACAGCGCTGCAAATGGCGGTGATCTGGATGAGTGCAACGGCCGCACTGGTGTTACACCAGATTTCCCCAAAGGTACCTACTATTACGTAGCTACTGAAAGTTATCCCTATCTGCAACGCTGTATCAAAGGTAAGCTGAATTAATTGCAATCAAATAATTCTTAGCGAACTTGGTTTTCTGAAATGTTTAGAGTACTTTTAATAGGGCTGCTAATCGTTCTTTGTACACAAACGGCTGTGAATGCGCACGTCATGTCGCTTGACCGAGCTACCTTGAATTTTCGTGATGGTGCAGCCTATATGGTGCTTTCCCTAGCGCCATCTTCTTTTGGAGGCATAAAGTTTGATGACAACGACAACGGCGCCATTTCCTTCGCCGAGTTTCAGGCTCATCAAATGCAAGTGCAACAAGCCTTTGTTCAGCATGTTAAATTAAATGATGAAAAAGGGCCGCTTGTGTTGGGGGGGCTCTTTGTAAATTTTGAGCCCGCACACCCCCCTTGGCTGGAGCAACCAAGCATCCTTGTACTTGGTAAGTTTGCAATGCGTCAAGGATTGATGCCAACAGATTGGTCTATAGGACTATGGGCGCATGAGGTTAAAAATAATAATGCGGTAACAGCTTCTGTAATTTTTCAAGCAAAAGATGGAACTGTACTTGAGCAGGAAAGCTTGGTTTTTACCCCCTCAGAAAACTCACAAAAACTATTTAAGAAGGACAATCATGTGAAGGCTGGTTACATTCAGTTTGGCATATTGTTGTTGTTTTTAATTCCTAGTCTCTGGTTTTTTTATTACAAGAAAGTCAAGCCCCTTTGGGTCACGGGACCTAAGCTGAAAAAACGGCTTCATTAAAAAACATTTTTATGGTTTGACCTTTTAAAAGACATTCTAGAAAACCCTAAACTTTAT
>Ga0114970_10003811_pt1 | contig 11010 bp, 11 predicted proteins | sample M_140205_XF_Meta_FD_87030 | JGI IMG/M metagenome (GOLD analysis project Ga0114970, IMG submission 87030) | Freshwater microbial communities from Lake Montjoie, Canada to study carbon cycling - M_140205_XF_MetaG | ecosystem: Environmental > Aquatic > Freshwater > Lake | place: Lake Montjoie... | reverse complement strand
AGCGGGATTTGTTGAACAATCCAGCAGCGGTTCGTTTTTATGGGGCTTCCCATGGCGTGCGTGTGGCCCATGTGGTTCCGTGGGGGGCGGCGGCCAGTGGTGGCATTCAAAAAGGGGATTTGGTATTGACCATTGAGGGGCAAGAAATCGGCAACGATGGAAAGATCGTATACCATGGCGAGCGAGTGGACTTTCAGGTGGCATTTGATCTGTGTGCGCCCTGGGAGTTTGTGACGATGGAGATTCTGCGGGAAGGCAAGCGGTACACAAAGAAGATTAGTGCTCAGCCTCCAAAAGCGCACTTTGATGCGAGTCATCGATATGATACGCCCCCTCCGTATCATGTGATGGGAGGGTTGGTGTTTACCACGCTATCGTTTACCTATTTGGAAACCTTTGGGCGGGAGTGGTATCAAACGGCGCCTTTGGTGCTGCGTCATCTTTTCTTTTCTGCCTATACGGAGCCATCATTGGAGCGATATGAGGATTTTGTGGTGCTGGCACATCGCTTGCCTCATCCGGTGAATGAATATGCGGCGCCTTATGTGGATGGTGTAGTGAAATCTGTGAATGGAAAGAAGGTTTATTCCTTCGCGCATTTTGTGAAGGCATTGGAGGGGGTGGATCCATGGATCTGCATCCAATTTTGGCATAAGGCTATGCCCTTGATTCTATCACGAAAAGAAGTGGTGGCTACCCATCAGGGAATTTTGGCTCAATATGGGGTGATGCGATGAGATTCTTGGCAAACCAGCGTAGTTTTCTGGGGGGAAATTGCCTGTGCCCCAAGAGTCTAAGCTGGTTCCCCATGCTATTACTACTCGTTGGATGTATCCAACAGGCCAACCCCCGAAGGGGTGTTATCCAAGTTATGGTTAGCCAACAGCTTCTCAACCTCGATGCTCCTTGGCAGGCACAAAAACCCAAAACGCGTATCTTGATGGGTAGTGTTGTGAACTATGAGGGAGCGAAGACCCCTGGGATTTTAGTGCCCGCATCGGGGATCTTATATGCTAAGCGATTGGAAGCAAAAGTATATGGAGAGCATGAGACGCTACCTCTTGAGATTTATGCGGTGAACGAAGAAGTTGATTTGGCTCTGTTGACGTTTCCCTCGAAAGTGCCGGCTGGCCTACACCCGTTGGCCTTGGGTGATAATCTGCCTATTGGCGGACGAGGGGATGCGGTGGCTTGGGAAGCGGATCTGGCGCAGTGGATTCGAACCCCCGTGGAGTTAGAAAGCATTGAAATGGTGGAGAGTCATCTGAGCGCCTATACAGTGCCTCAATATATCTTCCAGTCCTCCCGTGGGGAACTCTCTCAACGGGAACCTGTAGTGGAGGGGGCTACCTTACTTGCGATTGTGACTGCCCCATCTGGCAATGGAATGGCAGCCATCCCGATTCGAGTGATCCATCAATTTCTCAAAAACCCCAAGGCTGGTGTCCCTTCCTTTGCTTTTTCTACTCAAAAGGTGGAGGATCCCCAGCTACGCGCCTACTACGAAATTCCTCCAGCCCAGGAAGGGGTGCGCATTACCGAGGTAGATCCCAGGTCTGGCTGGGCGGGCGGGCTCCAACCCGGGGATTTGTTAGTAGCGGTGGAGGGATATCCTGTGGATCGAAAGGGCAATATCCTTCATCCCCAGTGGGGTCTTGTACCGTACTCCATTCTTCTCTCCTCTTTCTCCTCTTCTCAGAAGCTTACCATAACCAAATGGTCTTTCGTAAAGTCATCACCCCGCGCGACGCCTCACGGCATCAAGAGTCAGCATAAGGCCGTCCTACCGGACTTCTCTAGCAACGAGAAAAAAATCCCTTATTATCTGACTCCAGAGGTGGAGAGACGACATTTGATTTTTGGAGGTGTGGTCTTTCAAGAGTTATCGTTGGCTTATCTGCGGGCATGGGGCCCCAATTGGAAGCAAACGGCGCCCATTGCCTATGTTCACGCATGGACCTTTGGCAATCAAAAAAGCACAGATCGGATTGTTGTGGTGGGGCAAATTTTGAGTGATCCATTTAATACAGGATATGAGGGAATGGGAGAAGAAGTGGTCACCCAACTCAATGGGAAACCGTCCACTTCTTTGGAGGCTATCGCTGATGCTCTCCATGCTCCTATCCTCCGTAATGGAGAATCCTTTGCCGTTATTGAGTTAGCCCATGGGCGTGGCGATATCATTCTCCCCTATGATGGACTCTTATCTGCCCATGGACGCCTTAAGGAAAATTGGCGATTAGATGCCGCATCCTTTTGGTCACCTCGTTAATGGAGTGGTTGAATGCTTTTTACGTTACAGACTTGACCTGATTGCACAAAGGCCAGTTGATTATGGGGGCTCTGTTCACCGCCCCATATGAAGATCGCATGCTCGCTGGGGGCGTATTCATGACAGTTATGGGTGGTAATCTCCAGGTTTAACTGGAGCACTCGATACAAATTATGATGCATTTTTGTCACGCGGACTCGATATTTGCCTTCCTCTAGTGGTACGGATACAAATCCCAACTGCAATAGAACCAGCGGCCCGAGGAGAAGCGATTTTTTCATAATAATTCCTTACGCTTGCGCCATTAAATCTGATATGTCATTTCTGTATTCAAGTATGAAGCAAGTTGCGAAAGGATGCATGATGAAAGTTTGGATGATGGTGATGGCATGGATGACAGTAATTTCACTACATGCGGCGGATCGAGATACCACGGTTTTGATTGAAGAATCCACGAAGAAGGTCCAACAGCCACAGGTTGTGCCTTCTTCGCTTTCTTATCATCAAGTGGCCTCTGCATTTCATCCAGCTGTGCCGGGTAGCATTCATGGATATTTAGAAGATCCTATCCGTACGCCGGTGGAGCTGGAAGAATTGGTCACAGTATCCAACTATTTTTCGATTCATATAAAAAAGGGATATAAGTGGGCCATCCTCTATTCCGTTGTGGGTCTGGTGATGGATGGTACCATCCCCGCCATCATCGTGCGTGATCCAAATACGACGTCTATCGTGTGCCTTAGCCTAACAGGCGCATTTGTTACCTTGGGGGCTCTTAACCAATGGAGGCGAGATCATGCAGCGGTGAAAAAGCAACAGGAGGAGTATCAAAAGGTGCTTGCCATTCAGCGCAAAAATCCTGCACTCGTGACAATGATCTCCAATGCATTTAATGCCAACCCTAATTTGAAATTTAGCCCTGCTGTGCGTGCTGCTGCACGCACAGCAGTCACTACCACTCATGTGGTAGTGATGCGGAGTAGTGAGGAAGATGACTTATTGTAGGGGAGAAATTACTTCTTCGCGGCGTCGATTACGGTAGGTTTTTTCTCTGCTTTCATGACTTCCACCAATTCTACCTCAAAACGAAGGACGGAATTGGGAGGAATACCAGGGCGTCCTTGGGGACCATAGGCCAAGTCGCTTGGTACGGTGAGTTCCCATTTTGCCCCTGGCTTCATCATCTTTAGCGCTTCTGTCCAACCTGGAATGACACCTGTGACAGGAAATACCGCAGGCTCTCTCTTCTCTGTACTGTCAAACTCGGTGGTGAACTTCCCTGTATCATCGAGACGGGTTCCGCGATAGCGAACTTTCACTTCGGCATCCCCATCGGGAGATTTCCCTTTTCCAGCTACGAGCTCTTTGTATTGTAACCCAGACTCTGTGGTCTTTACCCCAGGTAAGACTTTATTGTCAGCGAGAGCTTTGGCGCTGGCGGCCTTATTTTTCTCGGCTATGGCTGCCATCCCTTTGTGCATTTCCCCTTGCAGGTAGGTCATGGAGGCTTGCATTTGGGCGGGAGTCAATTTATTGGCCTCTCCGGAAAGTCCTCCTTTAATTGAAGCAGCCAGAATGTCCGCATTCAACTTGATGCCTTGTCCGTTGACGCTTTCGCTGATTTGTCGGCCCACCGCATAACTGGCTTGGTCGATTTCAGTGGCAAATTCTGAGGATTTTTCAGCAGCAGCCGGTGTGACGGCTCCTGGACCTGCTGGTTTTTCTGTGTTTGTTGCTCCGGCAAACAACAAAGTTCCTGATAACGCAGATGCCATCCAAGCTGTGGAACGTAGGGACACTCTCATTCTGTTTCCTTCCTATTACCTGGTTTTCAGGCAGTGGTACAACGTGGCGACGAGCCTAGCATAGTCTTCCGCCCTCGTCAAAAAATCTGCGTAGGATTTCTGTATAAATCTGCTGCAGGGTATCCATATCCGCCACTGGCACTTGCTCATTGATTTGGTGTGCTTTACTGTGCCGTAATCCCAGTTCCACTGTCGGGAAATGGGGCGCCAAAAATCTTGCATCTGAGGTACCACCGCTGGTGGAAAGACAGGGGGATATGCCGATGATTTTCTTTACGCTTTCCTCTACAAGCGCGCAAAAGCTCCCCGGCTGGGTTAAGAAAGCTTCACTTCCCTCTGCAAAGGATACCTCCGCTTCAGGGAACGCAGAGACTAGATCTTCAATCCACTGGCGTAAGCTCGCCCGTGTATGAGCTGGCGTGAATCGGATATTAAAACGAGCTTCGGCGGAGGATGGAATCACATTGCTCGCAGGATTGCCCACATCTATGGTGGTGATTTCCAGTCGGCTGGGTTGAAAGTGGGCATCTCCCTTATCTAAGATTCGCTCCTGTAGGGTACTCAAAATCTCGAGCAACAAGGGGATGGGATTTTTCGCCTCCTGGGGGTAGGCCACATGACCTTGAATGCCTCGCACCATCACATGGGCACCCAGGCTGCCACGTCGCCCAATTTTGAGGGTGTCTCCCACTTGGTGCATACTTGTAGGTTCACCCACAAGACATCCCGCTAGCATCTCTCCACGGGCTTTCAGTAGCTCCACTACCCGTCGCGTACCATCTTGGCCTGGACCTTCCTCATCAGAAGTAAGGAGGAGAGCTATGGAACCAGGACCCTTTCTGTGATCCTCTGTTTGTGCTACAGCCGCGATAAATGCTGCGATAGCGGGTTTCATATCCACCGCACCTCGCCCATGCAAAATGCCATCCTCCAATGTTCCTGCAAAGGGGGAGTGCCGCCATTGATCCAGTGGACCTGGGGGCACCACATCCACATGACCTGCAAAACACAGGGTTTTTCCGCCCCCCTCTCTTTTCGCATACAGATTTTCCACCGCACCAAAGGGCAAAAATTCGCAGTAGAATCCCAATTTCTCAAGTTCCGCTGCAATCAACGCCAAACATCCACCACTATGGGGTGTGATGGAGGGGCATCGCAGCAGCGCTTGGGTGAAGGCGATCGTATCCATGAAAGTTCCCCTTATGCGGGTTTTTTGGATGTTTCAGGGGTTGGATCGGCAGCCGCTGTCGGCATATCAGGGACACAATCTGCGCCCGCCACCACGGGATCTACATCTGCCTTGGCGTCACTTGCCTTTTTTTCTGCTTTGGAGGCGGGTTTCTTTGGATTCTTAAAATCGGTCTCATACCAGCCGGTTCCCTTCAATACGAAACTGGTTTGGCTGATGAGCTTGGTTAAGGGACCTTGCTCACAGAATTTACATACGGTGGGCAGGGGATCTGCGAGTTTCATCCAAAAATCCATCTCTTTTCCACAGTGTTGGCAGCGAAATTCGTAAATCGGCATAATGGGAGTCCTCGAGAATCAGTGTGTTCGTACGATAGAATCGATTTTCAATTTGTCAATGGCTATGGCGCATACTAAAATACCTCCTTCGAACCAAAAATCATCACGAGGTCTGCTGTTGGATTATATTCCCCTAGAAAAGCCCATTGCCGAATTGGAAATGCAAATCGAGGAGCTCCATCAGATGGCTGCCAACCAAGCCCTCGATTTGGATGAGGATATCAAACGATTGGAAGAAGAGGCCCGCAAACTTCGCATCCAATTATTCGCCGATCTGACGCCCTATGAGCAAGTGCAATTGTCGCGACATCCCCATCGCCCCCATACGTTAGAGATGATTGAGTTTCTCCTCGACTCCTTTATTGAACTCCATGGAGATCGAAATTTTGATGATGATAAAGCCATTGTCGGGGGTGTGGGCTACTTCAATGGACAAGGATTGGTGGTGATCGGCCATCAAAAAGGGCGTGGAATTAAGGAAAATGTTCTCCGCAATTTTGGGATGCCTCGGCCCGAGGGATATAGAAAAGCCTTGCGATTGATGTCCATGGCCGAGCGCTTGCGATTGCCGATCCTTACCCTCATTGATACACCGGGGGCTTATCCTGGTGTTGGCGCGGAGGAGCGGGGGCAAGCGGAAGCCATCGGAAAAAATATCCTCGTCATGGCTAAACTCAAAGTCCCCATTTTCTCTGTAGTTTTGGGAGAAGGGGGCAGCGGAGGGGCCTTGGCATTGGGGGTGGCCAACCGAGTCTATATGCTCCAATATGCCACCTATTCAGTCATTACCCCAGAGGGGTGCGCTTCCATCTTGATGAAGGATGCCAAAAAAGCCGCCGATGCGGCACGTTCCTTGCAACTTACAGCCAATGCTGCCCTTGGATTTGGGGTGATTGACGGGATTATCGAAGAACCGCTCGGTGGGGCCCACCGAGACCCGAAAACCACCGCGCGCAATATTCACGCTACGTTAGTAAAAGCGTGGGCGGAACTGGCGCCCTTGTCGGGTGCCGAGTTGGTGAACCAACGAATGGACAAATATCTCCATATGGGCAGTTTTGATATCAGAAAGCCTGCGAAATGAAACAATCAAAGCCATGGATCATCGCAGTGGATGGTCCCGCCGGCAGTGGAAAATCGAGCCTATGTACCCAAGCTTGTGAGAGGTTGGGATTCTCCTATTTAAACACGGGGATTTTATATCGGGTTGTGGCGTGGTGGGTGGAACAACATGGGTTGACCGAGGCAAGTGAAGAGGCTTTGTGCGATGCGCTTACCCCTGTGGTTTCCCAAATTACCTGGGACTCGAGTCGTAATGAGATCTTGTTCGAAGGAAAACCTATTTCCTATGGACTTTATGAAGAATCCATCGGGGCGTTAGCCAGTTACATTGCCAAATTACCCCGTTTGCGTGCCTTGCTCCTGCCATTGCAGCGCAACGTCGCCCTGCAATGCAAAGCGCGCGGAGTCGTTGTAGATGGGCGCGATATTGCCGCTGTGGTCTTTCCCGATGCTGAAGTGAAGATCTTTATGGAGGCTTCTCCCGAGGTGAGAGCTCGACGTCGTTGGTCGCAACTCCAGGTAGGGGCTAAACCTGGCGCTATGATTCCGAATTTGGAGGAGATCCAAGCACAGATGGAACAGCGAGACCTTCAGGATCGTACTCGTGCGGTATCGCCGTTACAGCGTCAATCTGATGCGTTGCTTTTTGATACTTCTTTATTGTCCTTTGATGATTCTGTGGCGGCTTTGGTCCAGTTGATTCAAACTCATCTTCCTTGCTGAAAACCCACAATCCCGTTGTGTAGTACGAGTTTCTAAGGGGGAACGCCTCCGGAAGATTATAACTCTGACTCCGAGTGGGTCAGAACATAGAACGTACGGGCTAGGTAATCTAAGTACACATTGGTGGGAATCATATCATAGAAAAAGGAATGCCCTGCAATGGTGGAGACATGCAAGGGTACAGGACTTTTCTCAAAAATTTTCTGGGCCAACGTATGCATGTAGAAGCCAAAGGGTTGGCTGGTGACAAGCAACACTTCCCCTTTCGGCTGGTAGCGCTGCAGATACTCTCGTAGGGTATCTGCAGTGGTGGGGCGTGTCCACGTGCCCGTCTTCGTTTTCTTCTTGGGAGCATTCACATACCGCACCTCAGGAAATGCTTTTGGATGGGTACGTTGGAATTGGGTGAGGATGAATTGGGCCAGATCATGCTCATTGCGTAAGGTGGGCCATGCTTGATCGAGCTCTGCATCCACGTACTGGAACCAAGGAAACTGGCTTCGCATATAGGTAAATACTTCTTTTCCCTCGTGCTGGGGATCGATGTCTCGATCTCCAGCAAGGGCTACCAGTCTTTTGCAAGAGATCTGCTGGGCCTCCATGGTGGTATGAAGAAAATGGAGCCGATCCACCATGGAAAAGGCATAGGCACCCGCGAGTAAGCAATCCTCCATCTGTACATTCTTTCTCAATTCTCCTGTAGGAGTACGCAAAGGTTGGTCTGCTACTAAGTCGAGTTCTTGGAAAAGAGGGATAAATGGTTTTGTATCCCATTTTTTGACAGGCGGTGTGGAGAGAGAGCTTTCTCCCTTTCGCAGCCAACCGGCTTGGGTAGTGCGCACGAGGTCAGGGAGACTCCCGTCGTAGGTGAGTCCTGTGAGTAGCAAGAGCTTCTCTGTGGCAGGATGAGCGACCAGTCCTCCCATTCGATTGGGTACGTTGGGTGGCGATGTATGCTGACACCCACACCAGAGAGCCGCAAGGAGCCATCCCGCTTTTTTATATTGCTTCATCTCTTCCCCTCTTTTTCGTGAATTCCATGGTAAATCAGGCTCGCAATGTATCCGTGGAAAGGACAAAAACAAGGGTTTTTTCTCGTTTCTTCTCCGCCTCCCAATATTTATGCATGCAATTGAAGAGAATGAGTAGATTTTTGTGGTCAATTCTACATTTTGCCCGCAAAATAAAAAAAATAACTATTTATAGGGGTTTGAAATGAACAGACAGGAATTGGTTTCTCACATCGCAGACGAACTTGAAGTAACAAAATCTTTGGCTGACAAATTTGTAAGCAGCTTCACTGACGCTGTATACAAAAACATCCGCAAAGATGGCGTGAAATTGGTAGGCTTCGGTACTTTCGCTGCTTCTCAACGTAAGGCTCGTACTGGCCGTAACCCACAAACTGGCGAAGAAATAAAGATCCCCGCTCGTTGGGCAGCTACTTTCAAAGCTGGCGCTCAATTGAAAGAAGCTGCCGGGAAAAAACGCTAGTCGACGGTTCTACTACCTGTCCGTGCGGTGAGGAGGGAGATCCCATCTGTGATATTTGTCACTGGGATCTCCCTCTTTTTTTTAATAGATTACCCATGCGCCGCATACCAACCCGACTTGGGTGGGGGAAAATCCTCCCTTTGTGACAATTCCAACTGGAACCATGACTGCAGATTGGTAGACGGGTGTTGGCATCAGAGAGGGGAGAGGTGGACAGGTGAGGGTATTCGACAGAAGAGGGTCTGTGCTGATATTGGGGGTTGTACCCAGGTTGTGAGAACTATTCTGGCAGGAAAGAGTATATCCTACAATTTGTGTCTCATTGCTGTAAATCGTCAACGAAGAAAATAGATCTGTTCCACAGGTAAGAGCATCGCCGGGTATGGGAGTTGTGCCACATGATCCAATGGTCATCGCCATGGAAGAGGGGGATGCTTGGGAGAACGAAGTGAGGCTTCCATTTTGGCACAGGGTTGTTGTGGCAGAACCTGAATCAGGTACGCCTACTAACGGGGGAGTGGAAGGGAGTTGTTGATTGGCTTGGTATGTAGTTTGCAAGGAGGTGTAACTGCAGCTGTGATCCGAGTTTCTCGTGGCTAATGAGGTTAAACAGGGTTGCCCCAAATATGTGCTAGCAGGCGTGTTTGCACTTGCACAGATGAAAGTAATCCCTTCGCGATAGCCTGCTTTAAAGGCGAGTGACCCTGCAATATAGGGCTGTGAGGCGGGGCAAGAGCTTTGAAATTGGCAAAGTACATTGCTGTTATTACACTGTGCCGCATTGGAAACGGCCTCTGGTCCAAATATGACAGCTGTTTGTTCATTATTGTACTTTTTGCCATTATTCAAATATATAATAGCAAAAGCATTGGCAGTTGTGGGGCCTACTCCGTAGTTCGTATATTGACCTATTACAGTATGATAGGAATAGTTAATACTCGTGTTAGAGGTATCTTGGCATGTGAAAGTTAGCGATGTGTCTTGCTTAGTACCGTTCAAAAGATTGCAGTTACATGCGTACCATTTCATGACTAGATTCTGGCTGTATGGCGTAGAACATAACAAAGGGGCGGCTCCTGCACTCCCTGCAAAAGCATCGGAAAGAGAACCACCGCTGGTTCCATAGACAATGGGTGTTTTAGGATAACATCCGCTTGGGACTAATAACGATAACTTTCCTCCACTTTGGTCTATGTACTGCACCTCCCCGTTGGCGCAGGCAGGCGATCCAACTCCAGCAAGTCCCGTTACTTTTGGAACATAGGCAATCGTAGATAAAGACAGATTGGAGGTAGGTGTAAGTATGCAAGTATTTTTTGCACTATCCCATTGTAAAAGAGGTGAGTACGCGACACACAAGGCTTGGGTTTTAGAGACATCTGCAAGAGTCAAGCAACTTCCCCCACTGGGGGAGGCATTAGAAAACCAGTAGCTCTGACTTTGTAAGCAATCGACTTGGATTGGGTTATTAAAGCAGAGTCCACTATAAAACTGCAGATTTTCGCCGTTTGCTGGAATGCAATCTGAAGCGGACAATCCAGAGGCCCGGTAACAAGCCCCACCCACCCAGTAGAGATTTTTGTTGCTGCAAGCCTCTTGCGCCGTGGTGTTGGTGGGCAAACATCCGAGGATGTCGCTCCACTGACTGTCGCTGCAATTTTGTTTTTCTTGATTGGTAAAAGTCTGTTGGCATCCCGTAATTGGATCATACAAATAGCTTGCGCCTTGGACTTTGCAAGCGAGCGCTGCTTGTAGGGTGGGAATATTAGAAGGCGGGGCATTTCCATAGGTGGCCTCTATAAGGGAAAGTTCTTCGGCAGAGATGTCTGTCTGAGTATCTGTAGGAAGAGGGAGTGGTGCAGGGGAGAAGGAAATAGCCGATAGAGTGGAAAGGGCAGTTGTAGTTGGCAGAGAGAGGTTTGTCCCACTTTTTTGGATTTTGGCTGTTGCAGAGGTGAATCCTTTGGCCTTTGTGTCGGATTTCTTGCTGCATTGTAGGGGCAGCAAGATGGAGAAGGCCAGGAGAAGATGGTGTACTCTCATAAATCATGCCTCTTTTTACTTAACAACCCATGCTCCACAGAGAATACCTACTTGGGTCACGTAATTGGCTGTGGCTTTTACCGT
>Ga0114970_10003809_pt1 | contig 11012 bp, 9 predicted proteins | sample M_140205_XF_Meta_FD_87030 | JGI IMG/M metagenome (GOLD analysis project Ga0114970, IMG submission 87030) | Freshwater microbial communities from Lake Montjoie, Canada to study carbon cycling - M_140205_XF_MetaG | ecosystem: Environmental > Aquatic > Freshwater > Lake | place: Lake Montjoie... | reverse complement strand
CTTCGGTGATGCCGTTTGACTTTGAGAAGCGCCACATTCGAACGATAGGTACTAGCAAAAATTTTGAGTGACCTAATGATGGGGTCTTGGCCTATGAATGGTGTGACCTCCAATCGTCGCCCGTAGTAAAAAAATAATCACTTCCCTATTGGTTCAAACGGGGATAGATTCAAGAAAAATGAGCCAGCCCAAGCTAACCAAATGAATTTCTACGATTTTTAACCCGACACTGCTGATTTTTTTGATCCATTTAATTGCAAACAAATATATGGATGATCTAATTTTAGGTATTTTTTGGTAAAGTCAATCGATATGCAAGTATTTACTGATAAATTTAAAATATGATTTGTAATAAGCTCACAAAAATAATTGTATTGATACTTTTTGCAGTTTTTCTGAATGGTTGTGGAACCAAAAATAGCTCAGAAGATGCAGATGTTTTAAACAATGCAAAAGTTGGATTAATGGCTGACATTACCAGCGCAAATCTAACTAGCTTAGTGATAAATTTACCAAAACGCCTTCAAATTGATCTTGCATCTACAATTTCTAATGATGACATATTTAATTGGGCTGAAAGCACGTATTCATCGATATTTCCACCAAGAGAAACAAACAAGACACTTCAGCCTTACACCTATAGATATTATTCAACAACGAATAACTATTTGGCTGTTGACCAAGAAGGCGGTATTTGGATACTAGGCCCAAATCTCACACAAGAGAAAATAGTACAAGTAGGCAACTTGAGAGATTTCGCTAATACCATTTCAAGTTGGAAATCAAAAATAAGTGAGTTTGCAGTTTATAGACAAGCAGATCAGGTCAGTTTTGGTGCTAACACGTTATTGCTTGCTGACATCAGGGCAAATGGGTTCTCAAATTGGATAAACTCTCAACTTAGTATGGCAACTACATTTGTAGACCCCGAAATCCTAAGGGGTCTTCAGCAAGGTAATACAAATTATTTTCAATATCACCCGACCGAGGTCACCAGAGTCGCTGTGACTGCTCCTGACCAATTAAGGCAGAGAGTAGCATGGGCCTTATCCCAATACATTGTTGTCTCACAAGCTGGTGGAGCATCAAGACCTTATGGATTACTTCACTTTTACAAAATGCTTCAAGCGCAAGCATTTGGAAACTATAAAGACTTACTAAGAGAAGTAACCATTCACCCAACAATGGGTTGGTATTTGGATAATGGTAAGAATATTAGAAAAGGTGCTTGCGAGAATTGCGCACCTAGCGAGAACTATGCCCGTGAACTCATGCAATTATTCTCAATCGGAGTTGTTCAGTTAAACAATGACGGCACTCCAAAGGTAAATAATTTAGGTAAAAATATTGATACATATGGACCTAATGACGTGTCCAATTTAGCTCGAGCACTCACTGGTTGGGAGTACAGTCAATGTAGCGATAGCAATACAGATCAAAATTTACTCTGCTTTAATTTGCCTATGAAGGTCAAGTCTTATAACCACGATACAGGGTCAAAAACATTTCTTGGCACAACTCTACCCGCCAATCAAACGACAGAAAAAGATTTAGAGGATTCTCTTAACATTATATTCAATCACGCGAATTTGCCACCTTTTGTTTCTAAACGACTCATACAGCATCTTGTAATGAGTAACCCATCAAGTGCTTATATTTCTAGAGTAGCTAATATTTTTATAAACAACGGGGATGGAGTCAGGGGTGACATGAAAGCTGTTATAAAAGCTATATTGTTAGATGCAGAAGCTAGGCAAGGCGATGACTATTTAGTGACAAATGCTATTGGTGGAAAAATAAGAGAACCCTTTCTCTTTACAACGGCCTTTTATAGAGCACTTGATTGTAAAAATTTACCAGTTTCGGACACTTATATTCCTAAATATACCGGTATACAAATAATGTGGAATGGACAACCTCCTTTGGCTGCATCAAACGTATTTAGCTTTTATTCGCCTGATCACCGTGCAGCTAAATCGAGTTTGTTGTCTCCGGAGCAAACAATGATGTTGGCTCCAGAATACAACAGAAGATTTGGTTCAAATCCTTTTTATAACGAGAAGGAATTACGAGATGCAGGCTGCAATGTAGATTCATATTATTCTGCCCTAAATTCATCTGCTGAAGTTGCAGTTAACTATATGGATACAAAATTCTTTAAGGAAACTATGTCCAGTGAGCTTAGAGCCGTAGGACTTAAATTAGCAAATTTAAAGTCAAATGAAAATATTCAAAATCGAGCAGGTTTTTTAATGTTTTCTTTATTATCAAGTTCTGAGTTTGGATCAATCAAATGAATAGGAGAAACTTTCTTAGTAAAACGATTCCTCTTCCTCTTGGATTAGTGGGTGCGGGACTTACTGGCCTGACTTTGAGTACAGATACGATTTCATCAAGCTTTGCAGACTATAAAGCATTGGTGATTGTCTTTTTAAACGGAGGCAATGACGGAAATAATGTTTTGGTACCAACTGATTCAGCTTACCTGGATTATGCAAATATAAGAGGTAATTTAGCTCTATCAAAAAATGAACTTCTAAGTTTAAAAGGTACTTCGATTGGGCATTCCTTTGGTATTCATCCAGCACTATCCGATCTGGCCAATATTTATAATAGAAATAGATTAGCTTTTATTTCTAATGTTGGCCCTTTAATAAAACCAGTTAATGCCAAAGATGTTCGCAATGGCAATGTTGAAGTTCCGTCTTTTCTGTACTCGCATACAGATCAAACGGATATTCAATTGGGCTGGCAATGTGGAGTAGATCAAAGTGGTTGGGCTGGACGTGCCATTGACTTATTACCCTTTAAAGGTCCAATTACAGGTGTTTCCTTAAGCCATAGGAAAACCTTGGTAACTGGAAATACATACTCGCCAGCTTTTGCGGAAAAAAACGGGAATGGGAAATGGGGTCAAGATGCAGATTTAACAAATGATTCAAATCAATACACACAAATTTTAAAATCAATATCTCGGATTTCAAATCAAAATATTTATTCTCAGCAATATGCAGTTGATATGCAGGCAAGCATTGAGCAATCTAGTTTGCTTGCAAAGGCATACGCATTAGGGGCAGAATCGTCTGTAAATTTTTCTGGTGATGAATTGTCAACTTCACTAAAATATCTATCAAGAATACTACCTATACTAAAAAGCAGTTCCAATCAACGTCAAGTTTTCTATGTCGAATTTGGAGAATTTGATACTCACTCAGGTCAAAGAGGATTAAGTTCTAATTTATCCCAAGATTCTCAATTGATTGCAGTTAATAATGCTTTAGCATCTTTCGATAATGCATTAATTTCTGCTGGAATTAGTCAAAATGTGACAACTTTAGTAATGAGCGAATTTTCAAGAACCCTAAAACCTGCCGCAGGAAATGGATCTGATCATGCATGGGGGAATCACTGGTGGCTTTTTGGGGATGCTGTAAGTGGTGGAAAAGTCTATGGTGATTTTCCAAGTCTAGTCCTAAACGGAGTTAACGACGCCGACCCTAACGGTAATGGTCGCTTCGCGCCCACCACTGCCACTGATCAGGTGGCTTCAACATTATTGAAATGGTTAGATATTTCCAGCGGAACTATCAATAACGCATTGCCAAATTTAAAAAACTTTAATAATTTAGATTTGGGACTATTTGTTTAAATCACCTAAACGTATTGAGATAGCGATGTGGGTATGTAAATTGGTTTTGAACAATGAGGTGGGAGCAATTGTGCGAATGATATTGATTTTTCTTACCTACTTTAATGAACTACCTCGACCCTTGCGTCGAGGTAATTCATCATACTGTTTTGCTCCAACGATGACAGTTTTATCATGTGGAACATGCTCAACTTTAATGGGGATTTTTTAGCATGATCAAAATGCCACAGAAAGTGTAACAAGTTGCACCTGTAGTGGGTCAAGATACACTCCTTGAGGGCCCAAGTACACGACAAAAAAGGCTCACGGCTTCATCACAATAGAGCCGATGTTGTCTCGTCTTTCAAGCTGAAGGTGGGCATACTGGGCGTCTTGCAGTTTGAATGTTTTGCCCAATACGACTTGAATTTCTTTGTCTTTGATCATCTCAAAAATGAGCGCGCTCGTGGCCTTGAATCCACCTTGCATCTGGTGCACACTGCTGAAGCCTGCTCTGCCTACTTTCAGTGAGCCTTTGAGGGAGAGCTGCATGAGCTCAATGGGGGGCACAGTGCCCGAGACATTGCCGTAATTGATTAAGCTGGCAAAGGGCGCTGCACAGTCGAATGAGGGCACAAAGGTTGTCTTGCCAATGCCGTCGAACACTACATTAACCCCTGTGGGTGCAATTTTTCTGACCCCTTCTATGAAGTTGTCACTGGGCACCGTGTGGTCGCAGCCCATTTTTTGGGCCATGGCTGCTTTTTCTGCAGAGCTCACCGTGCCAATGACGCTGGCGCCCCGTCTTTTGGCCATTTGAGTGATCAGCATGCCCACACCACTGGCCGCAGCGTGAACGAGCACCCACTGCCCGGGTTTGATCTTGCCCATTTGATGGGTGGCAATGTAGGCCGTGATCCCTTTCAGGAGGCTCACCGCCGCGAGCTCATCGCTCACACCATCGGGAACCTTGACCAGGTGTTTGGAGTCCATGACGCGCTCAGTCGCGTAAGCGCCAGTGGACTGGTAAAAGGCCGTGCCTGCACCCGCATAGGCCACCCGGTCGCCTACCTTGAAGTCGGTGACGTCTGGACCGAGATCGGTGATGTGTCCCGAGGCTTCATTGCCCAAGATGATGGGAAAGACTGTTTTGTTTTGCAGGTAAAAGTCACCGCGCCTCACATTGACATCAGAATAATTGACGGCAATGAATGTGTGGCGAATTTTGACTTCATTGTTTTGCGGCTTTGCCAGATCCACCTCTTCATAGCGCAAGACCTCCGGGCCGCCGTTCGTGTGGATGCAAACGGCTTGCATGTTTAGCAGCACTCAGAGCTGATGTGGGAGGTAAAGGCTGTCATGGGGTGCGCAGTGGGCAGACTTTGAGCGTGGGCTTAATCAAAGATGCTCAAGGGCATTTTGGGTGGCTGCTTGACATGGTGAGCCACGATGGTGTTGCTGAGCACACCAAGGCCTGGGACTTCAAGTTCCACCACGTCGCCGTGCTTTAAGAATCGCCCTTGCTCATTGCCGCATCCGCCACCCACGGTGCCCGATCCAATGATTTCTCCAGCGTAAAAGGTTTCGCCGTCGGAAGCATGGCAGATGATGGATTTGAAGTCGTGCAGCATCTCTGCGGTGGAGCCCCTTGACCATTCTTCGCCATTGATTCGGGCCAACATCAAGAGGTCTTGGGAGTCTTTGATTTCATCTTTGGTGACTAGCCAAGGGCCCATGGCGTTACCTGTGTCAAAGTCTTTGCCTTTGGCGGGTCCGAGGCCCGTTTGCATTTCAATGTACTGAGCATCGCGTGCAGAAAAGTCATTGAAGATCATGTAGCCGTAGATGTAATCATCGGCGTGCTCACGCGAGACGTTCTTGCCTTGTTTGCTGGTGACCAAGGCGATCTCGAGCTCATAATCGATCACTTGCGAATAGTCGGGCCAGTGTACTTCGGTGTGGGTGCCAACGATACTGAAGAGGTTGCCCTTGTAGTAGACGGGTTTTCTGAACCAGGCTTTGGGAATATCGATGGAGTCTGGGTCGATTTTCTCTTTGCCTTGACCAAATAAATATCGGTTCGACCTTGATTGGCGCACATGTTTTTCAAAGGCCAAGCAGTCTCTCAAGCGCCTGGCGTTGAGCAAGGGGGCCAAAAGCTCTACACTGCCCAAGTCGTGGACTATTTGAGCTTTGGACTCCAACTCACGCGCGCGCACCAAGCCGTCCTCGCCGGCATCAATGAGGCTGAGCATATCTTTAAACATGTGCGAAGCATCGGTCTCGGTGAAGTTCACCACCGAGTCATTGTGCGCAGTGTATGCGCCGATGTTGATTTGGCCGTTCAAGGTTTTGAAGCTGACGAGTTTCATGTGATGTGTGGTCTAACGGGTTTTCAAAAGGTGTTTTTGAAGAATCCGTTTACAGACGCTGCCTTTCCAGTTAATAAAATAGAATACAAAGAATCAAAAAAATACAAATTAAAAAATATGGGCCCTTGAAGGCAATCCACTTCATGGCACTGCGTTCGCCCGAGTTTCATGGGGACTCAACTGGGTTTGAGTGCAATGGTCTCTGCAATCTTGCGGTACTTGAGTTGATCGTCGCCCAGTAAAACCTCAAATTCTTGCATGGAGCCTCCAGTGGACTCATAGCCGATGGATTCGAGAGCTGTTCTCACCTCAGGATTGAGCAGGGTTTTGTTCATGGCCAAATTGAGTTTGTTGGCGATGTCAGGAGAGAGTCCTGGCGGGCCAAAGACGCCAATCCACTGGTCCGGAATCACAAAACCCGTGACTCCCGCTTCGGCAAAGGTCGGAATGCTGCTCGCCGCCTTTGATCTTTTGCCCTCGATGATGCCCAACGCTTTGAGGCGACCGGATTTGATGTACTGCAAGGTGTCGGCCAGCACAAAAATTCCCGCCTGAATTTGACCGCCTAGCAAGTCTTGCAGCGCGGGACCCCCACCCTTGTAGGGAACGGGCAGCATGTCAATGCCAGCGGAGAATTTCAACAAATCACCGGCTAATTCTTGGGCAGAACCTGCCGCTGCAACACCATAGGACAGTTTACCAGGATTGCTTTTCGCATAGGCGATGAAGTCGGTCAAGGTTTTAACCGGCAAGTCCAGGTTGACCACCAAACAGCGGTTGTTGTAGGCGGCGGCGATGATGGGGGTGAAGTCCTTCAAGGCATCGTAGGGCATCTTCTTGGTATAAAACGGAATCAAGACATGGGATGCTGGGTTCAAGAGGATGGTGTACCCGTCCGGCTGGGCTTTGGAGACATAGTCCGAGCCGATAATGGAGTTGCCCCCAGCGCGGTTGTCGATGATCACGGTCTGCCCGATATTGGCTGAAAACTTTTGCACCACCATCCTGGCAAACGCGTCGGTGGCGCCACCGGCTTGGTAGGCCACCACCATTTTGATGGGGCGGGCAGGATAGTTTTGCGCACCAGCGCACAGGGACAGTAAAAAACCACTCAACAACAGAAGGAGGGATTTCATGGCGGCCTTTTAGGGATGGGTTTCATTGATAAGTTTCAAGATTTGGGCTTTGGTCTCGGACTCAATGTCTTGGGCTGGCAGGTCTTTGAATTGACCTTCGACGACCGCCAAGGCGGCCAATTTACCCAAGACCTGGAGAGCATCCACAGAAGTGAATTTTTCTGGATCTTGAATTTTTAAGGCATATTCATGGGCATAAGTTCTCATGACGCCTTGGTAGATCACAGGGCAAGGGAAATCGGGCTTGGATTTTTCAGTGTGGGCCATGATGGCGGTGGTGAGCATCCTTCTGAATTTAACGATACCCCGATCGGTGACCCCCAAGGTCTCGCTCACCCGGTTGGCCACCAAGCCTTGGCTCACCACGGCGTCATAGTCCCCGGGCTCGCGCTGTCTTTCTTGGTAGGGGCGCTCATCGGTTTGACCAATGAAGCCAGCACGCTCAACACCATAGTCCTCTGGGGTCGTCGTGCCGTAGGGTTTGTGCTTTTCGTTGAAGTGCACATAGCCGATGTAGTGGCAGTTGCCGTCATCCAGAGGCACGACCCAGCGTGTTCGACCGCAACCGACCCGAAAGCTCTCTTTGTCAGCATTGTTGGAGGCTCCGGTGAATTGACCTATGTTGGGCATGATGATGTCGCTTGCTCGCACAAAGACGTGGCCCTTGACGTTTCGGGTGGCCATCGATAAAAACCCAATGGGGGTATCGACAAAATCAAGGGCCGGCAGGACCTTGAAAGAGGAAGCGAACTGATTGCTCACAATGACGTGCAAGAACGCGTTGTGGATGGGGTCGCAGGCGTTCTCGACCACTTGCAGCCAGTTGCAAGGCATCAAGACCCGAAAGGGCACAGGTTGGTTGTCGCTTGGATTGCAAAAAGTGTCCAAGATGGGGAGTTCGGGCATGCTCCCCTTGGGTCCCATATAGGTGAACAGCAAGCCGTGCAATTCACGGACTGGGTAGCTGCCTTGCCGAAAGCGCTCTTTAATGGTGCTCGTGGCGGGCTCTGCGGGTGTCTCCAAGATGGTGCCATCAATGTCGAACTTCCATCCGTGGTAGCAGCACTGGATACCCTGGTCGGCAGGAATGCCAAACTCAAGTGAGGCGCCGCGGTGGGCACAGTGCTTGAGCAAGAGCCCAATGCGGTTGGAGCGGTCGCGAAAGACCACCAGTTCTTCCCCAAAGAGCTTTATGGCAATGGGTAGGTCTTTCAACTCACTCTCGAGCATAAAAGGATGCCAGTAACTGCGCATGTACTCGCCGCAGGGCGTGTTAGCGTTGGTCTGGGTCAAAAGCTCAGAATTTCTTGCTTTTTCCACATGGATGGACGAGGAATGGGTGTCTGTCACGCGGCCTCCTTGAGAAAGTGAACTATAAATTCGATCATGGTTCAGACCCCTAGGATTGTCAATTCATGGTTGTCCTAGGGCTCGCTTTCCCCAATGGCTGGTCCATGCTCGGCCAATGATTGACTAGTGATCTTTGAAAAGCGTGAAGTCCATCGAAATGAGGGCACCGCGCTCCAGCCCCTCGACCCCAATCACACTTCGGGTGGGGCTCATCTCGGCACTGAAAAGGTTTGAATAAGTCTTTTCAAAACGATCGTAAAAACGCGTGATGTTGACCAAATAAACCTTGAGGGTCAACACATGCTGTAGCCCCAAGCCTTGCTGGGCTGCGATGGTTTTTAAATTCTCGATCACCCGCTTGGTTTGGTCTTCAATGTTCTCGGGTAGTGGGGTCTTGGGGTTGCTCAGGTCATCGGGGATGATGCCGTGAACAAAACACAGGTTGTCATAAAGCACCATGTCGTGGCCGCGCAAGTCGCGGGGGACATGGGCATGAAGAGAGATAAATTGAGGCTGTTTCAAGTCAAGTCCTTTGGTGAATTTAAGAGCGGTTGAAGTAAAAGAGGGCTGTACTAATCGAAGTGGGGGTAGCCCCACCTGTTCCAGTTGAAAACCCACGAGCGATCATGCTGGTGCCGCTTGTGAACAACACTCAAGCCCGAGCTCATTGCATACCTCTACCGCCCAAGATGGCAGGTGGAATTGTTCTTCAAATGGATCAAGCCGCATTTACGAATAATGAAATTTTTGGGTACAACAATGAACGCAGTCAAAACACAAATCTATATCAACCACTCTACGAAACTCTACAAATCTTGAGTCTATCCATGTTTGAAAAACTCCAATAAATCAACTCATATGTATTGACCTGTCAACCCCACCCATTAAATGGGTTTGACTTTCTCTGATTTTAAATGGACTAAGAGCAGAGCAGACTCAATACGACGGTTGATCAGTCTCATATACGCGGGTTGGTTACCGCATGACAAAGAATCGTCGTGGAGCTGCCTCTCTCTATTTTCGAGGATCAATCTAGCATGCTAGATGCCTCATAGTTGATCCGAGGGTTCTCCCCACCATGACTGCCCTGCTCTTAGTCCACTTTACCATTTGATTCTCCTTATTGAAAGTTAGCCGATTGCTTGAGAGGCACTGTTTGCCCGATTGCCCAAACAAAGCCAGCCAATTCCCTTGCAACCGCTGTGCAGGTTTGCACTTTGATTTTGCCCTTGGCGTTGAGCTCCTTGTACCTTTGACACAAACGTTTTTGTGCATTCCAAGATATTTCTTGTACCGCGTCAGAGGTGAGTTTCGCTCTTTTTTGAGTGTGGGCTGTCTTTCTTGCGGGGAAGCGGTACGTCCAAGCAGCTTCCACAAGCACACGCCTGACATGGCTATTGCCAGTTTTTGTGATGCCGCCTCTCCTCACACTTGATCCACTGGAGTGTTCGCTAGGAACCAACCCAAGGTAAGACATCAATTTAGGTGCGCTATCAAAGCGAGTGAGGTCCCCAATTTCAGCCATGATGGTCGCTGCAGTGATCAAATCAATCCCTTTGAGCGCCATCAAGGACTCAATGACTGGCCAACACGCTGATTCTCGAGAGCAGATCTCAATTTGTTGCGTCACCGACTCAACTCGTTTCCCACAGTACTTGACCGTGTCCACATATTCCTGGAAGACAATTTGTTGCGCTGCGTGCTTAAACTTCACTGTTTCGAGCCAATTGAAGTGCGCATTTGTCCAGTTTGATTTTCCAGAGTATGTCCATCCATGTCGCAGCAAGAATGCCAGTAACCTTTGCTTTGCTTGTCGCTGTAAATGTTTCATGTCCTCTCTGGCTCTTGTCAGATCTCGTAGCGCCTCATTCCTGGCGTCTGGAACCCAGACGCCTGTCAACTCCCCCGCACGGTGCAGTCTTGCCAAATTCAAGCTGTCTCGCCGGTCAGTTTTGACGCGCTGGCCTGCTTTCTTAGGAATCAAGGACGGCGCCACCACCATGCAATCGTGGCCAATATTGCGCAAGTGCCTATAGACCTCATATCCACACCCACCTGCCTCGTAACAAAAGGACAGTTTCAGGCTACCTTGACTAAATTTGTTTGCAAACTTAGTCAAGGCCTCATGGGTATTGGGGATCTCACCAAAATACCGAACTTCGCCACCATCCTCAGGAGCAATCGAAATCGCTATTGTTGATTTGTGGACATCTAAACCGATGAATTTGTTAAACTCTCGCATGACTTGCCTCCTAAATTTTGGCTCTGGGCCTGGGTTAAAACCCAAGCTTAACCCACGTCGTTTTAGGTTGGCAGGTCAATACATTTTGTCTATTTACGAGGGAGCAGGAAATTTCTGGTACAAATTCAGAGCAATTTCAGCTCCCTCTCCTCTGAAAAACGTTGGGACACGAATGATTATTCATAATTCATTCACTGCTCGTGCATATTGAGTAAGTCGGATAGGTGCCCCAAAAATTTGCTCCTTAATTTTTTGAATAGCGTGTTCTTTATAACTCAAAAAGT
>Ga0114970_10003805_pt1 | contig 11016 bp, 11 predicted proteins | sample M_140205_XF_Meta_FD_87030 | JGI IMG/M metagenome (GOLD analysis project Ga0114970, IMG submission 87030) | Freshwater microbial communities from Lake Montjoie, Canada to study carbon cycling - M_140205_XF_MetaG | ecosystem: Environmental > Aquatic > Freshwater > Lake | place: Lake Montjoie... | reverse complement strand
GTTGCTTCTGGTGAGCACACTCAGGCTGAAGCCGACGCAAAACTTGCTGAGTTCAAGACTCGTGTAACCGACATGGTGAACAATGTTCGCCCTGCCGGCGCGCCAGAAGGTCGTGGACCCGGCGGACACGGCCCAGGAATGGGTCGCGGCATGGGACATGGTCCCGATGCTGATGGTGGCGCAATGCCCGGTGCTCCTGCAATGCAGGGTTCGGTCACGGTGACACCTTCGAATAACGCTTAAGTTTTACCTCAATGACCAGGCCCGCCACTGCTAGCGCTGTTTCGCAAGCACGACCGCTTCCTTCCCCCAAGGAAAGTCGTGTTCTCGACACAGATGTAGGCGCCATTATTGGTGCTCTCACGCTAGTGGTGGTGGGTCTTTGGTCGCGCCACGGAGGGGTAGCGGCCCTCGGCGACTCTGCTGCGAAAACATATACCTCGCTTGCGCAATTGACAGGGTTGTTGTGTAGCGAAGCAGGAATCCTCGGTCTCATCCTTGTGACGCGAACGCCAGTTGTAGAGAGGCGCTACGGCCTCGACCGAATGTTCAACTGGCATCGACTACTGGGTGAAGCAATGGCAATTTTTCTTGCTTTGCACATTGCGTTCAGTATTGCAGCTTGGGCAATTCCCGATGGAACGATGAATGCAATTCAATCACTCACAGGCAAAGAGCCGTATATGGCACTGACCACTGTTGGGTCGGTCATTGTCCTTATTGTCACCATCAGTTCGCTGAAGTGGTTCCGCAACAAACTGTCTTATGAGATGTGGTACTTCGTACACCTCACTGCTTACTTTGGCCTAGCTGCATCGTTCTCACATCAAATTGTTTTAGGAACCGACTTTGCCGACGATGCGCTTGCTCGTGGATTTTGGGTAGGGATACATCTTGCTCTTGTGATCTGGTTGATATGGAGTAGGTGGGGTCGGTTTTTTGTTGCCGTGGCTCGTCCATTGCGTGTCACAGCCGTAACGCATGAGGCACAAGGCGTGACCAGCGTTGTTCTTTCGGCTACTCATCTACGCAAAGCAAAAGCTCTTGGTGGGCAGTTCTATTTGGTGCGGCAAATGGTGAAGGGCCGTTGGTGGCAAGCCAACCCATTCTCACTATCTGCGCAACCTACTAACGCCGGCCTACGATTTACTGTGAAGTCGCGTGGTGAGTCGAGCAATGCCTTCACCAATATTGCTTTAGGAACTCGTGTCATTGTTGAGGGGCCATACGGCGTCTGCACTCCCGACGTTGTGAACTCCGAAAAAGTTCTGCTTGTTGCTGGCGGCGTAGGAATTGGTCCTGTGGTGTCGTTCCTGGAACAGTTGGGTTCTGAACATGAACCAATTATTTTGTATCGCGCAACATCTGAGAAAGAAGTAGCACATATCAATGAGTTAGAAGCACTTGCAACAGCTCGCAATGGCAAGGTGCACACACTCATTGGGCCGCGTGCAACACTGAAAGTTGCCGACCCATTTAGCCCTGAAGTTTTATTGAAAGTTGTACCCGACCTTGCCCAACGGGTGGTCATAGTTGCTGGGCCAGAGTCGATGGTAAAAGCCGTACAGCGTGGTGCGAAAGCAGCAGGAGTGCCGGTAGAAAACATTCATGCCGAAAGGGCTTGGTGGTAAACGTGTCACAAAAACCAACATTGGGTCGACAGATCTTCCCCGCAGTAGCGCTCACCGTTGTAGGCGTTGGCTTTATCTCTCTTCTTGATAATCCAGCAGGTGGCGTGGTCTCGTTAGAGGGTGCAACAGGCGCGGTGGTGCCATCAACCGTTGCTGCCAATACCACCCTTGCTCCGAGCCCAACCTCGTCGATAATTGTCCCTACTGAAGTGCCTACAACACTTGCTCCTGTGCCAACACTGGCTGTAGAGGGTGCTGGAAGTTGCGACGGAGATGTGGTGACGGGGCCAACAGCAATGTTCAAGTGGGGCAGCCTTCAATTGCAAGCAACATTCACGAAGAAGAACGTGTTGTGCAGTGTGACTGTTTTGAATTATCCAAATGAAAAAGATAAGTCTGCACGCATCAACCAATCTGCGCTACCCGTGTACAACCGGGAAGCGGTGGAGGCGGGAAGTGCGCAAATTGCAGTTGTGTCGGGAGCAACGGATTCATGGCGTGCTTATACCGCTGGGTTGCAAGCAATTCTTGATGCACATCCTGCATAATGGGCCCTGAAGCACGTATTGCATTTTCAGGAAAATCAATGGGCACTGCTGTCAGCGTGCACATTGATGATGACGTTTCACGTGTCTCGGCTGAACGTGCGTGGGAATCGGTGTGCGTATTTCTCCGCGATATTGAAGATCGATTCTCGACGTTTTTACCGACGAGTGAAATTTCACGCATTAATAATGGTGAATTGCACATGCTCGATGCTTCACCAGATGTGGTGGAAGTGCTCGATGCATGTACGTGGCTTGAGCACTTAAGCAATGGAGTGTTCAACGCAAGACGACCTGATGGTTCAATTGATCCTGCAGGTTTTGTAAAAGGTTGGGCAGCGGAACGCGCAGCAGGCTTGCTATTGCAGGCTGGATTCAAAAGCTATTACCTGCGAATTGGTGGAGATATTCAAACCCATGGCTTGCAGTCAACGGGTGAAAAGTGGCGTGTAGGAATTGTTGATCCGCACGACTCGTCACGTATTCGTTCTTCTGTAGATATTCCCGAAAATTGGGCAGTAGCGACATCTGGTACGGCAGAACGTGGCCAACATATTTGGGGCAAAGACTCTCTAGCGGTCAATCCACAGTTCTCTTCAATGACGGTGATTGGCCCGCACCTGATGTGGGCAGATGCATTCGCCACTATTGGTTTTGCACTCGGTGGTACTGGAATTGAATGGGTCGAAAAATTCCCCGACTACACAGCTTTCACTTTGAGTTAAGTGTGTACTCCATCATCTCAAGGTACGACTCAAATGGATCAACGATGATGTGTTCGTCCTTTGCCCCTTCATCCCATCGACGAAGTTCAACTGCACTTGAAAAGTGCGGCGAGCGCTCAAAACGCATCACTTCATGATGAGTCATTAAGCCTCCTTGCTTTTCCAGACTGCGTACTGAGCCAATAGAGAGTTGGTCAAAATAGGTGTCGTCGGCTGTGCACAGGAAGCGCTTTGCGGCAACGTGAAGCGCAATTGGTGCAGTGACGCCGCTAGGAAAATGAGCTGCAAGGTACCGAGCACCGAGTGCTTCGTGTTCGTCATCGGTATTCAAGTCTAAGACGCCGTTATTTTCCGTTAAGACCAAGAGATGACCAATATCGTGCAAGAGTGCCGCAATAGTGAGTTCTGGGCTTGCGCCAGATGCTTTAGCGAGAGCCGCACATTGGGTGGCATGTTCAGTTTGGCTAATTAACTCGTCGTACTTATTGTTGCCAAATTGGCTATACAGCTGGTTGATGTGGTGAATGGTTTCATTCATCGAACTGGTTTCCCTTCAAAATCTCCGATAAGCGATACACGTACAGATTCAGTATTTTCTTTCGATTCAGCGAACTCTTTGAGTTTTTGTTCGTAATAGCGACTCCGCAGGTCGCCTTCACTCAGAGCGTTGTAGGTGGGGTAGAGGGCGCGTCGATCATTGTGCGAGTGATTTGCTCCGCTGCGGTGCGGTGTGCGCGAGTGAAACCACAATGTCTGACCCGCCCGTAGTGGAACAGTCATCCAATGGAAAGTTGCAACAAGTGTCGGGTCAATGCAGCCTTTAGTGTCCATGGGCAAAATTTCATGGTGGAGTCCAGAGACAACTTCAAGACAACCATTTTCTGCTGTGGCATCATCAACGGCGACCATGCAAGAAATATGAGTTTCTATAAATCGATATGCGGGTGCATCTTGGTGCGGGGAGTATCCGGCGCCACCTGTGAGCTTGTAGTTGATCTTCTCCTTGTAGAGAACAGCTTCACTTCCAAGTAACTGGGAAGCAACTGTAACCATCTGTCCACTCCGGAGGAATTGATACATTCCGGAATGAAAAGGTGTGAAATTTTCCGTGCGACACAATTTAGGGCCATAGTCCGTGAGTTCCCGGTAGTGCAGCCACTTGCCATCTTCGTCAGCCCACGAAGCGATGTCGGCTACCCACTTTTGAACCTCAGATGTTTCTTCTGAGGAAAGTGTGTCAACAAGAAGCCAACCTCTGTAGTTGAAGTGTTCTAGTTGTTCTGCTGAGAGATTCATTGTGCTGCCTCGTTGATGCCGATGTTGAGTCCAATTGCGATGTTGTGATCGATTTGAGTCGAGATTGCTAGTACAGATATGGGAGCATCATCATTTTCTAAACGCACTGAAATCTTAGTGAAGGCACCAACAAAGGTGATGTCTGTGATGGCGCCGCGCCATTGGGCGTTCTGGTCATGTGTTGTGAGTACTAAATTCTCGGGACGGATAAGAATTTGTTTATCTCCTTTGGGGAGAGAGTTAATGCTTCCAACGAAATGAGCCACAAATGAAGTCGCGGGGTTGTTGTATATGTCTCGTGGGCTGCCGACTTGTTCAATCACTCCGCTATTCATTACACAAATGCGGTCTGAGATGCTCATGGCTTCATCTTGGTCGTGAGTGACGAACATGGTGGTGACACCGAGATCGCGGTTGAGTCGCCGAATTTCATCGCGTACCTCCACTCGTATTTTGGCGTCGAGTGCGCTGAGGGGCTCATCGAGCAACAGTACATGGGGTTCGGTTGCAAGTGCTCGGGCTAGTGCAACACGCTGCTGCTGGCCACCGGAAATTTGATGTGGCATACGATGCCCCAAATCGGAGAGTCGCACGAGGTCGAGCATTTCTTCAGCTCGTTTCTTTCGTGCCTCGTTGCGCACTCCACGTACGCGAAGTCCAAATGAGACATTGTCCCTGATATTCAAATGCGGAAAGAGGCTGTAACTCTGAAACACCATTCCCATTCGGCGTTCATGAGCGGGGAGGCCGATGATATTTCTTGAGCCGAGGAGAATTGAGCCCGCATCAGCAGTTTCAAAGCCAGCCGCAATGCGCAGTGCTGTGGTTTTGCCGCACCCGCTAGGGCCGAGGAGTGACACGAGCTCGCCTTCTTCCAGCGCGATAGTGAAATCGATAAGAGCGTTTACGTCACCAAAGGACTTTGAAACGTTGGCAAATTCAAGTGCACTCATTATGGAACCATCCCACCATTGATATTTTTTGAGCTGATGCTGGTTGCGTCTCTCTTGCGAATGATGCTGACGAGCGTGAACAGTATTGTTGTGAGCACAAGAATGAGAAGACCTAGGCCTAAGGCGCCCTGTGGCTCGCGTCCTTGTGCTTGTGCCATGTACATCGGGAGTGTTCTCTTTAATAACAGCGATGCAATTGTGAATTCACCAAGCACCACAGTGACGGTGAGAAACGCTGCGTTGATGAGGCTTGTGCGCAAGTTCGGCAAGAGCACATTCCACATCACGCGAAGGGAGGGCGCTCCAAGAGATTTTGCTGCATCAACCAAAGTTCGCAAGTCGAGTGCCTTGATGCCAACATCGAGCGACCTGAACGTAAATGGCATCGCCAATATCGCATAAAAAGGAACCAGCGAGTAATTGCTTGCTAAAAACCACGGAGCAATAGACCTATAAGTGCCACTCACGCCTACTACCAAGGCAATGGGCGGAACCACGTAGGGAAGAATGGTTACGGTTTCTACCACTCCACGCCAGCGTGGTGCTGCGAGGTGAACCCACAATGTGGTGGGCACCATAAGCACAAGCAGTACGACGACGGTGAAGAACGCAATTTTGAGGCTCACCGAGAGTGAATGCGTAAATTCTGGGTCGCGCAATGTTGTAAGAAGACCATCAATGGTCCAGCGCTTCAACAAGTTGTCTTTTCCTAGAGAAATAACGGGAATCCGCTGGAATGCAAACCGTGCCATTGAAAGGAGTGGGGCAACAAAAAATACAATGGCAACAGCAATAAAGAGCCGCGGCCATATTTTGCCGAAGAATTTCATTGCTGCCACTTTTCGGCGCGGCGGCGTACCAATAAGTAGCCCGTCATCGTGATGAGCATGATGATGATCATCCATGCTGCAAGTGCGTACCCTAAATTATCTTTTCCAGTGATGGTGTTGCCCTGGAGGAAAAAGCGAATTTGAACTGGTACAAGTCGAGCACCTCCAGAGGAAAGTGCATATGCCGTTGCGTAGGCACTGAATGCATTGGAAAAGAGTAAGAGAAACCCACCGAGTAACGCGGGGGTGAGGAGGGGCAGCCCGACGTATCTCCAGTATTGGAGAGGTGCTGCTCCAAGGCTTGCAGCTGCCTCACTCCAAGAAGTGCGGAGTCCATCGAATGCGGGAACCATAATGAGAAACATCAGTGGAATTTGGAAATACAAATACACAATTGTGATGCCGGCAAAATTAGAAATGCGAAAGCCTGCATCTGAGAGGCTGATGCCAAAGTAGTCAATCATTTTGGTAATGAGGCCCTGTGTGCCGAGGGCAGCAATAAAAGCAAATGCGAGTGGAATGCCGCCAAGGTTTGCTGCAACTCCAGTAAAGCTGGTCATGAAATTACGAAACCATTTTGGTCGTTCTATGCGAAGTACCGACGCGGCAAGTAGTGAACCCAGGAGAACACCGAGAATTGCAGTCAGCAGACTCAACTTGATGGTGTAGATGAATGATTGAAGGTATTGGCCTGTAATTGCCTCACGCATCGCGCTGATGTTGGAGTTTTTCGTGGGTTGAATGGCCAACCGGAAAAGAGATATTGCGGGCCATACGAGAAAGAGACCTACGAAGCCAAAAAAGGGTATGAGTGCGATTGGCTTCAATCTAACGGGTAGGCGAAAACGTAGAAGGGGGGTTCGCATATGCGAACCCCCCTTCGGGAATAGCAAGCCCCTACTTGTCTCGGTAGTAAGGGCCATGAGTGGTAGTTGCTGGTCAGCCGTTGGCGACGAGCTTGCCCCACTCGGCTGCCAAGACTTCTTTTGCCTTGGCAATTTGATCTTGTGTTGGGAATGCAATGGATGCGATGAGTTCTGGAGCAGGAAGGTTCTTCTTCATCTCTTCAGTAACTTTTCCGGACTTTACCAATGCGTCGTAACGTGCAGGAACTGCGCCGCCTTCGATGTAGCCGAGTGCACCCTCATCGGAGATGATGTGATCGATCCACAACTTTGCAGCGTTCTGATGTGGGCTAGCTTTTACAACGCCTTGTGCGTAGTAACCGCCGTAAACACCATCGGTAGGCACGTTGATGGCTGCTTCAATGCCGTTTTCAACAAGCTTTGGAGCAAGGCCTGGATAGTTGTAGGTCCAGTCAATCCAGATCGGTGTTTCGCCAGACAAAACTGTTGCTTCAGTAACATCGGTACCAGTGAGGTTGCCCGACTTCTTCAACTCTGCAAAGTACTTAATGCCAGGAAGAATGTCGTCGAATGAGCCACCATTGGCCAACGATGCTGCCATGACTGCTGCAAACGCTGCACCAGCTTCACGTGGGTCACCGTTCAAAGAAACTTGGCCCTTATATTTTGGATCCTTCAGATCGGCAAAAGAGGTTGGGGCTTCAGGAACGACTTTGGTGTTTGCACCAATTGCCATGATGCCGTAGTAGGCAGCAACCCAATTGCCGTTTGGATCTTTCAATGTCTCAGGAATTTCGTCCCACAAGCAAGGCTTGTATGGCTCCCAAAGATTTTCATCGGCAACCTGCTGTGCAATTGCTGGGCTCACGTCAAGGTTGTCTGGCATGTCGTCTTGGCCGGCAAGTGTCTTTACTGCAGTCAGTTCATCGGCAGATGAACCATCTGGGTTAGCCACTGGATTCTCAATTTCTGGATACTTATCGCGAAATGCTTGCAAAATACCTTTGTAGTTCGCCCAGTTGTCTGGCAAAGCAATGAGGTTTACTTTTGCTTCAGTTTTTGCTGCAGTCACGGTCTCTTCGGTTGGGCAATCTGCCGCAACGTCAGTGGAGTCTGAAGACAGAGTGTCAAGTGTGCTTTCAATAGTTGCGGTATCAACTGTTGTCTCGGAGTCGGATGTGGAACTATCGCTGCCGCATGCACTCAACAATGAACCGGCTACGAGAACCGATGACACTGCGAGGAGGCGGAGTTTTGGGATGTGGTGGTGTTTTGTCACGCAGTGAACTTAGAGAATCAAAATTAACTGCCTCACTTGTTCAGGTGAACAAAAAGCGATTGCTCACTAAAAACTTAACAACAAGAAAAACTACGACCGGCGCCGATCTGCAATTTGCTCGGCGACGAAGCGCCATCCCACCAAGGTGAAAGCATTGAAAATAGTTGCAACCACAATGAATGCGCCGGCGGTTCCGCGATCGAAAGCGAAGTGACGTAGAAGCATCCCGATGACGATGGTGATGAGCCATAGCCCAACACCGTTGGCAACCCTGTTTGGCGCTTTCCAGACACGCAGCGCACACCAACCCACAATGAGGCCAATGAGAAAGGGGGCGGCGGTAGAGAAAACGCCGGCGGTATCGGTATCGGTGTCGTGATTACGGGTACCTATAAATATCAAAAGGAAAATGAAAGCTGCATCGGCAACAAATGCGTAAAGAGATTTCCGTAAATTAAAGGTAGCTGGCGTGGTCGACATAAGTACACGGTAGCGGCAAACATCATTCACCTGCTCGTCATATTCCGTACGCCAAAGGTTTCCCACAATCGCTCATTGTTCAATATTCAATCAGTCACGATGAGTGTGTGAGCACTATCAGTATTGCCCCCCAGAGACGAATCAGGCTTTTCCGCCGACGTGCACAATTGCATATTTCGCGCCGCACACTTTTTCACTATTCAGATTTCCGACTATCCATCATCGGACAGACGACTTCTCAAATTGCAGATGCGTTGAATTCTTTGATATTTGCTCAGGTATTACTTTTTACAAACGAAGGTGGGCCAACGCCTCGATTGCTCATACAAACTGTCATTGCTGCAGCACTGCCCCTCATTTTGGCTGGCCCTCTTGCAGGTTATGTGGCAGACAAATTTGAGCGACGACAAATTTTGGTGACAGGTCAAGGTATTCGGTCGCTCATTATGCTTGCCGCATTCTTTGCTGCGTATATGCAGTCAACGGTGATGCTTTATGTTCTCTTTGGCATATCAATGTGCGTGACGCGAGTTCTGTACACGGCCCGCGCCGCTTCGGTGCGCCACCTTGTGCGTCAACATGAATTGGTCGCTGCAGACTCTGTGATGTTGATGGCCAGTATGGTCGCCGGGAGTATTGGTGCCGCAAGTGGTGCTTTGCTCTACCGCTACATCGGGTTTGCAGCTTTCCTCGCAGGAGCCATTTTGCATTTTGTAGCTGCTTATGTTTTCGATTCCATTCGCGCGTGGCTCGGAGGCGGTAGTGAAGTAGAGAAAGTTACCTGGCCTGTTGCATTACAGCAGTTAGGTACGGTGAAAACTCGTTTTGCAATTGCATCAACAAGTGCGCATCGCTTTCTTCTCGGTTTGAGTTTTTCGGCGGTTGCTTTGATTCTCGATCAGCAAACTTCCATCGGCGCATCGGGGTATGCGGCAACGTTGGGGGCGTCAGGAGTAGGAGCTTTCTTGGGGACAGTAACTTCTGAACGCACAAATGAAAAAATTCCTCGTCGCACAGTGACAATTGCGGCTTTTGCTCTGTCGGGTTGCGCAACCATTTTGGCGGTGTCGATTACCAACTTGTATTTGTGCTGTGGCGCAGTGTTGGTGATGGCTTTTTGTTTCCAAAATCTTCGCGTGTGTTCCGACGCCACCGTTCAGGCAAACGCAATGAAGGGCTCGTGTGGACGAGTGTTTGCCGCGTATGACATGGCCTACAACCTGAGTTTTCTGTTGGGTTTAGTTGCAGGCTTGGCGGCTTCTTCCACAGCGACGTCGCATACCGTGCTTGCTGCGAGCGCTAGCGCATTCATTGCAGGCGCCGTTATTTTCGCGTGCATGCGCCGCACTGAGGAAGTGCAAGTTCAAGAAACTGATGTGCTTGAAGTTCAACCCACACCGGTGCAGGCGAAAACGCTGATTTAGGCTTGGTCGTAATACTCGCGGCCGAGATGCGTAATTTGATCTTCGTTCATGATCCAACGCAAGGTGTTGTGCAACTTCTCGAGTTGTACAAACAAGTCGTGCTCTGGGTGTAGACCTGGCGCAGTTTGTGGGCTCTTGTAATAGAACGACAACCACTCTTGAATGCCACCAAGTCCTGCACGTTGTGCAAGGTCGGAGTACAAAATGAGGTCGAGTGCAAGAGGTGCAGCAAGAATAGAGTCACGGCACAGGAAGTCGACCTTGATCTGCATGGGGTAGCCCATCCAGCCAAAAATGTCGATGTTGTCCCAACCTTCTTTGTTGTCGCCACGTGGTGGGTAGTAATTGATGCTCACCTTGTGGAACACGTTGCCGTACAACTCGGGGTTGTTGGCTGGGTCAAGAATGTCTTCAAGTACACCAAGCTTTGATTCTTCTTTTGTTTTGAAGTTTTCAGGGGCATCGAGAACTTCACCATCGCGGTTACCCAAGATGTTGGTGCTGTACCAACCAGCAAGGCCCAACTGACGAGCTTTCAACATTGGTGCAAGCACAGTTTTCATGAGTGTCTGACCGGTCTTGAAGTCTTTACCAGAGATTGGGATGTTCTTGTCGGTTGCGAATTGACGCAAGCACGGCATGTCGACTGCGAGGTTTGGTGAACCATTAGCGAAAGGAACACCTTCAAGCAATGCTGCGTATGCGTACAACATGGATGGGGCAATCATTTCATCGTTGGCATCAATTGCTTTTTCGAATGCTTCGATGGTTGCGTGTTGTGGCCCTGGCTCAATATAAATTTCGGTGCTTGCACACCAGATCATGACAACACGGTCAACTTTTTTCTCATCGCGGAAACGGTTGATGTCGGCACGAATGCCATTCAACATGGAACGCTTATCGATGGTGTCCATCGTGTGTGTGCCATCGAGGTTGCGTGCAAAGCGGCGCTCAAAAGCAGCCTTCATTGGGCGAATGTCGCGCAAT
>Ga0114970_10003803_pt1 | contig 11019 bp, 19 predicted proteins | sample M_140205_XF_Meta_FD_87030 | JGI IMG/M metagenome (GOLD analysis project Ga0114970, IMG submission 87030) | Freshwater microbial communities from Lake Montjoie, Canada to study carbon cycling - M_140205_XF_MetaG | ecosystem: Environmental > Aquatic > Freshwater > Lake | place: Lake Montjoie... | reverse complement strand
TAAAGATCCTCCAAAGAAATCCTTAAATATAGAAAAGTCCCAAGAAGCCATGCAATTTTCTCTTAGCATAGACATCTGGTTTAATTTAGCTTCTAAAATATTATCAGAGTCAAAATTAAAAGATTCTTCTACTTTGTCAAAGTCATTAAATAGTGATAAGTGTCTCATTTTGTTTTTTTGTTAGCAATTTTCTCCGTCGGATATCATACCCTTTTCGTCGCCTTCTACTTCTTCAGTATCATGATTAAATTGAGAATCAGCATAAAGGAAATTATAAACTTCCTCCACATCATCTTTAGAAGTTGCTATGTGATCTGTTGCCCATCCGTGACCATCTTGAAGAATAGCATCAACTTGCATTGGATCCATTTCTAGTATAGCCTCGCACATTCTGTGAATATTCATAATATTAGCAAAGAACATATAGTTCTCTGTATCATTATGACCTTCTTTAACATGAGATACACTTTGGTGGTTATTCTGACCACCTCTGATCTCGTCAAAAGATTTAAGATTTTTCATATTATTTGTTGGTTAATTTAAAGTTTACCACTGAAAGACTGAATAATTTATCACTCCAATCAGCTTCGAAATGAAAAACAGTAATTGCCCCAACTCTAACGTTAATGTCAATCTTATCCCACTGCTTTAATTTCGCTCCCCATGTACTTTTTAGTTTCATAATAGTTAATTATTTATGCCTTATATATCATCGAAACGATTTAATAGATTACCTCCTTTAAATAGTGATAAGGTTTCTTTATTGTCCATCCCTGCTAATTCTAACTTAATTCTTATTAGCTCTTTTGTTGGATCATCGCATAGGTTATAAATTTTACCTGCTATTAACGGATATTCTTTATATATTCTTACTATTAACTTGGGAGCATTAAAAACATCAGAAAACTCAACATTAGATATTTCGTTATCCCACTCTAATCCCTCATAAGCGGTATCATAATCGTATCCCTTACCAAATCCAAAAACCTGATACAAAATACCATAATCATCAACATAACTACTTGAGAAACTCCAATCCCCTTCTCCAGTGTAATCATCATCTGCACTACCAAAATCAGCATTTATCTTTTCACCGTACGGTGTAATTATATTTAGAGATTCATTTTCGTAAAAATCCTCATCGCCATCAAATCTTGCATTCATTAGCCAATCAACCAGGTCTTTATCCTTGTTTAGATCTTTTAGATAGTCTGAATTTTCAAATAAACGGAAGGATTTTATGTTCTTCATGTGATATATATCGTATGTAATAGATCTTAAATCTATACAGAGATATATAAATAAAAAAAAGAAAATGAAAAACCTTACAGGATATGAAACATACCTAAAATCAGGTAGAGTTAACGAGCAAAGCGTTCAACCAACAACTAAAGACTTTATCCTTGATATCGCAGCAGAAAATGGTGTTGATGCAATGGAGCTTTTAAGAATGGTAGAAGATGATCTTGCTGAATCAGGAATGAGCGAATCATTATTATTAACTGAATCAGCAGATTCTGTTATCACTTTATCACAATTTTTTATTATATTACCAAGCGTAATCACAGGACTTGTTTCATTGGCAATGGGTGGAAGTTTCCTTGAAGGATATGCTCAAAATAAAAGATGGGTTAAAGCTGAAGCTGATAAAAGAGTTAGGGATATGATCAAAAAAGATCCTAGCTTAATCGATCGTCAAGCAGAATTGATCACACAAGTAGCTACGGAGATTAAAAATGATCCAGCTATTCAAAAAATGCTTAAAAGCAAAAGAATGGAAGGTGGAGCACAACACCCGGACATTAAAAAAGATAGATCAACTTACAGATCACACATCTTCGGAGGTGGTTACTAATAAATATTAATTCGATAAAAAAGGAGCTTAATGCTCCTTTTTTTATTTGTGGTAGATAATTAAATATCCCTAACCAATCTAACTTTAAGTCTTTGGTCTTTGGGAATGCCACCATATCTTCTGGTAGACAAATAATAAGCATAATTATTAGAAAATCCTTCAGGAATATTATCAAAAGCCCAATATGCTTCTGACGAAAATCCAAGGATGTTTATATTGTGATATTCTTGTAAAAATTTAAACTCGTTAATCGTAGGAAGTCTCCAATCATCACCATATTGTTTTGCTAGATTTATAGCAGTATCATAAGTGAATACATCGATTCCTTTAATTGTCGGATGCATGTTAATCTTATTATCACGGTAAGATAAATCCTTACCCATTATTTCTATATTACCAAGATTATAATTTCTCATTATACTCACATTTTTCTTTTCCTAGATCTAACCCAAGCCTTTGTAACGGAAAGAATGTCATTGACAAAGCTTTTTGTTCTTGCTTTAGCCAATTCCATAGATACTATTGGTATAGTAGTTTTCTCGTCAACAATAACATCAGCAAAAATAGTCCATCCATACATATGGAATTCAATTGTTACACCTATTCTAATTCCATCAGGATTGATAAATTCAAAGTAAGAAACATCAGCTAGATTAGTTCTGTTAAAAGGAGATCCTACTAGATCATTATCGTTTTCACCGAATTTGTATATCTGATTAACCCCATTTCTCTTTAGTTCATCTATAAGAGTACTTGCAGTGGAGAATTCTTCGTCACCATAAGATGACTCTAATTTTTTAATCTCCTCCTCTTTTTTCTCTATTTCTTTTTTAAGCATACCAATTTCTGAAGTGAGCTTATTAATTTGATCAGCATACGGATTGAAACCTGATGCCTCGTTGAATTTTTCTAATTTTTGTATCATTTTATTTTATTATAAGGTTCATTGCATCATTAACTGATTTTATTCCTGTATTTCCATTAACAGAGAATTCACCCGCTCTTTTATTAATCTTGTATTCCCCTGATTTATTTGATAAATGTACTTCTGAGCATAAGTTACCTCCTCTAAAGAAGTTAGCTATAGATTCTTTTAAACCGATACCTTTCTCGTTACCGAAGAAATTAGAAAATCCTTTCTTACTAGAATTAAATATGTAGGGAATTCCAGCTTTTTTAGCTCCCTCTCTAATTTCTCTAATCTCATCTCCAGTAAACCAATTAACGGATCCTTGAGATCTCCTTTCTGAAGCTGAAACTTTATTGTCTTTTTTCTTACTATAATAAGATGATACAAATTGCTCGAATAGTTTAATGTGCTGCATTTTAATTATTTCGTATCTTATATATATCCTATATGATAATAGATGGAGGGATTAATTATAGATTGATAGATAGATTTAATGTAGATTACATTGAATCCAAGATATCAAGTATAAAATCCGATGAGTGGTACAAATATAAGTACAGACAGGAAAGATATAAAGATCATAATGAAACTTTTTCAATCCCCCTAATATGGTCTGAGAAATTCTCCGAAGTTAATACCCACGAAAATTATCAAATGTTCGAGGACGAGATAAAAGAAATAGAACTAATAGTAAGGAAAAGACTGTGTAGTTCTGGTGGATTGATGAGTGCAGTTCTTATAAATCTCCCTGCAGGTAAATCAATAGGAAGACATAAAGACGCTAGTCCGATAGGTGATAGATTTAACAGATGCCACAGGATCCATATACCTATAATAACAAATGATTATTGTCTATTTGATATAGATGGGGAAATTAAAAACTTAAAAAGAGGTGAAGTGTGGGAAATAAGTAACGTGAATAAATTCCACAGTGTAACCAATAATGGAAGTACTGATCGTATACACTTACTCTTGGATTGGGATCCTCTTCTCACCCAATCTTCTTAATAGACCATATCCTTTATCAGTTTTGGTTAGTTCTTGAAATTCATCCTCGGTTAATTCTGATTTTATTGTGTCGATTATTGATGGATTAATTTTTTTCAATGAATTAAAAATCTTTACAGCTATCAAAGATTCACCTGATCTGTATTTACTAATTATAATATCCTTGACCATGTCTCCTTTTTCGATATCCCCTAGATCAATCAGATCCTCCCCTTTAATTGCTAATTTATTTGTATTGGATTGACCTAATGATATGATAAAATTTACGTCCTTCTGTAATACATTTTTCATAAATGTGTTTTCGATTGACAGCTCGCCATCAATAATCCACCCGATAGTCTCATTTATTTTATCCCTTAAATCACTTTCATTATCCACAGATAAAGAAATAAAATAAGTGCTATGAAAAACATCATAATCTCCGTAATCATTAAAAAGATCGGAGGCAATTGATTTCGTAGAATCCTTGTATTCCTCCATCGCAGCTTCATATTCTTCTTCCGATTCGAAATCTTCCCTTTCAGGTTCTTCTGGCATATCATCAGCCATATTATATCCGGAATATCCGGCATTCATGTACATATTCAATAGTCCATCTCTATCTAAGGGCTCTAGCATATTATCACTAATAGTTGAGACTTCTGGGTATGCGTAATGACCGTCTGGCTCAAGGGTAAAATATTTTTCCATGTGTTATCTATCTCTTTTTAAAAAATTCATTGTAGATAGCTTCTGGGATATCTACTATCTTATCAATATCAAATTTACCTTCCATATTAAACATAGGAATATACCTTTTTTTACCCAAGTATGACGGAAAAGTAAATGCTTTACCCCTGCACAGAACATCAAATCTGATCCTTTTTAGCTCCATAGCGAAGATATTTTCTCTTCTTCTGACCTTATTATACCTGAAGTAAATATGCAGTCCATTATTAAGTGTTTTTTCAACTAAAAAATCACTAAGATTGATCGATTTTTCCTCGATAAAATCCATAAAATCTTCAACCGAACCAGGATTTCCCTCTATGTCTAAACACACTATCTCAGAATTTTCTAAATCTAGAGCTAAAAAATTATAATCTTCTGGTAGAAGTGCTGGGTTGCTAAATACAGCATCAGTAATCTTAATGGAATTTTTATGTAGCTTTCTAATGCCCCACTCTAGATCAACTTTACAAGCATAGGTGAAAACTCCTATCTCTCTCCATTTAGAGGCTTGTTCTAGTATTTGATCGTGTTGTGTCACACAAGTAGTTTATTCTTATTTGTTTTTGAAAGCTCCGAGTCTTCCTAATAGTCTATACCCAGGAGCTGCTGTATCATCAATTAAATGTAGATCTTCTAATCCCTGCTGTTCGATGTTGTAATCAACACTCTTCACTAGCTCTATAAATTGTTCTGCAGTCATGACATCAATTGTCATTTTCTTATCGTAATCAGCTCTGAAATAATCAAATATATCCTGATCATCTATATCTCTAACAGTCTCTGCTCCCATAGCCTTAAGCTCTTTCTTAGTAAGCTCCTTGCTATTTGCATAGATGTACATTATTCTGTCTTCCTCGTCTTCTTCTAGATAACCACTACTCCAAATACCAATCTTCATTAGCTCTTTCTCTGAGGGTTTAACATAAATCTCGTATGAGATATCAGAAGGTGTATCATAATAGCAAACTGATGTAGTTGATAATGTAACTCCGTTAACAGTTATCTCTCCATAATTCTCGTCTACCGAATCCCACCCTGCTTCGTTTAGCTTGTTAAATTGATTGAAAGATTTGATCCGATTTAGCATGATCTATATATCGATCAAATACCAAATCTATTTAGTATACTAGATCCCTTTGTTATAGCTTCAGCTTCTTCCTTGCCAAATTCTTCCTCGAATCTAGCTACAGTTTTAGGATTAGATTTCCTTAAAGATTTTAAGAGCTTTCCTAGAGCTAAAGGATTTTGATCTTTGATCTTTCTTAAAGCAAGCAATAATTTATCTACATCTCCTATAACTCCATTTGACGAAATAGAAATATACACATCTCTAACGGAAACTAAAAGATCTATAGTTGGATTATTAGAATATTCTCTTTTAATTAGATGATCGTATTTTTTATTTATTGTATAAATTAGTGCTTTTCTAAAAAAATCATCCAGCTTATCTATTGACGAAGCACCCATGCTAATTAGAACTCTGTTTCTGTTCATCTCTTCCTTAGCTGAATACCCTTCCTTGTTAGTTAATCTTACATTAAGATTTGTTTCAAATGATATCCCATCTATTCGATCATACAAATTAAAAGGATCGGCATTTATTCTAATATCGGAGTATTCATATATTTTACCCCCGTTAAAAAAAACACCCTCAAATTCTTTATAAGTGGGAAGTGTATTTAAAACATCATGATCTGTGATCATTGAAGATAATCCACTGTTGTTCTTATAATCATTTATAATCTCCTTGGCGTTATTCATTTTGATAACTTTACTCCAATTAGATTTTATCCATTTTTCTAAATCCTCATTTTTTAATCCTCTCTCCTTTCTTAGCAATATAAATCTAGTAATCGAGTATTTTATAAGCTCTTCCAATGTATTGAAGGCTCCATATCCATAGGTGTTTCCCGAAGACTCACTAAGCTGACACCATTGATTATTATATTTGTATAGTCTAGTGCTACCAGCATAAGCACCCTTGATATAAACCCTACCTGTTTTAACAGGTTTAAATAGATCTTCGATTGGTAAAGACCTTCCGTTAGCAACTAAAGTCTGTAGGAATTTACCATCCTCACTATTCATAATGTAGTCCATTATTACAGGACCTGCAGAAGGATCCTCAGATTCATTAAGATAGCTTTTAAATTCTAGTAGATGCTTCATAAAATGCCAAATTAGAAAATTCCAAGTCTGCCTAGAATTTTAGCACCTTGCTTGATTCCGTTATCCTCCCAATTTTCAGGACTAGGTAAATAGATAGACATTTGTGGGTACTTGTAAATCATCGCTTCAAACTTATCTTTATAAGAAGAGGAAGAAGATCCGCCATCAGTATTTAATTCAGTAATGATATCATTTATTTCTTTTTGTGGAATTCCATTCATGCTTCCTATATCTTTAAGGTGAGTATTAAAAACATAAACAATCTTAGGTATAAGCCCTTCTATATTTTCGATCGGATAAATGAGATCGGGATTACTTGTTAGATATCCTTGAACACCCTTCCTCCTAATATACCCTGATTTTTGTATGGTATAGATAACCTCTGAGTTACCAAACTTAAGAGCTACAGTTCCATTCTTTTTTTCTATAGGGGTAGAAACAATTTCAAGTCCTCTTTTTTCTAGATCCTTTAATATAGGTAATGATTCCAATCCACTATCAAAAGGGTTAAAATCCTTATTGCTATTTCTAGTATCTTTTATTAATGAATCCATCTTATTCCAAACATGGTCACGTAGTAGATATTGAGATCCATATCCATGGGGATCTTCAGGCATACCCTCAGGAGTAAAGGTAAACTTTACACCATACTCTTTAGCATTTCCTTTCCCCTCCGGATTATAAATAATTCCCATTGAATTATCCACCCCATTCCATTTATAGAAAACCTCTTGAGTTCCGTCAGGTAATTCCTTTAGGAATAAACCTCCAAATAGAGGAATACTAATAAAAGTATTTACTAGCCTTTTTACTGTGAGTTGGCTAAGATCCTTAATTATCCTTGAATTCATGTCCAAAGATTTAGACTCGTTAATTCTTGAGAATTCCCCAAATGTTATTAGTTTTTTCATTCTTTATATATCATGTTATAGATCATATGATTTAAATCTTCGGTCATAATATTTTAGAAAATTCTCTAAAGACTCATTCCCTAGATCAAGTACCTCTTGGTCAGGTCTATCCACCCCATAATTACCATAGACTTCAGCCCATAGCTGAGGAAATTCTTCAAAGGTGGTGAGATCAAATTTGTTGTGCAAGTCAGGTGGAAACACTTTGAATCTATTAGCAGATCCCACTGGATCAAACTCCTTCATCCATTGACTCATATATTCGATGAAATTAGTCTTGCCGTATTTTTCAACCTCAGATCTCGTAGCTTCAACCTCTATCGGATCTGAAAGATAAATGGCCATCATTAATTTCTCCCATTCGTTTTCGGGAGACAACTCCTTAAAATCCCTAGTAGCGTCAGTACAAAATAAATCCAGATAACCATCTCTGACAAACTGCAAAGCATGAGTTAACTCGTGAGCCATGTTTCTTTTGTAATCCTTGTTATAAGAATGCTCTGAATTTACTAAAACAACTAATTTATTTTCAGAAGATCCCTCGTAGTCAAATTGAGCGTCTGCGTCTATATCCATATCTGGATCATCAACAATAGATAATTCTGGATTCATTTTTCTAACCCTATCCTTCATTTCATTCCAGATAGAAGTTCCATCTAGATACTTCTCACAAGCATCGTATAGATTGCTATAGTTAGTTGATTCAAATAATCTAAAATTTTTAATTCTTCTCATATAAACAATTCCCTCTTAATCATAGCATTCAATAGTTTATTACTATCTATACCTTCTATATTACCTTGCCATTCATCAAACCATCCACCTATTAAAAAACCCAAATTGACATCTCCTGCATTCTTAAACACCACACCAGGAGGAAGAGAAGTGAGACGATACAAACTGACAAACCCTCTATTTCTAAACTCCACACCAGGAGGAAGAGAAGTAAGAGCACCCAAATAGACAGGCCCTTCTTCAGTAACAATTATCTTATTCCCCACTATCTCATAGGAGTAATCTTTATCATTTAATGTCTCTATAAATACTTCTTGCCACAGTGTCATCTTTCAAATATTCCTTTACTTATCATGAAGCTCAATAGCCTCTTAGGATCTATACCTTCCATATTACCTTTCCATTTATCAAACCTCCCCCCTATTAGAGCATCCAAATAGACAACACCTCCATTTCTAAACACAACACCAGGAGGAATATAAGTGATAGATCCCAAGGCGACATTATACCCATTCCTAAACTCCACACCAGGAGGAAGACTAGTGAGAGAATTCAAATTGACACCCCCTCCATTTCTAAACTCCACATCAGGAGGAAGAGAAGTAAGAGCACCCAAATAGACACCCCCTCCATTTCTAAACTCCACATCAGGAGGAAGACTAGTGAGAGAATTCAAATAGACCCACCCTCTATTCTCAAACACCACACCAGGAGGAAGAGAAGTAAGAGCACCCAAATAGACACTCCCTCTATTTCTAAACTCCACATCAGGAGGAAGAGAAGTGAGTTTTTCCAAATTGACATCACCTTCACTATCTCCTCCATTTACCACTACAGAATCTCCCATCATCTCATAGGAGTAACCTTTCTTGTCTAATACCTTGATAAAAGCTTCTCTTGTCATCTTTTAAATATGCCTTTACTTATCATCGAGTTCAATAGTCTCTTACTATCTATACCTTCTATATTACCTTTCCATCTAGAAAAAGATGTATTATACTTTGATCTCCCCTTAAAATAGACAGTTCCATTTCTAAATTTCACCCCAGGGGGAATACTAACTAGTGAGCCAAAATAGGAAGTCCCTAGATTATTAAACTTCACGCTAGGATGAAGAGAAGTGAGAGAACTTAAAGTGACATTTCCCCCATTATTAAACTCCACATCAGGAGGAAGACTAGTTAGGAATTGCATAGTGACATTCATGACATTATTAAACACCACACCAGGGGGCAAGTCTACTAATTTTTTCAAATCGACATCACGTCCACTATTAAACTCTACACCAGGAGGAAGAGAAGTTAGCCATCCTAAATCGACATGCCCTTCGTGAGTAACAATTATCTTATCACCTTCAATCTCGTAAGAGTAACCTTTTTCATCTAATATCTGGATAAATTCTTCTTGTGTCATCTTTCAAATAGTCCTTTACTTATCATCGAGTTCAGTAATATATTTGGTGCTATTCCTTCTATATTACCTTCCCACTTTGAGAAGAACCTTTCTCCAATAAGGGATCTCAACTCGACATCCCCCTCATTATTGAATTTGACCCCGGAAGGAATATTCTCTAGCGATTCCAAAATGACCCAATCTTTATTCATGAATTGGACATCAAAGAGAAGAGTCTTTAGGGATATCAAATCGACACCACCACCATTATTGAATTGGACATCAGAGTGAAGAGTCTCAAGGGAGTTCAAATGGACATTACCTCCATTATTGAATTGTACACCAGTCGGAAGTGTCTTTAGGGAATTCAACTTGACACTACCCTTATTCCTGAATTGGACATCAGGGGGAAGAGTCTCGAGTGTCGTTAAGCCCAAAAAGACATCATCGCCATGTGTTGTGTCACCGTGTGTCACCACTACTGAATTTCCTGTCATTTCGTAGGAGTAACTTCGGTATTCTAATACCTTGATAAAAGCTTCTCTTGTCATCTTTTAAATATGCCTTTACTTATCATCGAGTTCAATAGTCTCTTACTATCTATACCTTCTATATTTCCGCTCCAATCTTCAAACATACCACCTACTAAAGATTCCAAACTGATATTCTGACTCAAATACCCTCCATTCTTAAACTCCACACCAGGAGAAATGGAAGTGAGTGATCTCAAATCGACATTCCCTCTATTCTTAAACTCCACACCAGGAGGAAGAGAAGTTAGTGAATCTAAATGTACATCTCTTGTATTCTTAAACACCACACCAGAAGGAATGAAAGTTAGCGATTCCAAATAAACACTCCCTTTATTATTGAATACCACGTCAGGAGGAAGACTAGTTAGAGATTCTAAATTAACATACCCTTCATTCTTAAATATCACATCGGAAGGAAGGAAAGTTAGCGATTTTAAATCGACCTTTCCCCTATCCTTCTCCGTTCCTCCTTTATTATTAAATACCACGGCAGGAGGAAGAGAAGTAAGGGATTTTAAAGAGACCTCATATCTATTCTTAAACTCTACACCAGGGGGAAGAGAAGTAATAGAATTCAATTTTACACCCCATTGGTAAGTAATAACCACCTTATCTCCTTCTATCTCGTAGGAGTATTTATTCTCCTCTAATACCTTGATAAATTCTTCTCTAGTCATCTTTCAAATACCCCTTTACTTATCATGAAGTTCAGTAGTCTCTTTGAATCTATACCCTCTATGTTACCTTTCCAAGCGCTAAACCATCCACCTATTAAAAAACCCAAATAGACATCTC
>Ga0114970_10003801_pt1 | contig 11020 bp, 7 predicted proteins | sample M_140205_XF_Meta_FD_87030 | JGI IMG/M metagenome (GOLD analysis project Ga0114970, IMG submission 87030) | Freshwater microbial communities from Lake Montjoie, Canada to study carbon cycling - M_140205_XF_MetaG | ecosystem: Environmental > Aquatic > Freshwater > Lake | place: Lake Montjoie... | reverse complement strand
TCGAATGTGCGCCCCGTCCACGTCGGCGTCGGTCATGATGATGACGCGGTGGTAGCGCAGCTTGTCGATGTCAAAATCGTCGGTGCCAATGCCGCAGCCGAGCGCCGCGATCATTGTCTTGATTTCGTCGGAGCTCAGCATGCGGTCGAGCCGCGCGCGCTCGACGTTCAGGATTTTGCCCTTGATCGGCAGAATGGCCTGGAAGCGACGGTCGCGGCCCTGCTTGGCTGAACCACCTGCCGATTCGCCTTCGACGATGTAGATTTCGGCCTGAGCGGGATCGCGTTCTTGGCAGTCGGCGAGCTTCCCCGGCAGGGACAAGCCATCGAGCGCGCCCTTGCGGCGCACCAGGTCGCGCGCCTTGCGGGCGGCATCGCGGGCCCGGGCGGCGTCGACCGTCTTCTGGACAATCTTCTTCGCGATCGCCGGGTTCTCTTCGAGGAACGCGCCCAGCTTGTCGTTAACGATCGCTTCGACGATGCCCTTGACTTCGGTGTTGCCGAGCTTGGTCTTGGTCTGGCCTTCGAACTGCGGGTTCGGAATCTTGACGCTTATGACCGCGGTCATCCCTTCGCGGATGTCGTCACCGCTAATGGTTGCGTCCTTCAGGTCCCTGACCAGGTTGTGGGCATTGGCGTAGGCATTCACGGTGCGGGTGAGCGCCGCGCGGAAGCCCGAGAGGTGTGTGCCGCCTTCGTGCGTGTTGATGTTGTTGGCGAACGAGAACTCAACCGGGTTGTAGCCGTCGTTCCACTGCAGCGCGATCTCGGCGTCGATGCCTTCGCGAACGCCGTGCATGAACACGACCTTTTCGTTGATCACGCCCTTGTTCTTGTTCAAGTGCTCGACGAACGACATGATGCCGCCGTCGTAGTGGAAACGGTGGTTCTTGCCGCTATCGCGGTCATCCTCGAGCGTGACAACGAGGCCGGCATTCAGAAACGCCAGTTCGCGCAGGCGCTGGGCGAGCGTATCGAAGCTGTATTCGGTGATCTCGAAAATTTGCGCGTCTGGCTTGAACGTGACCTTCGTGCCGCGGCGTTGCGTGGTGCCGGTCACCACCAGGTCGTTCATCGGCTTGCCGCGCTCGTAACTCTGCTGGTGGGTCTGGTTGTTGCGCCAGATTTCCAGTTCAAGCCGCTCAGACAGGGCGTTCACCACCGAGACGCCAACGCCGTGCAGCCCACCCGAGACTTTATAACTGCTGTTGTCGAACTTGCCGCCGGCGTGCAATACGGTCAGCGCGATTTCGGCCGCCGGGCGACCACTCTCGTGCATGTCGGTGGGAATGCCGCGGCCGTTGTCGATGACCGTGATCGAGTTATCGAGGTGAATCGTGACGTTGACTTCGGTGCAGTACCCGGCGAGGGCTTCGTCGATCGAGTTATCGACAATTTCGTAGACGAGGTGATGTAAACCGGCCGGCCCGGTTGAGCCGATGTACATCGCCGGGCGCTTGCGAACTGCCTCAAGGCCTTCGAGGACCTTGATACTTTCGGCGCCGTAGCCTGCGTTGCCGTTGCTCTCGTTGCCGTTGGCGCCGCCGAGACCGGCCTGATTCTCTGGTTGATCCGTTTGCGACATTTATGGGTTCGTGTTCTTCTTCGTAGAGGCGGGACGTCAGTCCCGCCTGCCAGGCGCGTCTAAAGACGCGTCTCTACGTATCAAACGCGCATCGGCATGATGACGTAGGTGTAGTCGTAGCCGTCGGCGCCAACGGGCTTCATCACCGCCTGACTGACTTCGTCCTTAAGCTCGAGTGCCACGACTTCCGTCTCGACTACGCCCAGGAAGTCGAGGACATACTGCGCGTTGAAACAGATGGTGAGTTGCGGCCCGTTGTATTCGATGGCGATCGGCTCGCGCGCTTCGCCAAACTCGGGACTGCTCGACGTCACCTCGACCTTGCCCTTGTCGAGAATCATCTTGACCGCGCGCGACCGTTCGTTCGACAGGATGGCGACGCGCTTCACGGCCTGGGTTAAGCGATCGCGTTCGAACTCGACGTGCTTGTCGTTACCTTTTGGAATTACTTTTTCGTAGGCGGGGAACTGCCCGTCGATCATGCGCGAGATCAACAGGCGCGGTCCGATTTCGAAGAACAAGTGATTCTCGCCACGCTCGTACTTGACTTCGACTTCGCTGTCGCCAAGCAGACGACCCAGCTCCGCCAGCGTCTTGCGCGGCAGGATGGCCTTGATTTCGTCGCCCTTGGCACCTTCGTGGTTAACGTTAACCAGGGCCAGTCGGTGGCCGTCGGTGGCCACGAATGTCATGCTGTCGGGCCGCAGGACAAACTGGGCGCCGTTCAAGTAGTAACGCGTATCTTCGCCCGTGATGGCGAATTGTGTAAGTTCCACCATCTGCTTCAGGGATTTGCCCTTGATGGTGGCCTTCGCGCCGCCACCGGCTTCAGGCAGGCTGGGGAAGTCTTCGCGCGGCAGCGTCGGCATTTTCGAGCTGAACTGGCCGCCCGACACCTTGACCGTGGTGCCGCCCTTGTCAGTTTCGATGCTCACGTCGCCTTCTGGCAACGAGCGCACTACTTCGTAGAATTTTTTAGCCGGCAGCGTGACCGCGCCAGGCTTGCCCACTACAGCCTCACAGCGGCTGCGTAGCGCGACTTCGAGGTCGGTCGCGAGCAACGACACCTCGTTGCCTGTCGCTTCCAGCAGGACGTTCGCCAGAATCGGAATTGTGTTCTTGCGCTCTACGATCTGCTGGAAAAATTGCAGTTCCCGCACAAGATCGGCTTTCCGGGCGACCAGTTCCATAGCGCGGCTACCTTCTTAGAATTAAAGAATAGGCGAAGACAATAAAGTATACAGGAAGTAGGTGCTGTTTATTAAATTTCCATCGGGCGTAAACCCTTATTAGCCAAATATTTAAACTGTTAATATTTATGTGGATAACATGCGGGCCGCCGGACACGACAACAGGGGGCTTTCGCCCAATCCGCAGCCTTCCACAAACCATGCACATTTAGGCCTGTGGACGCGCGGCGGAACTCAATGTTCCGCCTTTCTGGCACTTACTTGAACTGGTCCAGCAGGTTCTTCACCTGGTGATCGAATTCCGGGTTGTTCTTACGCATTTCCTCGATCTTCTTGATCGAGTGGATCACCGTCGAGTGGTGTTTGCCGCCGAAACTTCGGCCAATTTCAGGTAACGACGCGTGCGTCAACGCCTTACAGAGATACATCGCGACCTGGCGCGGCATAGCGACCGACTTCGAGTTATTGCGCGACCGAATATCTGCCGGCTTCATCTGGTAGTAGTCGGCGACGAACTTCTGAATCTGCTCGATCGTGACGGCCTTCTCATCGTGATCGAGGACATTGCGCAGCACGTCCTGTGCGAGCTCAATCGTCAATTGCTTGCCGGTCAGCGAGGCGTAAGCGATCAGCCGGATCAACGAGCCTTCGAGTTCGCGGATGTTTGACTTGATGCGCGTCGCCATATACATGGCCACGTGGTCGGGCAACTGCAGCGCTTCGCCCTCGGCCTTCTTCTTCAGGATGGCGACCTTCGTCTCGAGGTCCGGCGACTGGATGTCGGCAATCAATCCCCACTCGAATCGCGAGCGCAGGCGCTCTTCGAGAGCGGGTATTTCATGGGGCGGACGGTCGCTGCTGATGACAATTTGTTTCTGCGCATCGTGCAACGCGTTGAACGTGTGGAAAAACTCGTTCTGTGTGCCTTCCTTGCCCGAGACAAACTGAATGTCATCCACCAAGAGGACGTCAACGCTGCGATACCGTGAACGAAAGTCCAGGATGCGATCGAATCGCACGGCGTTAATCATCTCGTTCATGAAGCGCTCGGACGAGATATAGGTGAGCACGAGCCCTGGATGGTGCTGGACCACGTAGTGCCCAATTGCATGCATCAAGTGCGTCTTGCCGAGGCCCACGCCACCGTAGATGAATAGCGGGTTATACGAACGTGAAGGCGTTTCCGCCACCGCCCGGCAGGCCGCGTGAGCAAACTGGTTCGACGGCCCGACGATAAAGGTGTCGAAGGTGTAGCGGGGGATCAGGCCGCCGGCTCGGAATGGTTCCGGCTCGTTGTTTGTAACCGTCACATGCGGCGCTGGCGTCTCGCCCGCGCCCGGCCCATTGGTGCCTGCGGTTCCGCGGGCCGCCTCTACCCCTCGACCGGCGCCAGCCGCTGCGTCGGGCACGAACACCACCTTGACGTCTGGGCGACCCGCCTCGCGCACGGCCTCAGCCAGTACGACCGAATAGTGCTTGGGCAGCCATTCCACGAACAAAAGGTTCGGGACGCGAATAGAGAGAGTCTGTCCATCGTCCGATAAGAGGGAGGTTGGCTTGAACCAGGTCGAGAAGCTATGCCGGCCGACCTGATCTTCGATCCGGCTGAGGACCTGGTCCCAAATCGTCGCGCTAGGCATCACTACAAAAACTTGATTATAAAGGACTTATTGTTACGGAGCCTCGGGCTTTTCCACAAGCTTTTCCACAGGTGTGGAAATCTTCCAGAGGCGGCAACCGAGGGACGCTAACTCTAGCATGTCGAACGGCCTTTACAGGGGATGAGTTAGCGGAACATAATCTCAGGTTCGACCGAGGAGAATATGGCGAGATCTAAGAAGGGCAAGCGTACGTTTCAACCAAATACTAGGCGCCGCGCGAAAACGCATGGCTTCCTGGTTCGTATGGCAACCAAGGACGGCCGGCAGGTTATAAAGCGCCGCCGCGCCAAGGGCCGCAAGCGGCTCACGGTTTCCGACGAGAAGTAGAGGCGGGTCTTCAGACCCGTCTGGGCCGATTCCCATGCCCGCTTTCCGAAAATCTGAACACGTTCGGAAGCGGGCCGACTTCGAACTCATCTACAAGACAGGTTTCAAGCGGTCTGGCCGCCTCATGACCATGTTCACGAGGGACCGAGGGGCTGGACCGGCGCGCCTTGGCATTGCCGCGACCAGAAAGATGGGCGCGGCGGTCGAGCGCAACCGGGCCAAGCGGCTCGCCCGCGAGCTGTTCCGCCATCACAAACCGGAAGGCGCGATCGATGTGGTCGTGGTTCCCCGTCGTGAAATGATCGCGGCACCCTATGCTCGCGTGGAAGCCGAGTTCCAGTCCCTTCTCGCGAGGAAGCCCCGTTGAGTAGGGCCGCGCGAACCGCGCTCGCCTTGGTCCGCGTGTACAAGATAGTGCTCTCGCCGTTGTTTGCCGGCAGTTGCCGCTATATGCCAGGCTGCGCCGACTACATGAGCGAATCGATCACTCGCCACGGCGTCATTCACGGCGGCTGGCTCGGCACCAAGCGGCTGTGCCGGTGTCATCCGTTCGGCGGTCACGGTTACGATCCGGTTCCGCACTCTTAATTCATCCAATCACCAGATCCACAAGATCACGAGATCATCGAAGTCCCCATGGAACGTAGAGTCCTCATAGCGATCACCCTGTCATTCTTGGTGCTGTTCCTGTTTCAGCGCTTTGTCATGCCCCCCTCCGCTCCACCTGAACCCCTGAGTGGAGTTACGGCGGGGCAAGCCTCCGGAACGGCTACGCCGGCGCCGGGAAGCATGGCGGCCCTGGCTCAGTCGTCGAACAAGTCAGCTCCTGTGGCCGCGCCCGCAGTCATCGCACCTGCGGCACCCGGCATACCCGCGGCATCTGCCGTTTCGGTGACCATTGGTGAAACGGCGGCGCGCGAGGTCGTTGTCGAGACGACAACCGTCCGTGCCACCTTTAGTAACCGCGGCGGCCGACTGCTGCACTGGGTGTTGAAGGACTACCGGAACGACGCCGCCGGCACGCCGCTCGACCTGGTGCCGCAGACCATTGGCGATGATGCCGTGAAGCCGTTCACACTGGTCGTGGATGACGCGGCGGTCACGGACCGGATCAACAACAGCCTCTATCGTGTCGTCGCGGCCGGCGACAACGTCGATGCCACTTCGTCGGCCCAGACGGTCACGTTTGAACTGTCGGCGTCCGACGGACTGAGCGTCACCAAGACGTTTGTGATCGAGCCGAAGGGCTATCTCGTGACCTTCAGCTCGGTCGTACAGCTGGGGCAGGCTCGTCTCAACCCCGTGATCCACTGGGGCCCAGGCCTCGGCGACGAAATCGCCCACCGCCCGCCGTCATCGTTCTTCTCGCCGAACAACATCGTGCCGGCGCAACCGATGATCTACAAGGACGGTTCGGTTGAGCGCGTGGCCCACACCGTTGCGGGTTCGCAGGAGGGGGCGTTCCGTTATGCCGGCACCTCGGACCACTACTTCGCCTCGCTGCTGCTGAACCACCAGTCGCCGGTGCCGTTCCGCATCGACTATGCGCCGGTCAACGTGCCGGTGCCGAACGAGCCAACGCGGTTCGCGAGTTACATGACGTACTCGGTGCGCTTCCAGGCGCCGCCCGAGAAGTCACAGTTTTTCTTTGGGCCCAAGTCGTTGGATGACCTGAAGGCCATCGACAGCGAGCTCACGCGCTCGATTCACTTCGGCATGTTCTCGTTGCTGGCCGTGCCGCTGCTGGGCGCCCTCAAATGGGTGCACGGCTTCGTCGGCAACTGGGGCTGGGCGATTGTCGCCCTGACCATCCTGATCAACCTCGCGATGTTCCCGCTCCGCCACAAGAGTGTGGTGTCGATGAAGAAGATGCAGGAACTGCAGCCGCAGATGAAGGCAATCCAGGATCGCTACGCCAAGTACAAGGTCACCGACCCCGAGCGGCAGAAGATGAACACCGAGGTAATGGAACTCTATAAGACCAAGGGTGTGAACCCCGCCAGCGGCTGTGTGCCGATGCTGCTGACCATGCCGTTCCTGTTTGCCTTCTACGCCATGCTGTCGGTGGCCATCGAGATTCGCGGCGCGCACTTCTTTGGCTGGATCCACAACCTGTCGGCGCCGGACCCGTTCTTCATTACGCCGGTCCTGATGGGCGCGGCGCAGTTCTGGCAGACCAAGATGACACCGTCGACGGCGGACCCGGCGCAGCAGAAGATCATGATGTTCATGCCGCTGATGTTCGCCTTCATGTCGTTGTCGTTCCCGAGTGGCTTGGTGATCTACTGGCTGGTCAGCACGACGTGGACCATCGGACAGCAGTACACGACCAACTATTTGATTGGCGCGCCGGCTAGGCGCATTGCAAAATAGGCCAGCCGTCGCCCTGAAGTACGAGCGATGGAGAGCAGGGCAGACCCGATAAAGGAAACTATGGCGACAGCAGACATCACCGAATTCGTCCAGAAGGTCGTCGATGCGATGGACCTTGATCTCGAGGCGTCAGCCGAAGAGATGCCCGATGGCGTGCGCATCAACCTGAACGGCGAAGACGGCAACGTGCTGACCCGCAAGCAGGGTGAAGGGCTCGCCGCGCTGCAGCACATCGTGGCTGCCATCTACCGGCACGAGGCGGCCGAAGGCCGTCGGCTGGTCGTGGACTGCATGGGCTACCGCAAGGGCAAGGACGATGAACTGAAGCAAATGGCGTTGTTCCTGGCCGGCAAGGCCAAGGACAGCGGCCTGGCGCAGGAGATCGGTCCGCTTAACCCCTATGAACGCCGTATCGTCCACCTGGCGGTGGCCGAGGTTGAGAAGGTGACGTCGGAAAGTATCGGCGACGCCTTTGAGAAGACGGTGATCATCTCCATTAAGTAGTGTTCTCCACTTCAGACACCATCGTCGCCATCGCCACTCCGGCGGGTCGCGGCGGCCTTGGTGTCATCCGGATTAGCGGCCCAGACGCCGGTCGAGTAGCCGGCGAACTGGTCGGCCGCAACAAACCCTTCAAAGTCCGTCACGCGACCTTCGCCAAGCTGGATGTGGCGTCCGGCTTCAGCCGGACCGGGGACCAAGTCGTCGTGACTTATTTCCAGGCGCCTTCGTCGTACACGGGCGAAGACGTCGCCGAGATTTCCGCGCACGGTAGCCCGGTCGTTCTGTCCGCCATCTTGCGCCGAGCCATCGATGCTGGCGCGCGACTGGCGGAGCCTGGCGAGTTCACCCTTCGCGCCTTCCTGAACGGCAAGGTCGATCTCGTGCAGGCAGAGGCCGTCGCCGACTTGATCGATGCCGTCACACCCCTTCAGGCGCGGGCTGCATTTGACCAGCTCGAGGGCACGCTCACCGGCGCGATCGGCCGCATTGAGGGCGACCTGTTCGATGTGATCGCGAAGCTCGAGGCATCGCTGGACTTTCCGGATGAGGGCTACCACTTCGTGGGCGCGGCCGAGGCCAGGACGGCGCTGGTGTCGGTGACCGAGCGCATCGAGGGGTTGCTGGCCCAGTCGGCGCGCGGGCGCCTGGTTCGCGAGGGCGCGCAAGTGGCGATTGTCGGTGCGCCGAACGTAGGCAAGTCGAGCCTGTTTAACGCCCTGTTGAATGCCAACCGTGCCATTGTCACGGCCATTCCCGGCACGACTCGCGACATGCTGACGGAGCGAGCGGACATCGGCGGCCTGTCGCTGGCGCTGATCGACACGGCTGGTGTGCGTGAGACGGCCGACGTGGTGGAGCAGCAGGGCGTGAGCCGCACGCGCGAGACCCTGCGGGTTGCCGACCTGGTGCTGGTCGTGCTGGACCGTTCACGCGAGATGACGGCTGAGGATCGCGGCATCCTCGCCGAGACTGAATCGCAACCGCGTGTCGTGGTGTTGAACAAGTCGGACCTACCTGCGGTCATCGCCGAAGCCGGTGTGGCGATCTCCGCCAGGACCGGCGCCGGCCTTGACGATCTGATTGCTGCGATCGCGAGCGAACTCACCTCTGATGGCTCCGACCAGCGCGACCAGCCGGCGGTCACGAACGTCCGCCACGCCGTTCTCCTCGAGCGCGCCCGCGCGGCGCTGCTGTCGGCCACCGGCGCGCTGGCCGACGAAGTCTCCGAGGAGTTTCCGCTGCTCGATCTCCAGGAAGCGGGGCATGCGCTGCAGGAGATCACCGGTCGCCGCACGAGCGACGATCTGCTCCATCACATCTTCGCGACGTTCTGCATCGGGAAGTAGGCGCCGACCGGCCAGTGAGCGCAATCCGCAGCGCGCGGGTGATGGGGTTCTCCGTTCTCGCTCCGTCTGCGCCGGTCGCTCATGGATGCGCTTCCGCGCTCACTTCTCGACGGCTGTCGATTCGCAGCTCGGTCTCGAAGAACCCCGACGCCCGCCGCGGCTCGCGCCGGCTGCTTTCGCGCTACAGCGGCTGCCGCGTCATGGAGCTCTCGCCGTGAGAAAATGGCACGGACCGCTAATAACGTCTAAAAGTTGTCGATTAGATATTAATGATAAGCGAATTAGATGTAATAGTCATCGGCTCAGGGCATGCCGGCGTCGAGGCGGCGTGGGCGGCGTCCCGATTGGGGCGAAGCGTGGGTTTGTGCACGCTCAGTCGAGAAACCGTTGCGCACATGCCCTGTAATCCCGCCGTGGGCGGGACAGCCAAGGGACACCTGGTTCGAGAAATCGATGCGATGGGCGGATTGATGGGCCGCGCAATCGACGCTACAGGCATTCAATTCAAGCTTCTCAACCGAAGCCGAGGGCCGGCGGTGTGGTCGCCGCGGGCGCAGGCCGACAAGCCGCGATACACAGCGTGGGTTCGTGCGGCACTCGAAGCCGAGCCAAATATTCACTGGATCATCGGCCGGGCCGGCCGGATTGTTCTCGATGGCGGCTGTGTTGCGGGGCTGGCGCTTGAGGATGGAACGGTCTTCCGCTGCCGGGCGTTGGTCATCACTACCGGGACGTTTCTGAATGGCCTGGTGCACGTCGGACGGGACCAACGTCCAGCTGGACGAGCGGACGAACCGCCGTCGCGAGACCTGGCGGAATCGATCAAGGACCTTGGCGTGCGCTGGGGCCGGCTCAAGACGGGAACACCCCCGAGGCTTGCCCGAAAGTCCATCGATTTTGAGGGAGGCGTGAAATCAGGCGTGTTCCACGTGGAACATGGTGACACCGACCCGGTCCCGTTCTCGTTCATCGCCACCCATTCGCCGGCAAACACCGCGGTTTGCCACCTGCTTCACACTACCGATCGGGTCCACGAACTGGTTCGGGCCCACATCAACGACTCGCCGCTCTACAACGGCCAGATTGCCGGGATAGGTCCCCGCTATTGCCCGTCGCTCGAAGACAAAGTGATGCGGTTTCCGGACCGGGAGCGCCACCAGATTTACCTGGAGCCTGAGGGCTTGGACGTCGAGGAAATCTACGTCAACGGCTTCTCAATGAGCCTCCCAGCCGAGACACAGCGAGATCTGGTCCGTGCGCTGCCAGGTCTCGAGTTGGCCGAGATGCTCCGTCCAGGCTATGCAGTGGAGTACGACTTCGTCCAGCCGACGGAACTTCGTTCGTCGCTGGAAACGCACCGGGTGCCCGGCCTGTTTTTCGCCGGGCAAATCAACGGCACTTCCGGATACGAAGAAGCAGCCGGGCAAGGCCTTCTGGCCGGCATCAACGCCTCGCAGTCCGTAACCGGGCGGCCCCCCTTTGTCCTCGGCCGCAACGAGGCGTATCTGGGCATCATGGTCGACGACCTGGTCACTAAAGGATGTCTCGAGCCCTACCGGATGTTCACCTCCAGGGCCGAATACCGCCTCCTCCTGCGCACCGACAACGCCGACCTCAGGCTCACGCCGAAGGGACGCGGCCTCGGCTTGGTGGACGATGAGCGCTGGGAGCGGTTTGCGGCGAGAAAGACACGGTACGAGCTGAACGTGGAGCACCTGCAGCGAAGTTGGGTAAGGGTCGAGGGCGGCGCCCGGGTGACGGCAGCTCAGGCACTCAGGCGTCCGGAACTAACCCTGACCGGCTTCATGGCCAGCGGAGACGTGGCAATGGAAACGTCTCCCGGGGACTACTTGCTCGACGTGTCGTCGGTTGAGACCACGGTCAAGTACGAAGGCTACCTGCTGCGCCAGCAGCAGGCCGTCAACCGCGCCCAGCATGCCGAGCGCCGGCGTATCCCAGAGGCATTCCCGTTCCAACGGGTTCCTGGCTTGTCGAGGGAAATGGTCCAGCGCTTCTCCGAGGCCCGCCCTGAAGC
>Ga0114970_10003800_pt1 | contig 11021 bp, 9 predicted proteins | sample M_140205_XF_Meta_FD_87030 | JGI IMG/M metagenome (GOLD analysis project Ga0114970, IMG submission 87030) | Freshwater microbial communities from Lake Montjoie, Canada to study carbon cycling - M_140205_XF_MetaG | ecosystem: Environmental > Aquatic > Freshwater > Lake | place: Lake Montjoie... | reverse complement strand
TCTTTCTCGACGAAATTGGCGACATGCCGTTTGATCTTCAGACCCGGTTGCTGCGTGTTCTGAGCGATGGGCATTTCTACCGCGTCGGCGGCCACAGCGCGATCAAGACCAATGTGCGGGTCATTGCCGCGACGCACCAGAACCTCGAGCAGCGCGTTCGCGAAGGCGCTTTCCGAGAGGATCTGTTTCACCGGCTCAACGTGATCCGGCTGCGATTGCCTGCGCTACGCGAACGCCGCGAAGACATACCGGTTCTGACCCGCCACTTCTTGGCCTCCAGCGCGGTACAACTCGGCGTTGAGCCCAAGCGCATTACCGACGCCGCGCTGGATCGCTTGGGTCGTTTCGGATTCCCGGGTAATGTTCGGCAGTTGGAGAATGTCTGTCACTGGCTCACGGTGATGGCGCCAGCGCAGGTCGTCGAGCCCAAGGACCTGCCGCCCGAGGTGCTGGCCGGGTCGGATGGCGTCGGGCCTGCAGGAATCTCAGCGGGCCTTGCATCGGACCCGGTTGCTGGTGTGGGTGTCACCGAGCAGCCGATGCAACCGGGATCGGATCGGGCTCAATCGCAGCAGGAGGCGAGCGTGCAGCCTGACGCAGCCTGGGAACTTGGTTTGGGCCAAGAGGCGCTGACCATGCTCGCGGGCGGCCAGCCGCAGGTGTGGGAGCAACTGAGCAGGCGTTTTGAGTCGCGCCTGATCGCCGCTGCGCTACAGGTCACCCGGGGTCGGCGTATCGAGGCGGCGAACAAACTGGGAATAGGGCGCAACACCATCACCCGCAAGATCCAGGAACTCGATCTCGATTAGCGGGCGCAGCGCCGCCAAATGGCCGGCCCTCACGGTGCCAGTTCAACTAGCACCGGTGCATGGTCGCTGGGCCGCTCGTTCTTTCGCGGACCCTTGTCGATGGTGCAAGACCTGGCGGTCTTTGCCAGCTCCGGGCTGAGCAAAATATGGTCGATTCGCAGGCCGCGGTTGCGGCGAAAACCGAAGCCGCGGTAGTCCCACCAACTGTAGCTTTTGGGCGGCTGCGCGAACAACCGGTGTGCGTCGACCAGCCCCAGCGCGATCAGCGCCCGCAATGCATAGCGTTCTTCTTCGGTGCAATGGATGGTGTCTTTCAGGGTCACCGGATCCCATACATCGGCGTCGTCGAAGGTGATGTTGTAGTCCCCCATCAGCACCAGCCGGGGGTGCTGCGCCAATTCGGTGCGCACCCATTCGCGCAACGCGCGAAGCCAGTGCAATTTGTACTCGAACTTGTCACTGCCGGGCTCTTGCCCGTTAGGAAAGTAAGCGCCGATCACCCGAACCCCATCGACCGTCGCGGTGATCACGCGTGCCAGATCGTCGGCAAAGCCCGGAATATTTCGCAGCACTTCGGTAGCCGGCGAGCGGCTCAACAGCGCGACACCGTTATAGGTCTTCTGGCCGAAGTGCTGCGCCTGGTAGCCCGCACCGGCAAATTCCGCCATCGGGAACTTGTCGTCGGTCATCTTGGTTTCCTGCAGCGCCAACACGTCGACCGGATTCTTCTCAAGCCAATCCAGCACCTGCGGCAGCCGCACGCTCAGCGAGTTGACGTTCCAAGTGGCGAGTTTCATGCGCAATCGGTGCGGGTCCGCGCTAGTTCAATTTGCGGCAGTTTCCCTTGTAGCTGTGCGGGTCCGAATCTTCCCATCGCACTCTGATTCCGGAATGCGGCTCGACTGTATCAGACGGGTACACCCGTTCGGCCGGGCTGCTCCTGCCCCGGGCCGACTGAATCTGCCGGCTCTCGTGCTCGGGGTTCGGGGTGTTGCTGCCGACCGAGTCGTTGTTTCGCCATTCATCGATGGCCTTGATCGGGGTTGCGCACCCGCCGGGCCACGATAGGCCTCAGGAAGCGCCCCGCTGCTGGCGCTGGTAGGTGACGAATGCAAAGCGCAGGCCGCTGGCGGCAATATGCGGATCACGCGCGGTTTCAGCCCAGTCTGCGCCGAGTCGGGGCGCGAATGTGTCACCTTCAAAATCCTGATCGATTTCGGTCACCACCGCCCGGTGGGCCAGGGCGCTGGCCTGCGCGTAGAGTTGCCCACCGCCAATGATCCACAGATCCTGCGGCGCAGGCTCCGTCTGGGCACAGTCGGCCAGCGCCTGCTCCAGACTGGTGGCGCGGCGCGCGCCGTTGGCGCTCCAGCCCGCCTGGCGGGTGACAACCAGGTTGCTGCGACCCGGCAGCGGCCGGAACCGGGGTGGCAGCGAGTCCCAGGTCTTGCGGCCCATGATCACCGGGCAGCCAGCTGTTGTGCGCTTGAAGTGCGCCATGTCTTCGGGAAGCTGCCAGGGCAGGGTGTTATCCCGCCCAATCACGCCGTTGCGGGCGCGGGCATATATCAGGCTGATCCGCATCGGTGGGTCGGACCGGGGCGACGCTTAGACCGCCACCGGCGCGGCGATAGCGCCGTGGCAATGGTAGTCACGCAACTCAAAGTCCTCAAAAGCATATTCAAACAGCGACGCGGGTTTGCGCGCTATGTGCAGGCTGGGAAAAGGGTAGGGCGCTCGGCTGAGCTGAAGCGCTACTTGCTCGGTGTGGTTGCTGTAGAGGTGGCAGTCGCCGCCGGTCCAGATGAAGTCGCCGACCGCCAGGTCGCATTGCTGCGCGACCATGTGCGTGAGCAGCGCGTAGCTGGCGATGTTGAAAGGAACGCCCAGAAAGATGTCGGCGCTGCGCTGGTACAGCTGACAGCTCAGCCGGGGCCGCTCGCCGGCCACCGGGGACGCAGCGACATAGAACTGGAACAGCGCGTGGCAGGGCATCAGCGCCATCTTGTCGAGTTCCGCCACATTCCAGGCGCTGACGATCATGCGCCGCGAATCGGGGTTGGTTTTGAGTGTTGTGAGAAGCTCGGAAATCTGGTCGATGTGGCCACCGTCCGGAGTGGGCCAGCTGCGCCACTGCACGCCATAGACCGGTCCCAGTTCGCCGTCGGGGCCGGCCCATTCGTCCCATATGCTGACGCCGCGCTGCTTGAGCCAGTTCGCGTTCGACGAACCGCTCAGGAACCACAGCAGTTCCTGAATGATCGAGCGCAGGTGCACCTTCTTGGTCGTCACCAGCGGGAAACCGATGCCCAGGTCAAAGCGCATTTGGTAGCCGAAGACGCTACGGGTACCGGTGCCGGTTCGGTCGCTCTTGGAGACACCGTTGGTGGCCACATGGCGCATGAAATCTTCGTACTGGGAACTGGGTCTTTGTGTCATCTGCAAGCTTGCTATGGGCAGCCGACAGTATAGGCAGCGCTGACGACTGTGCGCTTTTGCACGCAAAGGCGCCGGGCGAAGGCGACAGCGCCGCGCGACCGGCTCCCACTGCGCACTTGTGCACAGCCTCGGGCGCCCCGCCAGGGCGGCGAGCGCTACAGTGCAACGCATGTCGGTGCCCGGGCGATCACCCTAGGCGAAATCGTACCAGTGGATTTCGACGTGGTACTACCGACGCCACCGCCTCTTGGCCTGGCAGCGTCAACCGGCCATGCCGGCCGCGCTGAGTTGCAGTATCCGGTCGGCGCGCGCGGCGCTCGCCTGCGAGTGCGTCACGAGTACCAGCGATGCGCCCTGCGCACGGGTTTGCGCCAGCAGCGCGTCCATGACCATGGTGGCGGTGCGGGCGTCCAGATTGCCGGTGGGCTCGTCGGCCAGCAGCAGCGCGGGTCGGTGCGCCAAAGCGCGCGCTATCGCCACCCGCTGCAACTGGCCGCCGCTGAGCTGCTGGGGCAAGCGGCGCCCAAGGCCCGGGAGTCCGACCGCTTCGAGTAGTTCGGCAACCCGTTGCGCATGCGCGTGACGGTCGCCGCGACCGAGCAACATCAGGGGCAGGGCGATGTTTTGCGCCACGTCCAGATGCGGCAGCACATGAAATGCCTGAAATACAAAGCCTACCTTGTGGCGGCGCAGCATGGCCCGCGCATCCTCGTCCATGGCGCCAATGTCCTCGCCGTCGAGGCTGACGCTGCCCTGGTCCCAGCTGTCGAGCCCGGCCATGCAGTTGAGCAGTGTCGACTTGCCCACACCCGACTCGCCGACGATCGCGACGAATTCGCCGCGGCGCACCTGCAGCGACACATCACAAAAGACCGTCATGCTGCCGTAGCGCTTGGCCAGTGCGCGTACCACCAGGCTCATGACCGGCCCTGCAGCATCGCGTGCACCAGCGGCATTGCGCGGTCTTCCAGGCCCGGCGCATCGCAGGCCAGCACTACGCGCTGTGGCATGGAGCGTAGCCAAGTGATCTGTCGCTTGGCGAGCTGGCGGGTGGCGTAGATCGCGCGGTCGCGCAGTTCTGCCATCGGCCAGCGTCCGTCGAGCGCCTCCATCGCCTGGCGGTAACCCACGCAACGCATGGCCGGCAGTTCCGGGTGCAGGTCGGCGCGCGCGCGCAGCGCCTGTACTTCCTGAATGAAACCGGCCTGGAGCATCGCGTCCATGCGCTGCGCGATGCACTGGTGCAGCCAGGATCGATGCACCGGCTCCAGCGACAGCATCGGCATAGCGGTGAAGGCCGAAGTGCGCCCGGCTGCAGCGGTGTGCAAGCTGGTCATGGTCTGGCCGCTGAGTCGATGAACTTCCAGCGCGCGTTGGATGCGCTGGCTGTCGTGCGGTGCGATCCGTGCTGCGCTGGCGGGGTCCAGCGCGGCCAGCCGCGCGTGCAGCGCCGGCCAGCCCACCTGCGCAGCTTCCATCGCCAATTCCGCGCGTACGCCGGCATCGGCCGCCGGCATCGCGTCCAGGCCGCGCAGCAGGGCGTGGAAGTACATCATCGTCCCGCCGACGAGCAGCGCCAGCTTGCCGCGCCCGTTGATCTCGGCCACCACACGCGTCGCGTCGCGAACAAACTCGGCGGCGCTGTAGGCGTCCCGCGGGTCGCGGATGTCGATCAGGTGGTGCGCCACCGCTGTGCGTGCGTCGGCATCGGGTTTGGCGGTGCCAATGTCCATGCCGCGGTACACAAGCGCCGAATCGACGCTGACGATTTCCAGCGCAGTCGCGCGCGCGATCGCCATAGCCAGCGCCGACTTTCCAGCGGCGGTGGGGCCGGCCAGCGCGAGGCAGCCGATGGCGTGCTCAGCGCGCCTTGTCTGGCCCACGTTCGGGTTCTCCATCGCGCTGCACCAGCGTCCAGCCGGTCAGCGCGATCAACACGCTCCAAAACCATATGCCGTTGGTCAGCGCAAAGACGCTGTCGTCCAGGTGGTTTCCGAGCCAGCTTCCCATGAGAAAGGCAACGAGCATCACGATGAATCCGTTGAGCGCCGACGCCGCCCCGGCAGCCTTCGGGAACGGGCCGACGGCGCCGCTTTGGCCGCAGGGCTGGTGCACGCCGTGCGCCAGCATGAAGAGGTATTGGGGCAGCACGATGGCCCAGATTCCGTGCTCGCCGCTGCTCACGCCGGCCAGGGCCAGTACGCCCATCAGCGTGCCGCTGGTCAGCGTGATGGCGCACGCGATGGCGATCGCGCGGCGCACACCAAAGCGCAGCAGCAGACGCCGGCAGAGGAAGGTCCCCAGAAGGTAGGCAAAGCACACCGAGCACATCAGCAGTCCGTACTCGGTTTTGCTCAGATGCAATACCTTGATGAAGACGAACGAAGACGCCGCCAGAAAGGTGAACAGGCCGCCGTAGGATGCCGCCGACAGCGCCGAGTAGGCCCTGAAGGTCGGGTTGCGCAGAATGTGCAGCCAGGTCCGCGCCAAAGCCGTCGGCGCCAGCGCTCCCGGCTTTGGCGCGGGTGCTGTTTCCTCGAAGCGCCAGACGATGAGCGCCAGCGAGGCCACACCAAAGGCGGCCAGGGTGAGCAGCGCGGCGCGCCAGCTGAAAAGGTCCGACAGCAGGCCGCCCAGCGGAGGGCTCAGGCAGGCGATGACCGCCAGCCCGGACATGCCCTTGGACATCACCCGTGCGCCGTCGACCGGCGAATAGAGGTCGCGCACGATGGCGCGCGCGCACATCACGCCGGCGCCCATGGCAAGCCCCTGCAGCGCGCGCCACGCGATCAGCGCCTCCATCGACGTGGCCATCGCGCTTGCGGTCGCCGCTACCGCGTAGGCCGCAAGTCCGGCGATCAGGATCGGGCGACGTCCGAAGCGGTCCGACAGCGGGCCCCATGCGAGTTGCGAGAATCCGAAGGCCAGCAGCAAGGCGGTCAGCGTGAGCTGGGCCTGCGCCATTGGTGCGCCGAAGCCATCGGTCAGCGCGGGCAGCGTCGGCAGGTACAGGTCGGTGGTCAGCGGCTGGATGCCCAGCAGCGCAGAGAGAATCAGAATCACGGTGCCCGCCGGCATCGCGTTGGGGCCGCGCGCCGCTTCTCTGGCTTGGCCGGTGCCCATCAACGGCCGCGCAGGAACAGCTGGTCCAGCTCGCGTAGCGTCACCGCCCGCCAAGTCGGGCGGCCATGGTTGCATTGATCGGAGCGTTCGGTCGCCTCCATCTGGCGCAGCAGCGCATTCATCTCGTCCAAGCTGAGTTTGCGGTTGGCACGCACCGCACCATGGCATGCCATGGTCGCTAGCAATTCGTTGCGTGCCAGTTGCACCACCGTGCTGGCGTCGTGCTGCGCCAACTCTGCCAGCACGCTGCGCGCAAGTTCGGCGGCATCACCGTGCGCCAGTGAAGCCGGGACCGCACGCACTGCCAGCGTGGTGGCCGACAGTGCGGTGATCTCCAGGCCCAGCGTGGCAAGCGCCTCGGTGTGGGCTTCCATGCTCGCCATTTCTTGCGCGGTGGCGGTGAAGGTGGCCGGTATCAGCAGCGGTTGGCTTGCAAGTGCAGGCTGCGCCGCGCCGTCCGAGGCCTGATCGGCCGCTTCGAACTGCGCCTTGAGCCGCTCGTAGACGATGCGCTCGTGTGCGGCGTGCATGTCCACGACGACGAGCCCCTGCTGGTTCTCGGCCAGGATGTAGACCCCCTGCAGTTGCGCCAGCGCGCGACCGAGCGGCCAAAGCCCGGACTCGCCCGCCCGATCCGCCTCGGTCGTTCCCGGATCGGCGGGCAGACCCGGCACGTTGCCATGCGCAGCGCGAACCGGCCACAGCGCCTCAAAGTCCGATACCCGGTGCTGCGCGCTGGGGCCCAACGGCATCGCCGGCTGAACCCACCGTGGCCAAGCGGCACCGGGGGCATCGCCGTCCCGGGGCTCCGAAGGCCTCGCGTCACCCGCCTCAGCTCCGGCAAGGCCCGCGACTGCAGCATGCGCGCGCGGCGCCGCCAGGCTATCTTGCACCGCGTGGCGGACCGCCTGGTGAATTTCTCGGCTGTCGCGAAATCGGACCTCTATCTTGGTGGGGTGGACATTGACGTCGACCCGTTTAGGGTCGACTTCCAGGTACAGCACATAGACGGGCTGGCGCTGGCCGTGCAGCACGTCTTCGAATGCGCTTCGTACTGCGTGCGAAAGCACCTTGTCGCGTACAAAACGCCCGTTGACATAAAAAAACTGCTGGTCGGCGCGCGCGCGCGCGGCGTCGGGAATCCCGATGCGTCCCCATACCCGGACCGGGTGCTGGCCATCGCTGCGACCGGCCGCTTCGCGGGCCTGGCCGCTGCGGTAGTCCAGTGCGATCGAGCGCTCAACGAATTCGGCGCCGAGTACGTCGCCCAGGCGCTGCGCGCTCGCCAGCGCAGCCACGGTGCGCTGGCGCCATTGCGCGACCAGGCGCCCTTCGTGCCACACGGCGAAGCCTACATCCGGCCGTGACAGGGCGGGTCGGCGTACGGCTTCCAGACAGTGCGCCAGTTCGGTGGCATCGGTCTTGAGAAACTTGCGCCGTGCCGGCGTGCTGAAAAACAGCTCCTTGACTTCCACGGTGGTCCCGATTGCGCGCGCTACTGGCCGCAACTCGCCACTGCGGCCGTCGAGGGCATAGGCGGCTGGCGCGTGTGCTGCGCGCGAAGCGATCGCACAGTCCGATATCGCATTGATCGCTGCTAGCGCTTCTCCGCGAAAGCCGAAGGTGGCGACCGCTTCGAGTTCGCTCAGGCTGCTGATTTTGCTGGTCGCGTGGCGTTTGAAAGCCATCGGAAGCTGCTCGCGCACGATGCCGGCGCCGTCGTCCTCGACCGCGATCAGCCGAACGCCGCCGGACAGCAGACGCACCGTGATCAGGGTCGCCCCGGCATCGAGGGCGTTGTCGATCAGTTCGCGCACCACCGAGGCCGGTCGCTCGACGACTTCGCCCGCAGCGATCTGGCTGATCAGTTCATCGGGCAGCTCGCGGATCGTTGTGGGAGGCGAGGGTGTTGAAAGAACGGCATTCACCAAGGCATTTTAGGCTGCCCGTATCGGGCCGAAGGCCAAGGCGGGGATAATCGGTGCGCATGGAAACTGTCGCGCTAATTCTGGACTTTGTATTGCATGTCGATCGCCATCTGGAGCTTTTCGTCCAGAGCCACGGCGCCTGGATTTACGCGCTTCTCTTCCTGGTGATTTTTGTGGAAACCGGCCTGGTCGTCATGCCTTTCTTGCCGGGCGATTCGCTGCTGTTCGTGGTCGGTGCCATGTGTGGTGCGGGCCTGATGAGCTACCCCTGGTCGGTAGCGCTATTGTTGACCGCCGCAGTAGCGGGAAACCAGTGTAATTACAGCATCGGGAGCCACTTTGGCAGCCGGGTTTTTCGGTGGGAAAACTCGCGCATTTTCAACCGCAACGCATTCAACCAGGCGCACGATTTCTACGAACGCTACGGCGGTTGGACCATCGTCGCGGCGCGCTTCATGCCCTTCCTGCGCACATTCGCGCCTTTTGTCGCCGGCGTGGCGCAGATGCGGCGCTCCCGCTTTGTGCTTTATGACCTGGGCGGCGGCGTGCTGTGGGTCGCAGGCCTGATCACGATTGGCTATTTTTTCGGCAACCTGCCGCTGGTCAAGGCCCATTTCGAAAAAGTGATCTGGGCGATGATCCTGATTCCCGGGGTGCTGGTATTCGTGGGCGCTGTGCGCGCGCGGCGGCGCTCGGTCCTCACCCGGGTGGCGTAGCGCCGGTCGACGCGCCTAGACCGAACGGCTGCGTGCCAGCGGCGGATTCTTGGCGAAATAGCGCTCGATGCCCCGCATCAGCGCGTCGGCGAGTTGCTGCTGGTAAGGCTCGCTGTTGAGCTTGTCTTCCTCCTGCGGATTGCTGATGAAGGCTGCCTCGACCAGGACGCTGGGGATGTCGGGCGCCTTGAGAACGGCAAACCCCGCCTGCTCGACGCGTGGCTTGTGCAGCTTGCCAATCCGACTGATTTCCCCGAGCATGTCGCTGCCGAGCTTGAGGCTGTCTTTGATCTGCGCGCTCGTGCTCATGTCGAATAGCGCGCGCTGCACCTCGATGTCCTTGCCTGCGATATTGAGCCCGCCGATCCGGTCGGCCTTGTTTTCCTGCGCGGCCATCCAGCGCGCCGCGCTGCTGCTGGCACCGCCCTGGCTGAGCGCGAAGACACTGGCGCCTTGCGGGTGGGGCGTGAAGAACGCGTCGGCGTGAATGCTCACGAAGAGATCGGCCTGCACGCGTTGCGCTTTTTGTACCCGCACATGCAGTGGCACAAAGAAGTCGGCATCGCGCGTCAGGTAGGCGCGCATGGCGTTGCCGTTGACGCTGGCGGCGTTGATCCGGTCGCGCAGCAGGTGGACGATGCGCAGCACCACATCCTTTTCGCGTGTTCCGCCAGGACCGATGGCGCCGGGGTCTTCGCCCCCGTGGCCAGGGTCGAGCGCGACGATGATCAGCCGGTCCGTTCGGCTGGCGCCTGCCATAAAAGGGATTCCGGCCGCCACGGCGTCGCCGCCCGCCGGTGATCTGGAGCCCGCGACGGAGGCAGAGGCCGGCGGCTGCGCCGCTGCCTTGCGTTCACGCTGGGCAATCCATTCGCCCAGCGGGTCGTCCTCGATGAGGGTCCTGCCCGGTGCTGCAGGGGCCTGCGCCGCCGACGCTGGTTGCGGCGTTCGTGGTGTGGTGGTGTCGCGCAGCCGCTCGGCGATCAGCGCCTCCAGCGGGTCGGCGATGGCGGTGGGGTGAAGATCCAGCACCAGCCGGTGCATGTAGGCGGCCACCGGGGGCAGGCTGAACACCTGCGGCTGTACCGCCTGTTTCAGGTCGACCACCAGGCGCACGGTGTTTGCCGAAAGCTGGCCCACCCGTATGCCGGCGATGGTCGGATCGTCCGGGCGCACCTTGGCGACCAGTTCCCGCAGTGCCGGGTTGAGCTCGATTCCCTCAATGTCGACCGCCAGCCGGGGCGGGGTGTCGATGAAGACCTGGCTGGCCCTGAGCGCGGTGTCGGACTCGATGGTGACGCGTGTGTATTCGGGCGCAGGCCACAGCCGGACCGCGATGATGCGTGCGCCGCGCACCACCTGGGCGGCCCCGAGCATCAGCACCACGGCGCCGCAGCGCAGCGCGGCGCGCCGCTTCATGGCGCCACCGCCTCCAGCAATTGGTCGCCGCGCGCAGTTTGCCCAGCCAGCGTGAGTTGGCGGACGCCGTCGGCATGCACCGTGATGCGCAGCACTAGGTCGGCACGCGGCGCGAAGCCGGCCGCCTTGTCGGGCCATTCGGCGATCTTGAGTCCAGGGCCGGAAAATATCTCGCGAAATCCGGCGTCTTCCCATTCGGCGGGGTCGTCGAAACGGTAGAAGTCGCAATGCCAGATCTGCAGCGCTGGCGCGCCGGTCGGCGTGCTGCCAAGCGTGTAGGACTCGACTACCGCGTAGGTCGGGCTCTTGACCCGACCTTGCACGCCCAGCGCGTGCAGCAGGTGGCGTACCAGGCTGGTCTTGCCGGCGCCGAGTTCGCCGTGCAGTTCGATGTAGCAATCGCGCAGCGCGGGCTGCGCGGCAAGCCTGCCGGCGAAGGCGCGCGTGGCATCCTCGTCGATCCAGACCAGGGTTTTTACAATCGGCGGGTGAACAACACCCGCGCGCGTTTCGATGGCAGTCAAATGGTTTCCCAGATTCAGGCTTGGGGCCAGGAACTCGGATTCTCCCAAATTGGCGTCGCTGGT
>Ga0114970_10003798_pt1 | contig 11022 bp, 13 predicted proteins | sample M_140205_XF_Meta_FD_87030 | JGI IMG/M metagenome (GOLD analysis project Ga0114970, IMG submission 87030) | Freshwater microbial communities from Lake Montjoie, Canada to study carbon cycling - M_140205_XF_MetaG | ecosystem: Environmental > Aquatic > Freshwater > Lake | place: Lake Montjoie... | reverse complement strand
TAATGATAAATACAAAAAAAGACAGACCCCGGCATTTCCGGCACTAATATCGCTCACTATATCGCGTTCCATTTTTACCGAAGGTGTAATATTTAACACGGATTTGTGAGTAATATCGGTGCCTGGGGTGCCCGGGTTGCTCGGGTTGCTCGCGTCGTCTCTCGTAATGATAAATACAAAAAAGACAGACCCCGGCATTTCCGGCACTAATATCGCTCATAATATCGTGTTCCATTTTTACCGAAGGTGTAATATTTAACACGGATTTGTGAGTAATATCGGTGCCTGGGGTGCCCGGTTGCTCGGGTATCGCGCCGTCTCTCGTTGCGCGTGAATTGGAGTCATAATTGCGAGAGATGACCGAGCGGAGTTCACGAGTGGAGCGAACGCAGTGAGCGGAAGGAGTGAACGACGCGAGACGAGACGATAAAATTGAAATTAGAAACCATCATTTGACAAGATGGCATCGTCATATCATCGTCATCGACATCACAATGGTGGATACTTCAAAGACGTTATCTCTCGCTCAATCGTTCCCGACATTATACGCGATTGACAAAAATGGAAAAATAAAGGTATGGACTGCGGCGGTTCTTCAGCCAGTGGATAAGAAGCTGGCGGCGGCCGGGTATGCTACTTCGCGGATTACGCACGGATATATCAATGGAAAGCAGCAAGTCGCGTTGCGTGATTATAACACCGGTAAAAATATCGGTCGTTCTAATGAAACAACGCCTCTCGCGCAATGTATTTCGGAGACTCGGCGCAAGTGGACGGACAAGAAGGAGAAGGAGGGTTATTCAGAGACGAAGCCCGCGGATTGTGGTGAAGGGTATGGCGATGTTTCAGGGGGTTGGTGCGGTGATGACGACGGTGGCGATGGAGGAGGCGATGGAGGCGATGGAGGCGACGGTGGCGATGGAGGCGACGGTGGCGACGCCCCCGGACCATTCCTCCCGATGCTCGCCCAGACGTTCAATCCCGCTGACGCCATCCTAGTGGCTGGTGCCGGCTCTAAAAAGAAGAAAGTCATTACATTCCCCTGTTTTGTCCAACCAAAGTTGGATGGATTACGGTGTGTATCGTATGCGACACGCCTCCCTGGCGCTAATGACACGAGCATCGCCCTTCAATCGCGCACCGGCGCCTTCTTTACCGGTCTCCCCCATATCGCCGCTGCGCTGCGCCCCTATCTCTCGCAACACCCTTCTGTCGTCATCGACGGCGAGTTGTATACGGACCAAATGCCGTTTGAAGAACTCGCTGGACTCATCAAGAAGAAGAAAATCACAGATTCCGACGTCGAACGACTTAAAAAAGTCAAGTATCACGTCTATGATATCTATGACAGAATGAACGAGAATATGCCTTATTCAGAGAGAATGGGGGTCCTCGCCGCTGCGGTGCGTCGGTGTGAGTGTGTCGCAAACGACGCATCTATGCCGGGTGCCGCGTCGGGGGGGCGGATGCTGCGAAGTGCGGCTACGACGGTAGTCGCAACAGAGGAGACGGGGGCTGTCGTCGTCCTGGTCCGCACGGAGAAAGTGGCGGTGCTCGGGGATTTCAGGAGGTTGTTCGCGGAGTTTGTGGAGGCGGGGTATGAGGGTATTATGCTTCGGAATGCGGCGGGTGTCTATCGTGCGAATTACCGCAGCAATGACCTACAGAAGTATAAGGAGTTTATGGAGGATGAATACCGGATTATTGATTTCAAGGAAGGTGAAGGGCGTGATGCGGGCGCGGTGATTTGGGTGTGTGAGACGGCTGATGGTAAGGAGTTCACGGCGAGGCCTAGAGGGACTATGGAACAACGACACATTTGGTTCAATGATGGGGAGTCATATATTGGTAAGAACTTGACGGTTGTATATCAGGAGCTGACGGAAGATGGTAAGCCCCGCTTTCCCGTAGGCAAAGCGTTGAGGGTTGGGTATTAGGGGGGTGGAATTAAATTGATGATATCCCAATGAATGACATATAATTTTAATGAATGACAGACCCATCGTACAAACGTGAAAAAACGGCCTTCAAAAGTATTTTGCAAATATGAAAAATTCACATGCCCCCCCTTGTGCTTTTTTTTTAAACGAGGAGCTTTTGAATCAAGAACAGTTAGAATTCCCTTAAAATCAATTAATTCTCCTTAAAATAACAATACAGTCTCATTATGCTCTCATTTTCATATATTCCCTTAATTTTTATTTAATAGCCTCGTCCCAGACCCCCCCACGCCACCCCGCGTTCAACCCCCGGCCTTATTTTCGAGGGGTAATCTAGGAAACTTTAGCGAACCCCCAGGAAATGGCAACAACTCCCCCGCAGAATTATTTATTCCGTTGTGATAATTGCCAGTTCATAACCAGTGTCAAACGCGACTACCAGCGACACATCGCGTCAACGAAGCACGCCAAGCGAACCGAAACGCACGCCCCTGGTCTCATTTTACCACATAGCGAACCAATGTCATTACATCACAACAGCGTTGATTTGACATCTTTGCCACAACTTTACCATACAGGAGGCCAACCCGGCCAACTCGCTTTCATATTTGACAAGCAGGTTTATAAAACCTGTGAAAAATGCGGTAGTAAGTATCACAGCAAGAGTGGATTATGGAAGCATAGGAAGTCGTGTGAGGGTAAGCCCGAGCAAGCGTCGCCATCCTCCGCTACGACCGACATTGACTTTAAATCAATGATGATGGATATGTTGAAAAACAACCAGGAGTTTCAGCATAAAGTCTTTGAAATGATGTGTAGTCAACAATCTCTCGTCGTCAACGCCGCAGCCACCGCCGCCACCGCCGCATCAACGGCAGCTACCGCCGCCACCGCAGCCGCAACCGCGGCAACTTCTGCGAATTACACCAATAGCAATAATTATAACGGAACAACGAACAGTCATAATAATAATAATAATAATACATTTAATCTCCAGTTATTCTTGAACGAGCAATGTAAAGACGCGATGAATATCAACGATTTTGCGAGTTCCATTACATTGAATGTCAGCGACCTGGATAATTTCGGAAAAGTAGGATATGTGGAGGGGATGTCGAAGCTTTTTATTGATACATTGAGAGAAACAGATGTATGTAAACGCCCGATACATTGTAGCGATGCGCGCCGAGAGACGCTTTATGTGAAGGATGCGGATAAGTGGGAGCGCGAAGGTCCAGAGAATACGACAATCACGAATGCGGTGCGGGTGGTAGAGCACAAGAATATCGTCCTTGTGAATGAATGGGCGAAACAGAATCCGAGGTGCGAGGACAGCAGGACGGCGGAGAATGCGCAGTATATCAATATGTCGCGCGCGGTGCTGGACGGGGATGACCGGAATATAGCCAAGGTGATAAAGCGGGTGGCGAAGGCGGTGGTGATCGAGAAGGGGCCGCCTTAGTTTAGTACTGCTTGCTTGAATACCTGCGGCGGTGTTGGCGATGGGTGCGCTTGGCGTGGTTTTTACCACCGCCACCTTTGACTTGGTTGAATAATGCGGTCCAACCTTTGGGGCCAAAAATGGTGCGGGTATTTTCAAGGATGTTTATCATTTGTTTGACGCAGTCGGACATTAATGCAGATATCATCGGACCGGCGACGAGGGCGGCAGTGGGGATATTACCGTTACCGTTAGCGGCGCCGGCGGCAACATTAGCCACTTGGAGGGGGTTGCCGCCCCCAGGCGGATCTCTTCTTCTAATACAAACTGGAATAACATGTAATACCGCCGGCGGAACAGCTGTCATTGTATCTAAATTAAACATCATTGTAGTTGCTATTGCTGTGAATAACGTGTTGTCCAGTGGGGCGAGGGCATTGCCGGTGTAATAACCATTTGGGGCTGTTGGGCCGGGGCCTTGAGCGACAGTCCCCACACTGTGTGTAGCATCATACCAAGGGGGAGCTGCGCCGGCGACAGGCACCTGCCGCGTCGCATCATCGATAGTTAAGTAAGCAACTATATTTAATACTTCTGTAATTGAACTATTGTTAGTTATTATACCGGTAATCGGTGCGTTTGCGAGCACGGGGGGGGGCGCGCCAATCTGATTCTTTAAAACCTTTAATACAATATCTGGACCACTTTCACGACCAGTTGCTGTCAACATCGCTGCGTCGACGCCTCCCATATCATTTCTAGTCCCCATCTTTATATCTTTCTCTCGTCAACTATACATACTACACACAAAATAATATAGACACATCAGTCTATCTTATATAAATGTCCGACCAATTCTCCGACTACGACGAAGCAACCCAACGCCACATAATAGAGTTGGGTTGCTTTATACACTCCCAATCTCTCGCGCATTACCGCGCGCATCTTCCGCCTCCCGCATCCGCCCCCGCCTCCGCCACCTCCGTCGCCTCCGCCGTCGCCACCGCCACCGCCACCGCCACATCCGCCTCCGCCGGCCCCTGGGCCAAAGAATACGAATACAACCAGCTAAAACAACAAACCGCCAATCTCTCGTCGCGCGTCTTTGAAGTCCGCGAAGAAGAGTATAAGAAGGGCGAAGCGAAAGTCGCCGAGTATAAGCAACAACTCACCGCCGAACGCCAGCGCCTAGATAAAATCCTCGCCACCATCCAATCCGACACCGACCGGCAAATCACCGCGAAAACAGAACACCTGAACAAGAAAATCGCCGACCTTGAAGTAAAAAACAAGTGGTATTACAGCCTATACGAGGACAAATCCAAAGGCAAGAATTATGAAGAGGAACTTTATCCTAAATTGCTGGATTACAACGACGCGCACCTAAACTCTATCTGGCAAATCACCCACGTGGGGTCCGTCCTCAGTGAAAAGACCGACTTCCATTTCCGTCACAAGGACACCGGTGTCGTCGTCCTCCTTGACACCAAAAACAATCTCCCGACCAATCCAGTTGTAAGCACCGCCGAGTTTGAGCGCGATGTCCTGCGCAAAGAAACCGCGGCAATCGGCGGAATAATGCTCGCAAATGGCAATATCTCCTGTAAGAAGCGGTTTGAAATCAACAAACTACAGCAGAAGTTCCTAGTATACGTATCATCCTATGACCGAAACAACATCGCATTCTTTTTCTCGCTGATGGATATGATTGTAGAAATGTCGCGCGGTAATGCGGACGACGCCAGCGGTGGTGGTGCGTCTGCGTCTGCGTCTGCGTCTACGTTATCGCGCGCCAAGGAAGCATTCCACGCGCTACTCCTCGCGGATTATAAGCGCGAGCAGTCCAATCTAGACAACGCCGAGAGAATGCGAAAGTCCGCCCAGAAGGCAATGGACGCCATCATCGCCGAGTTTGATACTCACTTCGCCGGCGAAGATATAGAGATGGCCGCGAAATCAGACGAAGTCCAGGCAAGTTCCGCACGCATCAAACCGAAAACAAGCACGGATATTATTGATTATGACGAATTAGAGAAAGACCGCACGGTCATCGGGCAACGGAGTAAATACTACTTGGAATATGGAACAACGATTCAATATTTCAAGAACAATTATGCGAGGAATCAGAAGGTGAAAACAAACGACCAACAAGTGGTAATTTCGGTACACACATCTTCGTCGTCCAAGTAATGTAAAAAATAACTATATTTATGTATATTACGAATTTACGAATTTACGGACATGTATATAATTACGGGCGCAAGTGATAATCATTATTTGACATTAATGAATATGATAAATAGTTTTATAAAATATAATGACAGACATAAATTAATAATATACAATTTGGGTTTAGAAGAAACAAAATGGAATCACATTAAAGAGAAATATAATAATCAAAATTTTATATTCAATGTGTTTGATTATTCAAAGTATCCTGAATGGTTCAACATAAATATTGAAGCCGGACAATATGCCTGGAAACCAACAATTATATACAATACATTTTTGGAATATACAGATGAAATAATAGTTTGGATGGATGCTGGAAATTTAATACATGAGAATTTACAAAAATTGGAGGATTTTTTAATTCATAATTATGTATATTCCGCAACTTCTAGTGGAACTATAAAAGATTGGACACATCCTTTAACAATACAATATTTGAACCCTACAAGTCTTGATAATGAAAATAGAAATGGAGCGTGCCTGGGTTTTAATACGAAAATAGGTCTTGTAAAGGATTTTATAACTGAATTTTACAATTGTGCGAAGGATAAAAATTGTATTGCTCCGGAGGGTTCTAGTCGACGAAATCATAGACAAGACCAAGCTGTATTTACAATTTTATTTTATAAATATTTGTATCAACAAAATAAAACATTTTATTATAGTGACCATTGGAAATATCATCTATGTTATTCAATACATAATGATATAGAAGCACATTGGGATAAATAATTCGTAATTACACTTACAGTGGTTTGCTGCCTTCTAGATTTTATCTATCTAGCACCCCAAGTGGTTATAAAGTTTTCAAGAGGATTATCATAGTGAATATTTAATTTATCAAATAAATCATTTCTAATAAAAAACATATTACCTGTATGTAAAATAAATTTGTATCCTTTTTCAGTTCCTAGGTCAAATGTAGGTTTAAATCCGGTTCCACCATATTTATTATGTTCGTGAATATGGTTATCATTATCAGTATTAACAGACGAATTTATTTCAATTATAACTATTTTAGGATTATATGTTTTTAAACTTTTCCAAACTTGGTAGTCATAGGAATCAATATCAATAGATAATATATCAAAATCAATTGGTATATTTGTTTTTTTTAATAAATTGTCTAACGAATTTTGAGTATCATTATGGTCAACAAACGCATTTATAGGAATTATATTATTATATTTGTTTACTGTTTTCAATAAATCACCGTATTTATTTACATCCCCCTCAATAAATACGGCATCAAACCCCTTTGTAACTAAATTGAAAGTATTCGATAAGTGAATACCATCCCACGCTCCAAATTCACATACCCAACCATTAGTTATATTCAATCTTTTTAGAAGCTCTTCCACTATTCCATCTTCTCCATTTTGAGAATACACATTTTTAGAATATGTGTTATAAAACCGATTTGTATAAAGTTGTGTCATATAATATGAAAGGTATGTATGTATGTGTTGTCTAATTAACCTTTATGTCTTTATTTTTATGTAAATCTGATGTAAATCTGATGTAAATCTGATTTAAAACCCGGGAACACATACTATATATCATACTATAATGAGTTTCATTCCTATCAATCATTTACAAAACATTTTTGGCATATCTAGTGCGAATTTTGATAAATACCCGGAGTTATGGATGAAAAATATTGAACTTTTTATCCCTCAAACGTTTGATATTATTTCCATAATTTCAAATTACGAATCAAATATTATTGATATGAGTGAAATTGAAAAAGTAAATGTCGATAACAATATTGACAGTACTATACTAAAATCTTTATTTACAAAATATGGTAGTGATAAATCCACCGCTTATTATCATTATTACGCGAATGTATTAGATAAATTCAAAACTCAAAATATAAGATTGCTTGAGGTTGGATTGGGCACAAATGACCCAACATTAATTTCAACGATGGGAATCGGTGAATACTCGTGTGGTTCTTCTCTAAGGAGTTTTCGCGACTATTTGCCACATTCAATGATTTATGGCGCAGATGTTGATAAAAAATGTTTATTCAATGAACAAAATATTCGCACTTTTTTTGTTGACCAATTAGATTTTCCGTCATTTTCTGAATTAAACACCAATTGCGGGAATTTACCATTTGATGTGATTATAGACGACGGTCTTCATTGTACAGGTGCCAATATAAATACGATGTTGTTTGCCTTACAACACATTAATCGTAATGGGGTTATTATTATAGAGGATATTCCTTATACAAAAATGAAAGCATATCAAATCATTGATTATGTGTTGTATAATGAAAAAGATAAGTATAAAACGACTTTTGTAACTTATAGTAATGTTTCGGGATTTATGTATATTATAGAAGTTTTGTAATGTATTTTACCGTTTCCAATCGTATATAAATAAATATATTGTGTATATATTTATTTATTGTGTATTTATTTGTATATAATGCTTTCAAATCAAATATTAAATAACAGATATAACACGGCAAACTTTATTAATCATCCGAATTATGAACACGGTATTGAAATACTAATAAATAAACCATTTTTAAATGAAAAGCCGTTTTTTTCAATAGTAACACCGGTATACAATCAAGAAAATATTATTATACAACATTTTAAATCGATTTTAGATAATACAACTGAAAAATATTATGAAATAATTTATATTTTAGACAGTTGTTCGGATAATACAGAAGCCAATTTAATACATTTTATAAATAATATGAATGTAGAATACCCATTATTGATAAAAATAGTAGTATTAAAAAGCAGTATACCATTATTCGAAACGAGCGCCGATAATTTAGGTTTTATATGTTCGGATGGTGAATATATGTTAGAAATACAGGCCGATATGACAATGACACAACCTGGATACAATATGAAATTATTGAAACCATTTACATTGCGTGAAGATATTATAGGTATATCCGGTAGATGTTGTCATAGTTTTGATGAAACAAACGGTATCGGAAAATTAGGATTAGACATTGTGAAACAATTATTACCTAATATAGACCCAAACGCATATTATATCGGTGAAACATGTAATAGAGGACCATTGCTATTACATAATTCAAAATTAAAAGAATTGGGATATTTGGATGAAGTCAATTATTTTCTAGATAATTCAGATCACGATTTATTTGCCAGAGCATATTATTTGAAGAATTGGATATGTGGTTATGTTCCTATTGAATTTTCGTCTCCTTTAGAAAATGGTTCTACACGAAAACCACGTGACCCTACGAATGAAAAATATTATAGAATAAAAAAGGATTCAACCCAAAATGGAATAAATGGATTTTTAAAGAAGAACTTATTTCAAAATAAAACGAGGGATATTGTAAAATATTCTTTATAGGTGAATAATCTCTTCCGGTGAGAGATGCGACTCGTGTAGGAGCGAGAGGCCCGGGTTTTCGCTAGAAAAGTAGCCAGGGTATAGGATACTCCAGTCGGTGTCTTCGGGTAGAAGCGTGAGTTGCGTATAAACATAACCGATAAATGCGCTACACACGAACCGGGATGTCTTTTGAGGGCGCGGGTCTTTCTTACAGTAAGCTTCAATCCAGTCTGTGATTACGACGTCATATGGTTTATCGTATACGACGTCGTGTATTTTCTTTAAGTTCTCCTTGGTGAAGAGTTCGTAGTGTTTCCAACAGTGTAACTTGCGGACGTATAATTTGCCGCCATATGTGCGGACATATTCATCGAATGGGACGAATTGGACGCCGAATTTCATCGTATTATCTTCTGGGTCGGGGACGTTGGATGTGCCGGACATCCATAGATAGGTTCCTTTCATTGGCGGGTCGGTGAAGTCGGGGTCTTTCACCACCATCGCCACGTGAGAGAAGTCGCTTTTTGTAAAGAATTTGATGAGCCAGCTTAATAATCCCCAATCCTTGTATTCTAGGTCATCGCATAGGATGAGGTCGCCGGTGTTGAGAGAGTCCATTGGAATGGAATGGAAGTATTATTATATTACGATGAATATAATATTTCTTATATAGACGAGAGATTAGCACCCAATCTCTCAAACATCTGGCGTTAGGATTTGGCCGTTGGCAAGAATGGAACGCGGATTCGTGAGTAAGTCTGTGCGCGAGATGCCGGGGTTGATGTTTTTGGTTGAAATCTCTCGGAGTTCACGGATTGAAACTTATGAGTTGAGAGATATGGTGGATGTTTATTAGTTTGGGATTGTTATGTTGAGAGATTATAGATTGTTTATAGATGGTTCGGCACCCAATCTCTCAAACATCTGGCGTTAAGATTTGGCCGTTGGCAAGAATGGAACGCGGATTCGTGAGTAGGTCTGTGCGCGAGATGCCGGGGTTGATGTTTTTGGTTGAAATCTCTCGGAGTTCACGGATTGAAACTTATGAGTTGAGAGATATTGTGGATGTTTATTAGTTTGGGATTGTTATGTTGAGAGATTATAGATTGTTTATAGATGGTTCGGCACCCAATCTCTCAAACATCTGGCGTTAGATTGGACCTTCGGTGAATATGGAACGCTGATTCGTGAGTAAGTCTGTGCGCGAGATGCCTGGGTTGGTGTTTTGCGACTGAAATCTCTCGGAATGTTTGTTTGGATTCTATGATTCCGAGAGATTTGGGGAATGTTTATGATAAGAATCGTTTGTGGTTGAAGTAGATATTATGTAGTTCTGAATGAAACAAGAGAATGTATAACGTCAGAATCGCAAAACAAAGTGTATAGTTTATCTCTGTCCTGTTGTATACTTTGTAAACAATGATGTAAATCAAAGGAGAGTAATGTAGTATGAAATCATATACAATCAATAATGGTGTAAGTTTAGGCGCCTTGGCATTTACAACACGATAATACCCTGGGTAATAGTGGTACAAGAAAATACTACCTAACAATACAATAATATTTAAGGGAATAATATTTGAACCAGATTTTAGGAATATTAAGGCGAAAGTTATAACAAAAACAATGAACGAAACGGATTTGGATTGTGTAACCAAGAATTCATATTGATGCGTAAAATTCTCTAGCATATTTTATGTCTATATGTATAGATACTAAATTAGTATTTGAAAATTTAGTATATAATATGTGTTTGTAATGTGTTTGTAATGTGATGATATATGTGATGATATATGTGATGATATATGGTATAAAATAATGATTAAATAATTATATTTATTAAGTCAGTAATGATTGAAAAATATAATAAATATGAAATAAGTTGAGACTGATTATGGTATAAATTAATATGTATATAATATATATTTGTTAAGTCAATAACGCTTCAAAATATAATAATTATGAAATAAAATGAGACTGATTATGGTGTCATTATTTTTGTATTTTATGGGTTTTATTTTTATGGTCTCATTTTTATGGGATAAATAAACAAGACCATAACAGTCT
>Ga0114970_10003797_pt1 | contig 11023 bp, 4 predicted proteins | sample M_140205_XF_Meta_FD_87030 | JGI IMG/M metagenome (GOLD analysis project Ga0114970, IMG submission 87030) | Freshwater microbial communities from Lake Montjoie, Canada to study carbon cycling - M_140205_XF_MetaG | ecosystem: Environmental > Aquatic > Freshwater > Lake | place: Lake Montjoie... | reverse complement strand
CTCTTCCTCCCTCCCCTCTTCCTTCACCTGGCAGGCCCAGCCCCGGCAAATGGCTTTCCTTGAGCGGACAGAGGATGAGGTCCTCTTTGGAGGCGCTAGAGGTGGGGGCAAGACGGATGCCCTGGTTGCCTACATGATTCTTAGGGCTTCCAAATATGCAAAGTCTAATCATCTCATCTTGAGAAGGGAATGGGTAGACCTCATCAAGGCCGGTGGAGCCGTGTCCCGGATGCAGGAGTTTGTGGGAGAGAAGTGGGCCTGGCACGGTCAGTACCGGAGATTCACTGCTCCCAATGGATCCATGGTGGAGTTCGGTCATTGCAAGGAAGAGGAAGATAGACGCCAGTACCAGGGTGCCCAGTACCACACGGTGGGCTTTGAGGAGGCCACCCAATTCACGGATAGCCAGTACTTCTCCATCACGGGGAGCCTCCGGTCTTCTAGAGTTGATATCCCTACCAGGTTGAGGCTTACCGGGAACCCTGGGGGAGTGGGCCATGGGTGGGTGAAGAAGCGGTTCATAGACCCCTTCCCCAGTGGGAATGTCACGGTGAAGGAGAAGGACACGGGGCTTACCATGGCCTTCATCCCTTCAAGGGTCTTTGACAACATGGCCCTTACCAATGCTGATCCAAGGTATATAGCTAGGTTGAAGGCCTTGCCCGAAGCGTTGAAGAAGGCTTGGCTCAATGGGTCATGGGATGTGTTTGAGGGGCAGGTCTTCACGGAGTTTGAGCCAGCCGTGCATGTGCTGGTACCCCACAAGATTCCTGATGACTGGAGACGGATAGTAGCAATTGACTATGGGTATAATAGCCCCTTCTGCGCCTTGTGGATGGCTCAGGACCCCCAGTCTTTAAGGGTCATCGTGTACCGGGAACTCTATGGTCCGGGCAACAGGGACAAGCTCCAGGCCCAGGCAATCCTCAAGGCCATGACACCTTCCGAGAGAGCCAGGGTCACCTATATTGCTGATCCTTCCATGTGGGCCAAGAAGGGGGAGAATGAGGTCTCTCCGGCGGATATCTATGGCAGGGAGGGGTTGGCCTTGATCCCGGCGAAGAACAATAGGTTGCATGGAAAGATGAGGGTGCATGAATACCTGGCCCCGGACGTTTTGCTACTAGGGCCGGGGGATGATGGTACTCCCCTTGGTCCCCAGATTCCCGGTCTCCGCATCTTCCGTACCTGTGAGAACCTCATCAGGACCCTCCCCAACATGGTGTATGACGAGCGGAGGGTGGAGGATGTGAATACCCGGACGGAAGACCATGCCTATGATGCGCTGAGGTATGGGTTGATGGCCCTTAGCCGGAGGCCGTTGGGAACCTTCACCATGAAGCTGGCAGAGAGTCTGGGGGATTTTGAGGTAGGGGAACCAATGTTTGGTACTCCCCAGGGGGCCATGGACCGGGATGCCCTGACCCGGCTTGGGGAGCTGGCTGGGGCGGTTTGAGGGGGATGGATGATGGCTGGTACTGGAGTGGATAGTGACTGGTACTGGAGTGAATAGTGGCTAGTGCTGGAGAGATGGCCCCGCCTCCTGGGGTCAAGTTGGAACTACCTTCCCATGAGGTCATCCGCGCCCGGATCGAGGAGCGCCGGAGGATGTATGGGGGTTCCACCACCATGTATTCCACTACCTCTGGCCCGGATACTCCTAGTTCCTATGATGACTTGGTGATAGGGGTCAGGAATAGGCGCAAGTTGCTCCAGACCCCTTATGTTCCTACCCCGTACCGGAGTTCCCAGCCCCCGTTGCGGGCAGGACAGGCAATCCTCGGGGATGTGATCCAGAGGGAGGCCTCCATCCTCTCCCAGGGAGACCGGAACCTCCGGGTAATCCCCGATGATGAGAACTCCAAGAAGGAGCAGGAGAGGGCGGCTCTCCTTGAGAGGTGGACAAGGGCCGCATTCCTGGGCAGGCCAGGCAGGCCCTCAAGGATGACGGAGGAAGCTGGGGAAGACTGGTTCAGGTTGGGGATGGAGGCTGCCTTGGGGGATGGAAGGGCCATCTGGGAGTTCCTTCCACGAGCAGATAGGTGGAGCAACTTTGCCGGCCATCCTGATGCGGACCAGTATCAGGGGGATGGTGGGTACAAGCAGTTCCAGAAGGACCGGGACAAGTTCCTGAAGAGTACGGCCCAGTTTCCCTTTGAGATCAACCGGGTAGACACCCTTACCTACTTTGAAGTCCGCAGGGACAAGAGGATTGCCGAGGTCCTCAAGGTAGATAGGCGGGAGAAGAGGGAAATCTTTCCCAAGTATGGGATCAGGGAGGGCATGGATTCCCAGTATGAGTACGGGGAAGCCTATCCCCTGAAGGACTTGCCCCCAGGTTTGGTGGGGACTTGTGAGGTGGTTTCCTACTGGGCTGCTGCTGATGAGCCGAGGGTGAAGAATATCCCCGGGCTAGGCCCCCGGTTGGTGAATGATGTGGTGTGGGTGGTTGAGGTTGATGGACACCGTGTTGATTGCGGGTACTCCATTGGCCCTCCTTGGCATCCGCTTCCCTATTTCTGTTTCAACGGGATGGATTCCTCCATGCCTGATCCCATGCACAAGGGAGTCTCTGTGGCCTTCCGCCTGATGCGGATTTGTGACGCCATAGATGAGCTGATCAACATGAAGATGATTGTGGCCAGGTGGGCCAGTCTTCCAGCTTGGCAGAAGACTACTCCAGAGGGCGGCATCTTTGACCTGAATACCGGGGCCGCAGGAGCAGCAGCAGCAACAGGGTCCAGCGGAAGTTCCTCCGGGTTCATGGGGTCCTTTGCCCTGGAGATGGGTAGGGGCTATGAGTTGTACCCGGGGCAGAAGATAGAACCCGTGGTATGGCCCCAGCACACGGTGACCATCCTGGAGAGCCTGAAGAATGACTTGACGGAGTTGAGTAACCTGCTTGGCCTTCCCCCAATCATGAGGGGGGACATGCCTAGTGCAGGAGCGGCCGGGTACCTTGCCGCCCAGCTCATTGCCCAGGCAAAGACGGCCCTTGCCCCGGTGCTTGATAACGCCACCAACTGTGTATCAACCATGATCAAGTGGTTGTGGTGGCAGGTGGAGCATCGGTTTGAGGAGGGTGTGCCTATCTGGTGGAATGGGGATTCCAAGGGGAAGGGGGCCAGTTGGCTGTGGCTCAAGCCAGAGTTGATTGATGGCAGGTATGACTTGACTCTGGAACTCCAACCCCTTCTTCCTGTTGACAAGATCCAAAGGCAGGAGGCTTCCTTGAACCAGGTACAAGCCAAGGCCATCTCCATGCGGAGGCATAGGGAGGAAGGGCTAGGCCTTGAAGATCCTGAGGAAGAGGAAGAGCAGATAGCCACTGAGGAGATGCTCAGGAACCCCATGGTGGCAATTCCCCGGATGGCTAGGGCCGCGGTAAGGATGGGGTACCTCACGGCGGAGGAAGCAACTGCTGTGGTGAGGAAGGAGCTAGGGTTGCCGGATGTCTCTTCTGCTGCGGGAGCTGCGGGGTTTGTACTGGGTCCTAACGGGGTACCCATTAGTTCTGGGGGACCTCCACAAGGCCCCATCCCACCTGGGATGCCGTTGGCTGCACCTACCCCAACCCAAAGCCCGGTTCCGGGTGCCGGACCCGACATGCTCCAGGTGATGGGGGGAGGGCAACTTGCTCCGGGGATGGGTCTTCCCATAGCCCCCACGGCACCTAATCCCCAAGGACTTCCCGGCGGGTTGAACATCCAGGGCGGAGTAGGGATACCAAGACCTGGCCCTGACCTAGCCTCCCGGGCCATGTAACCCCAAACCATCCCCCCTGATTCGTTGTGTTTACGGAGTAACCTATGCCCCCAGTTCGCCGGCCGGTACTTTGCACCAAGGAACTCATTGCCAAGGTGGTTGACCGCGTCACCTCGGATGGCCTGCACCCCAATAGGGCAGCGGTGGCCTGTGGGGTTTCTCCCAGGGCGCACTACACCTGGATGTCCAAGGGTACCGCAGATGTCACTGAGGACAATGAATGTACTAGCGTGTATGCCGATTACATGATGCAGCTCGGCAAGGCAGAGTCCGAGTTGCAAGCCTACTGGATGAACCAACTCAAGATTGCCCCTACCAACCAATGGCAGCGGTACGGGTGGTTGCTTGAGCGCAGGTTCCGTGATGAGTACAGCATGTACATCAAGCCGGAGAAGAAGGAAACCTCCGCGGACAGCAAGACGGTTGTTGTGGTGTCGGAGTTGGCTCAGGCCAGTATCTAGGAAAGCATGGAATGCAAGACCTCAACTCACTCCAGGAGAGAATCATCCAGAGAGCCTCCATCATGGAGAAGCGGATTGTCTCTGCAATAGATGAGCAGACCTCAGGGCCTCCCGTGGGAGGGTCTACAAGGCCCAGGGCAGATACCAACCTTCTCTACCAGGTGAAGGACCCCCGTTTCCTTACCCGTATCCAGTCCATGGCCCCCTACCTCACCCCCGAGGAGAAGGCCTCCGAGAACCGGAGGTCCCAGATTGCTGGTGGGTACAAGGTGTTTGAGGGAACCTAATGGGTAAGGGGTTTTCTGATTATGTACCTATAGAGAACCTGCCTGATGAACTTTCCGCGGTCTACGGGGCGCGGAGTTCCCAGACAATGGATGCCTCATTGGAGGAAGCCAGGCTTAGGGCTTCAAGGCTTCAGGTTCTCTCTGATCAGTACAACGCCCCTCTTCCCGGCCAGGGACTAGTAGATCAACTGAAGCAAACGGCAACCCAGTTTGGGAATGCCTTCCTGAATGCGGACTTTGCCAAGAGCAATGTCTTCAACCTGGCAAGCCAAGGGGCCTCAGGTCTGGCTTCCATGCTTCCTGATACCTCCCCCACTCCCACCAAATACGGGGACGTGGTGCAGAGTCCCCTAGCCACCGTGCCCATAAACGCAGCGCGGGGTGTACTGACGGGTGCTTCCAAATACCTGGGAGGCATTGGGCAGGCGCAAGCCACCATGGGGCAAGGAAACATCCTCCAGGACCCCGTCGGAACCGGGATGAATATTGTGGGAGGAGCAGCCTCAGGGTTTGCCTCCGCAGTTCCCTTCAATGCCTACTCTGAAGTGGCTAGTGAAACTGCCAAGGCCACCCTTCCTGACTCTGCCCAGCAACCCCTTGCAACCCTTCCCGTGGTAGGTGATGTGACCTTGCCGGGGATGATTGGCCTCGGGGCCAGTCTCAAGGCCCCCCTTTCAGGAGGGGAGCAGCTTCTGGGAGACCTCACAGGGAAAGCCCTCTCCAAGGGATTGGGGGTGGTAAGGAATGCTACACGAGGGTTGTTTGACAAAGCGAGCTTGGGTATTCCGGGGGCCGGAACCTTGGCTCGTGATAATGAATTGCTTGTAGCGTCCATTAGTACACAACTTGAAGACGCTATCGCACAGACAAACACTTCCTTGGAGACCTTGAGAAAGATTCCTGTCTCTTCGGGGCGTGTTCCATTGCGACAGCTTCAGGAAACTGAAAGTGTGGAAACGGGGCTTGTACTTACCAAGTCCTTGATTGATGCAGGTTTCCACCCCTCAGATGTGAGCAATTTACTGGACGCCACGGTATTCAACTCATCAAACTCTCAATTTTCCCGAGGCGCAGGGGCATGGGAACCCCTTGCATCCAAGCCTGAAATCAAGACTCTCCGTGATTCCTTGGCAAAAGTAAGTGACCTTCCCAAGACTGATCTTACTGCAAGCAACAGCACGTTATTCCTTCACGGATCCCCAAACCCCTACGACACAGTAAGCCCTTCTTCATTGAACCCTTTCGATAGGGATGGGATAGGGCTATACCTAACGGATGCTCGGGAGAGTGCTCAACAATATGCCGGAAACTCGGGGCAACTCCGGCAAGTTCGGGTACCCAACACCTTTGACATTCTTGATGTGAATAATCTCACATCTCCAGATTTTGAGGCCATTGCTTCCGCACTAAATACGATGAGGCGTAATGGGTTAAGTAGCCTTGAACGTGTCATGACGGGTACTGACTTGGAGCAGGGGTTCAAGGCCTCCAAGTTTGCTGACCCTAATGATCCGGGCGCTCTTGTCAGGTACATCAATAATCTTCTTCCCACATCCTCCAGAGTGGCAACAGATGCCATTTCCCCTTCCATGCAGCAACCCAATCTTGCAACAGGAGTGCTTGCTCTTGCTGGGTATGATGGACTTCGGTTCATGCATCCGGCAGGAGATATGGCGAGGGAGGCCTACCTGGCGCTATCCATCTTCCCCACCTCCCTCAACATGATCCAGAACGCGGAGACCAAGCAGTGGATGGGGGCTTCCCTCGGGGGCCTTGCAGACCGGTTCCTTCCCAAGGCCCCAGGGGCAGAAAGAGCGGCCGGTGCTGCTGTGGGAGGAGTCACGGGGTTCATGAACCCGGAAGGCCTTTCCCAAGGGCTTCCGGGAACTCAGGATCAAGGGGCAAACGCTGGTACTCCTCAGGAACCCACCCTAGGCCAGAGGCTTTCCGGAGCCGCAACCGGTGCCGTCATAGGGTCCCAGGTTCCGGGAGCCTTGAGGAAAGCCCTTGGGAGGGAAGGGGGCCAGGGGTTCAGAATTCCTGGCGCAGGAGTTGTGGAACCTCCCTACCAAGCTGGCCGGGACATCATTGGCGAACAGATAGCCGCAATTGGCAAGCGCACTCCCGGTAACACCAACAAGGAACTGGATGCCTTGACCCTCAACCTGGGCACCCGGGTGAACCGGATGCTCTTTGACCGGCTGGAACCCTTGAGGAATGTTTCAAGAGCCGCAGAAGGTGCAGGGTACTCCGGTGAAAGTGCGTACCAGCGGGCACGACTGCTTCCGGGAAGCCTGAACGCCTCGACCCAGTTCGTGCAAGACAACATTGCTCCTGCAATCACTGGGTTTACCAAAGCGGAAATGCCTGTACTTGATGCCTACATGTCCGCGGTGGACTTGCTTGAACGAACGATGACCCTTGGCATGGTGGAATCCGACAGGGTTACTGCAAGGGCCACAGCGCAGGGGCGTGTACCTACCGCGGCTGAATTGGCAACTGTGCAGAAAATGGTGGATGACCGGCTGGGGGGGTCCACCTTTGATGTGACTACCCTTCAATCCACCCGATTTGGTCCGGGAACTTCCCAGGTAACCAACCTGGAGGGACTCAAGGCTGCACCAATGCGGCAGATAGAGGATTCCCTACTTAACAGTTCCCTGGACCCTACACTTGCCCCCCGGGTCAAGGCCGCTGCACAGCAACTTGCGGACGCCAATGACAAGTTGAGGCTGCAACAACTGGAAGCGGGTCTCTGGTCTCAGGAGGAGTATGACTTCTACAAGGCCAACATGCCGAATTATGTCCGGTATGACGTTGAGAATTACCTTGCCACAAAGGGTTCAGGGGGTCAAGGGCAGGGCATAAACCTTTCAGTACAGGATAGGTTCCTTGATCACATGAGTCAGGAGGGAACCGCGCTCAATCGCCAGTCCCCTGTGGCTTCACTGGTAGGGCAGTCTTCCGGGGTCATCAACCGTGTCGAGCGGAACAAGATTGCCCAGACCCTTGAGGAGTACCGGCAAGTCCTGCCCGAGTTGGATAGCGCACTCAGGGAAGTACAACCCGCCACTACTCCAGGATCACCCGCCCCTCGCCGTGCAGTCAGGAATCCTACTGATGAGGTATTCACGGTCTGGAGAGATGGGAAGCCTGTTGAATATTATGTAGACAAGGCGTATACCAATCTTTGGAATGTACCTTCCAGCGCCCTTCCCGCAGGGCTTCAGATTGCGAGCAAACTTCTTGGGGTTGAAGCCCTGAAGGCTGGAGCCACAACCCTCAATCTGGGGTGGCTTCCATTGAATGTCATCAGGGATGCCTGGCTGGCTACTCTCAGGAATAGTGGTCCAGGGAGAGCGGGGGCTTTCAAGACCGCAAGGGAACTGGGAGTGGCCTACGCCGACCTGCTTGGCCGGAAGGAACTTGCCAGCGCTGCTGTCGGAGGAGTTGCCGGAGCCGTTGACCCCAATCCTCTTGGTTCATCCTCTCCAACCACTGGGGAACGGATAGGAGGGGCAGTTGCCGGTGCCTTGATTGGAGGCAATGCCCCCAGGGCACTCAATGCGGCCAGGAGACTGGCAGGCAGGACGGTTCCCAGTGCTGTTCCGGTGGCTGATGCCCAACGACTGGCTCGGTTGGGAGTAGCCGGGGACAACCTCTACTCCGGGTATTCCCCTGCTCAAGTGGTGGCCAGGATACGCGGTGACTCCCGATTGCGTGCAACCATTTCCGAAGTCAGGGATCAGGTCAAATTGCAGGAATGGACAAGCGCAATCAATCAGGCGCTCAATGTGCCGGGAGCAGCCATCAATGATGTTGCGGAAGCCTCGGGACTTTCCAATCTCAGTGCCAAGGTGGAAGCGGCCCCCAGACTAGCCCAATTCAGGCTATCCCGGGACGCTGGAAAATCCGATATCACCTCCGCACTTGATGCCCGTAATGTGACCATGGACTTTGACCGGATGGGGGTGCTTCCCCGGGTCATCAACCAGATCGTTCCCTTCTTCAATGTTGCAGTGCAAGGTGGGGAGAACCTCATACGCAGGGACTTTGCCAAGGGCAACAGGACCGCAACTGCAATTTCATTTGCCTTGGGGGTGGCCCTTCCAAAGCTGACCAGTGAAGCCTGGAACCGTAGCCAGTTTCCCAATGAGTATGCAGAGGTTCCTGATTACATCAAGGATTCCTCGATTGTGATCATGTTGGGAAGAGGTCCCAACGAGGCGAATGGAAACCTTGGCCCTCCCCAGTTCCTCCGTATTCCTCTTCCCCAAGAAGTACAAACACTTTCCTCATTGATCACTACTGCAACAGACAAGATGGTCACGGGTGCCTGGGCACCTGAGGAGGGGAAAACGGTTTCCCGTGGATGGGGGGGTGTACTGGAGAGCCTCGTGGGTTCCTTGACCCCGCTCCAGGGAACCGGTAACCCCACCAACTTCGCCAGCTACCTTCCTCCCGTTGCAAAGGGACTGACGGAAGTAGCCCTGAACAAGGACACCTACCGGAACCTTTCCATTGTCCCTGATCCATTGCATGCACTCCCGCCAGAGAACCAGACCAGACCTTGGACCACCGCACTAGCAAAGGCCCTCGGAAGGGTGTTTGGTACTTCTCCGGCCTACGTGGAACATCTGATCACGTCAGTCAGTGGAGGTACGGGCCAGCAACTCCTTGACGCCGGGGACACTCTTTCACGGGCCACGGGAATAGGTTCCCCGGCCACCTCCCCCCAGCGCAGGGCCACAGGTGTCCCTGGCTTGGATTCCCTTGTTGGAGCGTTCTATAGGCAGCAGGGGGGCCAGGATGTCCAAGCCCTCCGGGACAAGGCCAGGAAGGACATCAAGCTTTTCAGCAGGCAGGCCATAGCCTATCTGGAGGCCCTCCCCAGTTTCCAAAGCTCCGATCCGGCAACTCAGGAAGACCAGAGGCGCAAGCTAGCCAACGCGGTGGGGCAGATGATCATTGACGTACAGCGAGCGGGGGTCTTTACCTCAGCCAAGACTACTCCACAAGCCAAGTATCTCATGAGTGAAAGCCCTGCACAGGACCTGATCTTTGAAAAGTCCGTGCAAAAGGTACGGGCATATGAAGAAGCCATAGCAAACAAGCTCCCTCCTAGTGCCTGGCCTCCTGCGCCTTCATTTGATGATCGGTTCAATGCTGCAATGGCTATCAACTCCTCTACCAATCAGCCTAGGCTCAACCCAGGGTATAAGATTCAAGATACATTCAATAAGAGAGATATTGAAACTGCTTTGAATGCTACGAGGGAAAAGGTATATAATCGCTAATGGCTGGCATACCGACCACTATTGCTCAAATTGATGCCCTTCTTGCGGCTGGAGGAATTGATCAGAAAACTGCCAATTATTGGGAAGCAAGAAAAGGGCAGCTTTCCGTTGATCTCCAAATGCAGTCCATTCTTGATGCTATTGCAAGAGCCAAGGCATCGGGAGATGAAGTTAAATATTACAACGCTAATAAATCAGATGCTATTCTTGTTACGAGCTTTGATGCAGTAACAAAGGCGCAACTTGGTGCCCAGAATCAAGTCACTGATGCGGTCAGGTTGCTAGGAACTTCCAAGAGTCAAGAAGAACTCAATCAAATAACCGCAGCTACGGATTTATTGAATCAGCAGGTTGAGGAAGCCAAGCTAAAGCTTCAAGACCATGCGGCCAACACTGCGCTTGCATCTGATGTAGCCAAAGCAAACATTGCCCAAAGTCAGGCAAGTGCTGCTGCAAGTGGTGCATCAGCAGCAGCTTCTATGGCAAATGCCCAGGTAAGTCTGGCCCAGCTTGCCCAGCTTCAGGCACAGCAGCAAAGGACCCTTGATTTCCAAGTCTGGCAAAAGGACATGGCTCCCAAGTTGGCTGCTGGTCAGATCACCGATGCCCAGTATCAATCGGGAATCCAGGCATTCATGTCCTCTGCTGAAGCGGTAATGAGTACCCAGATTCAATTGGGTCAATTGCAACTAGCCAAGGATTCCCAGACGCAACTGGCTACCCAGTTCAAAGACAAGATGAACTTTGATCAAGCTCAGGCAGATGTTGCGGCGACCCGGTGGCAGGCAAGCTTTGATCAGGCTGCGGAGCAGTTCACTCAAACCGGGGTCTGGAAACAGGCAGAGATTGATCTCGGTAACCGGAACGCCACAACGCAGGAGAACCAGCTAGCCCTGGCCCAGAGGAATGCCGAGGCCCAGACGCGGGCAGCAGCTATGACGCTGGCGGGAGCTGATTCCGATCGCCAGGCAAGGAATGCCCAGGCTACCCAAGCCTTGCAGAACCAGCGGGAACAGAATTACCAAGGGGCCGTGAACCAGTTCAACCAGTTTGGGGTAGCTACTCAAGGCAACCTGAATGCCTTGAGTGACTTGAGAAAACCCCTTTCGCCAGATATGGTGGCCCAGATGGCAGGGATACCTGCAAACTCTGACCAGTTCAAGAAGCTCTATGAGATGTACCAGCAGGCTCTCATGCCGGCAGGGGCAGGAGG
>Ga0114970_10003795_pt1 | contig 11029 bp, 5 predicted proteins | sample M_140205_XF_Meta_FD_87030 | JGI IMG/M metagenome (GOLD analysis project Ga0114970, IMG submission 87030) | Freshwater microbial communities from Lake Montjoie, Canada to study carbon cycling - M_140205_XF_MetaG | ecosystem: Environmental > Aquatic > Freshwater > Lake | place: Lake Montjoie... | reverse complement strand
TGTCCGATAAGTCCATTTCCCTTGAGATTCTGCGGGATGTCATCAGTGAGCTCTCAGGGGGTGACACTCTACGGCCCAAAGAAGAGCGGACCAGTACCTCTGGCACCGATGACTCGCGTTGGAAGCGTCCGGCAGCTACGGTCAAGAAATCCACTCCGACTCTTGATGAGTTTTCACGCGACCTCACCGCCTTGGCACTTAAAAAGGTTCTAGATCCGGTGATCGGGCGGGAGAAAGAGATTCAGCGCCTCATTCAAATCCTCGCTCGGCGCACCAAAAACAATCCGGTGCTTATCGGTGAGCCCGGAGTAGGAAAAACCGCCATTGTAGAAGCTCTGGCTCAGCTCATTGTCAGTGGTCAGGCACCCGACGCCCTCGCAGGAAAACGGGTCATGGTCCTCGACCTAGCAGCCCTGATCGCGGGAACCAAGTACCGTGGCGAATTTGAAGAGCGGCTGAAGAGGGTCATGAAAGAAATCGCCTCGGTAGGCAACATCATCCTTTTTATCGATGAGCTTCACACGATCATCGGGGCCGGAGGCGCCGAAGGAGCCATCGACGCGAGCAACATGCTTAAGCCGGCCCTTTCGCGCGGAGAGATTCAGTGCATTGGCGCTACAACGCTTTCCGAGTACCGCAAGTATATCGAGCGGGACGCTGCCCTCGAACGCCGTTTTCAAAGCGTGCTTGTCACGGAACCTAACGTTGACCAGTCCATAGAAATCTTGACGGGAATAGCCCCGCGTTACGCCAAGTTCCACAACGTTACCTACCTTCCCGAGGCCATCGAAGCGGCCGCCACCCTCTCGAGCCGGTATATCAGTGACCGGTCTCTGCCCGACAAGGCGATCGACCTCCTCGATGAGGCCGGCTCTCACAAAAAACTGGCCTCGACCGTCCGTCCACGCGAAATTCAGGATCTCGAAGCTCAAGTGGAACAATTGACCCGCGAAAAAAATGACCTGGTCACCAATCAGAGTTACGAGCACGCCGCCGCCATCAGGGACGACGTCAGACGGGTAAAACAGGAAATCGAAGATCTGAAATCCCGCTGGGAAACAGGTCCCGAGGGCGCTCCGCGGGTGGTGGACGCTCAAGACATCTACAACATCCTTTCTGAGATCACTGGTATTCCCTTATCCAGTATTGCCCAGACAGAGGCCGACAAACTTCTCGCTATCGAAAAGGTGCTTCACCAATCTGTGATCGGCCAGCACGAGGCCATCGCGGCCATTGCTTCGGCCATACGCCGCTCCCGCACCGGGTTGAACTCACCGAAGCGTCCGCTCGGTTCTTTTATTTTTTTGGGTCCTACAGGTGTCGGTAAAACCCTGCTCGCCAAAACACTGGCCGAGTTCCTCTTCGGTTCCGCCGACAACGTCATCCGGCTCGATATGAGCGACTTCATGGAGAAACACAACGTCAGCAGGCTAGTGGGTGCTCCTCCCGGGTATATTGGGTACGAGGAAGGTGGCCTGCTCACCGAGAAAATCCGGCGTAGGCCCTATTGCGTGGTGCTCCTCGACGAGATCGAGAAGGCGCACCCTGATGTGTTCAACCTTCTGCTCCAGATCCTTGAAGAGGGCGAACTTCAGGACAATCTGGGACACACGGTCAGTTTCCGCAACTGCCTGGTGATCATGACTTCGAATGCTGGGGCCCGGCAGATCACCCGTACCGGAAGCCTGGGATTTAATAACGGCGAGGGTATGCTGAGCTATAACGAGATCAGGTCCTCTGCGCTCAGCGAGCTCAAGAAGCAGTTTCGGCCCGAGTTCATCAATCGAGTTGACGAGATCGTGGTCTTCCACGCTCTCACCGGAAAGCAAGTGGAATCGATATTTCACCTCATGCTTGGCGAGATTGGCGAAAGACTACTGCAGCGGAACTTGCGGATCGACGTTACCGCAAAAGCCAGACATTGGCTGATCACCAAAGGTTACGATGTCACCTATGGAGCTAGGCCGCTCCGCCGTACCCTGCAAAAGGAACTCGAAGACCTCTTGTCGCTGCGGATTCTCGAAGGTCAGCTGCAAAGCGGCGACCACATCACTGTTGAACTTCGGCGGAACAAGCTGGCTCTTAAAATCAAGAAGTTCCAGCCATCGGCCGAAGTCAAACTCGTCGGAGTCAGGTGACGTGAAGTTTCCGGCGACGGCCGGATTTTTCTTTATCCTGGCGGGGGCTCTTTGGGCAGGCCCGAGCGCGAACGACCTTCTCGACCAAGGAAGCTCTGCTTTCGGACGGCAGGACTATGCCGGTGCCATTGCGGTTTTCTCGCGGCTGATGAAAGAGTTTCCTGAAGATTCCCGCTCTATCACCGCAGCCTTCCTGCGTGGTGTCAGCCAGTATCAGGCTGGCCAGCCTCAATTGGCCCTCGACAGCTTCCAAAAACTGGAACGGACCTGGCCCCTCTCGGAGTTTCGCAAGCGCTTGCCGTATTGGAAGGGGGTGTCAGCTATGGCTGCCGGCCTGCTTCCTGTGGCCGAGCGCGAACTGTTAGCCCAGGCCGGGTTTCCGGAAGAAAAGCTTTGGTATGTGCGTTCTTTGTTCCACCTAGGGCTGCTACGCCAGCAAATGAAACAAGACGCTGCCGCGGTGGATCTTTGGAAAAAGTTCCTCGCGTTGAGCGTAGAAACCGACCTGCGTGCTAGGGCCGAACTCCTTTTGGGACGCCAGGCCCAAATCGAAGGCGCCATGGCGGACGCCCTAGAATGGTTTCGCAGGGCCAGCTTGGAAGCCCCCGCTTCGAAGTGGGACCAAGAGGCTCGCAAAGCCCGAATCGACCTAGAGCTAACCGGTTCGGGATCCAACACCGTCCTCCTGATCGAGGAATCGGCCTTGCTTTTTCCCGACGATCGCGATTTTTGGGAGACCCGGCGTATCGAGGCCTTCCGTAAGGCCGGAAACAACGAGGCCAGCCGGCAAGCAATTCTTCTGCGGCTTGTCCGAGAGACCGACCCCTTGGTGAGGCAAAAACTATTTCTTAATCTTGCGCTGTTGGGAGATGAGAGCGGTAAACCCGATTTGGACCTTTGGGCCAAGGCTGCCAAAGGCCCCGATGCCACACTAGTCTTGATGGCGGTGCGTCGCCAAGCTTCGATTTTGGAAGCCAATGGTCGATGGCTAGAAGCCGCCCAACTGTTGGACTCCCAGCCCGAGGATGAACAAACGCTTTCCCGGGCTGCTGAGGACTATCAAGCGGGGGGCGCAGCAAAGCCTGCTCAAACTATCCTCAGCCGACTGATCCAGGGGTATCCCTCCTCCCCCTTGCTCCCTCAGTGGTTGGATGCCAGAGCGGGTTTGCTCCTACCAGCTGGAGACACCTCCGGTGCCCTGCGGGATCTTGACCGGATTCTCAAGGATTTTCCATCCTATTCTCGGCTTACCGAGGTGCGCTATCAAATGGGGTTGGTCTACTTGAAGCGTGACGAGCCTCTTCGGGCGGAGTCTTGGTTCTACGGGTTGGTCAACGAACTGAAGTCGGGTGAGCTTTACGAGCGCGCTCTACTGGCACGTGGACAGGCCTTTGTGAACGCCGGAAACTCGGGGCTTGCTCGGGGCTCTTTGGAGCGCCTCATCCGCGAAAAGCCCAACGGTGACTGGGCCGGTGACGCTTGGTATGCTTTGGCCAAGGCTCAACTTAAAGACCGCAATTTTGTCGCCGCTTGGGAGGCTTTTGCCTCTGCCTCGGTTCACCTGAGCGATCCAGCCCGGAAAGCGACCGCCCTTTGGGAGGGTGTGGAAGCCTCGGCAGAGCTGGGTGACCCGGCCAAGGCGAGCGGCCGCTACCAGCAGTTCGCGTCGCAGTTTCCCGCCGATTTTCGGGCTGGTGAAGCCTTGTTCCGTTCGGGCAATGTTTATGCCCAGAGCAAGGATTGGAACTCTGCCCTCGAGCGTTGGAACCAGAACTTTCCCAGCCTCCAGGGGGCGGCCCGTGACCAGACCCGGCAGGCTATGGCCTTGGCCTACCTCCAACTGGGTCAGATCTCCCGGGCGAACGAACAGTTGCTGGCGTTGGAAAAAGAGGCTGCTACAACCGAGGTAGGTGCCAATGCCTGGTTCCTATACGGCCAAGGTGCTACGGCCTTGGGGCTAGCGTCCGAAGCCACCGCGGCCTTCGAGACACTTATCCGCATGCACCCTGCCTCGCCTTTGGTCGAAAAAGCCCTTCCACGAGCAGCAGGTGCCCTTTTGGGCACTGGCGACACAAAGTTGGCATTGGCTCGGTACGCGGATTTCTTCGGCCGCTTCGGGTTGCAATCAAGCTCCGTAGCCGTAGCGCGGTCGGCCTGCGCAGCCAGTGCTGCCTACCCGGATCTCCTGGAGCAACTGGTCAAGGAATCCCGCAATTGGCCACTGACCCCCCAGGTACGTACCGAGTTCGATCTGGCCTGGTGGAAGAGTCAACTCGATATCGACCCGGCACAGGCTTTGGGAGAGCTCCAAAAACTCAGCAGGGAGGCACCCTGGTCGAGCCAGCGTTCCCAGGCTTTGACCATCGCCGGACAATGGTCGCTGGCGAGAAACCGCACCGAAGATGCTCGAACTTACTTTGAAGCTGCCCAAAGTCTCGGTGACGATTTGTCGGTGTATTTTGCCCGCATGGGACTGGCGCAGGTTCTGGAAAAGGAAGGGCGACCTGAAGAGTCTGCACGCCAGCGAGAAACGACCGAGAAATCCGCTGGGCCTGGTGTTCCCCTGGAGTTCCGCCTGAATGCCCTCAAGGAGGCCCTCGAGCTTTGGAAGGCGGCCGGGAAGTCCGACGACATCGCCAGAGTTTCAGCCCGCCTGGCAGCCCTAAAGCCTTGAGCACCTTTACAAACCCGCCTGATTGGTGTACAAAGGGGGTTCCGGAGGACCTCAATGGCCATTAATCTCGACAAGATCGTGAACTTCGAAGGAAATATCTACGAAGTGACCAACGCCGTTATCCGCCGCGCCCGCCAGATTACAGAAATCGGGGATGAAGACTTAAACCTCCACAGCGGCAAAGTGGTTTCTACCTCTCTGCATCAGATTTTCTCCAAGAAAATTGAGTACCGCCTCGAAGAATAAGCCTGTAGCGTTTCTTTTCGGACCTACCGGTGTCGGAAAAACCGTTGCCGCCGCCGAAAGTTTCGACCAGTGGGCTGAAATTGTCGTTGTCGATTCCGTTCAGGTTTACCGTGGTCTCGACATTGGCTCTGCCAAACCCGATGCCTACGCCCGCCAACATCCCCGCCACCATTTGCTCGATATCCGTACTCCTGGGGAGCCTTTTGATGTGGGGGAGTTCGTTACAGAGGCCGATCGCTGCGTCGACGACATCCTCGCCCGGGGCAAACTTCCTGTACTTTCGGGAGGAACTGCCTTCTATTTTTCCAATTTTTTGTTTGGGCTCCCGGCCACCCCCCTTGCTGTTCCCCAGTACCGGCTCCAGGCCCAGAAAGATTGGGAGGCGTGGGGAGAGTCAAGGTTCCGTGAAGCCCTCGAGGGGGTCGACCCCGTGTCGGCGTCCCGGATTCAGGCCGGCGACCGTTACCGCCTTTGCCGGGCTTGGGAAGTGTGGCTCCAAACCGGGCGGCCCCTTTCTTGGTATCTACGGCCCGGCGTTCCTAGGCCTGGGTACGAGGTGCGGTTACTAGGACTCGACCGACCGCGCCCAGAACTCTATTCTCGCATTGAAGCCCGGGTAGACGCCATGTTCGAACAAGGCCTCGAGGAGGAAGTCCGGGCTCTTCTTCGAAACGGGTATCATGCGCAAAGTCCTGGCTTGCAGGGAATCGGCTACTCGGAATTTTTCCCCTGGCTTGTCGATGGCGAGGGCGACCGAGAGCAAGTTCGACGTTCAATTGCGCTGCATTCCCGCCGCTATGCGAAGAGGCAATTGACCTTTTTCCGCTCGCTCCCTGGGGTTGAGTGGCACCACCCTGACCGGCTCGGTACGGTGGCCGCCGACCTGAAGCGATGGTCATTGACTTTTCATCCCGAATGAGCCTATAGTCGCGTTACCATCCTTGGTAAGGAGTTCAGAGTGCCCTGCGGTCGCAAACGAAAAAAGAAGAAAATCGCTACCCATAAACGCAAGAAGAAACTGCGCAAGAACCGCCACAAGAAGAGAATCCGCTAGATCTTTCGTCTTGATGGAAAAGGGGAGTCCTGCGCCGGAAGGCCGCCGGCTCCCTTTCTTTTTTTCTTGACAGTGCACGTCGATTTTGATAAGTTCCGTGTCGTATGATCAATTCCGGGTGGTGTAATGGTAGCACTACAGACTCTGAATCTGTTTGTGAGGGTTCAACTCCTTCCCCGGAAGTCTATTGGGAAACATTGTGAAAAACCGGCTTTGGCCGGTTTTTTTTTGAGAAAGAGGTCCTATGCGCAAGTTCTGCAGCCTGATTCTGGCCGATGGCAATGAGTTTCCCGGGCAAGCCTTCGGCATGCCCGCTCCGCGGGCGGTGGATCTGTTGCCTAGGCGGTCCGACCGTAAAGCCGCTGGAGAGGTGGTCTTCAACACCGGAATGACGGGCTACCATGAGATTCTTACTGACCCCTCCTACACGGCTCAGCTGGTGGTGATGACCTACCCGCATATCGGTAACTATGGCGCCGACGATGAGTGGTCGGAAATTGGACCCGAAGTAGGTGTTGATCGGCTCAAAATCAAATGCGCTGCCCTCGTCGTGCGGTCGCTTCACACCGGGCCCGTTCCTGAAGGTCGCCTGCGTCTCGAAGAGTTTCTCTCCCGCCACGAGACCCCGGGCCTTACGGGCGCCGACACTAGGCGGCTTACCCTGCATCTGCGCGATCAGGGTGCCCAAAACGGCGTGCTGATTTCCACCGAAGAAGCTGGAGCTTCGCCGGTGGAAAAACGCTTAGCGATGGAGTATTTAGCCCAGTTTCCTCCCATGGAGGGTAGCAATCTGACCACCGAAGTGGGCACCAGCGACCCGGCCGTCTATGGCCCGCAGGGAAGTCCACACCTAGTGATGGTAGATTCTGGCATCAAGATGAACATTATCCGCGAGCTGGTGAATCGGGGTGCCATGGTGACGGTGGTTTCTGACTTAGCGTCCAGGGCCTCCCTCCTGGCCCATAAGCCTGACGCCGTCTTATATTCTTCCGGTCCCGGCGACCCTGCCGTGCTCTCCGACCAAATTGCGCTTATCCAAAGCCTTTTCGACGTCGTTCCCGTGTTCGGGATTTGCTTGGGCCATCAGTTGATTAGCCTCGCCTTGGGCGCCAAAACCTACAAAATGAAGTTCGGCCACCATGGAGTGAACCATCCCGTGAGAGACGAGTTGACGCGCAAAGTTTTTGTCACCAGCCAAAACCATGGTTTCGCGGTGGACGAGGCCTCGTTGCCGAGCGACGTGGCTGTTTGGTTTCGCAACGCCAACGACAACACCGTCGAGGGCATTTATCACAAGACTCGTAACATCAAATGCGCCCAGTTTCACCCTGAAGCCGCTCCTGGACCCCACGATTCCAGCTGGATCTTCCAATCGTTCCTCGATGCCATTCCCAGGAGAGCCTGATGCCTGCACGAAAAGACCTCAAAAAGATCCTACTCATCGGGTCTGGCCCCATTGTGATCGGTCAGGCCTGCGAGTTTGACTACTCGGGTAGCCAAGCAGTGAAGGCCCTCAAGGAAGAAGGCTACACCGTCGTTTTGGTTAATCCGAATCCCGCGACCATGATGACCACTCCAGGCTTGGCAGATACCGTGTATATGGAACCCCTCACTCCCGAGTATATGGAACAGATTCTGAAGGCCGAGCGCCCCGAAGCGGTGATTTCCACCATGGGAGGGCAGACGGCGCTCAACCTAGCCCTCACCCTGAGCGACCGGGGCATACTTCAGAAGTACGGCGTCGAGGTGATTGGCGCCAACATCGATGCCATTCGCCTAGCCGAGGACCGAGGCCTGTTCAAGGAGAAAATGCAGGAAATTGGGCTAGAAAGTCCGCGTTCGAAACTGGTCACCAGCTACGAAGAAGCCAAAGAGCTGGAAATAGACCCAGGGTTTCCGCTCATTTTAAGGCCCAGCTTTACCTTGGGAGGTATGGGCGGTGGTATTGCCCGGGGGAGCGAGGAGTTCCGCAGCATGCTCGAACGGGCCCTCACCGAGTCGCCGGTGCACAGCTGCCTTGTGGAGGAATCTCTGATCGGCTGGAAGGAGTTCGAGATGGAGGTGATGCGCGACAAAGCCGACAACGCCATCGTCGTCTGCTCCATTGAAAACATAGACCCCATGGGTGTCCACACGGGCGATTCCATGACCATCGCACCCATTCAAACCTTGAGCGACCGCGAGTACCAGCGCATGCGCGACGCTTCGATTCTGGTTTTGCGCGCGGTGGGCATAGACTGCGGCGGTTCCAACGTCCAGTTCGCCGTTCACCCCACCAATGGCCGGATGATCGTGATTGAAATGAATCCCCGGGTGTCGCGATCGTCTGCTTTAGCGTCCAAAGCCACCGGGTTTCCCATCGCCAAATGTTCTGCTCGCCTTGCGGTGGGCTACACCCTCGATGAAGTGATCAACGAAATCACCGGGAAAACGGTGAGCTGCTTTGAGCCCGCACTCGACTACTGCGCGGTTAAAGTTCCCCGTTTCGAGCTCGAAAAGTTCCCCAACGGCTACAAGACTCTTGGTACGCAGATGAAGTCGGTGGGAGAGTCCTTGGCCCTCGGGCGTACGGCTCTGGAAGCTCTCAACAAAGCCATCCGCGCCGCAGAAACCGGCTATCAAGGTTTGCAGGTTCTTAAAAATGTGAGCGCGGACGAGCTAAACACAATGATTCACACCTTGCACCCCAAGCGCCTTTTGGCAACCTTCACGGCCCTTAAACAAGCCGGCTCAGCCGGGGTGGAAGCCCGTGCCAAAGAACTTCAGCCCATCACAGGGTTTGATCCCTGGTTTCTTCATCTGCTGAGCGAGCAAGTGATTCTGGAAGAAAGACTTGCAGTTGGTCCGCTCACGCGGGAGCTTCTGTTGGAAGCCAAACAAGCCGGTCTTTCGGACCAGCACATCAGCGTTGTGTCGGGCCTAGCACGCAAAGAGGTGGAAACCCTCAGGCAGAATCACAACCTGCATTCGTCCTACCACTTTGTCGACACCTGCGCGGGCGAGTTTGAAGCCTCCACGCCCTTCTTTTACTCCACCTACGGTGAGGTGGACGAAGGCGGCTCGGCCGGCTCCCAGGCGGTGGTGATTCTTGGCTCCGGCCCGAATCGGATTGGCCAGGGACTCGAGTTCGACACCAGCTGTACCTTGGCTTCTCTTGCTTACCGCAAGCACGGCCGCAAAACAATCATCATCAACTCCAACCCTGAAACGGTTTCCACCGATTACAATGTTTCAGACCGCCTGTACATCGAACCACTCACGGCCGAGCATGTCAAAGAGATCCTGATCAAGGAAAAGGTGCGAGACGTTGTGGTGCAGCTCGGTGGTCAAACGCCTCTGAATATGGCTGAGGAACTGCGGGACTGGGGCGCCAACATCATCGGTACCAGCCTGGCTGGCATCGACACGGCCGAAGACAGGGGGCTGTTTTCGGCCTTTATGAGCCGCCTAGGCCTTCGCCAGCCCGCCAACCGCAAGGCCTCCAACGCCACCGAAGTGCGAAAAATGGCCAAAGAGGTTGGCTTCCCCGTGCTTTTGAGGCCCAGTTTCGTCTTGGGTGGCCGCTCGATGTTCATCGCGAGCACCCCAGAGGACCTCGAAATCTTTGTGGCCAAGGGCGTGGAGATGAGCGACAAAAGGCCGGTTCTTGTGGATCAATTTCTCGAAGACGCCTTTGAATACGACCTAGACGCGGTCAGCGACGGCAAAAATGTCTATATCGGGGGCATCATGGAGCACATTGAAGCCGCCGGCATTCATTCGGGCGACTCTGCTTGTGTGTTCCCCGCCTTCATGACCAAGCCCCATATCCTGGAGGAAATGGTGGCGGCCACGGCGCTCATCGCCCGTGAATTGCCTGTGGTGGGCTTTCTCAATATCCAGTTTGCCGAAAAAGAAGGGTTGCTTTACATCCTCGAGGTGAATCCCCGCGCAAGCCGGACGGTTCCCTTCCTTTCCAAGACCAGCGGGGTAAGCCTGGTCGAGACTGGAGTGCGGGTCTGGATGGGTGAAGACCTCCAAAAGCAGGGTCTGGTAGACGCCGAAACCGGTGTGGGAGTCGGAAAGTGCCTCACCGGATGGGCCGTGAAAGAAGCGGTGTTCTCCTTCGACCGCTTTAACGATCTTGATCCCGTTCTCGGCCCGGAAATGAAATCTACCGGCGAAAGCATGGGTACCGGAGACAGTTTTGGTGAAGCCTACGCCAAGGCCCAAGCCGGCGTGGGTAACGGGCTTCCCACCTCAGGCAATGTTTTCGTTTCGGTGCACGACCTCGATAAAGCGTCGGTGCTCCCCATTGCGTTGGACCTCGCCGCGCTGGGGTTCACTTTTACAGCCACGCCGGGAACTGCCGCCTTTCTGAGTGAAAACGGCATCCGTGCCGAAACGGTACAGAAAATCCAGAAGGGGCACCCCAACATCATCGATCACCTTCGTTCGGGCAAAGTTAACCTGCTCATCAACACCCCGAAGGGCCGCTATAGCCATTCCGACGATGCGCAGATCCGCATCGAAGCCGTGCGCAAAAAGATTCCTTACACCACCACGGTGTCCGCTGCGAAAGCTACCGTAGAAGGAATCAAGTACCTAGTCAAAAAAGAATACATTGTTCGGCCCATGCCCAACTTGGGCGGGCCGCTGAACTATTAAGCGAGCGAGGCTGCCATGAAGCTACTGAACAACGACGGACATCTGGTAACGCTTTGGGCCTACTTGGCTATAATCCCTTTCGTGTTGCTCAACCAAGGGTTGGGAATGGTTAAGGATGCCCTCCAGTGGCCGGTGTACCTTGATACCATTGGGACCCTGCTTTCGGCGGCTTTAGGCGGTCTTGGTCCCGGCTTGCTGGTGGGACTTTTGTCCAATGGGCTCTACGAGGTCTATGAAAAGTTTCCTGGCTACGAATGGCCCTTTGCGCTG
>Ga0114970_10003792_pt1 | contig 11038 bp, 10 predicted proteins | sample M_140205_XF_Meta_FD_87030 | JGI IMG/M metagenome (GOLD analysis project Ga0114970, IMG submission 87030) | Freshwater microbial communities from Lake Montjoie, Canada to study carbon cycling - M_140205_XF_MetaG | ecosystem: Environmental > Aquatic > Freshwater > Lake | place: Lake Montjoie... | reverse complement strand
CCATCGGCCTGCAGGCGCAGCAGCGCCACGCGGCATGTCATGTCCTTGAGGTCCCCGTTGGGCTTGGTCCACCCCCACAATTGGCACAGCTTGCGTGAGAGCGCTGTGCGCTGAAGCTTGGGGTCCTGAGCGATGAGATCGCGAATGGTTTGGAGATCGAGCGCGCTGAATTCGCGGGCGCAGTAAATGCTCATGAACTATTGAATCCCTCTTGGACACGGCACGCTCGCATCTCTGCCAGACGCTTTGCATCCATTTGCCAAGGAAGAAAGGCGTTGATGTTCTCCGGCGGCTGATTGCCATTGTCGGCGCAGGCCTGCAAGTACGCAGCAATCCAGGTGCGGGCGTTCAGGCCCCAAAGCTTCATGGTGGCCAACACGCTGTACATCGTGGCGGCCAACTCTGCTGACACCTCTGAGCCGGAGCCGTAGAAATTCTTTCTGCCGACTACTGGCCCCCGGATATCGCGCTCGGCCGTGTTGTTGTCCATGGCCACCCACGGGGAGGCGACAAACACGGTCAAGCCGCTCCAAATCATGGTGCGTGCTCGCTCGCTCAGGGCTACCCATGCAGGTCTTCATACGAATGCCATTGAGGCGGTACAGCTGGCCAATCATGTCTACCCATTGCAGCGCCCACGGGGCGCTTTGAGGGTACGAATTGGCAAGATCGAGAAAGTCACGCCGCACATGAGCCCAGCAAAAAGCCAGGACTACGCCAGGATTCAGTCGGGCAAAGCGCTTATAGCCAGAATAGCGGTCGCAACTGATGACGCCCTGAGTGACCCCGGCCAATTCAGCGCTGATGACATCCGCGGCGCGCGTTCTGTCGATGACATAGTGGACCACGGAGCTGGAGTGAAACACCCACAGGTACCAGAGGTGTCCGACCTTGCCAGCAATATTGACAAAGACCGCCTAGCGAGTTTCATCGGCATGCCAATAGGGCTCGCTACGAAGCTTGGACTGCAGCGCTGCATCGAGTGCTTGGAACAGGGGTGCTATGGTTTGCAGGCCGCCTGCCAAAGTTCCTGGCGACATGTTCAAGCCGTGGTCAGCCAAATCTTGTAGCAGGCGCTGGCTGGGCCGCCCATAGAGAAACTTGTCCAGCAAGACGCTGGTCCAGACCGAAATGCCAAACTTGCCCCGATTGATCAGCCGGGCTGGTGCCGCTGCGCTAACGATGCCGCTTGCGCACCCGCATTGACAAGAGGGTGTGTAGCGGTGGCGATGAATCACCCGCCGGTAAGCTTTGACCTCAATTTCCAGTACCTGTGCGTCTTCGGTACCCGCAAAGCTATTGAACGCCAAACTGTTCTCCGATTGCCAAATTCACAGTTGTCCCGGGCTTTCCCCGCATTGCGCCAGCCTTGCGCACCCGTATGGCCACTCATCATGCAATCTGATCGCTGGCCTGCCCAATCTTCGATATTCTGACGCGTTCATGCTCCGCCAGCGCGACTGCGCTGGCATGGCCCGCTTATTTGCGATGGAGTGATCGATGAACGAGAGACAAACGCCTGTACGCCGAAAGGTGCTGAAATGGATTGCAGCCGGTGCCTTGGGCCCCGTTACGCTGCCGAGCTTGCATGCCGCCGAATTCCCGGAACGCCAGCTGCGCATCATCAACCCGACCGCCCCCGGCGGCACGGTGGACATGGTGTCGCGCATCATGGGCGACAAGATGGCGCCACACCTCGGCCAGCCGGTGGTTGTCGAACACCGGCCAGGCGGCTCTGGAGCCATTGGCGCATCGCTTGTCTCCAAGGGGCCGAAGGACGGCTACACGATATTCATCGGCACGTCGTCGACGCTCGGGTTCATGAAGATGCTCAACAAGGACCTGTCGTACGAACCGGTGAAAGACTTCGCCCCGGTGTCGCTGATCGGCAGCGTGCCGATCGGGATATTCACCAGCGGCAGCTCGGGGATCAAGACCATCCAGGATCTGGTGGCGGCCGCCAAGGCCAAACCAGGGGAACTGAGTTACGGCTCTTCCGGCATGAACAGCCTGACCCATCTGGCGGGTGAGTTGCTGTGCCAGCGCGCCGGCATCCAGATGATCCATGTCCCCTATACCGGTGCGCAGCAGGGTTACTGGAGCGATGTCATGGGCGGGCGGCTGGCGGCGACGATGCAAGGGGTGACGGGTGGCCTCGCCCTGGCCAAGGAAGGCAAGCTGAACCTGATTGCCGTCGCTTCCCGCGAACGCGCCAAGCTGCTGCCCGATGTGCCCGCCGTCGGGGATGTCTATGCGGGCTTCGACGTCCCGGCCTGGTTCGGGCTCGCCGTCGCTGCGGGCACCCCTGCAAACATCGTGCAGAAGCTGGAAGCGGCGGCGCTGGTGGCGCTGCGCGACCCGGCGACGCGCTCCCAACTGGCAGCCATCGGTGTCGACCTTGGCCCGATCATGTCCGCCGAGGCCTTCGCAACCAAGATCGTGACCGACAACCAGATGTGGGAGAAGACGTTCAAGACTGCCGGACTGATGCAATGAAGCCGTGCCAGACCAACGCCGGGACCGGCGGCGAACAGGGTGGACACAGTGGGCAATGAACCTGCAGCCACGGTTGTCGAGATCGCCGGCGGGCTGCGATTTCCGGAGGGTCCGATCGCGCTGCCGGACGGCGATGTGCTGCTGGTCGAGATTGCCCGTGGGACCTTGACGCGTGTGGCCCCTTCAGGCACGACCACCGTGGTGGCCAGCCTCGGCGGCGGCCCCAACGGCGCCGCGATCGGCCCGGATGGTGCCTGCTACGTATGCAACAACGGCGGCTTTCGCTGGCAGGGGGACGCCCTGTTCGCGTTGCGCCCGGCCGGCCAGGCCGAGGACTACCGCGGTGGCAGCATCCAGCGCGTGGATCTGCAGACCGGTGTGTTCCGCACGCTTTACAGCAAGGTCGACGGACGCGACCTGTCGGCACCGAACGACATCGTGTTCGATCGGCAAGGCGGCTTCTGGTTCACCGATCCCGGGACCCGGCGCGCTCGCCAGGAGGACCGCGGCGCGGTGTACTACGCGACGATTGACGGCAACTCCATCACCGAAGCGATCTTTCCGATGCACCACCCCAACGGGATCGGCCTGTCGCCCGACGAAAGGACGCTGTATGTGTCTGAAACCCAGACCGGCAGGGTCTGGGCTTTTGACATCACCGGCCCGGGGCAAGTGGCCAGAAAGCCGGAGTATCCCAATGGTGGCGCCCTGTTGGCGGGGCTGCCCGGCTTCGAATTGCTCGACAGCCTGGCGGTGGACGGGGCCGGGAACGTCTGTGTCGCCAGTCCCTATCGCGGGGCGATCGTCGTCATCTCCCCGGCCGGCGATGTACTGCGTTACGTCGAGATGCCCGATCGGCTGCCGACCAATATCTGTTTCGGGGGCCCCGACCTGACGACGGCGTATGTCACGCTGTGCCAGCACGGAACGCTGGCACGCTTTGCGTGGCCGGAGCCCGGATTGCCCTTGAACTTCCTGACGACTTAGGAGCACGGGGCCATGGGCAAATGCCCATGAACCAGATAGACCTCACACGGGCTCCAGCTCGAGTACACCGGACCAGCGCAACACCCGCGCATCGTCGCCATCGTAGGGCGTGGCGCGGTGCATCGTCCAGCGGTCGTCCCACATGACGAAGTCGTCAGGCGCCCATTTGTGCGCGTACACGAAGCGGCGCTGCGTGGCGTGTTCGGTCAGTTCCTCGATCAGCGCGCGCCCGGTGTCCACCGGCAGGCCGATGATGTGCGAGGCATGGCTGGCAAGGTACAGCGACTTTCGGCCTGTGAGCGGATTGGTCCGCACCAGCGGATGGACCACAGGCGGGCGCTTCTTGAAGGCATCCTCGGTCCAGTCGGCCACCTTCATGCCCATCTTGGAACGCGAATAGAAGATGCTGTGCTCCACCTTCATGCCGTCGATCTCGGCCTTGCGGGCTGCACTGATCGCATCGTAGGCGGCGCGCATGTCCGCATATTCGGTATTCGGTGGCACGGCGGGCAAGCGGCGGGCGGAAAGCGCTGTCAGCCGGATCGGTGGCTGCGCCTGGGACCCGTCGGTATGCCAGAGCAGGTTGGCGCGCAGGTACATCCCGCGCGCGCTGTTGGGATCGAGCTTGCCGCCGTCGTCCTCCACAGTCGAAACGTCGAAGAAGTGCGGATGGGCGCTCTTGGCCGTCTTCAATTCCTCCAGCTTGACCTCCGAAGGCGGGCCAAAGCGCTCGATGAGCGCCTGCTGCTGGTCGTCGTTCATCGGCATGGCGCGGAACACCAGCACGCCTTCCTGCGCCAATGCGTGTTCGATCGCGTCAACCTCGGCAGCGCTGAGGGGCCGCCGCACGTCAATGCCGCCTGCCTGCGCGGCAAAGGTATTTCCCAATCGGGTGATCTTCATGGTGACGTCGTCCTTTCCCATCGGGCCCTGGTGAGGCTGCAATGCCACAACATTCTTACCCGAGGCGGTCAGAAAAATTGTAGGTGTGGTCGCGAGGGATGGGATTTTGTTTGACGATGGGCAGCCATAACGCGCGATCCCATTGCGCAATCCCTGATCATCGATGCTGATGCCCCTCCATCACAAACCGATATCGTTGCGCCCGACGCGGCGGCCTAAAATTCGGGCTGGCATGGGAAGGCGCCGGTTTGGCCACTGGCGCCGAGTGCCTTCATCTTCAATGCAACTCGATCGGGAGCCATCATGACCCAGCAAGTCCTTATCCACGGCGGCCTGCTTGTCGACGGCACCGGCTCGGAGCCGCGCGAGGCCGACGTGGAGATCATCGACGGCAAGATCGCCCGGGTCGGGCAGATCACGCCGGGCCGGCACGAAATGATCGACGCACGCGGCTGCATCGTCACACCCGGGTTCGTCGACATCCATACACACTATGACGGCCATGTCATGTGGGACACCAGCCTGGCACCGACATCGATGCACGGTGTGACGAGCGCCGTCATGGGCAACTGCGGAGTCGGTTTCGCGCCCTGCAATCCCGAGCACCGGGAGATGCTGGTGGAACTGATGGAAGCGATCGAGGATATTCCCGAGGCCGTGCTGAATGCGGGGCTCCCCTGGAACTGGCGGTCCTTCCCGGAATACCTGGAGGTGCTCGCGTCAAAGCACTTCGACATCGACGTGGCGGCGCAGGTGCCGCACGGTGCGCTGCGTGTCAACGTGATGGGGGAACGCGCGGTGCGCCGCGAAGTGTCCACCGACGAAGACCGCGCCGAGATGCAGCGCCTGGTGCGTGAGGCGGTCCGTGCCGGTGCCGTCGGCTTCTCGTCCAGCCGCATCCGCGCACACAAGACGCGCAGCGGCAACTTCACGCCGGACTATCTCGCAGCCGAGGACGAACTGCTGGCCATTGCGATGGGCCTGAAGCTCGAAGGCAAGGGCGTACTGCAATTCGTCACCGACATCTCCGACCAGCGCGAGCCCGGAGTCGCCGAGTTCAACATACTGCGGCGGCTGGTCCAGAAGTCGGGCCGACCACTCTCGCTCAATATCACACAGCGCGAGATCGATCCCGACGGATGGAAGCGGCTCATGGCCATGATCGGCGAAGCGAACAACCAGGGCATCTCGATCAAGGGCCAGATCATGGGCCGCCCGATCGGGTTGGTGCTCGGCTTCGAGCTGACCCAGAATCCGTTCATGGCCTACCCCTCGTTCGAGGCGCTCGCGAAACTTCCGTTCGCCGAAAAGGTGCGGCGCCTCGCCGACCCTGCGGTGCGTCGCAGCATCCTCGCCGAGCAGGCCAGTGACCCGGAGCTGGGCGGCCGCGTCGCCGCGTTCGACCGGCTGTTCGAAGTGGACGACAACCCGGATTACGAGCCGCCAGCCGAGTCCAGCATCGCAGCACGGGCCCGTCACAGCGGCGTTGGTGCGGCAGCGTACGCCTACGACGTCTTAATGAAAAATGATGGCCACGGCCTGTTGTACCGGCCGGTGCTGAACTACGCAGCCGGCAACCTGGATGCGGTCCACGAAATGCTGACCGATGCGAACGGCGTTCCTGGCCTGAGCGACGGCGGGGCGCACTGCGGCATGACCTGCGATTCCAGCATCACGACGTTCAACCTAGCGTACTGGACCCGCGACCGCAAGCTCGGCCCGCGCTTGTCTCTGGCCAAGGTGGTGAAGGGCCACACCGCCGATACCGCCGCTGTGATGGGGTTCCGAGACCGCGGACTGATCGCACCCGGCATGAAGGGCGACGTGAACGTGATCGACTACGACCGGCTGCGCCTGTATCCGGTGGAAGTGGTGTACGACATGCCGGCCGACGGACGCCGCCTGGTGCAGCGCGCCACCGGCTACAAGGCCACGCTGGTGTCGGGCGTGCCGATCGTGCGTGACGACCAGCACACCGGCGCGCGTCCCGGGCGGCTGGTGCGGGCAACCTGACAGCCAGTTTTCGTGATGCTAGGAGTTGTAGTTCAACCGAAGCCCGGGCCAGGGCCAGCGTACCTTCACCAGCTTGCCACGGCCTGAACAGGTCACATAGGCATCGCACATGTCCTTGCCACCGAAGCAGATGTTCGTTACAAAAAGGTCGTCCGGCACGTCGACATAGTCGACGCTTCCGTTCTTCGGGTCGACGATAGAGATACCTCCACGAAACAGCGTCGCGACGCCGACACGGCCATCGGCCTGCACCGCCAGGCTGTCGACCAGTTGGTAGTCGGTCAGCGTGGCCACCAGCCGACCAGGTAGCAGCCCTTGCGGGGGTTCCAGTACGCCCGGCGACTGGATGTCGAATGCCCAGATCCTGCTTGTCAGCGACTCGGCCACATACACGATGCCCCCATCAGGCGACAGGCCGATGCCGTTGGGCGTAACCATCGGGAACTTCGCACGGACGATGCGGGTTCCGTCGGCCTTCGCATAGTAGATCGCGCCGTGGAACCGGTGGTCATTCATTGACTTGCCAAGGTCGGTGAACCAGAAGCCGCCGTGCCGGTCGAAGACGATGTCGTTCGGTCCACGCAGGGGCATGCCGTCGCACGACTGGTACAGCGTCTCGAACGCTCCGGTGGCCAGGTCCACCCGCTGGATCGAGCCCCCTTTCCAGTCATCGGGCGCGCCGTGCGGGCTGAGGTAGCCGCCGGGCAGTTCGGCCCACTTGAAGCCACCGTTGTTGCAGACATAGGCCTTGCCGTCCGGGCCGATCGCCGCACCGTTCGGTCCACCACCGAGATGCGCGATCACGTCCGAACGACCGTCAGCCCCGACGCGCGTGAGCGTCTGGCGCCGGATCTCCACCAGCACGACAGAGCCGTCGTCCATCGCGATCGGGCCTTCGGGAAATTGCAGCCCTACAACCATGGTCTCGAATTTCAAGCTTTCTCCTGGCATGGTCCTCCCCGATCCGGGCCCTCAGAGGGCCAGATGACGCTTGGCGGATTCGCCAGCGGCGTCAAAGTCCTTCCAGTTGCCCTCGAACGCGATGCGGCCGGTGCTGAGGATATAGACGTAATCGGTGCAACGGCGCGAGAACCAGATGTTCTGCTCCGAAAGCAGCAGCGCGACGCCGTCCCGCTCGCACACCTTCCTGACATCGATGGCGAGCTGTTCGACGATCAACGGCGCCAGCCCTTCGGTCGGCTCGTCGAGCAGCAGCAGTCGCGGGCGGGCCGCGATCGCACGCGCCACCGCCAGCATCTGCTGCTGTCCGCCGGAGAGCCGCCCTCCAAGGCGATCGGCGATCGGCTGCAGCATGGGGATGTCGGCAATCACGTCAGCAGCGGGAATCGCTGGGCGGGCCGGACTCGCGGCATGGGCCGCCATGTCAATGTTCTCGGCGACAGTGAGGTGGGTGAAGATGCGGCGGTCCTCCGGCACCAGTGCCATCCCAAGGCGCGCCCGCCGGAACGCCGGCAGGTCATCCAGCGGTTTGCCGTCCCACGCCACCCGGCCGCTGATGCGGGGCTCGCCATTCATGATGCTCTTGAGCAGTGTCGTCTTGCCGGCCCCGTTGCGCCCAAGGACGGAGACGCGGGCACGCTCGGCAACCTTCAGGTTGATGCCATGCAGGATATGGCTGTCTCCATACCAGGCATGGAGCGCGGCAACCTCAAGCATCGACCATCTCCTTTCCGAGGTAGACCTCGCGCACCAGCGGGTTCACACGCACTTCGGCAGGCGTTCCCATGGCGATGACTTCGCCGTAGTTCATGACCATGATGCGGTCGGCCAGCCCGAAGATCACGTCCATGTCGTGTTCCGTCATGACCACGGTGATGCCCTTGTCGCGGCGCAGGCGCTGGATCAGGTCGACGATGGCGAGCCGGTCGGCATGCGACATACCGGCGGTCGGCTCGTCGAGCATCAGCACGCGCGGCTGCTGCGCCAGCACCAGCGCGATCTCGAGGCGCTTCTTGTCGCCGTGCGACAGGAACCTGGCTTCGACCGGGCGCACATGCGCCAGCGACAGATCGGCCAACAGCTGCTCGGCTTCGTCGACCACGGCCGGCGCAGGGCGCCATGCGTACCACGGGCCGCAGGACCGGCCCGCCCCGCGCAGGCGCGCCTCCACGCTGCAGATGACGTTGGCCAGCACCGTCAGCCCCTGGAACACGCGCGCTACCTGAAACGTGCGCCCGAACCCGGCACGTGCACGCTGGTGCACCGCCATGCGCGTGATGTCCTGCCCGGCGAACCGCACGCTGCCGGAACTGCCGGGCACCTCGCCGGTGACCGCTTTGAACAACGTCGTCTTGCCGGCGCCATTGGGGCCGATCACCGCGAAGGATTCGCCAGACGCCACCTGCAGGCTGACGCCCTTGATGACTTCGAGCGCTCCGTAACACACGCGCAGATTTTCGATCTGGAGCAACGGGTTCACGGGCCGCCTCCTGCGCCGCGCGCCGCAAGCCGCGCACGCAGCTCGCGGTACATACCGACCACGCCACTGGGCGCCACGAGGATGATCACGATCAACAGCCCGCCGACGATCACCTCGTACAGCCCGGCGTAGGTGCGGGTGTAGTAGCCAATGGCGGCAAACACGGTGGCACCAACCGCCGGCCCCCAGAACGAGCCGACTCCGCCCAACAGCGTGAACAGCATCGGTTGCAGCGACTGCAGCCAATGCACCTCCTCCAGCGTCACAACGCGGGTCCAGGGCGCATACAGGGCGCCGGAGAACGCGGCCACGGCGCCCGATATCACGAACGCCAGGATGCGGTAGCGCGCCACGTTGGTTCCCAGGAAGGCGGCGCGCTCCGCGTCCTCCCGGATGACCTGGAATATCCGGCCGTAGCGGCTGTGCAGCAGCCACCACAGGCCGGCCGTGGCCAGTGCAATGGTGACGACCAGGAACCAGTAGTACGCCTGTGACGAGCTCAGGTCCAGCACCGCAAGACCAAGGTCGATTCTGGGGCGCGGAATGTTGGACAGGCCATCCTCGGCGCCGAGCACCTTGGAGTAGCTGATCACCAGGCGCAGGATCTCGGACAGCGCCACCGTCAGCACCGCCAGAAAGATACCGGACAGCCGGCGCAGCGCCACGATGCCGATGACCCAGGCGGCCGCGCCGCCAATCAGCGCCCCCAGCACAAGCATCAGCGGGAACGGCAGCGCGATCTGGTAGCGCAGCAGCGCGCCCGTGGCATAGGCACCCATGGCGAAGAACCCCGCATGGCCGAATGACGCCAGCCCCGCGTAGCCGAACAGGATGTTCCAGGACATCGCGAACAGCGCCTGGATCAGCACCAGCCCGATGATGAACTCGAGGCCGGGGTTGGCCCACAGCGGCACGCTGGCGACCACGGCCAGTGCGACCGCGCCGAGCACCAGCGGCGTGCGCGCCGACACAGCCTTGCCGGGGGTGGACCGGGATGCGGCGCCGGCCGGCTTCATGCGTGCGCGCCCTTGGGCGGAACTATGCCATTGGGCCACCAGATCAGGAAGGCGGTCAGCGCGACGTAGATCGCCAGGCCCGGCACGTTCGGCAGCAGCACGTTGCCCAGGTTCTGCACTACGCCGAGCAGCAGCGAAGCGGCAAAGGCGCCGCGCACGCTGCCCAGCCCGCCGATGATCACGGCAAAAAACGCCAGCAGCAGGTACGAGCCACCGACGGTGAGGTCGACGGTCTGTAGCGGCACCAGTAGCCCGCCGGCAAACCCGGCCAGCGCAAAACTCGCCACGACGCTGATGCGCAGCAGCGCCGGGACGTTCACCCCCAGCATGGCCGACATCCACGGATCACTCGCCACCGCCTGCATCAACTTGCCGACACGCGTGCGATGGATCGCGAAGTCGAGCAGCAAGAACGCCACCGCTCCGGCGGCGATGACAAACATGGAAAACCTGGTGATGAACAGACGACCGATCTGCACCGCGCCCTGTAGCTCGGGCGGCGGATCGACGGTGTGCACCTCGCCGCCCCAGAGCAGGCGCACTCCACCCTCGATGCACAGCAGCAGCGCGAAGGTGCCGATCAGCACATAGTGGTAGTCGACATTGCGCAGCCGCTGCAGCAACAGGCGGTCGGTCAGGTAGCCCAGTGCGCTCACCACCACACCGGCCGCCAACGCCCCGAGCAGGTAGCTGCCCATGGACTCGGGGTGCCTGCCGATGATGCCGAAGGCAACGTACACGCCGATCATGAAGAAATGGCCGTGCGCCATGTTGAGGATCTTCAGGATGCCGAAGATCCAGGTCAGCCCGGCGGCCACGAGAAAGATCGCCATGCCGGTGGCGATACCGTTGTAGGCCGCGAACAGCCACTCGAATAAATGCATCTGGAACCGCGCGCGGGCGCCCGCTGGTGCCGCGAACTGGGGGGTCGGTGGAGAGGGAGGCTGCGCGCTTACTGGATGTACTCTTTGCCGGGCGAGGGTGTTTCGATGACGCTGAGCTCCGGCACCGTGCGCACTTCCTTAAGCGTGATGAAGGGTTCGGTTTCCACCCGGTTGTAGTTGCCGACGAACAACGTTGCCATGCCGGCGTGGTCGGCTTTGCGCACTGTGTAGGCGCCGATCTCGGATTCGAAACTGATGTCTTCCAAGGCCGCGATGACCGACGGCACGTCGGTCGTCTT
>Ga0114970_10003791_pt1 | contig 11039 bp, 12 predicted proteins | sample M_140205_XF_Meta_FD_87030 | JGI IMG/M metagenome (GOLD analysis project Ga0114970, IMG submission 87030) | Freshwater microbial communities from Lake Montjoie, Canada to study carbon cycling - M_140205_XF_MetaG | ecosystem: Environmental > Aquatic > Freshwater > Lake | place: Lake Montjoie... | reverse complement strand
GGCAACCTGTCTATTCTACAACTATCGGTGGTCAGCCAACCTACAAACCGCTTTATGTTGGTCACCTAACACCAGCGGTACGCGCTGACTATTTGTTTAATCAAATAATGAACGATGCAGGTGTTCAATATACAAGTGATTATCTTTCAACAATCTTAGACCATATTTACGTTCCTTTTGTAAATGGACAATACTTAAGTGGCGAAAACGGAATGAACAACATAACGTCAAACGTCGGTCTTGCAGCTAACGTAAACAATGTAACAATAACCGCTTCAAATAGCACTATTGCGCTTTACACAAACTTTACTGAATACGAGGATCAGGGAAATAATTGGTCAAGTGGAATTTACACCGTTCCTTATTCTGCGGAATATACTTTTCGAGTTTGGATAAACGGACAAGCAACACGCAACAACGTAAACACCGACCTTTCAAATACAATACTGACCGTACTCTTTGAACTTAACGGAAGTGGAGCAATAGGAATAGAACAAATTAATTTTATTTCACAAACAGGAACACCGACAAGCACCGATATTTCAGCAGATTTTTTAAGAACATTAACACTTCAAGAAGGTGACGTTATGCGTATAAAATGTTCATTAAGTACGGTTGCTATTGGTGCTGGAGCAGAACCTTCAGTTGATGTTGATTTTTACGGAAATGCAAACATTGACTACACAGGAACGGGAGTTGAACTTGTAAGCGTATCAACTCAGTTATACGGAAACCAACCTGTATACATGGAGTTTAATGCTCCAGACATGAAGCAAATTGATTTCATGACGTCAATACAAAAGATGTTCAACCTTGTCTTCGTTGCCGATAAGACGCTTCCAAACACACTCCGCGTTGAACCAATGGTTGAGTATATCGCAAGCGGTAACACGCTCGATTGGTCGCAGAAGTTGGACTTGTCGAAGGACATCATGTACTCGCCAACAACCGACTTGCAAAAGGCAAAGTTTTCTTTCACTTACACGGAAGATGGCGACTATTTCAACTCAGTATACAAAGACAATGGACGCATCTACGGAAGGTACGAAGTAACCGAATCAGATTTCGAAGTGATTAACGAGTTCGCAACTGGCGAAGAAAAGGTCGAATTGTCATTTGCATCTACACCTTCTGCACCTGTACAAAACACGGACGTAGTTGTTCCTGTTTTTACCAACGCAGAAGGTCAATTCGTACAACCCAAACCGCGCATACTTTACTACTTTGCTGACTTCTTTGTAAATATGTACGATGAAGTAAGCGGTGACGTTGTTCAAACGGCAGTTAAGTGCTTGAACAACTATTCCGTTATGAACGCAACGGTGTCAGATAGCGACTTAAACTTTGCTCCCGAAGTACCTATTCACACAATCGTTGCTAATCCATACAACAACCTTTACAATCGTTATTGGAGAAACTATTACCGTGAACTATTCGACGGACAAGCTCGCATCTTAGAGGGAATGTTTGCCTTAACACTTAACGACATTTTCACCTTTCAATTTAGCGACAAGATTTGGATTATTGATTCTTGGTGGAGAGTGTTAGAAATTAGCGGTTATGTGGTAGGTGAGCAAGATATGACAAAGGTCAAACTGATTCGCGTTCTCGACATTAACAACGATTGCGATATTGTACCTGTGTCGGCTAACCTTGACCAAAGTCTTAATTGGGAAACACCCAACGGAGATCCTGCGGTAGTGACGCAAGACTGTTGTAATCGTTTTGGCTACAATTGGAACTCTGCAAAGAACAATTGTTTCTCGCAGCCCAACAACGGAACACGTTCATTCATTACTCAACAAGTACCTTCGTTAGCACCAACACGCTTCGGTGCGCCTGTTAACTTCAGCGGGGCGATTAGTCAACCAGTTAGGTCGGTAAGCACCGACTATGTTGTAACAAATTTTGACAGAACAATTTTACTTACTGACTTAGCAGCAGATATTGACGTTTACCTTCCGTCTGCACAAACAACGAGAGGAACGATAATCAGCATTAAATTGGCAAGTGACGATTATGGCGCAACGATTTACGCATACACAGGTCAAAAGATTGAAAGCGCGGTGACGTATGTAATGAAAACAACTGGAAGTGTAATTACTTTGGTAAGTGACGGAAGCAACTGGAAGATTGATAGTGAAAACGACAACACAATAACGTGGACTATTGACTTCATGAGCAGTTTAAGCGTAACCGTTTTCGCACCTTATAGCTTAATAATCAACAAGATTGACAACGTGAAGAACAGTCCTGTAATAACAATTACTGACGACGGTAGTCCTTACACCTTAGGCACTAACATAGGCATTGGAAGTGCTATTGTTTTCACCGCAAACACCGCATCTGTTGTTAACGCAATAATCGAACGAGCATGATAAATATGGAAAACAAATCAGGCGCAATGGTCGCCTGTTTAGAGTTCATTAAGTTGAACGTAAAAAGTGAAAGCGAGTTCGGACGTATTGCTAACGGCAAACGTAAGCTAAAAATGTGGAAGCACTATGTGTGGAAAGTGACACGCATTTCCGTAAACGTAGCCATTTGGATATTTATTTTATATAAACTACTCTCATAATGGCAAACACAATAGATTTAGTTGTAACCACCAATGCCGTCACCGTCCTTAATCAGACGAGTGCGGCAGCTGAAAATACAGCGAAGGGATTTACAAGTGCAAAAGCGGAACTTCGTGCGCTAAACAATCAGTTGCTCACGATGGATCAAACGAGCGACGCGTTTAAGAAAGCGTCAGCGCGTGCAGCCGAATTAAAGGACAACATTTCCGATTTAGGTGCTGAGATTAGTGCTAACGCTGGTAACGCATTCGAAGGTCTTTCCAACAACGTTGGCTTGTTTGGTTCGCGTCTTATGTCGCTTGACTTAAAAGGAGCAGGACAAGCGTTGAGTGGAATGGGTGCGGCAGTTGGTAAGATTGATTTTAAGACATTAAGAGAAGAAGTTGGTGGTCTTACAAAAGGACTTGCAAATCTTGGGAAGGCGGTACTTGCTAATCCTTTCTTTTTAGCAGCAGGAGCATTAGCTGCCATGATTGTTTACTACAAAGAAATTGGTGATTTAATAAATGGAACGGCTGAGAAAGTTAAGAAACTTGAAGAATCAAATGTTGTTTTAGACAAGCAAAATCAAATTTTAGACGCTCGTATTAACAAAGAAAAAACGTTATACGGAGAAAGTTCAAAAACGCTTGAACTTGAAAAAGAAAAAGCGCAAAACAACATACAAGTTGCAGAAAATGAACTTGCCATTGCGAGAACAACTGGCGACATCAATGTAATTCGTGAAAAGGAAAATAAGTTAATTGAGATGCGTAACTTGTTGAGTGGTATAACTAACAAAGGTGAAGCTGACCGACTAAAAGGAATTGAAAAAGCAAGAGAAATAATTATTGCAGGTTATAAAGAAGAAGCGGAAAGAAAGAAAGCAATAGCTGAATTTGAAGATTTACGAGCGCAACAACTTGGAGTAATTGCACAAAAACAAATACAAATAAAAGCATCTTTAGAAACAGAAGCCTTATTTGGTCAGCAGCAATACGAAACAGAGAGAGCGAACTTTGTTCAAAAAGATATTGAAACAAAAAAGACTTTAGTTCAAAGTGATAAACAAAAACAACTTCAAATTGAGTTAAACAAACTTTTAGAAGAAGAAAAAATTATTCGTAATGCTAAACTTGCTATTGCTACCGAAACAACTGTTGAAGACTTAAAGGCAAAAGACAAACAAAAAGAAGCAACAGAAAGAGAAAAAACACAATTTCAAGAAATCAAATCTTTAGGTCTTCAAAGAATTGAAGTTAATGAAGTTGTAGTAAATAACATTATTTCCCAAGAAGAAAAACTTAAAAAAGCGCAAGAAGCAAATGCAAAAGAATTAGCCGAAAAACAAAGGCTTCAAATGTTGCAAAGATTAGACATTGCAAGTTCTGGATTAGACGCTTTAACAGCATTAAACGAAGCGTTTACAAAGAAAGGACAACAACAGTCTAAGAAGCAATTTCAAATTCAAAAAGCATTGAACTACGCGTCTGCTGTAATCGATACTTATGGCGGTATAAATAGAGCGTTAAACGACAAGACAATGCCTTCAACAACGGCTCGTATTATTCAAGCGTCAATCGTTGGTGCAATGGGGTTAGCTAACGTAATAAAAATTGCAAAGACGGAATACGGAGCAGCAACACCACCTTCTGGAACTAATATGAGCGCAGGCGGTAGCGGTGATAACGGAACAACTGCTCCTTCACCTGCAAACTTTGCCTTCTTAGGTATGCAGCCACAACAACAACCACCGCTTCAGGCATACGTTGTAAGCACTCAGGTGAGCAGCAACTTGGAAGCACAACAATTAATTCAAAATCAATCAAAATTAGGAGGATAAAAAATGAAAAAAATTAAAGTAATTGAATACGGAATTGACGACGCTGGTCTGTTGGGTGTATTCGCGATAAGCGTAGTTGAGCAACCTGCAATCGGTGTGGACTTCGTTGCGCTATCAGAACAACACGTTGTGAAATTCAAAGAAGATTTTAGAGGTCTATTATACGGTGCTTTGCTTATTCCCGACCAACTGATATACAGACGTGACGATAAGACGGACGAAGAATACTACGTTAAGTATTCAAAGGACACGATTCGCGCTATTGCTTACAACTACTTGAAGCAAAATATGACTAACAACGCAACAGTTGAACACGCGAAAGTGGTTGACGGTGTGTCGTTAGTTGAAACGTGGATCATTGAAGGAGAAAACGACAAGAGCAAGAACTTCGGTTTCGACCTTCCAGAAGGAACGTGGTTCGGTTGCATGAAGGTAGACAACGACGAAGTGAAGCAACAGATTCAAAACAAAGAAGTGTTAGGTTTCTCAATTGAAGGAAACTTCGCTGTAGAAAAAGAAATGTATTTGAGTAAGCACGAAGAATTTGCTGTCATTCTTGACGAAATAAACGAACTTCTTAAAGGCGAGTAATGAACATCGAAGCAGGTGGTTTCTTAAAGGTCGAATTATTCAACGACGACGCTACCCTGTTTCTTAACGCACTCACCAAAATAACGGACGAGAGCGGTAAAATGGGGTTCAAGTCTTATGGATTGACAGAGGAAGAAATGAAGACGCTAAACACGATATTAGATTCTTTAGAGTAAAAAAAAACGAGGGGTAACTACTCCCCTCGTCAAACCTAAAAATCAAAATCAACCTATGAAAAGCCGAATTGTGAAACAAATATACAGGTTTTTCTATTTAGGAACTAAACATTTAATAAACACTTATATGAACTTAAGAGAAAAAGTTAACGCTCTTTTCGCAAAGCACAATGTAAGCCTATCAGCTGAAGAAGTTGTTGAGGTTAAGCAAATGGTTGAAGCGGTATTAGAGGACGGAACAAGCATCTATTCAGACAGCGACACATGGGCGCCTGGAGTTCGTGTATTCGCAAAAGACGCAGAAGGCAACGAAGTTGTTGTAGCGGACGGAGAATACACAACAGCCGAAGGGGTTATTGTAGTTGTTGCTGACGGATTACTTGTTGAATTAAAGCCAATGGAAGAAGAAGCTCCAGAGGTTGAAGTAACAATTGAAGAAGAACAATCTTCTGAGGTAGTTGCTGAAGAATCACTAAACGCAGAGGTTGAAGGACTTTTGTCGTTGGTTGCTAAGTTAGAAAGCGAACTTGCTGACGCTAAAAAAGCGAACGAAACACTTTCAAGCGAAGTAACAAAATTAAGCGCACAGCCTGCCGCTACTTCAATCAAAGAAGTAAAGCAAGCAAAAGTAAACACACCTGCAAAGTCTTATCACAAAATGACCGCAGAGGAGCGTTTCGTATTTCACTTAAACAAATAAAAAAATAAAATAAAAAATGGCTACTACAACATCATTAACAACTACCTTCGCTGGTAGAGAGGCAGCAGGATATATCCGCGCTGCGTTTTTAAGTAACGAGTCTTTGGCTGCGGTTACATTCAAAGAGAACATCGAGTACAAACAAGTTGTTCGCAAATTAGTTGATTCAATCACTTTTGCAAACGCAACTTGTGACTTCACACCAACAGGAACAGTAACACTTACTGAGCGTATTTTGACTTTGGAGAAATTCCAAATTCACAGACAACTTTGTAAGAAAGATTTCTTAGCAGATTGGGAAGCGGCTGCTGCTCAAAACAACCAACTTCACGCTTCTTTAGCTGACGCAATGATTGCTAACATCTTAGCAGGAATGGCAGCGGAGAATGAGCGTTTGATTTGGCAGGGTGTTAACGCAACTGCTGGTGAGTACGATGGTTTCGAAACATTGCTTAGTGCTGACGGAACAGTTAACGCTGTTGCTTCTCCAGTTGCTATCACAGAAGCTAACGTAATTGCTAAAATCAAATTGCTTGTTGCTGCTTGTCCTTTGAAAGTTCGTCGCGCTCCTGAGAAGCCTGTTATCTTGCTTAGTTCTGACGTTGCAGAACACTATCGTAATGCAGTTTTAGGACTTGGCGGTGGTAACTACTTGTATCAAGGAGAAGAAGTGAAAATGACTTGGAACGGTCAGTACGAAATCATCGAGTGTCCTGGAATGTCTACCTCTACAATGGTAATGTGGCAGAAATCTAACGCTTGGTTCGGTACTAACTTACTTGACCAATGGAACAATGTTGCTCTTTTGGATATGTATGCACACGACCTTTCTGACAACGTTCGTTTTGCTGCTTCTTTCTTTGCTGGTGTTCAGTACGGTTTCGGAAACGAGATTGCTTACTACAACGCATAATTCAACCATTCTAACCCTTGCATAAACAGAGGTAGCGGCTAAACACCGCTCCTCTTTTGTGCTAATAAAAAACATACAAATATGGCATGTGAATTAAGCACAGGATTTACACTTGATTGCAAAGACGGCATCGGTGGAATTAAGAAAATTATTCTTTGTGACACAGTTACTTCGTTAACTTTTGACGCAAACGAAATCGTTACTTTAATTGTCGGTCCAGTTGCAGGTGATTTGTACACATACGAATTGCCAACGCAAACAGGTTCTTTCGAAGAAACAATTAACTTCAACCGCGATGCAGGAACTATTTTCTACACGCAGACGGTAAACGTTATGTTGAACAAATTGAGCGCTCCTAAGCGTTTAGAGTTGCAAACAGTTGCGCAAGGTCGTCCAATGGTATTCGTTAACGATTCCAACGACAACTGGTGGGCTGTTGGTTACGAGTTCGGTGCTGACCTTTCAACAGGAACAGCAGCGACAGGAACAGCTTTAGGTGACATGAACGGTTACACACTTGCATTTGTACACGAAACTCCAAAGAGAGCGTACAAATTGAGCGGTGCGCCTTTGTCAATCCTTGACTAAACAAAAAACTTTTACACACATAGGGACAAAACGTCCCTACGTGTTGTAATTTTAACGTAAAGGAACAGTTAGAATGGTTTACCTAAACACAAATACAGCGAATCAAGATGCGTGGCTTTCACTCGATGAAGGACGTGCATACTTCAACGTTGCCTTTACACATTATTTGCTTGTTATGACTTACGAAATGACAGGTGAAAAACTCGCGCAAGTAGTAACCGTGATAAACGAGAATGAACGCGTAACAAAAATAAGACTTACCACAGTTGGTCTTGTTGACGCTGGTAAATACAAGTACGATGTGTACGGACAAAACAGCGCGGTGAATTTAGATCCAACAAACGCTTCCGTAGTTGGACTCGTTGAACGTGGTTCAATGATTCTACAAGACGGAACAATTTACTTCGACGTTTCTTCGCCAACGATTCCCGTTGACGTAATATATACAGGTGCATAATATGAGCAACATTCAACAAATCAATCTTTCGGCATACCAACCAGTTGAAGCGGTTGAAAAAGACAATCGTGCAGGTTGGATTGACTACGGTTACAACAACTTATTTCCTCAGCACCTAATCACGCTTTATTATAACAGTCCTATTCACAACGCATTGACGAACTCAATCGCGTATATGATTGAAGGACAAGGTACAGGAACTATTCTTGACAACGCTTTGCAAGGTATTGCGTTCGACTTAAAACTTCAAGGTGCGTTCGTTGCCGAAGTGATTTGGTCAATGGACTTCACTCGCGTTGTTAAAATCAACCACTTGCCTTTTGAGAATTGTCGTTTAGCTTACGACAAAGAAGAAGACGAAATTACTGGTATTTGGTATTCAAAAGATTGGGCAAACTCACGCAGCAAAAAAGGAAAGCCTGAGTTCATTCCTGCATTCAATCCTTCACAAGCGGAAGAACAACCGCGTCAAGTCATCTACGCTCACGGAATGATGGCAGGAAGTTCGTACTACGCAAAGCCTGACTACTTTGGTGCGTTGAACTACGTTGAGTTGTCCTATCAAATGGGACTATACCACGTTAACAATATCTTAAACGGATTATTTCCTTCATTCATTATTAATTTCTTAAACGGCATACCGCAGAAAGAGGAACGCGAGGCAATACGTCGTGAGTGGGAACAACGTTTGAGCGGTGCAAGTAACGCAGGAAAGTTCTTAATGACGTTCAACGAAGATCCTACACGCGCTCCTTCAATTGAATCATTTCCTTTGTCGGACGCAGACAAGCAATATCAGTTTTTATCAGAAGAAACAGCGAAGCAAATCATGGTAGGACACCGCGTTGTTTCACCATTGATTCACGGAATCAGAGATACGACAGGTTTCGGAAGCAATAAAGACGAAATGGTTGTTGGTTTAGAGATATTCAATAACTTAGTTATTAAGCCATACCAAAGAATTATCACAAACACTTTTGCGCCTATTCTTGGAAGTGATTTAACTATCACAATGAACAGCGTATTCGACGAAGTAGTTGTTGTTCAACCAACGGTTCAAACTGCTGAATTAAAAAAAAAAGTAGTTGCTGCTGAGAATGACTTTTCAGATGAGCAAGGTCGCCTTTGGATTAACGCGCTAAAAGAGAAAGCTGAATTAGTCGATTTAGACGAGTGGGAGTTGCTTAGTGAAGAAAATGTAACAGAACCCGAAAACGAAGCTAATTTCAGACAAGACTACATGAGTGTTCGCAATTACGCAAACGCTGACGAAAGGTCGCCTTTTGGAGATACAGGACTTTATAAATTGCGTTACGCTTACTCTCAAAACTTAAGCGAAAATAGTCGTGAGTTTTGTCAAGAAATGGTTGACCTATCACAATCGGGTTTATCATTTCGTTTTGAAGATATTCAGGACATGAGTGACGCAGGAATAAACGGAGAGTTTGCACCAGAAGGCAGTTCAACATACAATATATTTATTTGGAAAGGTGGCGCATTTTGTCACCATTTTTGGAAGCGTCAAATCTACATTCGTAAAAGAGATTCAAAAGGTCGTGTACTTCCTAACGACGGATTAAATAACGACAAGCGAGTTGGTAACAATCCATTTGTACCACAAAAAGGAGCGGAAGGTGTTGCTCCAATTAACACACCCTCACGAGGTTCACTTAAATACTCATAAAAAATGGCACTACAACCCGAAGTTCTACTCATTGACGAAAACTACATCAAGAAATATACATGGATTAACGGTTCGGTTGATCCGTTGCTTCTTTACCCTGCAATATATTTGTCTCAGGACAAGTACGCACAGTTGTATTTAGGTACTGACCTTTATAACCGCATCAAAGAAGATGTTGTAAACGATGACATTACAGGCGCATACGCAACCCTTCTGGACAATTACTTGCGTCGCATGATAATGTGGTGGACTATGTACGAAGTACTGCCTCATTTGTACGTTAAAACGGACAACGGAAGTTTAGTTATTCGTACAAGCGAAGATACTACACCTATCTCACAAACTGATTTGCAGAACTATCGTGACCAAGCGCGTCAACAAGCAATGTTTTACACGCAAAGAATGGTTGATTATTTATGTCATAACTCTAGCGACTTTCCTGAGTATATGACAAACACAACAAACCAAATTTGGTCACAGACAAATGTTTATCCGTCAAACGCTTTTGAGATTAGTTCTGGACGTGATAGAAGTCCATACGAATATAGAAGACCTGGACTTGGATGGTTTAGATAACGAATAACAAAACACATGGCTACAAGGGGACGCAAAAAGGACATGGTTAAGCAAAAGATTTACGAGGAGAAATTCCGTAAGTATTTAATTCGAAAAGAGAAACAAATAAAAAGATTGGTGAATGAAAGTTAACGCAGAAGGATACGCTCTAATAAAGCGTTTTGAAGGTTGTAGATTGAAAAGTTACCGCTGCCCTTCGGGTATATGGACGATTGGTTTCGGAAACACTTTCTACGAAGACGGCACAAAAGTTAAAGATGGTGATGTAATCACACAACAACGTGCAGATGAATTAGCGAAGTTTATCATAGACCAATTTGCGGTAACCATTGCACCATTCATTTTACAACCACTGAACGACAATCAATTCAGTGCTTGTGTTTCACTTGCGTACAACATTGGTACGGGTGGCTTTAAACGTTCTTCGGTGTTTAAGAAATTAAATATCAATCCACAAGATCCAACGATTGCAGATTCTTTCAAACTTTGGAACAAGGGCGGTGGTAAAGTCTTAAATGGTTTGGTTACACGCAGAGAGGCAGAAATACAACTATACTTCAAATGATATGAATACCGAAAACGAGATAGCTTTGATACACGAGGAATTGCAGAATATGAATAAGAAGATAGACCGCATTTATCACGTTCTTATTGGTGATGACGAAATGAAAATCGAAGGTCTTGTGAGTAAGGTTCAAAAACACGACAAGTATATTCAAAACCAACGTTTACAAGTCGCTCGTTTTAGTGGTATTGCAACTGCTGCTGGTGTCGTTGGTGGTCTTATTGTTCAACTTGTCCTGCGTCTAATATGAAAGAATGGTTAATATCTTTGTTAAGTTCGTGTTCAAAAGTTAGTTCGAAACGAATTGTTGCTATATTTGTTACAATTAACCTAATTGCTTTCACCTATGTTGCGACTTTTACAACCTACGTTTGTCCCATTGCAATGT
>Ga0114970_10003790_pt1 | contig 11039 bp, 7 predicted proteins | sample M_140205_XF_Meta_FD_87030 | JGI IMG/M metagenome (GOLD analysis project Ga0114970, IMG submission 87030) | Freshwater microbial communities from Lake Montjoie, Canada to study carbon cycling - M_140205_XF_MetaG | ecosystem: Environmental > Aquatic > Freshwater > Lake | place: Lake Montjoie... | reverse complement strand
TTTTTATAATTAAAATAATAAAAATTAATTTTATTTTCATTTATTATATTGAAAATAAAAATAAATTGTGTATAAAATATGCGATATATAATTTATTTTTAGATAAGAATTCCTATTTAAAAATAAATATCCTTTAAATATATATGTCTTCTGACAAAGAATTAATTATCGATACGTATATCAATTATACAAATAAATATAAAAGTCTATATGGTATCAAAACTGTTATTTTAATGGAAGTCGGTAGTTTTTACGAATTTTACGGAACTGAAACAGAGGGTGCTGACGTTAAATGTATTTCTGAATTACTTAATATTCAATGTACAAGAAAAGATAAATCTGTATCAGAAATAAGTAAAAAAAATCATTTACTAGCTGGTTTTCCGAGTTATATTTTAAAAAAATATATAGATATTTTAGTAAATGAAAATTATACTATAGTTTTATGTGAACAAACAACTCCTCCCCCAAAACCGAAAAGAGAAATAACTGAAATAATTTCACCTGCCACATATATTGATATTCAACAAACTTCTAATAATAATTTTTTAATGTCCATTTACTTTTCTATTGGTGTTACAAAAAACAAAGATAAATTTATTACTTCAAGTTTATCTTGGGTTGATATTAACACCAATAAAAGTTTTGTATCCGAAACAACAGAACAAGATACTATTATAAATCTTGAAGATATTAATAAAACTATATTAAGCAATAAACCAAGTGAAATTGTAATTTTTTCAGATTTTCAACTTAAATCAGATTTCGAATTATTAAATACTTTAAATAACTTTGTTTCAACTTTGACAGTTCCGTGTATTCATAATAAAATAGATTTTATTATTAATGAAAACTTTTTTAAAATTTCATATCAAAATACAGTTTTTAGCAAAGTTTTTAAAAACACAGGATTACTTTCTGTTATAGAATTTTTAGATTTAGAAAACAGACCTTTGTCAAGTGTTTCTTTTTGTTATCTTTTACAATTTTGTTATGAACATAATGAAAAAATTCTAGAGGGAATCGAGAAGCCTATTATCATTGAAAATACAAAGTACTTGGGTCTCGTAAATAATGCAATAGATAATTTAAATATAATTTCTAAAGACGTTCGGAACAACTCTAAAACATCTTCAATATTGAATCTTTTAAATAATTGCAAAACTTCAATTGGCAAAAGATATTTCAGACACTGTTTAACGAATCCTTTAAATAATATTAAAAAGATTCAAGAAAGATATGATTATATAGATTATTTCATCCAAAACAATTTGTATGATAAAGGTAGAACACATCTTTCAAAAATATCTGATTTAGAAAGAATATTTAAAAGACTTTCGATTAAAAGTTTACAACCTTCTGAATTTAGCTCAATTAATATTTCATTAGCTTCATTAGTAGATATTATTCAATTGCTTGAATATAATAATTGTGATTTAAAGAACTTAGGATGGAATATTTCTTACAATGATTTTTTAAATACTTTTATTAAATATTATACTGAACGTTTTAATTTCGAAGAAATGGATAAAGTCAATATAAACCAAATATCCAAGAATATTTTTAACAAAGGTATTTTCTTAGAAGTAGACGATATACAAAACAGATTGGATTTTTCTGAAAATATATTTGAAAACGTGATTCAAGCTTTAAATGAACAAAGTGGTTCAGAATTTAAATTAGAACTTAATAAGGATCAGATTCGAAGTATTGTAGTTACAAAGAATAGATTTGAAAATTTATTAAAAGATAAAAGTCGCGTAGAAAGAATTAATAAAATTTTAAAGGAAAAATGTAATATATTAATGAATGATATAACAAGTAAACCATTTTCTTCCACTAATAAAACTAATTTGAAAATATACTTTAAAGATATGGATACACACCAGTCCAATCTGACCGAATTACAAACTGAATTGAAAAATAAAGTAGGTGAATTATATATTGCAGAATTGGGTTATATAGTAAAAGAATTTAAGGAATTATTTTTACACATAACAAGATTTATTTCTCATGTAGATTTCTTTACTTGTAACGCGAAAAATGCAGTTGAAAAATGTTATGTTAAACCTTCGATTTTATCTTCAGAAGAATCGTATATAAAAGCAGAAAAGATTCGCCATCCTTTGATAGAAATTATTCAGAATGATACTCCGTATATCGCGAATGATATTACCATTGGCACAGAAGAAAGGAAAGGTATACTGTTATATGGTTTAAATTCAGTCGGTAAATCTAGCTATATGAAATCAGTTGGAATTAATTTGATTCTAGCACAAGCTGGTTTGTATGTAGCGGCTAAAAATTTTGAATATTCGCCATATGATCATATTTTCTGTCGAATACCAAGCGGAGATAATTTGTTTAAGGGTCAGAGCACTTTTGTAGCCGAAATCAACGAGTTACGAACAATATTGAAGAGAAGTACATCAAAATCTTTAATTATAGGAGACGAATTATGTTGTGGAACAGAGTCTGTGTCTGCGATATCAATTGTTACAAGTGGAATTAATTATTTATCAAACAAAAAATCATCTTTTATTTTTGCGACACATTTACACGAAGTTTCTAATCTTGATTCAATTAAAAATTTAAAAAATGTGAAAATAAATCATCTTTCAGTTCATTTTGATAGTATTAAAAATTTCTTGGTTTTTGATCGTATTTTAAAAGATGGGAATGGTAACACTTTATATGGCTTAGAAATCGCAAAATCTTTAGATCTTCCAAAAGACTTTTTATATTTTGCTGAGGAAGTTAGAAAGGAATATACAAATACACAGAAAAATCTCGTTCAAACGAAGACTTCCGTGTATAATAAAACTGTTTTCATGGATAAGTGTAGTATATGCAATAATGATACAGAAGAAATCCACCATATTACAGAACAGCAATATGCAAATCCAAAAGGTATTTTAGAAGATAAACAAATTCATAAAAATATTAAACACAATTTAATTAATGTTTGTTCTCCATGTCATGATAAAATACACGCGGAAGAAATTAAAATAGAAGGGTATAAACAAACTTCTAATGGAATTATTTTGGAAATAGAATCTCATCACAAAAATAATGAGAATGAAGAAGTAATACAAAAAATAATCAAAACCTTGCGTAATGAAGGAAAAAGTTACAATAAGATATTAGAAATTATTAAAGAACAATTTCAAGAACAAAAATTAACTTTATATAAAATTAAAAAAATACTATCATAATTTTTTAAACTTACGAATAGTTTAAAAAATTTGGGTTTAATTAAGAAATATATCTATTGCCAATGCTAATAACATAGGAAACTGCCAATCTAGATATCCAATATCTTCTTTACAAAATATTTTTCTGATAAGGATATATAAACTTATTACACATAATGGAACAATTAGTACTTTTTGAATTGTAATAAGATTATTCATTTATTATAAATGAATAATAAAAACATAATAAAATATTATGTTTTTATCAATAAATGAAACTTACAGAACAACAAATTTTAATAACAGTAATAATTATAATATCTATAATTTCTATAGTTTTTATAGTGTTATACTTGACTAGAAATAAATGTCAACTACCAACTACTTCAGGTCTTGTTATGAGAAGTCCTTCATATTCTTCTAAAAAAAGCCCAGAATATAAAAGAAATCCAAAAGCTCAATATGCTTTAAGAGTTGGTAAAGTTCCTATATTAAAACCTTTTTCTTATTCGGATAGACAAAGAGGGGTCGAACCTAATAGACAACATCTTGCTAAAGTACAAAATTTACCGCAAAATTTTGATTGGCGAGACGTGAAGAATCATAGTTTATATCCGAAACTAGTATCTGGTAATTATTGCTCAGATGTCAAGAATCAACATAATCCTATTTATGCTGGAACATGTTGGATATTTTCAAGCTTACAGACTATGGCTGATAGATTTAATATAATGAATGGCATAGAAAAAGGACATAATAATACTCCAAAGTTTGATTTATCAGTACAACAAATTGTCAATTGTGGTGGTCCAGATATTGGGGCATTAACAGGAGGAGACAGTTTTACATGTTACGATTTTGTTATGGATAATAAAGGTATAGTTGATACTTCTTGTAGTCCGTATACAGCAAGAACAGAAAAAGATAAATGTTTACCTGAATGTTACACATGTTTAGCTGTATCACAAAATAAATGTTCGGAAATAGGAGAGACTGAATTTACTCCTTATGGGAATAAAAGGTGTTGTAAAGTTAATAATTATTCTAAATATCAGATTGAAGGTTTTTCGAATATTTCAAAACGTTTTGAAAATGAAGTTCAAAATAATAGTAATGGATGGACATCTTCTGATTCGATAATTGATTATATTAAAACTGAAATATATAGTTATGGACCTGTCACAATAGCTCTAGATGCAAGTCCAATCGAAACAGCAAAAGCTGGAAGCGTTTTTATTAAGAGATCTAGCTCGAGTTATTCTCCGGAATTAAATCACCTTGTTGCTATAGTTGGTTATGGAAATGATGGAAAAAATGATTATTGGATTATCAGAAATTCATGGGGAACTTTTTGGGCAGATAGTGGATATTTAAATATTGATGTTAGTTCTGTTGGTTTAAATGATAAAAGTAACGATTTTTTCGCTGCATACCCACTTGGTTACACAAAAACACTCGGAGTCAAAGCTTCTGATATCAACGTACAATAAAATTGAAATTATAAAGTAACCATGAAATTATTTTGGATGATGTTGACTAGATACAATTTACTTAGAAAATCACTTAATATGATCCAATATGTGTCGGATGTACATTTGGAAAAAGGGCTGAAAAGAAATATAATTCCGAGAAACCCATATTTAATATTAGCTGGAGATATTGGTTACCCAAATCAAGATAGTTATAAAAATTTTCTTTTGGACATGTCAAACTATTTCAAAAAAGTTTTTATAATTTCCGGAAATCACGAATATGACATAGTAAAGCCTTCAGAAATTTATATAGTAGAAGAACAAATAGAGAACATTTGCGATATGAGAACCAATCTTTTCTTTTTACAAAAGAAAACACATATTATATGTCCCGAAAACAATCTATTAATATCTGGTTGTACTTTGTGGTCTAAACTACCAGCGATAAAATATAAATATCATTTAGACCATGTTAAATGGTTAAAAAATACATTGGAAGATAATTCTGAAAATAACTATATAGTAGCAACTCACCATTGTCCATTATTTGAAAATCTATATATTAAAAATCGTGGAACAATTCCTAATTATTTTGCGACAGATCAATCAGACTTAATAAAAATGCGGAATGTTTTAGCGTGGATTCACGGTCATAATCATTTTAATAGAGATATAAATATACATGGAAAGTTGATAATGAGTAATCAATACGGTAGTTATGAAAAACCTTTGATAGGTTATAAATAATTTTTTGACTTATGTTATGATTTTAATAATAATTTAATTATTAAAATAAAGTGTCTCTTTCTAAAAAATCTGGGTGTAATATAATTGTAAATTCTTGATTATAATACTCATATCTTCTGAATGTTCCATATCTTGTGAATATATTCCTTGCTTCCAGAAACTGTCATTTCCTCCTGAAGTATTTCCATTTATTTCAGTTAATAATTTATCATTTTTGTAAACTTTTACATAACCACTTGAAGGTAGAAGTAAAAAATCAATTTTCCAATTCACCCATTTTCCAATGTCTTCGTCAATTGACATTTGTGTCGGAATGGTTCTATTTCTTCCTTGTAAAGATAACAACTCATAGCGATTGTTTTTATATCTTAGCATTATATTCGGTCCATCCTTCGCAAATATTTGACAGAATGCAAACCAATAATTAGGTGTATATTGCTCTATAAATTGATCCCATACGGCAGTATATTTAATACCATCATTAATCTGAGCCAATCCCCTAAGTTCTGTTCTTGAATTCGTTTTTGAATTTTTTAGGAATGGTAGATCATCTTTATATATACTAATTTTAAGTCCTTCGGAACATAATTTAAAATAGTCTTCTTGAAAATCTGGATCCTTATTAAAGCTATATTGCAGATTAAACTCATTAGTATAAGTGTCTTCTGTCATTGAAAAATTATAAACATGTGTTAAAGCCATTTTTATTCATATAAAATATTTTTTTAAACTAATAATAGTTTGAAAAATATTTTATCTTATTGTGCAAAAATAAAAGAAGACCAATAAAATGGACTGGTAGTATCATTAGATTGAAAAGTAATATCTGTATTATTTATCCCAAGACTAATTCTAGAATTAGGATTGCTATTGTTAATATCTGCAAGTATGTCTATCATTGTAACTGTTGTAACGTTTCCTGTCCATTCAAATAATGACATCTTAATAGTTCCTGTACCACCTTTCACAATTATAATTCCACATTGACCACTTGTTATAGTTAATAAAGTAACTGTATTTGCGGTATTTGGAACTTGTGTAAACATTGTCAAACTATCGACAAACAAATATTTATTATATGTTTGTAATGTATCTCCCGAAAAAAAGTATTTGCCATTTGTTGTGTCTCCTTGTAAAGTGAAATTTTCACTATTATGCAATATAGTATAATTTAGACTAGTATTATTTAATAACCGTTCAAATATAAATATTATAACATTACCATTGCTTGATTTACCTAAAATAATACCGCATTCGCCACTAACTAATTGTATTTCATTGTTTGAAACAGGAATATTATTAATACTTGGTAAAAATTTATCTGTCGCGCAATATAAAATATTAAGTTCATTAACCGGTGTGGATTTACTAACTTTATTTTCAATACTTTGTGTTCTGTTACTGAAATAAGTGTTTAATGTTAAACCACTTATATTAATTTTTTGAATTTCATATGTTATTAAAGTTGCGATATCTTTTAAATAATATATCAAAACTGTTTTTGCATTATTAGTTTTTACTATACAAATACCAAAATCTTCAACATCAATTGGATCACTATAAAGAGTATATTCATTTCCATTATTACTAAAATTTGTGTATTTAAACTTAACAGGGTTTGTCTGAACTAAAGTAGAAGGAACTGGGGTTGTAAAAGTGCTTATTGTAGTCGTTGGAACCGGAGTAGTTGGAACTACTGTAGTAGTAGGAACTACTGTAGTAGTAGGAACTACCGTAGTAATTCCTAACGTAGTAGTAGGGACTACCGTAGTAATTCCTAACGTAGTAGTAGGGACTACCGTAGTAATTCCTAACGTAGTAGTAGGAACTACCGTAGTAGTTCCTAACATAGTAGGAACTTGAGTTACTATAATAGTAGGGTTATTTTTTAATATAAAATATAGAGTTATTGTAGCGCATAATATAATTATAAAAATTATAATATATATTACCATTTTATTATTTATAAAAACAAATATTATTTATCATAATAAATTTTTTTCTTTTACATATAAATCGATTTTACATTCGCGAAATATATTACTTATACGATTAATATCTATATTAGTAGAAAATATCACCTTAACTTTCTGTAGGATTGGGCAAGTTTTATGTAAATTCTCTAATAAATCTATTTTTATATAATTCACATAGCATAAAACAAGTTCTAGAAGATTATTACCTTCTATCGAAGATAATATATATTTGTTCTTTTCTGGAGAGCCTAAATCTACATGTAAGTATTTAATATTATGATTTACTATATCAATATTATAATTTCTTGATTTACAAAATGGATAATAAGTATTATTTTTGTTATTAACAATTAATTTAATACATACATCAGAAACATATTTAATATTGGAAAAGTAACACATTTGCAACTTATTATTTATATTTCTAATGTATGACCATTCATTCGCGTGAATATATGTTACAGATTTCAAACTTTCGAGAAAAATCCTTCTATATTCTTTATTACAGATTGCGGTATCATAATTTCTTAATGATAATTCATCTAATAATGATAAAATAATAATCAATATATCGTTCGGTAAGACTCTCTCTAACATTTACAATTAGACTCAAGTATATATAATTTTATTCAATTTTAATTTATTGCTTCGTAAGCGATAATAATATTCTTATATATTGAAAGTTAGGAAAAAATACATGATTTACAATTTTATACTAATAACTAGTATAAAATTTATTAAAATTTTTTAAATCCATTTATATGGTGTCTCATACTTGAAAATCTAGAAGTAATTGTACATATTGATACACACTAAGAATTTAGTATACATTTAGAACTGTGTCGTTTTAGAAAATAATAGTCTTTATAAAAATATTGATAATTGTTATTATATTGGGTATAATTCAGATAATAAGAAGGTTAATATTTAATAATAAATATAGGGTATGGTGCGTTGTTCCAATTTGTACCTGCATTATATGTAAGGGTAGCATTTAAAGAACTTATAGTCACTTGATTTATAAATGGAACACTAAAATATCCAGTTGTATTAGTAATCATGTCACCACTACTATCTGCTAAAAGATATGTATCACCAATTACGTCATAAAGATCCTGATATTGCGAAATAAGATATTCTGTATTAGATTCGCAGCATGATAAAAATCCAGATGGAATAGTTGGACTAGCCCACATTATTATACTACCAACTTGTAAGGAAGACGCCGAAGGTGAACCCGCAGGCCCAGTGTATCCTGTAGGTCCTTGTAACCCTTCAGTTCCAGTAGGCCCTGTAAATCCTGTATCACCAGATAATCCTTGCGTTCCAATTGGACCTGTATCACCTTGGATTCCTTGAGGACCTGTAAATCCTGTATCACCAGCCAATCCTTGTGTTCCAGTTGGACCTGTATCTCCTTGAATTCCTTGAGGACCTGTGTATCCTTGAATTCCTTGAGATCCTGTATCACCTTGAATTCCTTGAGGACCTGTAAATCCTGTATCACCAGCCAATCCTTGCGTTCCAGTTGGACCTGTATCACCTTGAATTCCTTGAGGACCTGTATCACCTTGAATTCCTTGAGGACCTGTAAATCCTGTATCACCATCCAATCCTTGCGTTCCAGTTGGACCTGTATCACCTTGAATTCCTTGAGGACCTGTAAATCCTGTATCACCAACCAATCCTTGCGTTCCAGTTGGACCTGTATCTCCTTGAATTCCTTGAGGACCTGTGTATCCTTGAATTCCTTGAGATCCTGTATTACCTTGAATTCCTTGAGGACCTGTATCACCTTGAATTCCTTGAGATCCTGTATCACCTTGAATTCCTTGAGGACCTGTATATCCTGTATCACCAGCCAATCCTTGCGTTCCAGTTGGACCTGTATCGCCTTGAATTCCTTGAGGACCTGTGTATCCTTGAATTCCTTGAGATCCTGTATCACCTTGAATTCCTTGAGGACCTGTAAATCCCGTATCACCAACCAATCCTTGCGTTCCAGTTGGACCTGTATCACCTTGAATTCCTTGAGGACCTGTATCACCTTGAATTCCTTGAGGTCCTGTATCACCTTGAATTCCTTGAGGACCTGTATATCCTGTATCACCAGCCAATCCTTGCGTTCCAGTTGGACCTGTATCACCTTGAATTCCTTGGGGACCTGTATATCCTGTATCACCAGCCAATCCTTGCGTTCCAGTTGGACCTGCATCACCTTGGACTCCTTGAGAACCTACATCTCCTTGGACTCCTTGAGTACCTTCATCTCCTTGAGCACCTTCATCTCCTTGTACACCTTTAGCACCTACATCTCCTTGGACTCCTTGAGAACCTACATCTCCTTGGACTCCTTGAGCACCTGCATCACCTTGGACTCCTTGAGCACCTACATCTCCTTGAATTCCTTGAGTACCTGTAGCTCCTGTAGCTCCTGTATTTGTTGAGTATCCTGGTGGTCCTTCATTAACAGAATATTGTAATATTATTAAACCAGTACCTCCATTCTGTTGATAATCTCCTCCCTTTGAAACTCCTGATATATACAATGGATTTGTATTTCCTCCTGGAGTCTGTCCAGATCCGCCAGCTTCTATTAAAGTTGGAGTATTTATATATGAAGAACCACCACCACCTCCTCCTCCGCGATTAGTGCTTGATCCTCCACCTCCACCGTAATATCCTCCTCCTCCTCCTCCTGCTCCTAGAGCTCCATAACCACCTTGGCCTAGAGAACCAGGATTTCCATCTGGACTTCCTCCTGATCCCCCAATTGTTGGTGATGCCCCACCTCCACCACTATTTTCTCCGGTACCGCTACCACTCTGTCCGTAAGTAATACCTCCTGCTCCACCAGGTGCATAATAATTTTCGTCTGAGCCACCTCCGCCACCTCCAGCGCTAATAACTTTTGTTTCTGTACCATTTAATATAATTTTTGAAGATCCACCACCACTTCCTCCACTATAATAAGATGATAATGGTCCAGCTCCCCCTCCTCCTCCAAAAGTTCCTGTTTGAGATTTTGGAATACCTCCTTGTCCAGTATAAATTGTTAAAGTATCTCCATTAGAAACATTAATTATTCCGTTTATAAAAGCTCCTCCTCCTCCTACTCCTCCTCCACCAACAGAACCTGCAGCTCCAGCTCCCCAACAATAAAATATTACTTGAGTTATATTAGATGGAACATAAAATGTTATAGAACTTCCACTATATGGATAATATTCAGTATGTAAAAGAGGAGCAGAAGGACCTGTTGCTCCTGTATCTCCTTTAGTTCCTGTAGGACCTGTATCTCCTTGAATTCCTTGAGCTCCTTGAGCCCCTGTATCACCTTGTAATCCTTGAGCTCCTGTATCTCCTTGCAATCCTTGAGGTCCTGTATCTCCTTGTAATCCTTGAGCTCCTGTAAAACCTGTATCTCCCTGTAACCCTTGAGGTCCTGTATCACCTTGCAATCCTTGAGGTCCTGTATCACCTTGCAATCCTTGAGGTCCTGTATCTCCTTGTAATCCTTGAGCTCCTGTATCACCTTGCAATCCTTGAGGTCCTGTATCACCTTGTAATCCTTGAGCTCCTGTAAAACCTGTATCTCCCTGTAACCCTTGAGGTCCTGTATCACCTTGCAATCCTTGAGGTCCTGTATC
>Ga0114970_10003788_pt1 | contig 11041 bp, 11 predicted proteins | sample M_140205_XF_Meta_FD_87030 | JGI IMG/M metagenome (GOLD analysis project Ga0114970, IMG submission 87030) | Freshwater microbial communities from Lake Montjoie, Canada to study carbon cycling - M_140205_XF_MetaG | ecosystem: Environmental > Aquatic > Freshwater > Lake | place: Lake Montjoie... | reverse complement strand
ATTGAAATTTTATCGTAATCGATAAAATTTATTTCTGACATAAGTTACTTGTAAAGCAGTTTATACTTTCTTGAATCTTTGAGATTTTGGTTTTTGACTTGCTTCTGTAGTTAATGTATGATGGTAATCTTCAGGATGTTCTAAGATATCACCATAATTTGGACTACCCTCTGAGTCATCATAAAGATCATTATAATATTTTCTAGTAACTTTGTCTGCTTCTTTATCCATATCATCTGCAGTTTTGATAAACTTAAATTTATTTTTAGCCAAGTTTAAGCCTTTATTTGTTAAAGCTGAAAGCCAAAACTTATCAAGTGCAGCAATATTTTTTTTAGTTTCACGAATTAAATCTATCACAGCTGCCAACTGTCTCTTCAGATCTTCATCATCTGTTTCACTGTCAAAAGTAAGTACATCGTCTTGCATATCTAAACTTTTGAATAAATCTGTATTTTGAAGATTTTTTAATTCTTTTTGTCTACTTAAGCTATACTCATTACTTTTTATTTTTTTATTCAGTCTTGATTCAAATGCCTTAATATCTTCAGAAATATTTTTTTCGTTGATAATTTTAGTTTCACCATTAGAAATCAATTTTTCAACATTCTTGATTTCTTGTTTTAGTTTTTTAGGATCAGAAAAATCTTTTTCAACTAAAGTTGTTTTGACTGAAGGTTTATTCAAACTATTTGAATCGACTTGTGAAAAAACTTGTTTCATTTTTATTGCACCATATCAGAAGTAACATCACCTGGTTTATCTAATAATACAGTACCCGCATTTGGGTTTTGTGGAATAGTTGTATTTTGAATTTTTAAATCAACAGGATCAATCATTGATGTTATTTCCTCATATGTTTCAACAAGTTTATCTAATTGAGTTGATAAATTTTCTCTTGCAAATTGAAAAACTTGAGCAAAACCATCTGGCTGACTGATTATAGAAGAAATATTAATTCCAGCGTCTACCAAAGGACTATATTGTTCAAGAAGTGATTCTAAAATATATCTTGCTCTTTTCTGCTCTTCAATCTCTTTTCGAATTTTATTAGTTGTCTTGAAGTCATTTATTTTATTAGCAATATTCTTGATTTCAACTATGACTGAAAGTTGCGCATTATCAAGAGTTCTTTTCTGATTTGCATCTAACTTTTCAAATTCAGCAATAGTTTTTAATTTTGTGTAACCAGCTTGTAAAAGTCTCAATAATTGCAAATGCTCTTCAAGCTTAGCAACAAATTCTTCATATCTTTTTTTTACTTCTTCTGGAAAAAGCAATGGAGATCTGGTACCGGAAGTTTGTCCCATACCATAATCTACTTGTTGAAAAATTTGATTATTGAGAATTTTTTCAAAATTATCAATAGCAATTTTATTTTTATCTACTAAAGCTTTTTGTTTTTTTACAAACTGACTTGCAGGACCAATAACAGCAAATATTGCATCTAAATCAGCTCTATTTGCAAGTATATCTGCTCCAGCACGAGTTAAGTTGCCGTCTGCGTCGTAAAAACTTTTATCTGAAGGTAAACCTCTTCCTGCTTTTTGTAAGTTTAAATCATTTTGTGTATGATACTGCCTCCAAGCAATATATAACATTCCAAATAACTGAATTATTCCTAATTTACCTTTTTTTACTAATTCTAATAAAGCATCTGCACTAAGCCCTAAACCAAGAGCAATAGTGCCCCATAATAGGACATTTTGAACAAACTGTGATGAGCTATCTGTGACTGTATAGTTTGCACCTTGTGGATTAGTTTGAGCAATTACTTTCTTATTTGTATTCTCATTTGCTTGCGAAACACCAAGAATTTTCTTTGATTCTTGTTCAGCTTTAGCATGAGCAGCACTGAAAGAAATGTTTTTAGGATTATTTAATTGCAGAGTCAATTCTTTTTTTAATGTATCTTTGTAAACTTTATATGTGTCAAGTAATATTTTACTTGCTGGTAAATTTTGAGGAATCAAACTTGTAAAGCTGCTTTCAGATGTCTCAAAATTTTTCAAAAAGAATTTAACTTCTTTAGTCAAGTCTACTTTGCCAGTTTGAGCAATTTTATAAAAAGTTGTTTTACTTGAACTGGACGTAAAGAAATTTGGTCTTCTTGATGGAAAATTACTTTTATTTTGTGATTGACCTTGACTTGTTGTGTCTGAAATACTTTGCTGATTAGATCTTGATTCTTCAGGACTTAATCTTGGAGTTATTGGTTGAGTATCCAAATAAACTGTCATCCAAGTATCTAATAATTTTCTACCTGCATTGATGATATATTGAGTTTTTTTCAAAGCTCTAAATACAGGATTTGAAATCAAAGACTTATAAAATTCACCAAACTTAAGAATTTCTTTTATTAATGCTCTTTCAACCTCATTAGCATCTAAAGCACTAACCAAGGCTCGCTGAAGATTGGTGCGTTCTTGAACAGCCTGCACCTTATCACGTATCATTTGTCTTTCTCTTCTAGCTGCCTCATTTTGTTCTACAATCTTATGTTGAGTTAAACTAAATATAAGTTTAGCCAACTCCATATCTTGAGAATCTTCGATTATAGCTAGTTTGCCAAAGCCAAAATTTTGACCCTTTACAGATTGCCTAAGCATAGAAAATATATTTAATTCTGGGTATTTTTCTTGAAGAGTACTGCCAGCTTTTAATATATCATAAGTAACGCCTTTAGATCTTCTTGTTGAAAAATGTTCAAGTGCAAAGAATACAATATCTTCAATGTTTGTTCCAGCTTGTATAGCAAAATCAAATATTAAATCTAAAAATGATAAAATTTCTGATTCAGGGATTGGATTGTCCTGAAATGCATATGCAATAAACTTTCCTATATTGTCATCAGAAACTCCAAAACCCTTAAGTCTATCAATAATAACACTTCTGTCATCTAATTTTGACGAATTGTCCTCAAATGGTTCAGTAATTTTTTCAGCATCTTCTTTAGCAGTATCAATGAATTGTTCGAACTTACTTTTACCTGATGATGGTTTTTCTGAAGTATCTTTTTTTTCAGTGCCTTCAATTCGCTTACGAAATTCTTTGCGATCAACATCCTCCCAAGTATCGTACGGAGCATTTTTATTCAAAATGTCTTTAAGCATTTTTTCTTTGTCTGGATCGGAAAGTTTTTTGTATTTTAGAACAAAATTGTCTATTTGAGCTGGAGGTAGTGGTGCTGCTAAAATGATTTTCTTTTCTAAAATTAGATTATTAGAAACAAAAACAGACCTTTCATTTGTTTGTGTCTTAAACAAATTAGGGTCCGCTGCAAAACTATCATTGAAAACAATTCTCATTTTTACTCTGCTTTTGTAATCTTAAAAGTTGAGCAAGAACAATGGGGGCATTTACCTTGAAGAGCGTGTCTGCTTGATTTCATAACTACTCTTTTTGGAGCAGTAACCATTACCATAGTTCTACACTTTACACAATACATTTTATGTGTGTTAGCTGCATCAGATAATTCTGAACTCATTTTATATTTTCTCCCTGATAGATTTCATAGAATTTTGTACAAGTACCTTCATATGCCACGTTATGAATTTGCTTGTAATTGTGAAAATGAACCTAAATCTTTTGTAATTTCACTTTCTTTTAGTGAATACAAAGAAGAAATTCCTTGTCCGTGTGGGAAAGGTTTAGCGAAAAGAGTGTTTAATTCTTTTAATGTTCAAGATGGTCTGACAGCTAAAGAAAAAAAATTTGGGACTACTCAAAATAGAAAACATATGGCTGACTTTGTCAAAGAACAAAAAAACGTAAGAAAACAATCTTACGACCCAAATTCAAGAGAATCTCAATCAAATGAATTATGGACTGGGAAAGAGGGTCTTGATGGTATTACTTCAATGCCAGTAGAAAGAAAAAAGGAATAAGATTATGGAAGAAAATACAGAACCTGAATCATTTATTGTTCAAAATGTTACTTTAGGTCCTCATTATGTAAGTGATATTAGATTAAACTTTGGGCCACTTGAGGCTATTGATTTGACTTGGGAAGATTCTAAAGTTGTCAAAGCGTCAAAGGATTTAAGAACATCTTTGCGTATGGGATTCTTAAGAAAAATATCATCAGAACAATTTGATAATATTGAAGAGAAAGCTGCGATTAGAGGAAAGAAAGAATTACTTAGACAGCAAAATGCAAACAACCTCAGAACAGTTGATGTTGATGGTAAGCAACTCGAAGTAGAAACAATTGATACCGAAAAAGTTTACAAGAAAGAAACTGAGGTATCAACAGCTGGGTATGCAAATGATTCACTATCATATGCAACAGCCTTTGACATTGCGCAAACACAAGCACAATTAAGGGGAGATGAATTGTCAATTGAAGAGTTTGCTGAACAAGTAAACAACAACGCAAATTTAGTGCAAAATTTGCTTAGACAACAAAAAAACTTAGATGAAAATTCATCAACTTCAGGTGACAGCAGAAGAGGCAAGGCATTTGTCGCAGAAGCATCAGACAATCCAGTTAATGGAACATCTGTTAAGCAAGTCAACTTGACGAATTATAACAGAGACAGAGTTGTTGCTGGTGCAGAAATGAACTTTTTAGATGCTCCAGGTGACGACGGTATTGCTGACACTATCGATTTAGAAACTGAGATTGACCTTGAAAGTGAAAAGGGCTCAATACGACGGGTTTAGAAAAGACTTAATAAGACTTGATTAAGGCTATCTTGTCGGTAGCCTTATTTTTTTTGGAGAAAATATGTCAGACGAAATACAAGCAATGTCATATACCCAGAGTGCATTAGTATATTATAATACTGCTACATCTACACCAGGAATTTTTATAGAATGGGAGCGTTCAGGTGCTAATGGAGTTGAATTTTACAAAATTCAAAAGTCTGATCAATTTGATGGAACTTACACCACAATAGAGACAGTTCCATTTCCAATCAATGAAGGATGGGATTCAAATGGCCATCCTAGTACTTATTATAGAATTCAAGAAGTAGACACAAATGGAACTGTACTAAATACAAGTTCTCCATTTTTGGGAGATGAGCTATTAATAAAATCTAGCATTAGATACGAGTTGGAACATCTTTTAAATATTTCAATTTATGATGAAGAAGTTGTTTTTAGAAAAGATAGAAAAATTGCAACAGTAGCATTCCCATATTGGAATTATTCTCCAAGACCCGATGTCAGAATCAGCGGACCATCAAATCAGGGTGATAGAGACCCAATGATTCAATTGTCTGAAACTGCACCAATTTATACCACGATAAATGAAACATTTGACCCAATCATCAAAAATAGAGATGGGTACGAGTCAGGATTAACAAACGGACACAATTACCCAAATGGTTTAAGATACAAATGTGATTACAAAGGAAATATATATTTCATTGATGCAAATGGAAATTCTGTTTCAATACAATCATACGATAATGTGTTAGTTTCTTACAGTATCAAAATGTTCACAAATGATCATATAAACAATGCTTTGTATATGTCTTTACAACAAATCAATGCTCAACCAGGTGCGTCAAAATACCAATCAGTGGCATCTACACCATTTTTCTATGAACCAGCAATTGTTTATGGAGCAGTTTATTATCTCTTGAGAAGTCTCCTGATTAGTTTAACAAATAGACAAAGAAGATTATTGATTGAAGACCCTGATGCCCAATTTGTAGATCAATTAAGACAAAAAGCAACTATGTACAAAGAAGATTTTGACAAGATGTTAGAAAAACTTCCAATTGCTACATATCCTGGTGTTAGGTCAGTTGTAGTTCCAGAATACAATATGCCAGGAGGAAGAAGTAGATTCTTCAGATACATTTGGAACATTGGAACTGGAGGATAGATTTTTTAAAAAATTTCTTTTAAAATTAATCATTTAATTAAATTATTCTTTAATTTTTAAATGATCTTTTAAATTTAATGTTAATATATTAATATATACTTCCCTTAATTAATGGGTGTAAAAAAACAGACTGAAAAACAAGGAACACAAAATGAAGAAAGTAATTCGACTTTTAGAAAATATGCGAACAAAAGTAGCTCAAATGGATCCATCATTAGTAGACAAGATTGATGATGCAATGATGACAGATCAACAAGAATTCAATCCAATGGTAAATAATATTCAAAATCCAAAGATTGAATCATTTGCTAAACCAATGTCAGAAGTGACTGTAAAGTCTGATGACGGTACTGTCCACAGTTTTGCTGTCGAAATCAAAGCTAAACACAATGGACCTATACCTGACACTCAATTGATGTCAAAAATCCTTCAATCAATTGAAAGCCATTCTGACAATGTAAGTGAATATGCTTCTGGAGACAGCCCTGCTAATTCTTTTGAAGTAGTCAGTTTCAAATACGAAAGAAGAGACGATAAAAAGAACTCTAAGTAGTATAATTTCCTTATGGACGATGATCAGATCAAAGTATTAAGACACTCTTTTACAAACCCGCACCGTGAAGATTTACCAAAACCAAAAGTAAATAAATTTGGGCATACAGTTCTTGGTGAAGAAATGAAAATGTCTGATCAAGAAATTGACTTCAAAATCGATGAATTTGGGGCTTTAAGTGCAGAGCCTAAGCAAAGCCTTTTCGACAGCCCAGAATTTCAAAAATGGGCAGAAAATCAGCCTAATGCGAAGACTATTAAGCCTGAAGAACAAGCAACAGAATCTCAAATTTCAGAAAAAAGTTCAATACTTCCAAATAGTGTCAATATTGCAGATCTAATTTCTGAACTTGATGAAATGGATGGCACTAATGAACGTAAGCAAACTGAAGAACAATGGTACAAGAATTGCTCAAATAAAGACTGTATGTACAATCTCCCAAAAGATGCTAAATTCTGTCTTGAATGCGGTACTCATCAGTTGCCCAAGTTTTGCACTGAATGTGGATATAGTTTCCCAGGAATGGAAAAGTTCTGCCCTGATTGTGGAAAGAAAAGATAATCAAGGAACAAAAAGCTTAATTTGAGAAAAATCTATTATGTCTCCTTGGTACAAAACAGCTAAAGAATGTCTTGCTATTCGTAAAAATGTATTACGAGTTGATCTTTGTGTATTTATTGACAAAGAAGAACAATTTACGAATAAAGATTATTTAAACTCAACAATTAAGTCTATTCTTACATCAGCAATAATTAATGGGTTGGACATTATTGGAGTGATATCTGCCGACAACCCAACTGTTGGATTGCTAGCTCAACAGATGTGTATAGAGCAAAAAATGGACTTAGTAGTAGTGCCTGGGCAAACGTATATCACTAGAGATAATGAGTCTTTGTATGTTTACAATTTGACAACTCCTATGCCTAAAAATCTTACCTTAGATAAAGCTTGTGAATTTGCTCACAAGAAAGGTGGATTTGTAATGGTTGCAAATGTTTCTAAACAAATTGCACAAAAAATTAATCGTTTGCAAGGAAGTCTTTATGCGCCAGATGCAGTTGAAGTATTCAATGCACAAACTGGTGGATATAGGGACATAGATATTGATTTCCCAAGATTTGTTTCTTCTGGAGCAACTTCAGCAAGTGACTTAGAAGAAACAAATGTTTTTACTTTGTTAGAAAGAAAAAAAGCAGTAGAAATGGGATTTATTCACAATGAGCAAGGTGTAGATTATACGCCTAAATATTTACTGCCAAAAACTGGAGAAATCTAATGCCAAGATCATATTGTTCAGTAAGTGATGTCAAACAGTATTTGCCGCCTAATGTTGTTACTGAAGGAGATAACCCAGTACCAAACTTTAGAAATCCTACGCCTGAATCTGCTTCGAATATCAATATTGATTTTTTTATTCAACAGGCTTCAGCAGACATTGACGCTAGTTTAGCAACAATTTATGATGTTCCTCTTAAACAAATAAATATGGGAGGAGATGTATCTTATCCTCACCCAATACCTGTTATTTGTGCAATATTATCTGCTCAAATGTATTATATGCAAGCATTACAAGGCTCAGATTCTCAATATTCGGAAGCTCAAAAAGTAAGATTTGATTTTGCACAAAATCAAATTGTAAGAATACAAAATGGAGAAATCAGGCTCTTTGGGCAGAGAAACCTTAGAGGTGATAGATTTGTCAGATCTACCTTAAGAGGAATATCAATAAATCCAACTGAAGGAAAAAGATCTAAGGGTCAAAATCAATAGGTGATTATGAATGCTTGAAAGAGTCTATGATACTTTGCGTGGCATTTTATATCACGAACTTCCTAAAAATGCCAAAGATCAGATTGTAATTTTTGACAGACCAGTTACAGGGTTTTACATTGGTGAGCAAGCGGTAAAACCAAACGGTATATCTTTTACATTTAAGGGTTCAAGTTCCCCGCTTAAAGATATAGCTTTTGGCCTTCAAGAATTTGAGCATTCAGTTACAATAGACATTACAGTTGGTGCAGATAATATAGAAACTACCGAAAGAGTAACCCAAGAAGCTGTAAGAATTGTTTTATCAGTTTTACGTAAACACAGAAGAATGTGGGTTGTAGATGTTTGCCCTATATGCAAAAAATTTACATTGAACCCTCAGCATTTTACAGTTGATCATAATGACATTTTGTCCACCTACGTAACTTCAGTAACAAGTGAATTTAATAATTTATGGACAGACACTCATGACCCAGATTTAGCTCCTCCTGTCTTACCTTCATCAGGACTTGCAGCTGAAGCATTTATCAGAATGTATAACGATGTAGGAGCTGGCACAAGCATATCAAACTTGACAACCACTTCAAGAAATAACATATTAAGGATGCGAGCTGATAATGTTGAACCTGTTAGATTGTTATATGATGTAATTTGCAATGACATCAAAGGTTCAGATGATGCTACAAATAGACAGCTTTTTAGAAATGGAACAATTACTATAAGAGCTAAAGAATTAGTCAGACAATTGTATTTCGGACCTGATAACGTTCCAACAACTGCATACTAGAATGAGTCAAGTAAAGAGAAAAGGACTTAAGTTCATAATTGACCAGATTGGTAAAGCCAAATATGCTTATAAGAATTTGGTTGGAGATTTGGCTGCCAATAGGGGATTGTTTTTAGATTATGAAGCAATAGTCCCTAAAATAAAAGGCTCCACAATTTTTCACGACTACGATTTGGCTGGTAAAACTCTTTCAGGCACAATAACAACTCCTTATCAAATTTATAATTCAAATGAAAATATTTCTTTTGGATTTCAAGGTGGTCAATATGCAGTTGATCCCAAGATAGCAAGTTTTGGAAACACAGGAGGATGGACTCCTCAGTATTATAATCCTCCAACAACTGAAGGATGGGAAGTTCTAGATTATAATGCTTGGTCTACTTTTATCCCACCATATAATGCAGCTGGAAATGCAAATACAAGCTTAATTATTTACAACATAAATTCAGAACCTAGTACAGGCTCAAATAGAGTAAATTATAATTTTCCAGTAAGATACACAGGGACAGGATACACTAGAGTTAATTTATTTAATTCTGCACGTTGGATTTCTCTTAAAAATACGACAGGCTCTTCAAGTGTCAATCAAGCAAGGATTATTATTCCTAAAAAATATTTTGAAAATTGCTTACATTTTGACCCAAGAACAAATACTCCTAAAGATTTTGCAGTTTATTCTCATCAATATTTAATTACAGCTGGATTGGGTGCTACATTTAGTTTAGCTGGTTCTATGGCTGGGATAGCATTGACTTTACTTCCGTTTACAATTCAAGAAGCAAGTAGTTTAGGAAATACAACAGCAAGAATAAGAGATAATTACTTAATTAATGTCAAGACACCAACAACTTGGACAAATAATTATTGGTTACACTTTGGATTTTACTGGGAAACATATGATTTATTTTTCCGAGATTATATTCCAGCATTTTCGACTGGCACAGCAACAACTTTTAATAGCAACAATTTAGATACTGTTTGGTCTATATATCCGAGAAAAACATTCTTCCAAAAAGATATAACCAATTACTTGACTTTTGAAAAAACTGGAGTCAATGATAGTAGTATTTATTTATTCTCTTCAAACAAGGGTAATAATAATTTTTATGACGGAGATAATCCTTATTCATTAAGTCCTTTTAGATATAAGTATCCTGAGACAATTGGTAAGACTTCATTAGGCGACACAAGTTCATTAAGCAATTTTCATACTATAAATAAAGATGAATTTCTTCCTTTGGTAATTACGTCTTCTAATGTAATTTCTGGAAATGAATTTGAAAATGGCGATAACGAAATATTTTTGTTTTTCGGAAAACCAATGCCAATTACTATGGCTCCATCAGACTGGGATAAATTTAACAATTATCCTGAAATAGATGAACAATACAATATTATAGCGAAAGTAATTCTTTCTTATCCATCATTATCAACTTCTAATACAATCAAGAAAATAACTGATACAACTTACAACTTGAACAATGCTTCAATCATCCATATAGATAGAAGAGCTAATAACTTTGCAGTACCATCTTTAGGAGATACAGATTTTATTACCTATTGTCTTCAAGAAGTTTTAGCATTCACCCAGTTCACAAGATCTACAGAATTTGAAGATAATTTTAATTCTCTTGCAATTAGACTTCTTGTGCCATTTTCAAATTTTAAGTCAAAAGGTTTACAAAACATTTCTAACTTAAATGCAAGTAGCTTACAGTTATTGCATAATTTATTAAAATATCCCAATACTGATTTACTTCGCTCTAATAATGATTTTATATCTTGCCTTGGTTCAATAACAATTTCAGGCGGAACAAATGTAATTACTGGCACTAAAACTAGATTCCTAAGTGAAATTTCATCTGGAGATTATATTTATAGTTCAGATGGAACGATTTTATATGGGGTAGTTTCAACTGTAATAAGCGATACTTATTTGCTTTTAGATACACAATATAAAAAGAATGTGTCAGACCAAAAATACAAAATAAAAACAAGTATATCTTTATTAGAGCCAGGTTTTATAGATTTTTCTGTAGATGGCAATAAAACCATATCTGATATAGGTGTAAATCCGCCAACTAAAACATTT
>Ga0114970_10003787_pt1 | contig 11043 bp, 6 predicted proteins | sample M_140205_XF_Meta_FD_87030 | JGI IMG/M metagenome (GOLD analysis project Ga0114970, IMG submission 87030) | Freshwater microbial communities from Lake Montjoie, Canada to study carbon cycling - M_140205_XF_MetaG | ecosystem: Environmental > Aquatic > Freshwater > Lake | place: Lake Montjoie... | reverse complement strand
GCCTGAATCGGCAAGGCGTGCGAATGAATGCCAGGCTTAGAAAACCAAAACGGAATCGGTATATATACTTTTGTCGGGATTGGGGTCAAATAAGTCGTACTTTTATATCCGTAGGCGGTGCGCTTAATCATAAAATTCTTCGCTATTGCAGATTCCGTCGTCTCGTTAAGTTCATCTAATATTTCCAGAAGCCGTCCATCTAGAGTTTCTACAATCTCACCGCCAATCTCCAACTCTATCTGCTGAATTAAGGCGTGTCCTAGACAATTCGTCCAACCAAATAGCGGTCCTAAGAAATCGCCTAAATTATTCGGATCAATTGCCGAAATTTCAGTTGTACCATTGGCGACCTGGATTGCTAACAATTGTTGAGAGTAGATATCTGGCATCTCAACTACCACCATCACACCGTTAATTAATTCACCTATCATCGGCACAGTGACTGACACGCGCTGACCAAACTCGGGCGTGCCGTCAAACTCCACCTTATTCCACTGCGCTGCCCAGCGGGTCGTCTTATTCACAACGTGTATAAACTGATGTATGTCTGGGTTGCCCTTCGTAGCCATCAGACGTGCATCAGCCAGCCCCGTGCTCACAAGGGTTAGGCTATTTGCGGGTGTAGCAGCCATCCTATCCTTGTTATATGGGGTTAATTTAGGTGCTTTGCTTCTGCGCTAAAACAGTCGCTTATCCTCAGATTCAAATACGAGCGTATCACCCGTATTCACAATATCTGGCATATAGGTTGAAAACGTAATTCGGTTAGGAATCTTAATATCCAACCATTTGTAATCACGGGGATAGACTTGGACCATATCGTTTTGATACTGATAAACGTACCATTCCTTCACATATTTCGCCTTGAACTCCTTATTTGTGTCCATTGCATTAACATTACGCCTTTTTACCTGAACTAGAATTGGATTCGCCAACAGTTGATAATTCGTATTATAATAGGAATTATCTATTAATAGGGAGCGTTCCCATCGGTCAATAGGACGGTACGAAAAGACATAGATGCCGCGTCTTATCATTGAAATAGTTGCGGGCGTGGTCTTTAGGCTATCTCTCTTGTCACCAGCACCGTATTTGCTATAATAATTGCCACGGCGCCTACGAGTTGTATTGCGTTGGGCTTCTGACTTGTAAAAATCCAGTCAAATATGTACGCCGCAAAAATACCAAAGAACGAAAGAGCACTGAAAAGCAGTGTGCTCACCTGCGGGATGAGGAAGAATCTCAGGGCGTAGCCTACGAATCCTATCAAGGAGTTGAACGCAAGAATTCCGCCAAGGCTGCTCGGTGTAATATCAAATGTATTCTTCGCAAGAACGCCTAAGAGGGCGGCAGCGGCTATTCCTACTAACCACAAGACTCCACTACTACCGTACATCTGTATCATCTTCGTCCAAGGCTGTGTATCTTCTTTCTCCCTACGCCAACGGAACCAAATATAAATGCCGACCTCGGTCAGCGCCGCAACTAAGGCACAGATGACACCAATCATAGTCCAATTAGAGGTTGTTGGCTGGGCAAGGGCAACGGCACCGCCAAAGGCAAGAATAATCCACGGGATTGACTTCATTTGAATCTCCTCCTTAAAGACCACTGCTGTAGCTAGAATACTGAATACAGGATACGTATAGAAAAGTGCCATTGCATTGCCGCCGGTCAACTGGTCAAACGCCGTATAACTTGTAAATACGTGAATGAGATTGAGGATACCGGTTGCTAAGGTTTCTACAGATAGGAGTGATCCAATAGCAAGGGGGTTCTTTGTAATGACTGCGGCTACGGCAGCCAATGTCGTAAAGACCGCCATACGCAGACCCGTTTGAAACACGATGCTGACATCTACCAGTTTAATCAACATCGGGTATGCCGATAAAATTACTTCCGATAGCACCAGAAGTGCTTCGTGAATCATTCCTTACTTTAAGTATACAAATCCTTGAGCGTACGGGCACTCGGATCCGTTGCACCCTCTATCCACCGTGGCAGCCACATCCGCGGAATCAGGGTGGCGGCTTTATCGCCATAGTTCTGGACGAAAAGTTGGCGGTACCAGCGCGCCTCATCCGTCTTGGGGGGATTATGGCTATATTCGGTTTGCTGGTCGGTTTGGTTTATCGTTTTTGCGTACTCACTAGTACGGAGGTACCACGAGTCGGTCGTTGCACTAACACCATCGCTGAACGCCTCCTTCTTACGCATAAGTACATCCAGTGGCAAATAGTGGTCGTAGACGAACGCCTCGCGTAAAATAAACTTCTCCATCATCGCACCGCGTCCCTCAGGGCTGAGTACTTTAGGGCGGCGCAAATACGTAGCAATTGCACGCCAAGTCGCTACAACATTCTTATCTAGAAACGGTGTACGCGCCTCCAGACCGTGCGCTGCCATAGACCGATCGGAGCGGAGCACATCGTATAAGTGAATTTCATTAAGAAGACGCTCAGATTCTGCCTCAAACTCCTCGTCACTCGGCGCCTTGTAAAAATACAAATACCCTCCACCAATCTCATCACTACCGTCACCGTTAAATACTACCTTAATATCCGTATTCTCCTTAATATACTTACCAATAAGCCAATTGCCAACACTGGCTCGTACGGTTGTAATATCGTACGATTCAATATCGTGGACAACTTGCGGAATCGCATTGAGGAAATCCTCTGGGGTTACGACTACTTCGTGATGCTCAGACTTAATAAACTCCGCTACCATTCGGGCGTACATAAGGTCTGTTGAACCAGGCATTCCGATGCTGAATGTATGAAGTTTCTTATTGTTCAGTTTGAGCTCACGAGCCGCAATTGCTGCAACTAAAGAACTATCCAAGCCGCCACTCAGAAGCGCACCAATAGGACGGTCGCTCAACAAACGCTTCTTCACTGCCGATGTAAGCGCATCGTGTAGAGTAACCTTTGCTAACGATAGACCGCTAGGAAATCCAAGGGCGGCAATCTTCACGTGGGGAACCTCGTGGTACTTATGCTCGCTGATTTTGGTGCCGGTGAGGATGTTGTAAAGTCTCCACGTTCCTGGCGGAAACGGCTCAATTTGCGTATAATCTGTGGGGAGACCCTTGATTTCCGAAGACCAAATCGTGGATCCATCGGCGTACTGGGCTTCAAACAAAGGGCGTACTCCATATGGGTCCCGTGTGACGAGCAGCGTGTTTGTTGTGGTGTTCACGTGCGCAAAGGCAAATACACCGTCCAGGGTACGGACCAGTTCGGTCGGTGGAAGACGAGTTGCGAGGTGGGGAATAATAGCACAGTCGCTCGTACCCTCAGGTAGATCAAGGTTCCAACGGGCGGCAAGCTCTTTGTAGTTGTAAATCTCACCGTTACAAACGGTTGCCGTATTGGTTTGAAGGAACGGCTGGTGACCCAGCGGCGTTAAGCCGTTGATCGCAAGGCGGGTGAATCCTAGCAGAACACCGGATATATCATTAAGGGCGGTATACTCTGGACCCCTTGGCTCTAGCTTCTTGACGTAAGCAAGTGCCTGCTCGGTCGTAAACCCAGCGGCTTTCAGGGCTGCCCAAATGCCGCACATTTGCTCTAAGTTATGGGGTTTCGTTAGTTTACGTGTTTAAACGAAGGGCGTGGGACTAAAAAATTTAGGGGTTTTTGAAGTTTTACTTATTTTTATTTGGTTTTGGGTTTATGATTGTATTGTGTTAGACGACGCCCGTGACCGGCTGTGCGTCATACGTCGGCGGATTGGATGCCGCCGTCTGAATGAGCCCCTGTACGGTCGGAGCCGCCTCCGTAAACTCCGCCGCTGCCTGTGCCTCCAGAGGAATCGCCTGCTGCTGATTCTGGGCGCGCACCTCCCAGTTAATCGCATACAGCGCCTGCGCCGTATCCCTGGTATTCATATACTGAAGTGCGGTCTGCCAGTCCACCGTCTTGCTCTGCGGCTTGAGCTCGTTGATATACATATTGTGGAGCCCAAAGACGAACGGGCGGTACTTTGGCGGAATCTGCGCCTTCGGCAGGCTGCGCGCCTTGAAGACATCCGTATACAGATTGTACACCGTGCGGCTAATCGTCTTCCAGCGATCTACAATGGCGTTGGAAGCGCTGCGCTCCTCAGGGTAGAGCGTCAGATAGTCGCGGAGCGTACCGTTACGCCACAGGCTCAGCCACAGGAAGTCGCGACGTGCCGAATTACCACGCATCTTACGCACACGGTTATACGCCTCGCCGCGCACCTTCCAGCGATAGCTCAGTCCATTCTTAATGACATAGCCCTGGAAATTGTGCTTGAAGTGTGCATTCTCCAGCTGAAGCTTGTTGGTCAACTCGCTCCAAGACGCCACCGTAATCTTCGCAATATCAAACGGCGTCGGCTGGTCCGTCACGGCAACGAGCGTACCTGAGAGATACGTCTGCTTCTGGACACAGACAACCGTCGGCGTCGTCACATTGACCACGATACGGTTCTCAGGATGCTGGAGCACCCAGGTATACTGCGTCGTCGGGTTGAGCGACGCTAGGAAGTCGGACCACGTCATCGTCGTGGAAACTGCCATCTCAAACATCTGACGGAAGCTCTTCGTCTGGCTATAGAAGCGGCAGTTCGCGTTGAGCGTGGAACGCGTGTGGAAGCGCCACACATTATTATAGGTGTCAAAGAACCCGCAAATCATCACGCCGTCAATGAAGCGCTCAATAATGAACGCGTCAGTGGAGGGCGTCGTCGGCATAGACTCACCCGTCTCGCTCTTCACCGGAGCAACGCTCACCGGCTCGTTCTTGAGAACATCCCACACTACTGAGCGGAAAGCGCCGACGTGGGGCAACGAGAAGTTGCTCTTGCCCTTGACGTAGCGAATGAGTGCAAACGGCTGCTCAGGCGTAGAGTGGTCATCTACACGGAGATAACCGCCAGCCTCGCTGGACAGGAAGGAGGAAAGACCGCCCCAGGTGGGGTAAGTATTGGAAAGGGAGGAGAAGACGGACATTGTGGAGTTGTAAGAAAGAGGGATGATGTTTGGTTTCGGCGGGCAGCGTCGTCAATTTTTTTGCCACCTCGGCGGTTGTAGTTACTAGAAAAGAGACCCGCTCCTACATTAGAGGAATGGCGCAGGACCCAGAAGACCTTGTGCCCGAATTGGGCGACTGGGTGACCATCATCAGTGATGCCTATAAAACCACTAGCGGTCGTATTATCTTCCGCGACGGCGCTCTCATTCGTATCCGTCCTACACAATCTAGTAATACCGGTGTAGACTTTCCCCTAGATCCTGAAACGGGACTATTTCAAGAGGCGCTCGGTGTTCAAGAAGTGTTAATTCACGAGAAACGTAAGGACCCCCACTTCTCTCTACAACTCTCCGTCGTAGAAGGGGAGATTCTAGAAATCTTCAGCGTAGACGGTACACCCGTCGGCGAAGCAGTTATCGCTCGTATTGTTGCTACCGCAGAAGAGGACGGTATTGTATTGGATAACGGCACAGAACTCAACTTTCAGTTTATCGGTTCGGTCGCCCCCAACGATATTCTACGTCCTCGTGCCGCACCCGAAAACGTTGCGCCACCCGAAAACAATAGTTCCTCCAATGCCGAATCGGTAGCAGAAGAAACGGAAGAGGTATTCCCGGAACTAGACTATGATACATTGCCCGCTGCGCTCGTAGAGGAGATTCCTAGCGAAGAACAGACCTTTAGTGACAGCGTCCAGCGCGAAGATATGTTTGTATCCCTCCTGGTGGATGTCCCTCTCAAGAAACAGCGCGACCCCAAAGTGATGCAGAACCTCTATCGTACAACCGACTTGCTGCTTGCGATGAAGAATTCCGTTGTTGTCCGTGACGAAGCCGGTGCAGTTATTCCTAATACTAGCACATCGTACGTCGTAGATTCACTCCAAGATATCCTAGATCGCAACCGCAGCGGTGATTCTCTAAGGGCGTTTTTGCCCGTAATGGCAGTCAAGAAAGTCCTCTATACCGACGATAAGGAATCGTTTGAAACCGAAGATACCGAATCCCGCTCCGATGTCGGCACCCTCGCAACCGTTGCCGCCAGCGGTAATGTATTCGTAGAACAATCCCTTGACAATGCCTTCGTAGGTTATATACATTCTGTACTTCAAACAATACAGGCGTATATTCCTGCGTCGGCATCGCGCGCTCGTATCCCCTACGATATGGATGTCCTGCGCTCGCAGATTCCGCCTAAACCGGTCATTGGCTTCCTAGAAACCCCGCCAACGGTAAATAAGCAAAACCAGGCTCAATCACTCTACTCCGATTCGCTGAGCACAATCAATAACCGCTTTGTACGTTTACTATCTGCTTCGTATCTACGCAATGCAAAAACGGGTGCAATGACGATTGTTGCGCCTGCCGATTCCGGCGACGTCTTACAACAGATTATTCTATCGCGTGATATGCTACGATTCCGCTCGCCGATTCGGTCAAGCGTCCTCCTATGGGATATCGGCGCTTCAGAGGTATCTCGCGGCTCTGGTCGTGTTTTCTATACATCATTGATGAAGAATTGGGCTTCGCAGGAGTTTTACGATCCTGAGGTTGTAATGCCCCTTGCCGAATTTCTAGAAGACCGTCTACCGACCGCGACCTCCTTTAACGACGAACATCTTGTAACAGTCCTTGACTCCTTCGGACTCCGCAATCTAGAGATTTCCACCACAGCCTTTGAACCAGTTCTTGCCGTTGTAAACGCCGGTATTACAAAGTGGAACAATCAATTTGCGGGACTAATGAAATCGGCAAAGGCAGCACGCGGAACCGCATCTGTTCCTGCTATTACGGCGCTCCTCGGCACCGATTCCGCTCTACTCTCTGAACAAACGCTCGGCAATGAAACTATCAAATCCGCCCTCGTAAAAATAACCGAAAACGAAACCCTGCTCAAGACCTACGATTTTACAATTGTCAATGGACTTATTGTTGCGGCAAATAAGACGCTCGGTCGCTATTACTATGCGGTCGCCGGCGGAGTGGACCCCGCTCTCACCGCAAAGGTTGAACATACCTACAAAGCGGAGACGCTTCGTATTGAGCGCAATACTATAACCGCTCGTGATGCAAACAATGACTTCCAAGCCGCCCCTATCCTCAATCCTTGTAAACATGTCAAAGAACTGGAAAAAATTATGAATATTCGCCGCGATGAGGACCGTATGTTACTCTTTGAGAAGTTCCTCAATCAGTTCCAAGCCGGTCAACGTGGAAACTATGTAATGTGTGGTAACTGTGGTCAGGACCTCATCTGTAAACACGAGGTGCTGCTACTCAATGAGTTCCTACATCCTGGTCGTCAACAGGCGCTTCATAAATCGCTTTTGTTAGAGTACGCCGGTCCCGTCTTTGAGGGCGCCTATATCTGTAAGAGCTGCGGTCAGAAGATTCAGGACCTGGAGTACGATACACATTTAGAATTTGACGACGAGGGACGTCCGCTGGTTGGTCGTAACGTAATTGGTGCGGAGGAGGACGACGAGACGGCACCTATGGCGGTTCTACGTGAAGACGCCCGTGAGGAGATTCCCTTTGATAACGATGCCGATGCAAAGATTTATTTTGTTGCACGTACACTCTTTGAACGCTGTGGTTACGCGGCGCCCGTAGCAACCTATAAGCGGGTCGTACAGGGTACGCAAGATTTCCTCAAGCAGCGTGTGCCGGATCGCGCCACCTACGAACGAATGGTCGCTGCACCTGTGCCCAAAGGAGCAAAGCGCGCGCCGCCGCCCATCTACGACACCTTCTTCGCCAATTATCAAGTCGGTATTATTGGCGCCTTTGTTGTCCTGGAAATTCAAACATCTGATATAAATGTGCCGTTTCCCGCCGCCGGCTGCGAATACTCTCGTGCCGGCTTTCCCCTTGACGGCGACGACCCCGCTACGGCGGGTCGCGGTGCCCTCGCCTACGTCGCCTGTTGTGTTGCCAATATTATTCGTAACGACGCCCCTTGGAATCTGACATCGTGGTCGCCCGAAACACAGATGCCCAAGCGCCTTGTCGCATCCGAAAACGCTGTCCGATTGGCGCTCTTCTCTATTCTATGTATTTCAACCGGTAAGAATACACCTGCGCCTCTAACAACGGTGACAGATACGTATAAAGAGATGTTGCGGCTGGCGAAGGAGAAGGAGACCGCCGAAGTCGTCAAGGCGTCCGATTTGGATCAGCTCCCGCCGGCGTTCCGTCCTATGGCGGCGCCCGTAGACCGGTCTCTTCTGACCGAGGGCAGTGTTCAAAACGTCAAGAAGTTTGAGGCGGACGTTGTCACTATGCCGGTGGCTCAGATAGGTCCCTTTGTGAAAGCGCGAACGAATCAGCTCAATGCACAACTCGTAGCCCAATTCTACAAGGAGAGTATTTCGTCGGCGGTCATTCAGGAGAATTCGCCGCGCTCCGACTCGGTCTGCTGTTTCGGTCGCCTTGGCGATGTAGGACGAATCGGTGTCGGCGTCGGGTCGCTTGGTTTGGAGAATCTCTCCGCCGAATTGGTACTGCAAAGTACGGCGGCGGCGGTTGTGGCGCGGCGCGATTCGGCGGCACCCAACTGCGGCTCGCATATCTACGTTCCTTGGTCGGCGACTACACGCATTGTGGATTTAGCAGAGCTGGATAGTGCCGGCTATTACAAATTATTCCTACAATATTGCTACCGTGGTGTGCGGGTCGGCGGTGTTCACGAGTTCAATGTGAGCGGAGTCTGCCGTTGGTGCCGCTATGCGATGCCCGCCGAATTGCTTGACCTGACCGTCGGTGATATAATAGAGACGGGCGGTCGGCGTCAACGGGCACTAGACATATTAAGTGCGAAGCGTGAGCAGATTGCGTTAGAAGGGCTGCGCCGCCAGAATATTGCGTTTGACGAGCCCGCCTTCAGACTCTTAGAAAATGCAATGAAGAACTTCAAGGCGATCATACCTCCTCCGCCTATCGTTACGGACGCGTTTATCACTGTACTAACAAGTTTAAGTGGAACACTCGGCATATTGCTACCTAGCGCTACTGAGGGCTGGGGCGCCTTTATAAATGCTATGAAAACGATTGCTACGGAGAATCCGGTAGACGAGGAGCGTAGTGGCAAACTCTACGAATTCTCTCTCGCCTACGATTCGGCACTTCAGACGCTCCTCAAGCAGATGACTACCGGACTCGGCGTAACGGGATGCGACCGGTTACTCAAGCGGGCAGGGGGAATGTTTGGAATAGAGGCGGTTCAGCGCGGTCCAGATGCAAAAGTAGGTGCCGCCACCGAACTTCTCGGCAAAATGTTTGATGCGATTTCTGTGAGCACTGACAGCAGCGTTGTATTACGTAATTATATTGATACATTTGTCAAGGAGGGCTCGCAGATTCGGTATTTATTTACCATCACGAATCCCAACGGGTCTAAGTGGTTCCCTAAGATTAGCCGCAATCACAACAATCTGCTCACAACAATTTGGACGAAATCGTTCAATTCGGTAACAAAGGCGGCGGACGCACTACGTGAATATTCGCAGGATACAATTGATATTATTCAAGCATCTCTGGATCGGTTTACAGCCTGGTTTGGTACCTGGCTAACGGTCATAAATACGAATATACGGTCTGGTATTCAGTTAACTCCCAAAGAGTTCCGTTTAATGATACAATGGTCGCTGTTTAATGGTTTATTAGCACTGTTCTCCGAGACATCCCCAATATACGCTGATGCGACCGACAGCAGCAAAAAGGTAGAAGCGACTAAATTTCATATGACGTGGATCTGTGATGCTATCCTCAATACGATTGACCTGATTGGAAAATATCAGAAGACACCCGAACAAATTGCCGAAGCGATTAATGCCCGTGCCGAGCTTGAAAAAGCGTATTTCATCAAGAAGTTTGACGATTTAGATAAGGACTTACGTGATATTGAGAAGCGTAAGAAGGCGCTAAAGATTGGTGACTGGGCGGTCGGCACACTCAAAAATCTCTTTTCCTACGACGCCGATTTCTTTGAATTTGAGCGGGGTCAGCGCGCCGCAATGGGTCTTCCCGAATTCTCTACCGATATTACCGGTTTGGCGGAGGCGGAGCCTATGCGTGCTGCAGTTCAGGAGGAGGGATACGACCACCGTGCACCCGCCGACGAAGATGTTGATTATTAATAGGGAATGAGCGCGATTCTAGGAATCGCCTTTGCAATCTTTGCATTTATCTTTTTGCCAACAATAATGTTCTTTACAGTACCGATTGGCTGGTTGTTTATGCCGATGATAATTATAGGTTTGTTATTATTTACAGCATATAAAATATATTCAATGTAAAAGAATGCCCGAGTTGATATGGATTTTTAAATCGGCTGTACACGGCGGATTGATAGCAAGGCGGGAACCGCACTACTATCAATATATATTGGACCCGGCGACGGGCGAAGACATCATGATTCTAACAACCGGTGAAGAGACGTCGTGTCCTGTATGGGAATCTGTGCGGGTTGCTGAAGGACTGACTTACGGAATGGCTGCAGGTCGGACCTATGATATCACCGACTTAACGACGGATGGCTCTACGCCGAGTGGCTCGGCGTCGTGATTGTCTGCTTCGCTTGCCACCTAATAGAACCTGTGCCGTATAAAGAGTAATCTGGTCCGCCGTGACCGGCACACGATTTGCCGGATTTACAACAGGACGATTCGGATATTGGGCAAGTTGTGTCCGCATCCACTGCTCCCAGTTGTCTTTACGATAGAAAAAGTCCTGTCCTAGCTGATGAATTAGTACAACCTCGTCGTCCGTATTAATATCTTCAAGATTCATCGCATTTTGCCGCTTATCCGCAGGAACTTGAATTCGTCCCATGTTTACTTTAGCAGTATACCACGCCGGTAGTTGTCCCTGTGGCACCGGTATGCCTGCCTGATTCAACTCCGCAAATGATTGAATGACCACATCGTTAATATGATTTACATTCATAGCACGGCGGCTATTGTTTCTACGACGCACCGCAAAGTCCTCTACACGCAGGGGGCGACGCGGGGCTCTTGGAGGAGAGTTCATTCTAATCGGGC